>Ga0307374_10004558_pt1 | contig 23026 bp, 20 predicted proteins | sample OX3MG_FD_202532 | JGI IMG/M metagenome (GOLD analysis project Ga0307374, IMG submission 202532) | Soil microbial communities from Risofladan, Vaasa, Finland - OX-3 | ecosystem: Environmental > Terrestrial > Soil > Coastal area > Acid sulfate soil | place: Finland: Risofladan, Vaasa | collected... | reverse complement strand
TGCACGGCGTTCCGGAACATGCGCGCGGCCGCATCGACGGTCCCATCGGCCGCGATCCGCACAACCGTTTCAAATACGCCGTCGTCGCCGCGGGAAAGCCCGCGGTGACCAATTACGCCGTGCGCGAGGCGTGGAAGCGGCATGCGGAGCTTTCGTTTACGCTCGAAACCGGCCGGACGCACCAGATTCGCGTCCATGCGGCTGCCATGAGGCACCCGCTGCTGAACGATCCGTTGTACGGACACGAAGAGCCGCGCTTCGGTTTGCCCGGGCAAGCTTTGCACGCGTGGCGGCTCGCCTTCCAGCATCCACGAACGCGCGAACCGATGGCGTTCGAGGTCGAGCCGCCCGCATCGTACGCGCGCGCACGGGCGATGCTCGAGCAGACGTGAGCCTGCAGTTCGGCGTTCGCGCGCGCGACGGCCTCGCGCGGCGCGCAACGCTGCGCACCGCACACGGCATCGTCGAAACGCCGGCGTTCATGCCGGTTGGAACGGCGGCCACGGTCAAGGGCTTGACGCCGCACGAACTGCGCGAGGCCGGAACGCAGATCGTGCTGGCCAACACGTACCATCTCTGGCTACGACCGGGACGCGAGATCGTCGCCGCCGCCGGCGGCCTCCATCGCTTCATGGCCTGGGACGGCCCGATCCTCACCGACTCCGGCGGGTTTCAAATCTTCAGCTTGCGCGAGCGCCGAACGCTCGACGACGACGGCGTCACCTTCGCGTCGCACCTCGACGGCAGCCCGCATCGTTTCACGCCCGAAACCGTGATCGCGTTCGAAGAGGCGCTCGGCGTCGACATCGCGATGGCGCTCGACGTCTGCGTGCGGCTTCCGGCGAGCCCCGGCGAGCTCGAGCGCGCCGTCGCGCTCACGACGCGCTGGGCACGTCGCTCGCTCGAGGCGCGCACGCGCGATGCGACCGCGGTATTCGGCATCGTGCAAGGCGGGTTGGACCGCGCGTTGCGCGAGCGCAGCGCGCGCGAGCTGGTCGCGCTGGACTTCGACGGCTATGCGATCGGCGGGCTCTCGGTCGGCGAGACGCGCGCAGAGATGGAGACCGCAGCGCGGTTCTGCGCCGAGCTGCTGCCCCAGGATCGGCCGCGGTATTTGATGGGCGTCGGAACGGTTCGCGACGTTCTGCTCGCCGTCGATTGCGGCATCGACATGTTCGACTGCGTCTACCCAACGCGCTGCGGGCGCAACGGACGCGCGATGACGCGCGACGGTGAGTTCCACATTCGCAACGCGGCCTTCACGCGCGACCTCTCGCCGATCGATCGCGACTGCTCTTGCGCGGTCTGCACGACGTTCACGCGCGCGTACCTCGCGCATCTCTTCCGCGCGAACGAGATGCTCGGTCCGCGCCTGCTCTCGTACCACAACGTGTATCTCTTGAACGCGCTGATGGACGAGGCACGGTCGGCAATCGAAGCCGGGGATTGGGCGAGCTTCTATCGGGGAACGGTAGAGAGAGCAACCAAGGCATCGCTGGAATCGTAGAATCCCGAGAACGCCGGGATGCTCCAGCGGACGCACCGTACGAAGGAGGTTTACGTGAAGAGACTCTTCCTAGCACTCGCCTTCATCTCCGGGCTCTCCGGACTCACCGGCTTGGGTTTGGCGCCGGCGTCGGCCCAGATCTACGTACGCGTCGGCCCGCCTCCGGCACCGCGCCGCGAGTACGAGCCGCCGCGTCCCCATCCTGGATACGTGTGGATCGGCGGTCACTGGGCTTGGCGAGGGCGCTGGGTCTGGACAGGCGGCTACTGGTCGGGCAGGCGCCGCGGCTGCGGCTGGGTCCCGGGGCACTGGGTCCGTACCTGGCGCGGCTACTCCTGGCGCGACGGCTTCTGGCGCTGCTAGCGGGCGCGCCTTTCAAGCTCGCGGACGACGACGGCGCACTCGTCGCAGATCGACGGGTGCGCCGCATCGCCACCGAGCCGCCGGTACTTCCAGCATCGCGCGCACTTCTCGCCTTCGGCGGCAATGATGCCGACCGTGGGAGCCGTCGCGTGCGTATTCGAGAGGCGAATCTCGATCTGTGAGACGACCAGCGCTTCGCGCAGGTCGTCGTCGCCGAACCTCGCCAAGCGCTCGCGCTGCTCCGGCGACATCTGCACGATCGCCTTGGCTTCGAAATCGCGGTACTCGGCATTTGCCGCAACGGCCGCGCGCAGCGCTCGCAGCGCCGCCCATTGCTGCGCCGCCCCGGCATCGCGGGCGATCGCGCGGACGAAGCGCAGGTCGAAAACCGAGCCGGCTTGCGCACGCAACGGCTCCGGCACGGCTTGCCACGCCTCCTCGGCGGTGAACGAAAGCACGGGTGCGACCGCGGCGAGAAAGCCGCGCAAGATGCGAAAGAGCACGGACTGAGCCGCACGGCGGCGAGGATCGCCGGCGGCACGCGAATAGAGCGGGTCCTTCACCGCGTCGAAGTAGAGCGCCGAGAGCCCGCTCTCGAGCTCGACGAGCGCGAGATACGCGCCGTGAATGTCCGCGACGTCGTACAAGTCGGCGATTTCGCCGAGCTTCTGTGCCGCGTATTCATCGGCGAGCGCGTCCAGCGGCGGCAGGTCGGCGCGCTCGACGATCGCCTCCGGCGCGAGATCCCCGATGTTGCCGAGCATGAACCGGATGCGATTGCGAACGTTCCGATAGACGCGCCCGACCTGCGCCACGACGTTCGGGCCGAATCGCACGTCGTCGACGAACTCCACGGACGCGGCCCACAGACGCAGCACGTCGGCGCCGTACCGATCCATCGCGTCGCGCGCGTCGATGCCGGTACCACGCGACTTCGACATCGCACGCCCCTCTTCGTCGTTGACCCATCCGTTCTTGACGACGTGCCGATAGGGAGCCTCGCCGCGCAGCGCGGCCGCGATGACGAGCGAGCTGCGGAACCAGCCCCGGTACTGGTCTCCTCCTTCGATCACGGCATCGCACGGCCACGGCAGGCCGCCGTGCCCGAGCACCGCGAGATGCGTCACGCCGGATTCGAACCAAATGTCGACGATGTCGCGCTCGGCGGCGAAGGCCGTGCCGCCGCAGGAGGGACACGCAAAACCCGCCGGCAGATACGTCGCGACGGCGTCGCGCCACCACGCATCGGCGCCCACCTGCGCGAAGCGCCGCGCGGCATTGCGCGCAACGGCCGGATCGAGAACCGATTGCGCGCACGCGAGGCACGTGACCGCCGGAATCGGCGTTCCCCACGTGCGCTGGCGCGAGATGCACCACTCGGGATGCCGTTCGATCATCTGGCGCTGGCGTTCGCGCCCCCATTGCGGAGTGTACGTGACCCCGTTCGTCGCGTCGAGCGCGCGCGCGCGCAGATCGTTGCGATCCATCGCGATGAACCACTGAGACGTCGCGCGGAAGATCACCGGATTGTGGCAGCGCCAGCAGTGTGGGTACGAGTGGACGATCTCCTCCGCACGCAGCAGCGTACCGTTGGCGCGAAGATCGCCGACGATCGTCGCGTTGGCGTCGAAGATCTGCATACCCGCGTACGGCCCGGCCTCCGCGGTGAAGTGCCCGGCGGCATCCACCGGATTGCGAATCGCCAGCCCGTTGGCCGTGCCGGTCTCGAAGTCTTCGGCACCGTGTCCGGGCGCCGTGTGCACCGCACCCGTTCCCGTTTCGAGGTCGACGTACTCCGCGAGCACGATCTCCGAATCGCGATCGAAGAGAGGATTGCGCGCCCGCAGCCCGCGCAGATTGCGGCCTGTAGTCGAGGCGATCTTCTTCGCCGCCGCGTACCGCTCGCCGAGCGTCGCCGGCGCCAGCGCCTCGGCCACGAGCAGCGCTTCGTCGCCGAGATCGTAGAGCGCGTACGCCGCGTCCGGGTGGAGCGCGACGCCCGAGTTTCCCGGAAGCGTCCACGGCGTCGTCGTCCAGACGACCACCGCCGTCTTCTCGCGCGGGAGATCGACGCCGAGCACGGACGCGAGCGCGTCGCGCTGGCGCTCGTCGAACGCAAAGCGCACGAAGATCGACGGCGACGTCCTGTTCTCGTACTCGATCTCGGCCTCCGCGAGAGCCGTTTCGTCGTGCCAGCACCACAGCGTCGCGCGCAAGCCCTTGTAGATTTGGTTGCGCTCGGCGAGGTCCGCGAGCGTCTCGACGATGACCGCCTCGTACGACGGGTCGATCGTGCGATAGGCATGGTCGTAGTCTGCGAAGACTCCCATGCGCATGCGCACGTCGCGCTGGCGCTCGAACCAGTAGATGGCGCGTTCCTTGCAGCGCGCCCGCAGCTCGAGCGCGTCGACGGTATGGAAATCGGTGATGCCAAGATGTTTGAGCGTCTCGAGCTCGATCGGCAGGCCGTGCATGTCCCACCCGGGGACGAACTTCGCCCACTTCCCGTCGAGCAGCGCGATCTTCACGAACACGTCCTTGAGCACCATGTTCAAGAAATGCCCCATGTGCAGCTCGCCGTTCGCATACGGCGGGCCGTCGTGAAGGATCCACGGCAGCGCGCTCGCGTTGCGTTCCAGGCATCGCTCGAAGGTTCGCTGCTCCCGCCACCACGCGACGCGCGCGGGCTCGCGCTTCGCGAGCTCCGCCTGCATCGGAAAGCTCGTCGCCGGAAGATTCAGCGTCGCGCGATAGTCGCGCCTCTGCGCGTCGCTCATCACTCCGCCATGAGTTCGCCGAGAACGTCGAAGTTTCGTTCCGCAAGCGCTCGCACGCGTTCGATGCGCGCTGCGAGGTGCGCGCGAAGCTCGTCGTGCCGCGCAACGGCGGCGTCGACGAGCGCCTCGACGTCTTGCGCGCGCGCGCCGCGCTGCGGCAGAAGCAGCGGCTCGAGCGGATACTCGAGATCGTCGAGCAGCGCGCTGACCTTCGGATCGTAGGGAACGGCAACGAACGGCACCGCGTACCGTGCGGCGAGGACGAGCGCGTGCAGACGCATTCCGACGACTAGGCGCGCGCCGGCGATTGCCGCCGCGGCCGTCGCGAGGGCCGGCTCGGGCAGGAGCACTGCCGGCGCGCTGCAAGCGCGGATGACGGTCGTCGAGGCGGCGGCGTCGGCCGCGCCTCCGAGCGGCAAGAACGCGACGCGGATGCCGTGCGCCTGCGCGAGCCGGTCGGCCGCGCGCGCGAGAAGGGCGACGCCCGCGGCAAAACCCGGCGCCTCGCGTAGGCAGACGATCGCGTACGGTTCGGAGCCCGCGCCAAGCCCTTCGCGCGTCAGATCGACGCTCGGCGCGGCATCGTAGAGAAAGACCGGGTCCGCCGTGCGCTCGACGCGCGTGCCCGGAAGGAGCGACGAGAGCAGCGCGCGCGAGCGTTCGTCGCGGACGGTCGCGCGGTCGACGCCGCGGCAGAATCGCCGCACGAGCATCGCGCCGAGACGGTCCAGTGGGCCGATCGATTGCGCGAAGATCATCGTCTTGCGCCGCAAACGAATCGCTTCGCGCACGATTCCCGCGTAGTAGAAAAGACTGCGCAACGACGTGGCGCTCTGCAGCAAGCCCCCCCCGCCGCAGACGACCGCATCGGCGCGGGCGATCGCCCGGCGCACGGCGCGCAACTCCCAACGTTGCGTCGCTCCCACGCCGTAGCGCGTCGCGGTCGCTTGCGGCGTTGCAGAGAGCACGTCCAGCCCGGCGTCGGGAAAGCGCGCGCGCATGCGCTGCACGATCACCTCGAGGATCGCTTCATCGCCGACGTTGCCGAAGCCGTAATACCCGCAGAGCAGCACGCGCATCAAGGTGCGATGCGAACGAAGCGGCGATAGACCCAGATCAACGCGATGCCGATGACGATGCCGATCCACAGCCCGTTGAAGATGCGCAGCAACGAGACGAGCAACGGCGTATGCAGGTGCGAGAACGTGTCGACGATGTCGCCGATGCCGACGCCGGCGCCGAGCGCGAACAGCCACCCGACGGCGCGGCGATGCGCCGGCAGGAGAGCGGGAACGAGCATCATCGCGGGATAGCCGATGAGAAACTCCTTGAGCCGCGGCCGCACGGAGAGCACCGTTTCCAGCCCACGCCGCAGCGCGAGCTCGAGGTGCGAGGGCGCGATCTCGCTTTGGTTCCCGCTGCGCATGAGCAGCACCGCGCCCGCGCCGAGGATGGCGAGGCCGGCGATCAATTGGTACGCCCGTAACGGCGTGAAGAGCACCGCGCGCACGCTCGTCGAGCCGGCAGCATATCGCCCGCTGAAGAGATAGAGCAGGAGCGCGACGATCGGCGGAAGCGCGAGGACCAACTTCACTCCCCGGAATCGCTCGATCTCCTCCATGGCGAGAGGCGAGCTCATCACGCCGACGACGACGAGCGCGCCGAGCAATGCAACGCCCGTTGCGACGAGCGTCCAGCGCACCGAGCGTACGCCTTGCGCGAGCGTTCCGGGCTGCGGCACCGACTCGAAGGCCGGCCCCAGCGCGAGAAACGCCGCGGTCTCGAAGAGCAGAGCACCGGCGAGCGCGACCATCGAGCGGGCGAAGAGCTCGTGGTGCGTGACCACGCCCGCCGCGTAGAACGCGATCGTCAAGACGTAGGCGGCGACGACGAGATCGCGGCGGTACCAGCGCAGGGCGAGGAGCAGCAGCGAGAAGATTGCGGGAACGCACAGCGCGCTCAGCCCGACGAGAATGCGGTTGTCGCCGCGGTAGAGCGGGATCGGCGTGGCTCTTCCGAGGCGGAAACCGTGCGCCTTCAGCTCGTCTGCGACGCGACGCACCATTTCGACGTTCGTCTGTTCGATCGACAGGTTTCCGTCTTGATGCTGCCACGTACGCAGATAGACGACGCGAACGTTGCGCTCGCGCACGCCGAGCACGTAGCGATCGACGACGTCGTCGAGGGTGAGCTTCTCGAGCTCCGGACGCGCGATGGCTTGTACGCGCACGATCCGCCCGGGGATCTCCCTCCCGAGACTGACGTTGCCTTTCTGCACTTGGCTCGGATCGTACGTCTCGATCGATCCAAAGTTGAAATCGTGGCCGGGCTCGCGAAAGACGCGTCCGGCGTCCGCCAAACGATCGGGATACCCCCACACTTCGTTGCGCAGCCCGAAGAAGACGACGGTCGAAACTTTCGGAGCGTAGCGGAGGACGGCGCCGATCTGCGCGTCCATCTGCGGCTGCGCAAAGCGCTCGTCGTTCTGGAGGCGCGGAATCACGAGCAGCCCCAAGCGTTTCGCAAGCAAGAGCTGATCGGTCGGAATGCCGAGACCCTCGGTGTTGAAGTAATCGATCTGCGTGTGCACCTCGATCAGCCACGGAAACCGATCGCGCAGCACGTGGATGCTCTTGGCCATGAAGTGCAACGGGAGTTGCGTTCGATAGCGCTCGAAAGTGGCGCGATCGGTGACGACGAGATAGACGGCGTTGAGGTCGATCTTCCCCGAGCTGGCCAGGCGCGCGAGCAGAGGATCCCGCAGCGATGCGATCTGCGCTTGCGAGACGAGCGCTCCACCGGTAGTGGCGTACGCCTTCCCGTTGCCGCCGATGTCCGAGCCGAGCTCTTCGGTCAGCGCAAGCGACGTCAATCCCGCGCGGCGCAGCGCGATGAGGAATGCGGCCGGATTGTAATCGTACGAGCGCGCGAGCTGGATGAAATCGGCGTAGTCCAGGGCGATCTCAACGCGACGTGCGTGCAGCTCGGTGCGTACCCGCAACGCAGCGACGGCGAGACACGCCAGCAGCCCTACCGCCAGCACCAACAGCGCGAACCGCGCGCGTGAATCCCTCAGCACCCCTTCTCCGTTTCACGTCGGAAAACAAGAGGCCTCGCCGTAGGCGAGGCTCTTGCCGTCGCGTATGCGGTTTCCCGCATACCGGGTGTGGGCGACGTCTGCTGCATTCGCTCCGGACCGGCGACGCCCACGATTCCGCCGGGGAGCTCCATTAAGGAAGGCCTCCTTCGGGGAGCCCTATCCTACCCCTTCCAGTGCGGCGGCCTTTTTTCGAGGAATGCGCCGATCCCCTCCTGTGCCTGTTCGGCCAGCGCGTTGCGCGTCATGACATCTTTCGTATAGACGTAGGCGTCGCGCTCGGGGCGATCGATCTGCTCGTAGAACGCGCGCTTGCCGATGCCGACGACGGCGCCGCTCGCCTCGGCGATCCGACGCGCCAGTGTAAGCACTGCGTCCCGCAGTTGCTCGAGCGGAACGACGCGATTGACGAGCCCCCACGCGCACGCTGTCTCCGCGTCGATCGGCGAGCCGGTCAGGAGCATCTCCATGGCGCGCTTACGCCCGACGGCGCGCGTCAACGGCACCATCGGCGTACTGCAGAAGAGACCGATGCGCACCCCGGGCGTCGCGAAGGTTGCCTCGGTCGATGCCACCGCAAGGTCACACGCCGCGACCAGCTGGCATCCGGCGGCGGTCGCGATGCGCGCGACCTCCGCGATCACCGGCTGGGCGACGTCGTGTATCGCTTGCATCAGCGTAACGCAAGCGTCGAAGATCTCGCGATACTCCTCGGCGTTGCGGCCGCGCAGCTCGCTCAAATCGTGGCCCGCTGAAAACGCCGCCCCTTCTCCCGCAATCACGATGACGCGCACGCTCGCGTCCTCGCCGAGCTCGTGCAGGTGCTCGGTCAGCTCGCGCATCATCGCGAGCGACAACGCATTGCGCCGCTCCGGCCGCCGCATCGTGAGCACGGCGATGCCGTCTAGACGCTCGATGCCGGTAAGAACGCACTTCGCAGTTTCCATTGAGCTCCTTTGGTGGGCGATGCAGGGCTCGAACCTGCGACATCCTCCGTGTAAGGGAGGCGCTCTCCCAGCTGAGCTAATCGCCCACGAGAGAATACTCCTAGCGCGGGAGGCTTGCGATCTTCCTTTGGAGGTACGCGACCGCCGCTCGCAGTTGGGCGTCGCGATCCAGCTCGCCGAAGCGGGCGTTGCGGTTTTCGTCGACGGCGAGATCGGGGGCGATGCCGCGCAGGTTGATGTCGCGATGCCGCGGCGTCAGGTAATGTGCGGTCGTAATCTTGATCGCCGCTCCGTCCGGCAGCTCGGTCAGGGTCTGCATCACGCCTTTCCCGAACGTCTTCGTCCCGACGAGCGTTGCCACGCCGTCGTCTTGGAGCGCGCCGGCGGTGATCTCCGAGGCCGATGCGGTGTAGCCGTTCACGAGCACCGTCATGGGCAACCCCATCTGCGATTCGTCGTCCGAATGATACGTCGTCGCGCGATCGCCGCGCTCTTCCACCGTCATGAGCGCTTGATCGCCCACGAAGTGCGAGCTGATGTCGAGCGCCGAGTTCACATAGCCGCCGGTATCGTTACGAAGATCGAGTACGAGAGCGCGCGCGCCCTGCTCGCGTAAGCGCTGCAGTGCGACGTTGAACTCGTCCGGCGTCGCGCGCCCGAAGGCGATGACCCACACGTACCCGATGCCGTCCGGCAGCATCTTGAAGACAACCGTCGGCGGCTGAACTTCAGAGCGCGTCATCGTCACGGAGCGCGGGGTTGCCGTTGCAGAAGACGCAACCTCGATCGTCACGGGAGTCCCCGCTTTTCCGCGCAGGAGATTCCTCACGCCGTCGACCGGCATGCCCTTCGTCGACGTTCCCTCCACCGAGAGCAGAAGGTCGCCGATGCGCAGGCCGGCCCGGTCGGCTGGAGTGTTCGGAAGAACGTACGCAAAACGGATATACGATGAAACGGGATCCTGTTCGACGAGCACGCCGATGCCCGAGATGCGCTGGGGATCGAGCGCTTCGTTGAACGCGCGATACTCCTCCGGCGTCATGAACTCCGTATAGCGATCGTCGAATGCGCCGGCCATGCCGGCGATCGCGGCGTACGCGTAATCCGTCGCGTCGCCATGCGCGGCCGCTGCCGTATTCTCGATCGCTGCATCGAGATCGCTCAGCGCGTGCGCGTCGTCGCCAGAGTCGCGCACGACGGGAACGTCGGCGTTCGCGCCGTGCTTGCGCGCATACGCGAGCAGTCCCGCACGCGCCGCATCGAAGATGCGTTGCGCGCCGATCTGACGATACGCGGTCTGCTCCAGCAAATGGAAGCTCTCATCGACGTCTTGCGAGGCTTTCGCGGAGAGTTCGGTCTGCGCCACGACCGGATGCGCGGTAAACGCAACGAGCGCAAAGAGTACGACGTATGCGACGCACAAGAGGCGTCGAAGGCGCATCGGCATGACGTTATGGTATTGGCACCGGCGCGCTCGATTCCTCGACCAGGGCACTATGCCGCGGCGCGGCGGAGGCGGTCCATGATCGCGAGCCCGAGCCCTCGCTCGGGTACCGGCTCGGCGTCGATGCGTTCGAGCCCCAGTGCGTCGAGCTCGTGAAGCAGGTCGAAGAGGCGCGCCGCCGCATCGCCGAGATCGCCGCTCGGAGAGAGCACGCGCACGGCTGCGTAGCCCTGCGGAGCATGCTGGAATGCAAGGTATCCCGATCCGTGGCGCTCGGCCGGGGGGACGCCGGCGCTCGCGACGACGCGCAACGGCGTCGCCGGTGCGTAATGATGGGCGAGCCGCCCCGGCGCGAGCGGCGCGCCGCGCTCGTCCACGTTGCGCTCCAGCGGACCCACGATCGCTTCGATTTCCTCCGCGGCGATCGCGCCGGGACGAAGCAGCGCGGGGCGCGGATCGAGCCGCACGATCGTCGACTCGACCCCGAGCTGCGTCGGGCCGGCGTCGAGAATGCACTCCACGCGCTGCCCGAGCATCTTTTCCACGTGTTGCGCGCGCGTCGGTGTCAGGCCACCGAAGCGGTTCGCACTCGGAGCGGCGATCGGAGCGCCGGTTTCGCGCAGGAGCGCGAGCGCGACCGGATGGGAGGGCATGCGCACCGCCACCGTCGGCAAGCCGGCGGTAACGATCCCCGGCACGGCATCGGCACGCGGGAGCACGATCGTGAGAGCTCCGGGCCAGAAGCGGCGCATCAGCGCGCGCGCCTCCGGCGAGATCTCGCGCGCAACGAGGGCGAGCATATCTTCGTCGCTCACGTGCACGATGAGCGGATCGAACGAGGGCCGTTCTTTGATCTCGAAGATGCGCGCCGCCGCATGGGCGTCGAGCGCGAGAGCAGCCAAGCCGTAGACCGTCTCGGTGGGGAACGCCACGACGCCTCCATCGCGCAACGTCTGCGCGGCGCGGCGGATGGTCTGCGCAGTCGCGGGAACGACGGCCATCGAGGCGCGGATCTCAGCCCGCGCGCCCGGCGGCCAGGGCGGCGTCTTCCGCGCGAACGCGCCACGTTAACAAGAGCGCGTTCAAGAGCGTGAACGTACCCGCGATCCAATACGCGCCGAACGCCGCGGGCAACAGCGCAATCTCGAGCACGACGATCGCGTAGTTGGGATGGCGCATGATGCGGTACGGCCCCGCGCGTACGAGCGGAACGCCGGGAAGCACGATCAGGCGCGTCGTCCAGCGTGCTCCGAGCGTCGCGAGCACCCACGCGCGCGCGAGTTGCAAGAGCGCGTAGCCGCCGACGAGGTACCAGTTCACCGCCGCGCCGGCCGGAACGAGCCACGCCATCGAGAGAAACCACGCCGCGTGCAGCGCAACGAAGAACGGGTGCTGCCACGCCGCGATCTCGACGCCGCCGCGAGCACGCAGTGCGCGCGCGTTGCGCTCGGCGTACACCACCTCCGCGACGCGCTGTACGCCGACGAGCGCGAGGATCGCGTAGACGGGCGAGATGCTCATCGTTCGAGCGTGACGAAACCCGCGGTGAAGCCGGGACCCATCGCCGTCACCAACGCGCGATTCCAGTCGTCGCCACGCAGCGCACCATGCGAAAGCGCGCGCTCGAGCACGAAGAGCACGGTTGCCGCCGACATGTTTCCGTACTCGCGCAGCACCGCACGCGAGTCGTCGAGCGCGCCGGGCGCAAGGCCGAAGGCACGCTCGAGCGCATCGAGCACTTTCACGCCGCCGGGATGCGGAATGACGTGATCGACGTCCTGCATCGTGAGGTCCTGTTCCGCGAGATAGGCGTCGAGTACGCCGCGAAAGCGCGTAGCGACCAGCGCCGGGATGTCGCGCGAGAAGATCGCTCGCAATCCGTCGGCCGCAACGTCCCAGCCCATGACGTCGAGGCTGTCCTCGAAGAGATGCTCGCCCGAGGCGACGATCGCGGGACCGCGCGCCTGCGTCGAGAGCAGCGCGGCTGCGGCACCGTCGCCGAAGAGCGCGTTTGCCACGACGTTACTCTTCGTGACCTCTTCGCGCCGGAACGAGAGCGTGCACAGCTCGACGACGAGAAAGAGCACGCTCTTCCCCGGCATGTCGCGCGCGACGCTCGCCGCACGCGCGAGTCCGAGCGCGCCGCCCGCGCAGCCGAGACCGAAGATCGGCAACCGCCGAACGGTGCGGGGAAATCCCATGCGTTCCACGAGCAGCGCGTCCAGGCTCGGCGTCGCAACCCCGGTCGTCGAGACGGCGACGATCGCCGCGACGTCGTCGACGCGCGCGCCGGCGCGCTCGAGCACGTCGCTTGCGGCCCGTTCGAGTAGCGGCACTGCGCAATCGAGGTAGACGGCGTTGCGGTCCTTCCAATCGTGCGGCTCGTAATACCACTCGACGGGCACGCACGAGTAGCGGCGCCGTATGCCGCTGTTCTCGAAGACGGGCAAGAGACGTTGCACGAGCGCCTCGCCCTTGAAGATCGCGCGCACGCGTTGCACGACGTCGTCCTGTTCGAGCACGTATGAGGGTACGCTGGTAGCGATTGCTGCGAGCCGAGGAACCAAAGCCATTCCGAGTGCCATTCGGCGTCGCGCGTCCGCCTGCCCATCTGCCTTGCCTCGACCAACGAATTATGGGATAGTATCTAAAACCGCCCTCGTTCCGTTTTTTTGCAGAGGAGAAGAGACCATAGCGGGTTCCAGAAATAGGCGCCGCCGACCCGAGCCTCGCGTCCCGAAGGCGCCTAGCCAAGATACGAAAGAGGCTCCTCTCGAGGTTTTCGGCACCATCAAGCAGGTCTTTCCGAGCACGACCTTCTCCGTCGAGCTGGACAACGGGCACGTCATCCTCGCGCACATTGCCGGGCGCCTGCGGCGCCATCGCATCAAGATTCTTCCCGGCGACCGCGTCGACGTCGAGATCTCGCCGTACGATCTCACGAAAGGACGAATCGTCTACCGCTACCGCGCAGGCGAAGCTCGCCGCACGTGATCCGCGACCGGTCGACACGCGCTACTCGCGAGAGATAACCCGGCGCGTCCACCGACGGTAGAATACGTCCTGCGCGACCGACACTGTCGAGCGGGCATCGTGACGCGGCGCGACGTCTTGGGAATATGCCGCAGCGCTCGCAACGCCTGAGCCGGTAAGCGGCTAGCCTTTCTTGATGCTCGCCCTGATGAGCGTAAACACGTGCACGAGCCGCCTGTCGAGCTTCTTGAGGGCCACAATCGCAGCAACCCCAACGAGCGCGATCACGAGGGCATATTCGACCAGCGTAGCTGCAGCGTCGTCTTCGAGGAGTTGGTAAAAGGCCTGCCTCATATGCGAGAGTTCGGCGAGCGAGGGACGGCTCGGGAGCGTCCTTACGCTACCTGAACGCTATCTTCTCGCCGATTTTACGAGGCCCGGGCTCGATTGCTTCGCTACAGTCCCGCTTGGACGATTTCGTTGATGAATATCTGCGTGCGCGGATCGTCGAACCAGTTCGCGACGATCGCGCCGATCGGTGCACGCTTGCGAAGCGCGCCAACGTGCTCGTCGATCGCTTCGCGAGTTGGATGATCGGAGCCGAGTTCCCGGTGTAGCGCGTCGATGTGCCGGTGCGCCTCGCGATCGTCGCGCGCGACTGCACGTAGCTCCTCGGCGGGAAACTTCGGAGGGTCGCCAGGCATCGGCCCGGTTACGCCTGCCTCGGAGCGAACGCATTGTAGATCGCGGCGAAGATGGCCCCGGCTAGGCCGGCGCACACCATGAGGATCACAATCGCAAACAGAATCCACGCAATGACGGGCCAGCCCGACACCCCGTGCTGCGTCATCATCTGTTGCATCCACGGATGCATCGGCTGGTACACCCACGGATGCATCCGCGGTACGGAGCCGGCGCCTTGCCCCGTGCCGGCCATCCCATGCCATCGAGCGATATGGAAAGGAAGGGCGAGGAGCCCCATGACGAGCGCCGTCAACGCGGACGCGAACACGGTGGCTCGTACGCTAAGTTTCATGACCTAGAGTACGCGGCGGCCGACGGGGCGCCTGCACCCGGCCCCTTTTACGGCGTCCGGACGTGGTACTCGAAGTCGAGCCGGAACGTCTGCGGCGGCGCCGGGATCAGCGGCGACAGGATGCTGCCGAGCCCCGTCGACGACTCGCCGATCTGCGGAATCCCCGCGTTCGGCTCGGGCAAGTTTGCATACGTGTCGATGTTGAAGACGTTCTCCGCTGCGAGCTGAACGTCGAGCGTTCGCGTTACCGGGCGCCGTATCGCAAAGTTGAAATAGGCGAACGGCGGAAGGTTATAGGTATTGTTCTTTCCCTCGAAATCCGCATCGAGTTGGATGTACGTGTGGTCGCGCGTGATATATTGCAGCCCGCCGTATGCCTTCAGATACGGAATGCAGACCTCGGAACCACCGTTGCTGCACTGCTGCACGCCGTTTGCGGGCTGAACGTACGCGGTCGGCGACGTGTAGAACTGTGGCGGAACGCCCTCGACGACCGAACGCGTGAGCGCCCCCGCGACGAAGAAGCCAAGCCCGAGCGGCGGCTCGTAGTTGTACCGTAACGCAGCCTGCTGGACCGAGAGATCCGCGATGTTGACGGGCTCGTTGACGTACGAGTAGAGCGGCGACGTCGACGGCGTCGAGATCGTTTCGAAGACGTTATGGATCTGGATGTCGGAGAGGTCCATGCTGAAGATGCTGTTCCCGAAGCCGCGGTCCATGCCGAGATCGAACTCGCTCGCGACCTCGGGATTGAGGAACGGGTTCTTCAGCGTGAACGTCCCGAGTGGAGCGGTCGCCGATCCTCGCGTGATGAACGGAACACCGCTGACGAGCGATGCGTACGGGAAGGTCACCGACGTGCCCCACGAGAGCCGGTACGACACGCGTGCTTGCGGCTGATAGACGAGCGCGAGATGCGGATCGAAGCGGTTGGTCGTGCGGGTGAGCGGGGCGGTCGACGTCCTGTGACCGGAGAGCGCGACGGCCTGGACGCCGTGGAGCGCCCATGCCGTGCCGTAGAGACCCGCTTTGAACGTCAAGTCGGGACTCAGGGCGAACTCGCCGACGAGCGACACGGTGTTGAACTTCGACGTCGTGTCGGGAACGACGACGTCGGCGGCACTATTGTAGTACGCAAACGTTTCGTCGCCGTGATAATCGTACGTCGCCTCGATGAAGTCGCTGCCGAACGGATGGATGAACGTTACGGTACCGCCGGCGAGCTTGTCCGACTCGAGCACGCTGAACGGGCCTTGCAAGCATTCGGTTTCCGTAGCGCCCCTCGGGCCGACGATGCCGTAGTTCGGAGCACCCGTGCACGTGGATGACGCAGCGGCGTTCGGATAGTAGAACTGCGGGTAGTTGAGCTCGCCCGAACCATCGATGATGCGCGCGATGTTTCCCGCATACGGACGAATGAGCAGCGTGTTGTCACCGATCGCCGTGCGGAACTCGCCGCTGAAGAGCGGCTGGTTGTTATAGACGTTCGATCCCGGATAGAAGATGTAGCCGTTGATCGTCTTGCCGACGTATTGGGAGTCGAATGGGTTGGTGCAGACCTTGCCGCCGCTCAAGCACGGTGTAATGAGCATGTTTGCAGCATACTGGCCGTATGCCGTGCCCTGGGGCTGATAGCCGGCTTGCGAGCCGGCGAAGCCGATTTCAAACGACGTCGAAGGTGAAAAATCGTAGCGAAACTTGATCAGCTCGCCCTTCGTGAACAGCGAACCGTTCAGATTACCGCAGAACTGAATGATGCCGGTGCTGCCGGGCCTGTTGTCGAGGCTGGGGCTGTTCGGCCTTACGGTGCAGCCGTAATGGAGGTAGTAGGGGCCGTTGTTCGCCGCGTAACCCGCACCGAGCACGTATTGGAACTTGCTGCCGAGCGAGCCGGTCGTCAGAATGTCGTACGACTGCGATCCGAAGTTGTCGTCGCCGTAGACCATGTCGTACGTCGTCTGCCGCGTGAAACCAGGCGTCAACAGGTTGACGGTTCCGCCGATAGCGGAGCCGGCAAAGGGCGTCGTGTTGCCGGGGCCCGATTCGGCTTCGACGCTGCCGATCATCCACGAACTAAAGAACTGCGAGAACCACACGCCGTACCGGCCTGCCGAAAGCGGGTGGCCGTCGAGCAAGATCTGCGTCTCGTACGGTTGCGTTCCGCCGAGCGAGATCGACGTGTTCGGGGAGGAGCTGCCGCGCTCGACGACGGCGTTGGGAATGCGCTGAATCACGTTGTTGATCTGCGGATTCGCGAGGGTCGTGAACTGCTGGCGCGTCTCGAACGTGAGCGCCGCCGCGCCCGTGTTGATGGAGCTGTGCGCGGAGGCATTGACGCGCGCGATGGTCCGCAGCGAGCTAAGGGACGCAGGAACCAACGTCACCGCTACCGGCGTGGTCCCGCCTACGAGCAACACGAGGTTTGTAACCATCGCGGGAGCGTATCCGCCCTTGTTCACGTCGAGGCGGTAGATACCCGGCGTCACGCCGGAGATCGAGAAGTTGCCCTGGGCATCGCTCGTTGTCGTTCGCGACGAGGGGCCGCTCACCGCGATCTGCGCGCCGGAGATCGGCGTGCCCGACGACGAGCGCACACTTCCTTGGATCGTCGCGCTTCCGCTCTGCGCGAGCGACGCGACCGGACTAAGGAAGAGCAGAGCAAAGAGTACGGCACCCCAGCGAAACATCGGCATTCCTCCCGCAATTACTGCAGCGAGCTAATATAAGATAAGTTTGCATTAGACCGCATTGGCGGCGCGATTCCTATGTGTCACGAATCGGGCACCCGCTTGGTTGTTTCCAGCACACTTCTTTTAGAAGAGAGAGGAGTTGCGGGCCCGGAGGCCGTCAAGACGGCCGTATGCGCGTCATCGCTTTCGTCGCTTTCGCCGCCATGTGTTGCGGAACGGTCCTCGCCTCGCTCGTGCCGGCCAAGCATGGAGACTTCGCGCACTACACGTTCGCGCTGACGTGGCAGCCCGGCATCTGCTCCACGGATGGAGGATGCCTGCGCGATCAGCCCAGACGCCCGTTGATCGGGCTGCACGGCCTTTGGGCGTCGCGACCCCGGCAGCTCATCCGCAGCGGCGTCACCGATCCGCAATGGTGGTCGAGGGGTTGCGACTTCTACGTTCACAGTACCGCAGCACCTCGACTCGACGCGTACCTGCATTGGGCGCTCGGCAACGTGATGCCACATTTCGCGCACGGGCTGCTCACCCACGAATATGACAAGCACGTGCAATGCTTCGGGTTCGATCCGACGGCGTTCTTCTCCACCGAGCTCGCAATGCGCCACGCCGTCGTCGAGGGCGGTTTCGGACGATTTCTCATCTCACAGACCGGACGCACGGTCACGCACGCAGCCGTCGCCTATCGCTTCCGGCTGGCATTCTCTACGGACGAGACGCGATCGCTGCAGTTGCAGTGCGGTCGAAACCGCGCCGGGCAGACTGTCCTGACGCAGTTCTGGATCACGATACGAACGAGCGAGCTGGCCGCCTTTCCGCGAGCCGTTTCGCTGATGAACTCGCCCGTGAACGAGGACACATGCCCTGCGACGTTTCGCGTACCGTCCTGGCAGTAGCCGATCTTCACGACTTCTTCGTAATTCCATCGGCGCCAGATTGTATTCTGGGGGGGAATGAACGCCTCACTCCCTTCGTACGCGGATGCTCCCCGGATCGTGATTTGGGAAATGACCCGGGCGTGCGCGCTCGCGTGCCGGCACTGCCGCGCCGCGGCCATACCGCAGCGCCACCCTCTCGAGCTGACGACGACGCAGGCGTTCGCACTCGTCGACGCAGTTGTTGAGTGCTCGCCGGCGGCCTTCATCCTGACCGGGGGCGATCCGTTCATGCGTGCGGACATCGTTACGATCGTCGAATACGCCGTTGCACACGGTCTGCGGACGGCCGTTTCGCCGAGCGCGACGGGGAGGCTCACCCCCGCTTCTCTGCGCGCGTTGTCCGCCGCCGGCTGCAAGCGAATCTCTCTGAGCCTCGACGCTCCCGATGCAGCGTCGCACGATGCTTTCCGGGGCGTGCGCGGCTCCTTCGAACGAACGTTGCGCGGCGTGCGCGCGGCTCGCGAGGCGGGCCTCGAGGTGCAGATCAATACGACGATCTCGCGCTTCAACCACACGCGCATCGACGAGATGGCCGGCGTCCTGCGCGGACTGGACATCGTCCTCTGGAGCCTCTTCTTTCTCGTTCCGGTCGGCCGCGCGACGGAGCGCGACGTGCTGAACGCCTCGGAAACCGAGCGCGCGTTCGCACAGCTGCACCGGCTCTCCGGCGAGCTGCCGTTCGATCTCAAGACCACCGAAGCGCCGCACTACCGCCGGTATCTGCTGCAACACGGCGACGCCGCGAGCTTGGCCAAGCGAATTCCCGCGATCGGCGACGGCAAGGGATTCGTCTTCGTGTCGCATCTCGGGGAGATCTGTCCGAGCGGGTTCCTCCCGTACGTCGTCGGCAACGTTCGCACCGATCGCCTCCTCGACGTCTATCGCGGTCATCCGATCATGCGCCGCCTGCGCGCCCCCGATACGTTCGGCGGAAAATGCGGGGTGTGCGAGTACCGCGAGATCTGCGGCGGATCGCGATCACGCGCGTACACGATGACGGGCGACGCGTTTGCGAGCGAGCCGTCGTGCGCGTACGTCTCGCCCGCGTGGAGTGCGCTCGCGGCATCTCCATGCTGAACGTCACCAAGCTTCTGTGCGACGTCGAGCAGCCGATGGATGCGTTGCGCTACGGTCAAGGCGCCGGCGCTCCGCGTAGCGCTCGCGATCGAAAGCCGGTGGTCGTTTGGAACGTCTCTCGGACCTGCAACCTCCGATGCGAGCACTGCTACAGCGATTCGCGCGCCGACAGGTACGCCGGCGAGCTGACGCACGAGCAAGGCCGCGCGCTCCTCGACGACCTCGCCGCCTTTCGCGTTCCCGCAGTTCTGCTCTCCGGCGGCGAACCGCTCGCGCGCGCGGATACCCTGGAACTCGCGGCGTACGCACGATCGCTCGGCTTGAAGCTCACGCTTTCGACCAACGGAACGCTCATCGACGAACGGCGTGCCGCGCGCATTCGAGAAATCGGATTTGCCTACGTTGGCATATCGATCGACGGCATCGGCGAGACGAACGACCGCTTCCGCGGAGTCTCCGGCGCATTCGACCGAGCGATGCGAGGCATTCGCAACTGCAAGGCCGTCGGCCAAAAGGTCGGGCTGCGGCTAACGCTGACGCCGTGGACGGTGCGGGACCTCGATGCGATATTCGATCTGATCGAAGCCGAAGACATCGAACGCGCATGTTTCTATCATCTGGTACCCACTGGGCGCGGTCGCGTGGCCACGAGCCTCAGCGCCGCCGAGACCCGCCGTGCCGTGGACACGATCTTCCGCAGAACGCGGCAGTTTTGGCGCGACGGACGACCGCGCGAGATTCTCACCGTCGACAATCATGCCGACGCCGCGTACCTCTATTTGTCGTTGCTCCGGGAGGATTCGGCGCGAGCGACACGAGCGCTCGAGGCCTTATTGTGGAACGGCGGCGGCGCCAACTCCTCCGGCATCGGGATTGCGGACGTTGACACGCAGGGCAACGTCCATCCCGATCAGTTCTTGCAGAGCGTCACGCTCGGCAACGTCAAGGAGCGGAGATTCAGCGCGATTTGGACCGACGAGAGCAACGCCACGCTTGCCGCCCTGCGCGACCGGAAGGGTCGGCTGCACGGGCGCTGCTCCGTCTGCACGTTCCTGCCGATTTGCGGCGGCAACTTTCGGGCGCGCGCGTTCAATCTTCACGGCGACCTGTGGGCCTCCGATCCCGGCTGTTACCTGAGCGACGCGGAGATCGGCATCGCGTAAAGCATCGGGCGTTCGCTAGCACGTGGAGTGCGCGGGAGCTCCTCGAAAGCGTCGGGCGATCCAGGCCGCGACGTCGCCGGCGGCGGCGGCCAAGACCGAGCCGTGGGTCGCACCGACGTAGGCTTTGAACGCTACCGGCGCGCCGCTGCGGCACAGACGATCGCGCAGTGCGATCGTCATCTCCGAGGGAACGAGCGCATCCGCAACACCTTGCACGAGCAGCGTCGGCACCGAGATCGAGAAGTTCTCGGGAGAGTTTGCAAGGAGATCGGCGTAGAGCGCGTCCTCGTCGGCTTGCGGCCGGAAGATCGTCCGGGGATCGATCCGATCCCAATCGGAGTCGTTCATGAGATCGGAAATGCACCGTTGCTGCAGTTCGGGCATCATTTGCAGCGCTTGCGGCTCGAGCATCTGCGCGGGATCGATCCGCGGATCGACCGTCGAGAATCCGGCGATGAGCAGCCCCAAGAAGACGAGACCGCTGTTGGGCGCGTCGCCGAGTATCTCGTTCTGTAGGATGCCTTCGACGTGAGAAGCCGGCGCGTACGCGACGGCCCCGGCGAGGTGCAGCTCAGGCGCCCATTGCTCGCCGAGAGCGGCGGTCGCGAGCGCTGCGGCGCCGCCTTCGGAGTGGCCCATGACGATCCACGTGCGACCGATCTGGGGATCGATTTCGCGCGCCGCGCGCACGATATCGGTGACGTCGCGCGCCGAGGCCGTCGCGACGAAATACGGATGTATGCCGGGCGTGCCGTTGCCTTCGTAGTCCGTCTGCGCGACGGCGTAGCCGCGGCGCACGAAGCCGTCGAGCATGCGCTGCTCGATATTCGGCCGCGACGAGCGCGACGGCGCGCATTGCGGCGCGTCGCCGACCGTACCGTGCGCCCAGCTGATCACGGGCCATCCGTGCGCCGGAGGTGCCCCTTGCGGAATCGCAATCGTTCCGGAAACCGCGGTGAACGTGCCGCTCGTTCCTATCGTCTCGTAGAGGATCCGCTCGTTCACCGCAGCGGACGGCAACGCCGGACCGCCGGTGAAACGTCGCGCCCAAACGACGGCTCCGTCACGCCGAGCAGGCAGCGGGTCGGGCGGCACGTAGAATGCGCTGCCGGGCGGTCCAACGGTAACGGTCGCCGTGGTACCGGTTGCTACGGTCGCCGCAAAAAGCAGTGCGCTTATCATCGGATGATGCGTATATTCGAGGCGGCAGGCCGTACCCTGCGTTGCGTAGGACTCCTCATGCGATGAGCGACACCCTTGCGATTCTCGTCGGAGGCGGACCAGCGCCCGGCATCAACGGCGTCATCGCCTCGGCCGCAATGGAAGCGTTCAGCTGCGGGCTGCGCGCGATCGGGATCTACGACGGCTATCGCGACCTCGCCGCGGGCCGCGAGCCGCAGACGGTCGAGCTCACCTTCGATCAGGTGTCACGCATCCACACCACCGGCGGATCGATCCTGCGAACGTCGCGTACGAACCCCGCGCGAGACGATGCGGCGCTCGAGCACTGCGTCGCAGCGCTCGACTCCTTGCACGTTCGCTATCTCGTTTGCATCGGAGGAGACGACACCACGTTCGGCGCGGCAAAGATCGCCGAGAAGATGCGCGGGCGCGTCGGGGTCGCCACCGTTCCCAAGACCATCGATAACGATCTTCCGCTACCCGACAACGCGCCGACGTTCGGATTCGAAACGGCACGTTCGGTCGGCGCCGATATTCTCGAGAGCCTCATGGAGGATGCGCGTACGACCGCGCGCTGGTACGTCGTGGTCTGCATGGGGCGCAAGTCCGGAGCATTGGCGCTGGGCATGTGCAAAGCCGCGGGCTCGACGCTCGCCGTTCTTCCCGAAGAGTTCCCGGAGCACACGGACCTTCAAGCGGTCATCGATACGATCGTCGGAGCGATCGTCAAGCGCCGTTCCGTGGGACGCCGGCACGGCGTCGCGGTGGTCGCCGAGGGCATCGCCGAGCGTCTTCCGGGCGAGGCGTTCACGGCGCCGGAGAACGTCGGGCGCGACTCCTTCGGGAACATTCGGCTCGCCGACATCCCGCTTGGCGTCGTCCTGCGCGACGGCACGCGCAAGCGGCTCGAAGAGATCGGCGTCGACTCCATCGTGCACGCCAAGGACATCGGCTACGAGCTGCGCTGCGCCAAGCCGGTGCCGTTCGACGTCGATTACACGCGCACGCTCGGCTTCGGCGCGGTGCGCTACCTGATCGAGGGCGGCAGCGGCGCGCTCATCGCGCTCTCCGGCGGAAACGTGCAGCCGATCGCGCTCGGCGATCTCCTCGATCCCAAGACCGGGCGAATTCGCACCCGCTTGGTCGACACGACCACCGAGGCCTATCGCGTCGCGCGGGACTACATGGTGCGGCTCGAGCCGCCGGACTTCAGCGACGGCGCAAAGCTTGCATCGCTCGCCGCGCAAACGCGCCTCCAGCCTAGCGAGTTTCGCGCCATCTTCGAGCGCGTCGCCTTACCCTGACGCCGGGCTGTCACGCGCGCTAGAGGCTGGGGCACTAGCGGTTGTGATGGAACACACAGCACTTCAGCTCAAACGACTCCTCGGCGGCATCGCGCTCGCCACCTTCGCAACCGCGGCGCCGGCTCTCGCGGGCGGCGGCGGATCGTTGCCCGCAAACGAAACGTATATCAACGTCAGCGCGCAAGTCACGGCGAGCTGCGCGGTCACCGTCGTCGCACAACCGGCGACGTTCCAGGTCGTTCCCGGTCAAGCGCTCGGTCAAGAGACCGGCAGTCTCGGCGTGAACTGCACGAACGCTACGCCGTACGCCATCGAACTCGGACCGGGTGCCTACGGCGTGGACGGCGCGACGCCGACCCGCTACATGTGCAACTCGAACTGCAACGGGACCAACGCACCTGCCGACGGCATCGCCTATCAAATCTTCCAAGATTCCGCGGAAACCGCGCCGTGGGGCGATGCCGTCGGCACGAATACCGTGGGCGGCACGGGTCGGGGCATGGGGTCCGCCGATGCAATCAACGTGCC
>Ga0307374_10004556_pt1 | contig 23036 bp, 18 predicted proteins | sample OX3MG_FD_202532 | JGI IMG/M metagenome (GOLD analysis project Ga0307374, IMG submission 202532) | Soil microbial communities from Risofladan, Vaasa, Finland - OX-3 | ecosystem: Environmental > Terrestrial > Soil > Coastal area > Acid sulfate soil | place: Finland: Risofladan, Vaasa | collected... | reverse complement strand
GAACCACCAGCGTCCGGCCGCCGAGGGCGTGGGGGCAGATGGGAGTCACCGCCAGGACGTCGACCCGCGGGTCAAGAATTGGACCACCAGCGGAAAGCGAGTGGCCCGTTGAACCGGTAGGAGTGGCGATAACGATGCCATCGCCCTGAAAACTGGCCGCTGGCTCATCCCCAAGACTCACTTCCACGCTCAAAATCCGGGAGAGAGTGTCTCTCGTTACGGCCACGTCGTTGAGCGCCGGGCAGTGGGAGCAGCAGACGTCGTTCCGCCTGAGCTCGGCCAAAAGCAAAAACCGCTCCTCGATCAGATAGTCCCCGCGCAGCGTTCGTTCGATGGCCGATTGCGCCTGGTCGGGCTGGCATTCATTCAGGAATCCCAATCCGCCCCAATGGATGCCTAAGATCGGCTTCCCGGCGGGCGCGGCCCGGCGAGCGGCGCCTAAAAGCGATCCATCGCCGCCGAGCACCACGACCAGATCGCTTTCACTGATGAGGCGGTCGAACGGGTCCGGGTTCTCAGGGTTATACGCCGCGATATTGCGAGCGGTATAAACGGCGAGGCCCTGGTCGCGCAGCCAGATTGAGAGCGTCTCGGTGAAGCTCTCGGACCCCGATCGCTCGGCATTGAAGACAAGTCCAACTGATCTGATTGATGGCGCTGTGGGGGTGGTTGGCATCGTGCGCTATCGCTTACGACTGGTGGAGAAGCGGTTCAGGTTTTGCTGAGCGTCGCTGAGGTTTGGATCAAGTTTCAGCGCGTGCTGGTAGCTCTCCACCGCCTGGGCGAGCATGTTCTTCTTTTCGTAAGTGACCCCCAGGTTGTTGTACGCCTCCGCGTACTTGTTATTGAGAGCTACCGCATGCCGGAAAGCAGTCAGCGCCGCATCCCACTTTTGCTCCTGCTCCAGAACAATGCCCAACCCATTATAAAGTTCCGCATCTTTGGGCTGATAATGAATCGCCGTACTGAACTGGTCTTCCGCGGAGGTGTAGTCGTTTCGTGAAAGATAATAGGCCGCGAGCGAACGACGCGCGTCCACGTCTGTGGGATCGAGACTGATCGCCTTTTTCCAGGCGGCGGCGGCGTCTTCCAGCTTCTGGGTATGCCAGTAAGAGATGGCGAGATTGCTGTAGCCTACGGAGGAGTGAGGGTCCAGCGATATCGCCTTCTGCAGGGCCGGAATAGCGTCAGCGTAGGCGCCTTGATGGGCGTACAGCCATCCCAGGTCGAGCCATGCGTCCGCAGAATTCGGCTCCAGCTCCACCGCGTGCTTCTCCGCATTGAGCGCTGAGTCGTAATCGCCCATTCGGATATAGGCGGATCCAAGAGCGCGGAGGATTTTGCCATTCTTCGGGTCAGCGTCCGCCACGTGCTGATATTCGGAGACCGCCTGCTTATAACTGCCGGTCTTGGTGTAGAGATCGCCCAGGGCTTCGTGGACCTGGTCGGAAGTCGCCCCGAGCGCGAGCGCCCGGTTCAGGAATACCATCGCCCGGTCATTCTGATCGGTGTCCTTGAGCGCCAGGCCATAATTGGCGGCATATCCCGGATCGCCGCGCGCGCCATCTACCGCCGCGGCGTACTGCGGCAGCGCCTGCTTCACGGCGCCCAAATGAGTATAGGCGACACCCAGGTTATTATGAGCCGCCGGAGAATTCGGCCGAATCTGAAGCGCCGCGCGGTATTCATGCGCCGCCTCGGACCACCGACCAAGCTGCGCGTCGGCGTTCCCGAGATTGTAAAGCGCCTGAAATGACCCGGGATCCAGTTGGACCGCGGCGCGATACTCGTTGAACGCCTTATCCGGTTCGCCCAGGGCCAGATACGCGTTCCCAAGATTGTTGCGCGCATCTACGAGGTTTGGCGAAATCTGCAGCGCCGCCAGGAGAACGTCAGCGGCTTTCTGTGGCTGGCTCTCCTGAAGATAAACATAACCAAGCCATGCGCGTGACCGGGAGTCTCGCGGGTTCTGCTCCGAAAACGCAAGCAGTTCCTTCTCCGCGGCGTCCCACTGACGCTGCCGCGCCGCCGCAACGGCGTGGTTCAAATCAGGCTTTGTGACCGTGTCGCTGGGAGCGGGCAGAGCGGCGCCGGTCGCCGGGGGCATTGGAGTCGGCGCTGCCGGGGGCCCCGACGGCGCTGCCGGGGGCGCCGTCGGAGGGGCGGTATCCGGGGGCGCGCCGGCCGCGCCGGCGCCTACCGATAGCGGCCCGGCCATGACCGATACGAGGCAAAAAGAAATCGCCAGAGCCGGCGTCACGCCGCTTGACTTCGATAGGGTACGGATCACGTCCGAGAACCTTGAACAGAACGATAGAGGGGCTATTCTAAGAAAGCTGGGAGCGGTCCCGGCCATCGGATCCTTCGATGCGCTCATTACTATCCTCGCGCGGGCCGTGGGAGCGAGCGCCGCCGCGATGGACAAGCGATCTCCTTCCGAGCAAAATCGCCGCGCGGCCCGTCTGCGCTTGTTGATTGAAAGCTAAAAGCTGGGTGGCGATAGCCACGAGGCTATTATACCAGAGACGGCGGCGTTCGGGATCGGTCGGCGAAAGTAAGATTTTCACGTGAGGAGCCGCTCGGTTCGCGAAAGTAAGATTTTCACATAAGGCGCCGCTCGGTTAGCGAAAGACGCCGGACTGATCCTCCTGCCACTCCTCGATATAATGCAGAATACTGGGAATCGCCGCCGCGACCGGCAAAGCGATGATCGCGCCGACAATGCCGAGCACGTAAAATCCGACGAGGAAGCTGATGACCACGATGGTTAGCGGCAGACCCATGGTATTGCCGTAGACATTGGGAGCGATAATATGGCTTTCCAACTGGTGATAGATAACGTAGGCGATGACGACGAGGAGCGCCTTAAAGGGGCCGTGTGTCGTGGTTAACGCGACGAGAGCTGGCGGCACCAGCCCCATCAAGATACCAACCACCGGAACCGCGTCGAAGAGACCGGCCAGAGCGCCGAGTGCGAGGGCGAACGGGACACCAATAATCGTGAGGGCGATGATGGTGAAAATGGCCGCAAGCAATGACGTGATGATCTGGCCGCGGATATATCCGCCCACTTCGGTTGAGAGCTGCGCCGCTAAGTTGCGCGCTCCCAGCCGTCGGTCACGCGGGAGAAGACGAAGCACAGAATTCGCCGACCGGGGCCCCTCGATCAGGAAGTAGATACTGAGGAACACCAGGCCAATGGCGCCGGCGATGTCGTACGCCGCGACAGACATAATATCCATAAGGTGCGGCGCTGAGTTGAAGATCCGACTCGAAAAACCCTGCGTCTCCGCCGACACGTTCATATGAATATGCCAGGATTTGAGCCGGCTCTGAAGTTCCGCCAGATAAGTGGGCGCGTTATGGATCAGAGTGGCGGCCTGCTGGAAGATCGGTGGGATAATGAGGAACATCGCTCCGGCGACGGCGGCGAGACAGAGAAGCACGACCGCCAGCACGGCCCACGTGCGGGTCACCCGCTCCTGGAGCCTGCGGACCAGGGGGTTAAACGCCGCAGCGATCATGAGAGCGATCAGTACCACGATCAGCACCGGCCACGCCATCAGGAAGACCTGGAGTCCCAAAAACGCCAGGAATAGTTTGACGAGCGCCATCGGCGCGATATCGAACTCCACTCGATGGGGCGGCGCGCCGGCCGATCGCAGAGCGTCCGTTGGAGTAGGAGAAATCAGCTCACTGCCGCTCCTGCGCGCTCTTCTATTTCCCGTAAGTTGATCCATATTGATCTCGGTATACCCAACTCCGAAGCGTTAACTAACGCTTCGAAGCAAGGAGATGGTCAATAAAAAACGGAATGCTGATCGGATATGGCGCCCCTTTCAAAAAAGCCCCGCCGCCGGACAAACCGGGGCGGGGCGCTGATCACCTGTCCCTCGAAATCCTTGATTCCGAGATGAAAGCCGCGGATCAGGCGGTGACCGCCTGGACGTTGACCATGCTCTCGGCGAGCGTCGACAGTTTTTTGTCTGTCTGACCCTCTTCTTCGAGCGTTTGTTGAAGCAGCCTCGCGGCATTCTGATCGCCGAGCTGCTGCGCGTGGGTGCGTGCTGTGCCGTACCCGGCGATCTCGTAATGCTCCACTCGCTGAGCCGCGCCAATTAGAGCGGCATCCTTGACCGGCGGCTCCGCCCACTGCTTCAGCACCTCCTGCCCTTCCTCAATGATGCCCTTCATTCCCTCGCAGGTGTTGCCGTCCGGGTCCTCACCGAGGGTTCTGAGAATCTGCTCAAGCCGGCTAACATGCCCCTTCGTTTGCTGTAGGTGATGATCGAACGACTGCCTCAATTCCGGCGATGCCGCCGCCTCCGCCATCTTGGGCAGCGCCTTCACAATCTGAGTCTCGGCGCTGTAAAGGTCCTTTAGCTCATCCACGTAAAGATCCTGCAGGTTTTCCAGTTTCATAGGTTCCCTCCTAAATAATCAACCGGGCGCTTATCCCGACCGGCCCATGTTCGCGGGAGTCCGCCCCGAACGGGCCGCTAAAGATCCGGAGCTGTTTCACTTCCGGGGACTTCCACGGGCCGCTGATCGGGACCCTCTCGCCGATCGCGATTTGCCCATCCCGAGCCGCGCCTAAACCCCGCGATTACCGCCGGGACGCCATCTGGTCGCCAAACTGCGCCTCTACGCCAACGGTGCGCGCGTCGCCCCGCGTCACCTGCGGATAATGGTACGGCGCCTGCTGCTCATACCAGAACTCATCCATGTCATAATGCCGTAGATCTTCCAGGACCCCGACACCATCGTCGGGCAGAATCCGGATATTCGGACCGGTAAAGGCCAGCCGCTGAATATTTGTGGCGAATTGAATCGGATACAGCGGTGCTGTGGGGACGTGGATGGCGCGGGGCGCGCCGTCAGCCTTTGCCGCGAAGCTGCGGCCCGTATATTCCGCGGCGGGAATGACCAGGTTGACCGAAAGCCGGTTGCTCTCGAAATCTGACTTGGGATCGAACGCCGCCCGCACGATCAACACGCCACCGGGTCGGATCTCAATGTACTCTCGGCCGTCGAGCTTCATGCCCAGGTCGGGCCGGCGCACCTGGAATCGAACGCGGACACCGGGATGTAGTCCCTGTACGACCTTGACCTGCGCATTCTCGGGTGTCAGTTTCACCTCGTGCCATGCGGCGGAGCGGATATCCAGCACCACACGCCGAAGCACCTCACGGCCGCCGAAGCGGACGCGGCTCAGCGTACCGCCAGGTTCCACCGTCACAGTCATCCCGTTAGCGGTGAGCTCAAAAGGCGCCCCCGCCAGCGCCGTAACGCCGGGCCGCGCCGGATTTGGGACAGCCCTCGGCGCAGCCGTACGCTTTTGGGCCCGTACCCGCGGCGGTAAGACTCTCGCCGTCCTCAACGCTCCTGCAGGCGCCATTTTTTGGATGAATGCCGGCTGAAACGGCGCGTTGTGCGCAATGAACTGTGGGGAATCCTGCCAGGTGGCGTCTCGATGATCCGGGATGGTCAGATCGGCGGTCAGATTGGCGTCCGGACTCTCGGGATAACGAGCATTGGCCGGCTCCCGCGCCAGCCAGAGCGGTTGGGCGGTGTAGAGCGGCGCCGGCTCCTGCTCCTCGCTGGAGAGCACGGCGCGTGCGAGCATCATACCGTTGTCATAGGTCCAGAAGCAGGTATATCCCCCGGTCAGCGGATCCGGATCGGTCCAACTCAGGATCGTTCTACCCTCGACCTCCACCGATATCTGGCCGCCCTGTTTGACGATATGGACGCCGAACCAGGAGCGATGGGCGGCGCCGGCAGGCGGAAACTGAAAGGTTCGACTCTCCGCCACCATTTTGCCCTTGCGGTATAAGCGATTGACGGTATCGTTCCAGCCACCGATGATCACCGTGTAACCGCTGAAGAGATGCGATCCATCCGAGCAGAATGCGCAATTCAGATCGCGCCAGGTCTCGGATCCCGCAGGCGAATCGGCCATCACCGCGGCGGTGTAGTAATCAATCGCCTGGTCGCCCATCATCTTCCGCTTGTACCAGTTAACAGCGTAGCCGCGATTGCGCCCGCCGTACCAGGTCCATCCGGGCTGGCATGACCACCGGCTGGAAACCTGCCACGATCCGCTCTGGGGCCGCCAGTTGATGGGCGCAAGGTGAAAGGTCTCGGCATAGGTATTCGGATTGATCACCCTGATGGCCGGCACGTCGATACCGGCGCCGCCCGCGAACAGCGCGATCCCAAGTTGACTGTGGCCGCCGGCGTCTCCCGTAAGATTCGAAGCAAGGTGATAGCCATCCAACGGATGGGGATCCCGGTACCGGATCGGAATCTGGCTGCCCATACGGGCATAAACAAACGCGCCCTCACGAGCCACTTCTAACGCCGGCGCATCCATTCCGGCGGCGAACTTGAGCCGCCCGCTTGCGATAGTCTGCCCTTCTCGACGCAGCGTGAGGTCAGCTCCGCTGTTACCACCCACGTATTCCAATGTATAACCGGTGGAGGGAGTCTGGCTTTCGACGTTGAGCAGAAGCTCAAAGTGAGCGCTTTTCAGGATACTGTTCGCCAGCGGAACCTGGACGATCGTATCACCAAAGAGGCGTCCTCTGTGCCAGAAGCCGCGCTGCCCATCGATTTGGCCCGGGTTCCAATCGTGCAGCGGCCCCGCCCAATCCTGCATGTCGGGATGCCGCGACACTTCGGTGAATTCAGGGGTGAGAGCGTCGGTAGGTTCCGGCGGTGGTGTGACATGAATGGCGGCCGATTTAACTGCGCCGCCGCCCGCATCGGCCGGCTCGAAGCCGGCGCGGCCGGCGCCAATCCCAAAATCGAGTCCTTCGACCACCTTGACGCCATCCACCGACGCCGAAAAGTAGCCACCGCGAGCGTCCACCACGATGGAATGATTCGCGCCGGCGGAGACTCCATCCGTAGTTTCGGCGATGGTTCTCCGATCTCCGTTTTCTACCGCCATAAGCTTACAGCCCGACGGCGCCCAACTGAAGAGGTAATAATTCTGCACGTCTTTGAACCGGAACGGTATACTACCTGGCCCCCGCGCCTCAACGGTCACGGTATAGTCCGACCATTCGGGCGACCCGCCAATGGCGCGATCGCCAACCGCATCCCAGCGATGTAGTTGGGGCTGGGAAAAGTCGTCGTACACCACACCCGCGGGGCGAACGAGAACACTGTCGAACCAGGTCTTCTGACCGCCGCCGGCGGAATAGAGGCCGATCTTACCCTCACCGAAAGTGGTGTCACGAGCCGTCAGCGCCGCCTGGTTGTCTACTTCGGCCACAAGACGCCCCCCGGTAAGACTCACCCGCAGCAGGTACCAGATGCCTGGAATAAATCCGCCCGCTGATCTTGCGAGGGTCGTCGACTTCCCGTCCACGACCCGCTGGAGCTCCATGGCGCCGGTTGGTCCCTCGCTCCATCGGAAGAGATAATAATTCCGAGCGTCCTTCAGTCCCACACAGGCGCCAATAACGCTGCCCTGGCTCCCCTTCGCCGCCACCTCGAAGGCGTAATTGTTCCAGAACGAGTAACCGGTCGAAGCGAGGGCCGTGGGGTGGGGGCTGCACTCCAGCGAAAACGGATTCGCGCCGCGCTCAACGATGCCCACCGTTTGAATCTCCCAGCCGGGCGACTCGTAGGTCCACTCGCCGGGTTCTTTCGGCTGGCGCATAAAATCATCGGTGAAGTAGATTGCCTCCAGCGGCTGCACGCGGAGGTCCGTAACTGCGGCATCGCCCGTGGTCGAAACGCTCCCGTTCCCTCCGGAGAAGGAATCATCTTCGACGTCCATGATCAGGCGATCATCTTCGAGCACGTCGAGAGAGCCGTTCCGGCGGATGAGATTGATGGTGACCGGATGCACTCGGGCATCGGTAAGCCCGGTCCCTCCCGCCGCCAGGCGCTCTTCACGCCCGCCCGCGCCGAGCTTGGAGAGCGTCACGTCATCCGGATCCACGGCGAGAGCGTACCCCTCTCCGGCCGCGCTGAGATTAAGCTTGAGCCGGGCAGCGCCTCTGCCGGAGGGACTGACGGCGCGAAAAGTGAGCTGATACGTGGCGGGAAGATCCTGCAGCTCCGGCGCCGCGTCCGGCGCCGCTCCGGCCGGGATTGCGCCCAGCGCCATTACCAGACCGGAAATGAGCAGCGGCGTCCCTAACCGGCGGAAACTCGTTTTGAAGGCGGCGCGGCGCGCCAAGGGGACACGAGTCAGCGAACCCAATGCAGCAAATCCTGACAGTATCATACGACCTGCTCCCGACGTGACGACGCGAACGCCTGAGTCGGCAGAGGCGCCGATCGGCGGTCGAAAGGATGTGCCTTTAGGACCCTGCGAGGCGGAAGGAAGTTACGGCGAAAGTTTGGGTTTGTAACTGCCCGTCCTCTGGCGGATGGTGACTCCGAAGGATCAACGCACCGCGTGGCGCATAATCCCGCTGCGCATAATTCCTCCACGGACGATCCCTCCGCACTCGGCGCTCCGACGGTTCCTCGTCGGCTGTACGCGGCGCGAGCGATGAACAACTGCGATGCCTCCCGGACGCCGACGAAGACCGCGTATTTCAGCTTTCCCGGTGCTCGCGGCACGCGGAGGGCGCGGGCGCGTCGCGAAGCCATCATGGTACCGGTTCACATCACGATTTCGCCCCATTCGGACCACGCTAAAGTTTGACAGAAAGCAGCCCCTATTGCTAACCTACTCCCATCCTTAGCGTGGTGGTAATCGGGCAGCCGGCCATTATGATCGGACAGTGTATGATGGTCGGGTTGCACAGCATATGCTTGTACGGTTGGGATGGTTGATGAGTTTCCAATCAAACCATGACATATCTGGGTAAGTTGAAGGCGAGTGGGATACCTATCGGCTGGTCCGCACTTCTGGTGGGCTGGGATGGAGTGGACGGCCACGGCAGGCTGGTATCGTCCGAGGAGGTCACAGCGTATGCTGCCGAACAACTGGAGTTCGTAGGGGCACCGCATTATTCTGAGGTGTTGGCCCTCGCAGGCGCCAACCCGAGCGATGAAGAGGGGATCCGCCGCGCACTCTCCACGCTGGCCGAATGCGATCGGGAAATACGCGCAGACGGGGTACGTCCGTGGCGTCTCCTGCTCTTGAAGGAAACGATCCAGGAACTCGATGAGGATCCACTTTACGATCTCATCCGGTTGACAGAATTCTGGGCCAGCTTCGACTATCCGACCGATATGCCGCATGTTGCTCAAGGCGTGGGCAATCGGATTTCGCCGACCGAATACTACACCGAATCAATGCTCAAGCAGTCTATTCATCGCCACCTGGAGTGGATTGAAAAAGAGGAACGCATACTGCGGCAAACCTGACCTCGGAACTCCTGACATGACCAGTTCAAGGGGCTGCAAGGCCAGGACGATTGGAACAGTGGACGGGGATTTACAGGCGGGCCGCCTACCACCGGGCGACTTCCCGTCACTATCGTCAGCCGGATCGGAGTGTCGCTTATCGCGAACACAAGATCCTCGTTAGCGGACCGGCGGGCGGCGCCAAGGGTCCGGGCATTGCCGGGGGCTTTACGAATGATATACCTGGAATTAGACCCTCAGGGCCGAGCGCGTGTCTGGCTGCAAGCGCTGCCGGATTATTCCTTTTTTCCAGCCGAGGTAATGGAGCGCAAAGTTTCTGCAACCACAACCGTCCGGGCGGCAGCGCGCCGGGCCGCAATAGAAGCCTTTGTGCATAAGGGCGGGTATTGCCCCTGTGGATTATTAGGGGCAGAGTTTGTACCTGACCTCTCCGGGATGTTGACCGTTCAGGTCATGGCTGCTTCGGCAGATCTCGAGCTATTGCCACACATGCTTCCGGGTTTCACCGACCAGGTGCGGCGCGGTTTGCCCCGTGAATATGCCGACAGTGTCATGGAAGGGGCGATCTATACAAACTCGATCTCCCCTTTGGGCTCCGGCGTTCTGCAATTCAATTGCGCGGCCCATGGCGAAGTCGGTTCGTCACCCAATGCGTTTCGACAGCTCGGCGAGATGGTTACCCGACTACTTCAGATGGATCCGTCTTCGGTTACAGTCGAGCAACTGCTCGACTTGATTCAGCACAAGCTGTAAGCGGCATCAGCGACTGAACCTATCTCTTTGCGCGTGGTGGCGGACCGATTGCGCCCAACCGTCCCGGCGCACGTCCCTATGAATTGCCGGCGTCCGGGCCGTGCGGCTCGGCGGCGCCCTGTTAAGCGAGGCCAAATGACTCAGTTCTACGCGAGGTAGTAGTATGGCGTTATTCATTGGTGGAATGACTTGCCCCCTGTGCGGTAAAGAATTACGGCCATCTATGGGTCAGCAGGTTATCAGTTTTCGCGCGTTTGTCCCTAACAGGCTGGACCCGCTCTATAGCTTTAGCGATGCGACCGTGCATGAAGAGTGCTTCCGCGCTCACCCGCTCGGAAATCCTGCGGAAAAACACGTCGCTGAGTTAGCGTTCGCTAAGCGGACCTGGAGAGGGCCGGCGTTGCCCTACATTTTGAGAGATCTGAGAGCGGCTGTCGATGGGGGCAACCGTGCCGATGTCTGAGCAGCCAGCGCCGCAAGCCTCGTCCATTGACGTGGTTACCATCGGTGAGACGCTGGTGTTGTTTCATCCGCTGCAAGAGGGGCCGCTCGCGTACGCGCCGCTCTTCACCCGGTCGCTGGCGGGCGCGGAATCAAACCTGGCGATTGCCCTCGCCCGGCTCGGGAAACGGGCGCGCTGGATTAGCCGGCTGGGCGCCGATCCCTTTGGTGATCTGGTAGCCGCAACCCTCGCCGGGGAGGGCGTCGATATCTCTCAGGTCGTTCGCGATCCTGGCGCGCCAACGGCGATCTTCTTCCGCGAATTCCGGGGCTACGGCGACCCGAACGTCTATTACTACCGAGCCGGGTCCGCCGCGAGCCGGCTCTGCCCGGCCGATGTTCGGGATGAGTGGTTCCAGGGCGCCCGCCATCTCCACGTAACGGGTATCACGCCGGCGCTGGGATCTCAGACTGCTGAGGCGATTGAGAGCGCAATGCGCCGGGCGCGCGCTCTCGGCCTGACGATCTCGTTCGATCCGAATCTTCGCCGAAAGCTCTGGTCCGAGGAACACGCCAGGGAGTGCATTCTGCGGCTTATCCCGCTCTGCGATCTCTTCTTACCCGGCCTGGACGAAGTGGAGTTCCTGACGGGCGCCAGCAGCCCGGATGAGAGCGCCCGCCATCTTCTCGACCAGGGTCCCGAAATCCTGGTGATCAAGTGTGGGATCGATGGCGCGTCCGCCTATACTCGCCAGGCAAGCGTCCATAGCCCCGCTTACCCGGTCAACCACGTCGTCGACACCATTGGCGCCGGTGACGCGTTCGACGCCGGCCTGCTCTCCGTACTGCTGGATGCCCCACCCAATAGGCGATCCGAGAGTGAAGTTTTAGGAGAATCCCTGGCGCGAGCCAATTTGATGGGCGCCCTCGCCACCCAGTTCCGGGGCGACTGGGAGGGCCTCCCTACCCTCGCCGAAGTCCAGCAGATTCAAACCGGAGCGAAGCGTGTGACCAGATAGTCTCCACGCTCACCCATTCACCTCTTCGTCCCTCCACGAATGCCGCGGCCGCCAGCCGAGCGCCTGCTTGGCATGCGCGCAGTCCACGAGCGAACGATACGGGTTATCGACGAAGTAATCGTCACGGCTGACGCCGGGCCACGGAGTGTGAGCGCAGCAGCGCTCTACCAGCTCGGCCGTCGGCATAACGCTGTGGCTGTCGTCAGCGGCCACGAGGAATGAGTCGTGGAGGATGTTCTCGGCGGTGAGCGCCCGGATGGTGGCCTCGCAGACGTCTCGCACGTCAACGTAGGACCAGTAACCCATCTTCCCCCGGGCGGGATCAGGAGAAGAGTTCCGGCGGGTGTATGCGCCGGGCTGCACGACGCCGACCGGCCGGATGCAGATGGTAACGATACCGTGTCGTTCGGAGAATGAGCGGCAGGTTTCTTCACCGAGATGTTTTGAAAGCTGGTAGGCCGACATTGGATGGCGCGGGCAGAAGTCATCGATTGGCAGATAATCCGCCTCCCGGAATCCCATGAAGTTGCCGAGCGCCTGGACGCTGGAAAAACTCACCACCCGCCGGATGCCCTCTTCCAGGCACGACTGCAGCACGTTCCAGCTCCCCATGACGTTGATTTGCATCACCTCTTCGTCATGTCCCTCCCAGTCTCCGGCGATAGCGCCGAGATGCGCGACCGCGTCCATTCCGCGGACGGCTTCCCGTACCACCGAACGATCACGGAGATCGCCAACACGATGATCGCGGTCGCCCGGATCCGATGCCGGCTGGCGATCCATCGTTCGAACCTCATGCCCGGCCGCGACGAACTCCGCAACCTGCGCCTTCCCAATATGTCCCTCGCTGCCGGTGACCAGCAGTTTGAGTGGAGTGTACGTTTTCATATAATCACCTTCACCAAGGAACCGACCACGCGGAGAAAAGCCAGTTGTCCGATTGACAGACAGCGCCCAAATAGGTTAAAAGATAGTAATGACACTCGCGTCGGCAGCACGATGGGCGCTCTATATTCTGCTGGCGTTTGCGGCCGGCATCCTGATCGGGATCCCCGCAGGAATCCGCTCCGGACAGATCCAGCGTGTGGAGAAACGGGTCGCCACCAATGGCTTCCCCCTCGTTGACTTTTCGGGCGCCGACTATAGCACCGAACATCGCGTCGTACCAGCCTTCGCTCGCTGGGCCAAGGGTCCGCTGGGCGCCAACATGGAACGCCTCTATCCCCCATCCGCCGTCACCCCGGCTCACCAGAAAGAGCTTGCGACTCGGGTCATCGAACGGGCACAGCAGCGAGGCGAGCTCAACCATGTCATCATCGGCTGTGTTATTCATGCGATAAACCGGGCCAACGCGTTCGAAGTATCGCAGGCCCGTCGATCCGGGGAATCCCATCCTCACTCCACGACGCTTATCGGATATGCGCAAAAGGCGGAGTATTTTGGCCAGGGCGCCTGGTGCTTCCTCTGCCTGAGCTCCACCGACCAGCGTCATGCGACGCTTCGGGTCGTCGTGATGAGCGCAGTCCCCGATTTCGGGTTAATCCACGTTGAGCAGTTCAATACCGAGCCATAAGCCGCAGTCCACAGCCACGGTACACAACAGCGCCGCATTCTCTGCAGATTTCGAGAATGCGGCGCTGTCAGCCTCATGGAAACATGGCGCCCACCCGGAGAGCGGAGCCAACCGCAAAATCGCGCTTAAGCTAAGCTGCGAGGCTGCGGCGGGCTGAGCGGGAAGTCCGCATCTTTGCCAGGGCCCGGGCTTCGATGCGTCGAACACCTTCGCGGGAGAGTCCCAGGCGGGTGGCTACCTCCTGAAGCGTCAGCTCTTCAGTCGCGTCGAGGCCATAGCGCAGCCGGATGACATCCCTCTCCTTCTGGGTCAGCGTATCCATGAGAGCGCTCACCTGTTCACCCAGCGCCAGCCGATCGGCGCCCATCGATGGGTTCTCCGCGGTGCGATCTTCAACCAGGTCCGAGAGCACGCCTTCGTCATCCTCGCCCACGGCGGCGTCGAGCGAAAGAGGCGTCATACCAACCTGGAGAAGCTGGCGAACACGATCCACCGACATTTCAGTGCGATGCGCCAGTTCCTCTTCCGAAGGCTCGCGGTCAAGCTCCTGTCGGAACGCCGTGGCAGCCCGGTTGATACGGCGCATCTCCAGCGCAGCCTGCGCCGGGAGCCTGATCGGGCGGCCATGATGATCCACGGCCCGGCTAATCGCCTGTGTGATCCAGGCCATCGCATAGGTGCTGAACCGGAAACCGCGGCGGTAGTCATAACGCTCCGCGGCGGCGATAAGACCAATATTCCCCTCCTGGATCAGGTCCTCGAGGTCCATTCCGCTGCCAACGTAACGCCGAGCCACACTGACAACTAATCGGAGATTCGCTTCAACCAGCGCGCGACGAGCTTCGGCGTCGCCCCCGGCGATGCGCTCGCCGAGCATCAGCTCTTCCTGAGCCGTAAGCAGACGATGACTGCCAACATTCCTCAGGTAGGAATGCATCCAATCAGCCATCGTCTGGGGTGAAACCTGTTCACGCTGCGGCGCGTGTTGAAGTGTGACCACTGACATATTAGACCTCCTAAGCTGACGAGCCATGATTATTAGTTTTCAAATTTTATGAGAAGTGTTTGGAAAAGCAGGCGATATTGTAGTGATACTTTGACCCTAACCGGCGCGCTCCTCCTGTGCAGCCTCTGAGCGCAGCCGATCTTTGAGCACGATCTTCCCATCCATAAAACTGAGCGCTCCTGAGCTTTTGAGACGTCCCACCGCAAGCGTCGTTGTTTCACGCGTGGCGCCAATCAGGTTGGCCAACTCCTGATGGGTGAGCCGGAACTTCAGAACCGTATTGCCTTTATTGGTGGAAACCCCGTGATAGCGCGCCAGGTGAAATAACATCCGGAAGAGACGGTCCTCGATATTCCCATACGCCAGCTCAATCACGCGTTCCTGCAGCCTCTGCTTACCTCCGGCCAGATAGCGGATCCAAGCAAGCGCAAATTCGGGGCTGCGAGACCAGAGGGTGCGAACTGCAGCGGCGGGGAACGAAAACAGCGCCGCGTCGCGCATGACCACGGCGCCGGTCGCGCGCGGCTCGTTACCGATAGCATCCTCGCCGACGACATCGCCGGCGCCCTGGATGTCTAAGATAACCTCGCGCTTGTTCGCCGCCGGCGCCGTCACTTTGACGGCGCCATCCAGAATCAGAGTCACCTTATCAGGGCGGTCTCCGGGGGAGAAGAGCGTCTCGTTACGCCGCATTTGATCCACGCGGCCCACCTGCAGCAGGCGCTCCAGATTATATTGATCAAGCGCGCCAAATACGGGATGTGTCTTGAGTTCTTCAGTAGAGGGCGGATTCATGAAACTCCTTGAGCGTTAAAAATCGTCGCCGCGCGCGTTCGCTCGCAGCAAGGCTTTCTCAAGGCGCTCAACAGATCCTCTGTCGGACACGCCTTCAATAAATAATGACCGGCCCCCGCACGGAGCGCCTCTGTCAATTGATCAGCATACACGCTGAGCACCACGACGCAGGCCGCCGGGTCTACGGCTTTGATCCGTCGGACCAGATCCAGCCCACCCGCGCCCTGCATCTGAATGTCAACGAGCACGCGATCCGGCTTCAGGGCCAGCACAGCGTCAAGAAGCTCGTCTCCACCACAGGCTTCGCCTACCACCTCAATGTCTGGCTGCTGCGCCAGGAGCCGCCGAAGGCATCGCCGCACGAGGCTGTTATCATCAGCAATCAGCACTCTTAGGACTGGCACGAACTTTTGATCCCTTCCATACAACCGCAAGTCTCTCATCCCGCCCACGAGACCCGTTCAAGATGATACTCCTTTCACCTTTGTTTTGTCCCGACAAGTACTATCGGTTTTTGCGCTGGCTGATGGTTAAGGGCATTGCCTACCCGAACGGGTAGGTTGAACCCGGTTCGGATGAAGAGGAGTGACGGACACTATCGGAGAAAGCACGGGTGGCCTCGTTTTTGGGCCCGAAGTCCGACGCGGCTTGGGGCAAAAAAGTGATCAACTACGCCGAGCGCGGGCGGGGCGGCGTGCAGCAGCGGGTGAACCGCGCCGGCGGGACGAAACTGCGCCTGCGACCGGTCCCCGCTGGATAGTGATAATGTCGGCCATGTCCTGCAGCCGGCCGATCAACTGCTCCAGGTGTTCCAGCCCGGTCACTTGGGCCGTGATCTCAATCACGCCCATTTTGTCCTCGCGCTCGGTCGCCCTGGCCTGCAGAATGTTCGTTTTGGTCTGGCTGAATATCGTCGTGATCTCGTTCAGCATACCGATGCGGCTGAGAGTGATGAGCACGAGCGGCGCGTCGAAGAGCTGTTCCGGCTGCACCGGCCACTGCAATTCGGTGAGGCGGTCTGGCTCGTTCTGAGCGTAGGCGATTGCGTTGGGGCAAATCCGGCGATGAATCGCCAGGCCCCGCCCCCGTGACACGTAACCCACCACGTCATCTCCCGGAAGGGGCAGACAGCACGTGGACCGGCGGATCAGAATACCGCTGGTTCCACCGACCGAGAGGTCCAGGGCCGCCGGCGCGTGGGCCGGCCGCTCGACGATCGCGGCTTCCGTTGGCGCGATCTGCTCCCGGAGTCGATGGACAATCGAATCGGCGCTCAGACGACCATAGCCGATGTCGGCTAAGAGCGCGTCTACCGAGTGGAGATTCAGTTTTTCCGCCAGGAGCTGAATTTCGGGTGAATGAAGCAGTCCGTGCTGGTCGAGGCCCTGCCGGTGAAGCTCCGCTCGAAGCGCCTCACGACCCCGCGCCGTGTTCTCATCCGATTGCAGCCGCTTAAAGTGGGCCTTGATTTTATTGCGAGCATGGCTCGTTTTGACAAAGTTGAGCCAGTCCATGCTCGGATTGGCGTTACTCCGGGTCATCACCGATACGATGTCGTTGTTCTGCAGCGGATGGTTGAGCGGAACGATTCTGCCGTTCACCTTGGCGCCCACGCAGCGCAGTCCCAGATCCGAGTGGATCCGAAACGCGAAATCAATTGGAGTACTGCCCGCCGGCAGGTCGATGACGTCGCCCCGGGGAGTAAACACAAACACCTGGTGACTGAACAGCTCGCTGCTCAGTTCTTTCAGGAACTGGCTGGCGTCGCGGGAATCGTTTTGCCAGTCGAAGAGCTGCTGGCGCAGATAGGCGATGCGTTGATCAAAGTCCTGATCCGGTTTGCCGCCCTCTTTATACTGCCAGTGCGCGGCGATGCCATACTCCGCGGTGCGGTGCATATCCCAGGTTCGGATCTGGATTTCGAGCGGTTCCGCCGTCGGCCCGATCACTTTCGTGTGCAGCGATCGGTAGAGATTGCCCTTCGGCTTGGAGATATAATCGTCGAACAGGCCGGCAATCGGTTTCCAGAGGTCATGCACGACGCCCAGCGCGGTATAGCACTCCGCCACGGTGTTGACAATAATGCGAACGGCGATCAGATCATAAATCGCTTCAAAGTCGAGCGCCTGCTGACGCATCTTGCCATAAATGCTCCAGAGATGCTTCGGCCGGCCCTGGATGGTAGCCTCGATCTTCGCTTCACGCAGGCGTTGTTGAAGTTGAACGATCGTTTGCTGGACCTCGCCTTCACGGCGCGCACGGGTCTTTGCCACCCGGTCGGCCACCTCCGCAAACGCCTGTGGCTGCAGATACTTGAAGCAGAGATCCTCGAGTTCCCACTTGATTTCCCAGATGCCAAGACGGTGCGCCAACGGAGCGAAGATATCGAGTGTTTCCCGCGCGACCTGGCGCTGCTTCTCCGGAACCCGGGCGTCCAGCGTTCGCATATTGTGAAGCCGGTCGGCGAGCTTGATGATCATGACGCGCACGTCGCGCGCCATGGCGAGGAAGATCTTTCGGAGGTTCTCAGCCTGCCGGCGGGCGTCGGCCTCTTTTCGCCGGACATCCTGTCCTTCGGGGCCGGTCCGCGGCTCGAAATCCGCCCGCGTCAGTTTGGTGACACCATCCACTAACCGGGCCGTGTCATCCCCAAACTCGCGCTGGACCTCTTCGAGCGTATGGGAGGTGTCCTCGACAACGTCATGAAGGAGCGCCGCCTGGACGGTAAGCGCGTCCATTTCGAGTCGAGCCAGGATCATGGCGACTTCGAGGGGATGCTGGATGTAGGCTTCCCCTGAGTCGCGCACGTCCCCTTCGTGCGCGGCCCATGCGAAGGCATACGCCTTCCGAATCTGGTCCAGCGGAGCGTCCGGTTGGTACTTCGCAACGCGTTCGAGAAGCGACTCGATGGTCGCCGTGGTTCGAGGAAATACCTCTGCCGCGATCCCACCTTCGAAAACCGACGCCGGAGCGGCGCCGTTTCCAGCAGACGCCTCAAGCTCCGGAACCGGGTTAGAATCGAGATCCGGGACAGCGACGGGGGCCGCCAGATTCGTCGCCGCAGCAGCCGCCGAATTGGTCGCAACAGGCGCCGCAGCGCGAACTGAGTTCTGATCTCGGATCTTTACAGCGCTGCTCGTCATGATCTCGGCGGTTCACTCCGGGTTGCTAGTGTCGGCGTTTACTCTTGGACATGATTCTAGCGCTGGGCGAATCTTTGATTCCCCGCGGCCGAGCCGTTTTCGGGATGGCGGCGGGACTGGCTGTCGCGGTGGGTTCTTCCCCTGGCGGGACCTCAACCGGCTTCGCCACTGGGCGGACCCCAGCGCCAGTCGACTGCGGCCGCGCGGCTCCGCCGTTGGCGCCGTTCGTTCGTGAGGTCTGCGCCGGCGCTCCAAAGCCGCCGGGCCGAACAGCGGACGCGGATTTCCCGCCGGCCGTCGCCCCGCTTGACGCACGCGTCACGGCGGCGCTCAGCGATCTCTCGCGGCGGCGCTTAATATGCTCCCAATCCACCACCAATGGACTGGCGTTGAAGATAGAGGAGTAGGTTCCGGAGGTGATGCCCACCAGCAGCGCCACGATGAACCATTTGATCACGGGCGCGCCGAAGAAAACCAGCGCCAGCAGTACCAGAAGCACCGTGAAGCTCGTGTTGATCGACCGGGCCGCCGTCTGGATGATGCTCTTGTTATAGGTCTCCTCAAAGGTTTCGTCTTTACCGCGACGGTAGAGGTTTTCACGGACCCGATCGAAGATCACAATCGTATCATGAACCGAGAAGCCGATAATCGTCAGGATCGCGGTCACAAAGTTCATGTCGATCTCGACCTGGAGCGCATATCCTAAGATTGCAAAGACTCCGATCACCACGAGCACGTCGTGAAGCATGGCGAAGATGGCGCAGAAGCCGTACTTTGCGCCCGCTTTGAAGTTACCGCCGACATGGAACCGGAACGTCAGGTAGAGCACGATCAAAGTGGACGCGATCAGGACCGCGGCCAGAGCGTTGAACTCCAGCTCCTTGCCGATGATGGGATCGATGTGGTCATCGGAAGCGGTGCTGGCGTCTCGAACGCCGAGACCATGCAGCGTATCCAGAATCTGCGACTGCATCGCTTTTAGAGCGGTGAGCGACTTTGGAAAGACGCCCGGCTTGGTGTGGATCGTTGCCAGGTTCTCCGGGCTGTCGAGACTGCGGCCAATCTCCAGATCATAATGGGTGCGAGGGATTTTCGCCGCGGCCATCGCCTTGCTGATCACCGGTTCCGTTATCGGCTGACGCGTTTGAATGACCCACTCATTACCACCGGTGAAATCGACGCCTTTGTGCAGATACCCCATCGAGATGAAGATGAGGCCCGGCACGATGACCGCCAGGCTGAGCAAGTAGTAGAACCGCCGGTTTCCGATAATATCGCGCGGCGCTCCATTGCGCAGATAGGCCCACTTGCCCATCCATTGAATATTCGTGCCGAAGAACTCGGGACGCTGGAGGCCGGTCGCGTTATCCAGGAGGTGCAGAAGGGTACGGGTTACCGTGACCGCGGTGAACAGAGAGATGATAACGCCGATAGCGAGAGTGATCGCGAAGCCCTTAACGGGACCCGTGCCATAAAAGCCGAGCACGCCGCAGGCGATGAGCGTACAGGCATTCGAGTCGACAATAGCGGTGAGAGCGCGTTTGAAGCCGGCGTCGATGGCCGATCGCAGCGTCCGGCCATCGCGAATCTCCTCCTTCATTCTCTCGAAGATAAGAATGTTGGCGTCTACCGCCATACCTACCGAAAGAATGACGCCCGCGATACCCGGCAGCGTCAGCGTGACGGGAATCGCCTTAAAGACGGCAAAAAGAAGCTCGGCGTAGATTAAAAGGGCTACCGACGCGAGGATACCGGGCAGACGATAATACGCGATCATGAAGAAGACGACCAGGATCAGACCAGCGATACCGGCCCAGAGGCTTGTACGGACCGAGTTTTGCCCGAGAGTGGCTTCAATAACCGTGGTCTGGATCGGAACGAGCTTCACCGGAAGCGCGCCGGCGTTGAGGAGCACCGCCAGCGTCTGCGCTTCTTCGAGGCTGTTGAATCCGCCCGAGATCACCGCCCGGCCATCGGGGATAGGCTCGTTGATGATCGGGTAAGTGAGGAGCCGGTTATCTAAGGTGATCCCAAAATACTTGTGAACGTGTGTGGTGGTGTAATCACCGAAGATCCGGGCGCCCTTATCGTTAAACTGGAGCGCTACTTCGTAGCCCTTGCTGGGATCCGATGAAAACTCGCCCTTCGAGTTTGGCTGCAGATCGCTGCCGTTGAGCACAATTTTAGCCCGCGCAAGCGCCTGCGATTCGGGGATGGGTTTATTGTCGGGTCCGAAGTAAGTGAACGTCTCCTGACCCTTATCGTTGCGGGGCCCCGGTTCGACCCGGATGTCGGAGGGCATCTCGATGAAATTCAGAACGGCGGCTTGCACCAGGCTCTGCAGCCGGTTCTCCGCTTCGGCGGCCGTGATGTGACTTTCCTTCACCTTGCCGGTGAGCGGAATCTCGACGATAATCTGATCGGTCCCTTTTTGCTGGACCTGGGTTTCCGATACGCCGAGAGCGTTCACGCGCCTGTCTATTACCTGGATGGCGGTGTTCATCTCATCCGGTGTGACGACCTTCCCCGGAGTGAGCGACTGCGCGCGAAAGACGCCGCGAACACCTCCAACGAGGTCGAGTCCAAGTTGGACCGGCACACGGGCGATCACAACTCCGGCGGCGACCATGAGGATAATGATCAGCGGTGGAACCCATTTGGGCTGCTTCAAGATAAACTTCCTCCCAACAGTGACGCAAATCCGCCGGACGATAGGACCGGAGAACGGGACACGGAATCTTCAAAGGCTATTATACCGGCGAGGATTCCGGGTGTCAACGTAAGCTCTGACTTCAATATTTCCATCGATGACCTCGAACTTGCGAGTCGATCCCAGACAGCGGTGTTCGAAGCGGACGGGCGGTCCCTTTTTTTTGGCTCACACAAGTTGGAACTAAACTGACGGCCTAGAGTCTATACAACAACGGACCAGAGTCTTTATATAAGGTACAGAATACCAGGGTCTCGGGCCTTTGTAAATCTGGGCCACAGAGTAAAGCGAGACGCTTTCGTTTTTTTATTTGACGAATGCGCGGCGCCGGAAGGTCTTCGTCCGCCGCGGGCCGAACTAAGGCTATACTTTAGAATCTGGCTACATGGGAACAAACGGTTTATCAACCCTGTTAGTGGTTGAGTTTTTGGCCCCCGCGCGCAAGCGTCGGGGGCTGTCGATTATGGATTGGGGACGTGGGTATCAAAGCAGCGGGAACGAGGCCTTACCTCCCGTACCCTGAATGCTCGGGGCAGCGAGGGGAGGTGGAACAGTTATGACACTCCAGACAGAGGAGTTAAGAGGACAGAAGATGCGCGCAGTACGCGGGCGGCGATCGGGATCGTTGGAAGGTTCTGCCGACGTGGCGCTGCATCGCGGCTCGCGCCGGTTGGCCGGCGGCCACGAATTGGATGCCGAGCATTCGAATGGGCCGGACGTCTACGCCGACAACCGCGCTTCAGACCGGGATGTTGATCCGGACTCCGAAACTGAGGATCGCGACGATGAGTCCAGCACTGCTGGGGAGTCCCGCGTGAAGCAGGATCTGGCGCCCACAGTTGAGGGAATCCCGATCGACGATACGGTTCGGCTCTGGCTGCGGCAGATGGGCAAAACTTCGCTTCTGACCGGGCGCGAGGAAGTCGAGCTGGCAAAGCGAGTGCGTCGCGGCGATCCCGAGGCGCGCGCCAAGCTTGTGGAAGCGAACTTACGGCTCGTTTACAGCATCGCGAAGCGGATGACCGGGCGCGGGCTTCCGCTACCTGACCTGATTCAGGAGGGGACGCTGGGGCTGATTCGGGCGGTCGAGAAGTTCGATCACACCAAGGGCCATAAGTTCAGCACTTATGCCACGTGGTGGATTCGACAGGCGATCACTCGCGCTATCGCGGACCAGGGCCGAACGATTCGCATTCCGGTTCACATGATTGAAACGGTGAATCGCCTTGCGAAGGTGCAGGCTGAGCTGACGCAGACGCTGGGACGTGAGCCAACAGTGGAAGAGATTTCGCGGTCGGTGGGTATGCCGGCCGATCGTGTCCACGAGTTGATGAATATCGTGCCGGAGCCGGTGTCACTGGCGGCGCCTGTTGGCGAGGAAGAGGATGCTCAGCTCGGGGAGATGCTCGAAGACCGGAACGTCGCCTCTCCTACCGAGGAGGTGTTTCGGAGCGGCCTTCGCGAGCACATAGACGCGGCATTGAACACTCTGCCGGACCGTGAGCGACAGGTCATCGAGCTGCGCTATGGTCTCGAAGATGGTCAGCCGCGCACGCTTGAAGAGGTCGGCCGGGTCCTCAAGCTAACACGAGAGCGAGTGCGGCAGATTGAGGCCAAGGCGCTTTATCAGCTCCGACAGCCTGGACGCAACAAGGGCCTTCGCGAATACGTAGAGGCCTAGCCCATCGCGGCAGAAGTCGAGCGGTGTTGGTCGCTGTCCCGTGGTCCCCAATAATGGGGGCGACCAACACCGGATTTGATGCGGTGGGTACTATCTATAACAGGGCGCGGTTTATGGCGCCGGCTGCCCTGATTTCAGCCGGACCTTGATTCGGGCAAGCCGTCCGCGGCCGGGCCGCGGTTGGGTTTCGCCCGAAAATGGGTATAAGCAGCAGAGCGGCATATCGCTTGCCGCTCGGGCCCACTTCCTCGGCGGCGCCCGATTTTCGTCCAGACTTTAAGCGATGCGCACGTTATCACGGATTCTCTCCTTCATACTTGTCATCGCTGTGCTTGTGGCTTTTGGCCTCTTCATGGCGCCCCGTATTCGGCAGCGAATTCGGCAGCTTGAATCCTACTTCCCCCAGATCCTCGCCACCGAGCTTGCACAGTACCTCGGGCGCAGCGTCAAGATTGGCGCCATCCACTGGCAGGGATCCTACCGCAAGCGGCACGTCATCGAGCTAGATCACCTGCGGCTCGGCAGCGCGGCGGGCGAGCGCGCGCCGTTCCTGGCGACCATTGACCGCGCGGTCAT
>Ga0307374_10004555_pt1 | contig 23038 bp, 21 predicted proteins | sample OX3MG_FD_202532 | JGI IMG/M metagenome (GOLD analysis project Ga0307374, IMG submission 202532) | Soil microbial communities from Risofladan, Vaasa, Finland - OX-3 | ecosystem: Environmental > Terrestrial > Soil > Coastal area > Acid sulfate soil | place: Finland: Risofladan, Vaasa | collected... | reverse complement strand
CAATTTTCTCAGGCTCATGAGCTTGGACACTATGTACTTCACATTAACCATGCCAAGCTATACACCCTTCTTCTTCCAGACGCGACCGAAGAGCCTACGATACTCTGTCGCGCCGGTGTAGGTGTGCGGCGTGATCGGAAAGAATGGCAGGCAGAGCGTTTTGCCGCCTACCTTCTGATGCCGCAAGACCTCTTGCGGCAAGTATGCACCGGTATGGACTTATGCCGATGGCCCAGTCTCTATCGCCTTAAGGAGCAATTTCAGGTCACGATTTCCGCATTGACGCGTCGACTAACCGAGTTGCATCTTATCACGATCACAAGCGATCGCAGGCTTTTGCCCTATCAAGGAGAGCCCGCGACTCAGTCACGCTCACTATGGGGATAAAATTTTTTGAGGTTTGTAGAGTGGACATATCAACACAACTAAGAGACCCAGGACCTTCGCCACCTACAAACCTGTCTTAGAGCAAAGGTGCTTTTTTAGCAGTCCTATTGATAGAGTGCTTAGCATTCTGTATAATATAGCCAACGTTGGGGTAATCCCGATGGGAAGCAAATAAACGCGGAGGATCTCTGGTGGGGAAGCAGCACATTCTTCACGGCCTGGACGTCTCACTTCTGCCAATTTTCAACGATGTTCCCGCTGACCTGCTGGAGCGAATCACGCCTGAAATGCTGTGTTTCTATGGCGATGGAGCCATCATGCTGGCCGAAGGTGCCCCAGCCGACAACTTACTGATCCTGCTTCGTGGTCAAGTGCGCATTCTTCTGAACGGCACATTTCTTGTGACGCGTTACCCATACGCGGCTCTCGGAGAGCAAGCCTTTATAAACAAGACCGTGCGCAGTACAACCGTGATTGCCCAGGGGATGGTTGAGACCCTCGTCCTACCATCCGCCCTCGTCGAACAACTCATGGAGAACATCGCTTTCATGAGGAACCTGCTGCGCCTGGTTTCTGAAAAATTGGCACAGGCCTCGAACGAACGGGCGTTCCGCTTTCGCAATGAACAACTGCTCTTCAGCGAATTCCGCGCACACCTGTCTCCCGATATCACCAGTTCCCTGCTCGCAACCGGGCTGACCTATGGAACGCCGCGCTACATCGACGCGGTCATCCTCTTCTCAGACATTCGCGCATTTACGGAACAGTCGGCCGGAATGACTCCCCAGGAGATCGCACGTCAACTAGGGCTTTACCTTGATGCGACGGTGGCGGTCATTCACCGCCACGGGGGCCTGGTCGACAAGTTCATTGGCGACGCCGTGATGGCTATCTGGGGCTTCGCCGCAAGTGAGGGCGACCCTGTGACCCAGGCCTTCGCCTGTGCGCAGGAGATGCTCCGCACGGCTGCATCGATGCGCTTTGCTGGTCAGCCGATAGGCATCGGCATCGGCCTCAATGCCGGGCAGGTGTTCATCGGGAATATCGGCGGCGAGGGGAAGCGGCAGTTTACGGTGCTTGGATCACCCGTGAATTTAGCCGCTCGCTTCGAGAGCGAGACGAAGGCGCTGGACGCCCCTATCGCGATGGGGGAAGACTTCTACGACCGCTTGCCTGCTGAGTTGCAGGCACTGGCGATGAAACACGAGAACCGGCCGATTAAGGGGGTCGGTCCGCAAACGCTGTATACGTATACCCCGGTTCATGAGGCCGGGGAGAAGGATAAATCATGAGCTGGAATAAGAAACGCAGTCTCGATCGCATTCAAAAACACCTCGATGACATGGGAGAGATCGAGGTGAAAAAACTGACCAGGGAGGCTGACCTGGAGCACCTCCTCTCCGAGACGACGTGCCGGGAAATCTACGGTGCCCACATCTACGTCCAGGTTTCGAACTTTGCGTGCCTGGCGTCTGATGGCCTCTATGCCCAGGATGATTACAAACGGCTGATCCAGGGCGCGCATATCTACCAGCGCGAGGTCACGCACATCGTCGAGGGCCTGGGGGGAACGCTCGTCCATTTCCAGGGGCCCAAGTTGCACGCGCTCTTTTACCGACCGATTGACGACGCGAAAAAACTGGCCTCGCGTGCCGTGCTCCTCCAACTCGTCCTGAAGGATTTTGTTGGAACCGTCTTTAACCCGGCTTTCCCCGACTACGACGACTTTACCATCGCCGGCGGGGCCGATCTGGGGAATGCTATCGGCACCATGGACGGCATCAACGGCGACCGCGAACTGCTCTTCCTGGGAGCTCCAGCCAACCACGCCGCCAAGATCATCAGTTCAGCGCAACGCCTGCGGCTGACCCAGGAGGTCTATGAGGCACTCCCGGATGATCTGGCTGCGCTCTGCTTCAAAACCGACGATGGCCCCTATCAGCTGAAATTCATCGGCTGCGACGATCTGGACGAGCTACTCAACGCGCACGAGCTCACCTGGGATCGCGATGCGAGCGCCAGCCATGTCGAGGACGATAAAAAGCGCTTCCCGCTCAAGGACATCGGCTACAGTTCGGCGGAGGCCCCCATTGACCTGGACGACCTCGGCATCTCCAACAACAAGCGCGTGCTCGCTGCCTCCATCTTCGCCGATGTTTCAGGGTTCACGGCCTACATCGATGCCGCAACGAGCGAAGAGGACAAACAGGCGGTATTACGGGTCTTCCATGCCATCCGCAAGGAGACGGCCCGGGTCATTACCGGAGACTTCGACGGCCTGCGCGTTCAGTATCAGGGCGACCGCATCCAGGGCCTCTTTCACCTGCCGCAGGACGACGAGGCTGCCATCGTGAAAAAGATGGTCGAGGCGGCTGCGGGCTTGCAGTCGTCGATGGAGTATACCTTGAAAGCCTGCCTACCGGAGGCGAGCGGGCTGCGGCTGGCCATCGGCGTTGACCTGGGCACCACTCTCGTCTCAAAGCTGGGGGCCCGTGGACAGCGCGACCGCATCTGCCTGGGGGAAGCGGTTGAAAATGCTGCGCAATTGGAGGAGCGGAGCGAGGGCGGCCAGATCGCCGTGAGCAGCCAGGTCCACGGCCTGCTCCCGGAGTATCTTTGCGAGCGCTTCTCCTACAGCGCGACAGTCCAGGGATACATCGCCACCGACCTCACCGCAGAGCAGGTCGAACGGGCAGCCAGGGCAGCCGAAGTCTACGGAGGCGACGCGCCGGTCTTTGTTCGCACGGGCGCGGCGGGCGTTATAGTGAGCGGCCAGGAGTCAGCACATGCGAGGACGATCGTACCGGCGCGCCCCTACACAGACGAAGCCTAAAACTTGGTACGAGCGAGACGGGGGCGGGCGCCTCGCACAGGACCGGGAACGAATCGCAGCAGCATTTCCCGGCCTGTCCTACCGGATCGACGAGCAGGCCAGGCGCGTTTTTCTCGAGGGGACGATCACGCTGGAGGCCGAATGCGGCATTTCCACGCCCATCCAGGTGAGGGTGGAATTCCCTGACGACTACCCCGAGCACGAGCCTTGGGTCTATGATGCCGCGCAGCGGTTCCCGCATGAGGCCGACCGCCACTTCTACCCGGACGGGCGATACTGCCTCTGGCTTCCACCGGAGTCGCGCTGGAACACGAAGGATCCCGATGGAGCATGCCGCCTCCTGGAAGAGGTCGCGGTATTTTTAGACCAGCAGCTCACCTACGAAGCCCTGGGAAAAGGACGGTGGCCTGGAAGGCAACGCAGCCATGGCGACGCCGGCTACGTCGAGTTCGTCCTGGAACTCCTTAGCGGGGATCAGCGGCTGCTCAATGCGCTCGCACCCACGCTTGCCAATAGATCGGGCGTTCAGCGCAATAGCCCATGCCCCTGTGGAAGCGGGGTCAAGTACAAGAGATGCCACCTGCAAGCCGTCGAGGAGATCAGTCGGAGGGTGGGCCTGGTGAAACTCTACGCGATTTTTGGCCGATGGTGTTTAAACGCTGCAACAGGCGCGAAGTGAAGACGCTGCCGACGAGTAATGAGAAGCGAGAGAGATGCTTGCAATGCATGGTAGAATCACAGCAATGCATGGAAAGTATTATCAGGATAAGGTTCAAGTTCTATAAAGGATTGAAGATCTTGAAAGAGCGATTTGAAGGAGACGCTGGCCGAAGGTTATTGATTGAGGCGCTCAAAACCCAAAAGATGGTCGCGGGGAACTCGGCTCTGGCTGAAGTATTGGCTAGTCTGGTCGAGGTGAGAGCAGTCAAGGCTGGTGAGACGATCATTCGGCAGGGGGCCTCTGACAACGACATTTTTTTCATTCTCACCGGAAGCTTCGGCATTGTTGTCAATGGCAAGGTTGTTGCGAAGCGCGGCCTAAATGATCATGTGGGGGAGATGGCGGCCATCGAACCGTCCCAGGCGCGTACTGCCACAGTTATGGCGGACGAAGACTCGGTCATTTGCAAACTCTCAGAATCCCAGTTGGCGGATGTCGGGCAGCGCTATCCAGACATCTGGCGCTACTTCGCCAGGGAACTTGTCAGGCGCCTGGCCCAGCGCAATGTTTTGGTCAACCCTCCACGGGAGAACATTCGAGTGTTTATTATGTCGTCGACCGAAGCCCTTCAGATTGCGCGAGAGGTCCAGGGCCACTTCGAGCATGACAACTTCTCTGTCGTGATCTGGACGGACGGACTGTTCACGGCGTCGAGCTACCCGATCGAAAGCCTTGAAAAAGCCGTAGAAGATTCGGACTTTGCCATTGCAATTGCCCAGCCGGATGACCTCACCAACACCAGAGGGCAAGCCAAACAGGTGCCTTGGGACAACGTTATTTTCGAACTGGGCGTTTTCATTGGGTGTCTCGGGCGCAAACGCACGTTGCTTCTTGAACCACGCGGTGAGGAAGTGAAGCTGCCAACGGATCTCTCTGGCTTGATAACGATCGGGTACCGATACGGCAAGCCGAAGGATCTTCCCTCGTCGCTGGGCCCCGCTTGCCATCAAATGAGAAAGATCATCAACGAGCTCGGCCCGCGGAATTGAAAGGAATGGTATATGACATTAAAAACAGACCTGGAAAGCGAAGTAAAAGCCATCTTCGAGTCCACATGGGAAGAGAGAGAGGGAAGAGTTGTTCCGGACCCCAAAGATTTATCGCTGGGTAATGATGCGGTGAAACTCAATGCCACCGTTTTGTACGCTGATATGGCTGACTCTACGGACCTCGTGGATAATAATAGCCATAAGTTCGCAGCCGAAATTTACAAAGCCTATCTACGCTGTGCTGCCAGAATCATCAAAAATGAACGAGGAACCATCACAGCCTACGATGGGGATCGTGTAATGGCAGTCTTTCTGGGCGACACAAAAAAGACTCAGCGGTTCGCTCGGCACTGATGATACACTATGTAGTCCAAAAGATCATCAACCCGTTGTTGAAAAATCAGTATCCGAAAAAAACCTACCAGCTAAAACACGTAGTGGGGATAGACACAAGTGAGCTACTGGCCGCTCGGATTGGGGTCAGGAATGATAATGATTTGGTGTGGATTGGCCGAGCCGCCAACTATGCCGCAAAGCTATGCAACTTGAATGGCAAACATTCCACATACATCACAGCTACTGTATTCAATGCGATGAGCAAAGATGTGAGATATGGCGGAAAAGACAATTCATTGATGTGGGAAGAGAGAGTGTGGACTGCACGGAACAACATGAAGATCTACGGTTCGACTTGGATGTGGGAGGTCTGAGCTCTCATCCCTATCTATTCATGTCGTTATCTTACGAGATGGGCCAACGACGCGCGGCCTGAGTCATTATTATGAAGACACGAAACACTGATTGAATCTCTCCTTCGTGAAAGGAGGCAAGTTGTCAGAGAAGAAGTACAGAGTAAATCGTATTGATTATGCTCTCGCCTTACGTTCTCTGATTAAGAAGCCCCATCAAATCGCGTGAAAAACGTCAATTTTGCCGACAGATGTCCCAAGCAGCCGTCACAGAGCAAAAAACCCTCTCTAGTTGCCATGAGAAGGTCTAATAAAGGTGGGAGAACCCGATCTTGACAGCAAAACCCACGATTATCAGCCAAAAATACTGTATCCCATCTGACAGAAAGTCTTGTAAACCAGCCTGTGAAAGGAGTCGACGAACACTGGCAAACAGCATTGGTCGACTTCCTCTATAGACACTCATGGCAAGATGTAAAGAACGCTGACAACTCAAACCGGAAAGTCGTCCGTGTAGCAATCGTGTAGCAACGCCGACGACACGCCACGAAAATGAGGGGTACGCAGTGAACGATGAAGCGGCCTCGGAAGTACGTCGAGACACCCTACGAACGTCGGCAAACAAGCGGAATCGAATCCTGTTTTCGGGACGATGAAAGGCGAATGTGTGAAACGCGTGTCTTTCCAGACTCGCGGGCAGGCCAAGCAAATCATCTTCGAGTATGTCGAGTGCTTCTACAACCGCGTTCGGTGGCCCTCCTCACTTGGCTATGTGAGCGTGGTTGCTTATGAACAAGTGATGTGTAACCCGTATATTTCGGGTCTCCACTAAAGCGGGTGAATCTCAGTGGCCTCCTCATAAGTGAGCAACAAATCGTTCATCACCCATATGTTAATAGATGAGCTCTAGTCTTCCCCTTCGACTTCGCCACCAGGATCAAGAGCGGCCATGAGCCGTTTAGTTCTAGCATTTACCGTCCCGACCCTCCAGAAATGTGCGTCGGAGTCATGCATTGTGACGCTATCGTGATACAAAGCTGTCCCGTTTTTGACCTCGACCTGCTATGATCCTCGCATTGGGAGCGCCTGGCTGTGAGGGGAAAACACCAGGACATCGGAAACGAAGGAGCCATACGTCATATGCAAGAAGTCACGTCCGTCTCGCGCCCCTGGACGCGGGAGGAGTTAGATCATCGCCCGTTCATCGTTATTTATGAAGTGACACGCGCCTGCAACCTGGCCTGTGTCCACTGCCGGGCTGAGGCGCAGCCGCATCCCCATCCGCTCGAACTTCGCACGCACGAATCGCTCCGGCTGCTCGATGAGATCGCGGAGTTGCATCCGGCAACGCTTGTCCTGACGGGCGGCGACCCGCTATTACGAGCAGACCTGGAAACGCTGATTCGTCACGCGGTCGCGGCGGGAGTGCGCGTTGCCATCACGCCGAGCGTCACACGACGAGCGACGAAGGCCGCGATGATGAATCTAAAGGCGTGGGGCATTACGCAGATCGCGTTTTCCCTTGATGGCGCGAGCGCGGCAGTCCATGACGATTTCCGCAAGGTGCCTGGAACCTTCGAGCGCACATTGCAAGCTCTGGGATGGGCGCGAGAGGCCGGGCTGCCATTACAAATCAACACCACCGTTACGACCAGGACGGCTGCTGAACTGCCGGGTATCGCCAGGATCGCAGAAGAGGTCGGGGTCCAGCTCTGGAGCGTGTTCTTCGCCGTTCCGACGGGACGCGCGACGCGCGACAGCATGCTTTCGGCTGCCGAACACGAGCGCCTCTTTGTGTATCTGGCCGATATGAGCCAGCAGGTCCCGTTCGGCATTAAAGCGACTGCCGCTCCTGCCTACCGCCGGGTGCTGCTGCAACGCGGCGCTTCAGGTGTGCAGGGCAAGCTGGCCGTCGGTCCCGGACGCGCGCCCATCCCGATCAATGATGGATTGGGCTTTGTCTTTGTCTCGCATATTGGCGAGGTGTACCCAAATGGCTTGTTCCCGCTCTCCGTGGGCAATGTACGGCGTGATGCATTGGCGGACGTGTACCGGAATCATCCCTTGATGCAGTCCCTGCGCGATCCGCAGCAACTGCGCGGGAAGTGCGGCGCGTGCGAGTTTCGTACCATCTGCGGCGGGAGCCGGGCACGCGCCTACGCGGTGTTTGGCGATCCGCTGGCGTCTGATCCCGCCTGTGCCTATATCCCCCCTGCCTATGCCGCATCCATGGAACAGGACGGGCAAGGCCGCACGCCTCCCCTTTCCGCCTTTTCTCCTCCCGATCTCCAGCAGACCGTGCAGGCGACCACGGGCGTCATGGTCATGGCGCTTGGCACACCTGATGGCCCGGACGATATCGAGGCATACTATACCCGCATGCGCGGTGGGCGCGCCCCTACGCCTGCGTTGGTGAGCGACTTGCGGCGCCGCTACGCAGCCATCGGCGGGAGATCGCCACTGCTCGCACACACGCGCGCTCAGGCACTTGGTCTGCAGGCGGCGCTCGACCAGATCGAGCCAGGACGATATCGCGTGACGCTTGGGATGCAGCACTCGCGTCCCTTCATCGAGGAGAGCGTGAAAGAACTGGCCGAGAGCGGCGCGCAAAGCATTGTCGGCCTGGTGCTGACCCCGCACTATTCCAGCTTGAGCGTGGGTGTGTATCGCGGGCGGCTCACCGGTGCGGGGAAAGGCTTGCTGCCGGTTTCCGTCATCGAACACTGGCACCTGGAACCTGGCTATCTGCAGTTCCTGGAGACGGCGTTGCAGGAAACGCTGGACACCATGACCCGCAAACATCATCTCTCCGCTGACAAGATCGAGGTGGTGTTCACCGCGCACAGCCTGCCGTCGCGTATTCTGGCCATGCATGATCCCTATCCAGAGCAGGTGCGCGAAACGGCAGAGGCGGTGGCTCACGGCATCAAGCTTCCCTACTGGTCTCTTGCCTGGCAAAGCGCCGGACGAACAGGCGAGCCGTGGATCGGTCCAGCGTTGCTGGATGTGATAGCGGAATTGCCGGGCCGGGGATTCGAAGGGGTGATTGTCTGCGCGGTGGGCTTTGTCTCAGATCATCTCGAGATCTTATACGACCTGGATCTCGAAGCGCGACAAACAGCACAGCAGTTCGGGCTGGCGTTTGAACGCACGGCCATGCCCAACAACGATCCCGGTTTTCTCGCCGCCCTGGCAAGCGCCGTTCATCGTCACGGCATAGCAGGGGATGGGGAGTAAGACCATGGCGCATCATGTCGTGATTGGTGGTGGTATTACGGGCCTTGCTGCAGCATACGCCCTTGTCCATGCAAGCAGGGATATCTCCCAGCAGGTGACGCTCATTGAGGCCGAGGAGAGGCTTGGTGGCAAGATTCGTTCCAGGACATTTGCCGGGGCAACCGTCGATCTCGGTCCCGAGGCGTTTGTCGCGGGCGTGCCGGAGGCGAGGGCCTTATGCACAGCGCTGGGGCTGGAAGAGGACCTGGTCGCGCCGTCGACCAGCAAGGCTGCTGTGTGGACACGCGGGCGTTTGCGCCCGCTGCCGGATGGATTGGTGCATGGCGTGCCGACCAGCGCGGGAGCCATTGCCCGCTCGGGTATTCTATCGCCCGGCGGGGTTGTTCGCGCGGGCCTCGACCTGTTCTTGCCGCGCTCGGAACTGCCGCCCGATCCTACCGTCATGCAGGTCATCGCTCCCCGCTTTGGGCGCGAAGTTGTCGAGCGGCTGGTTGAGCCGCTGCTCGGTGGAATCCACGCGGGACGCGCGGACCGGCTCAGCATGGCAGCCGTTGCGCCACATCTTGCCACAGCTGCGCAGCGGCACCGCAGCTTGATGCGAGGACTGCGGGCTTCGCGCCCTCCGAAAGGCGCGAAAGCAACACCTATGCTGGTAAGCGTCGCAGGCGGTCTCGAACGCCTGGTTGACCGGCTTCGCGCCGCGCTGGAGAGCGTGGAGGTGCATACCGGCACGCAGGTGATGTCAGTGACCCGTCAATCCGATGGGCGCTATCGCCTGCTGTGCGATGATGGTACTGCGCTTGTTGCGGATGGCATCGTTCTTGCCGTCCCCGCGTGGGCAGCCGCGAGGATTGTGCGAGCAATGGCGCCGGAGCTTTCCTCCCTCCTGGAGGCTTTCGCTTATGCATCGGTGACAACGGCGCTGCTGGCCTATCCCGCCTCAGCCTTCCCCAGGCTGCTTGATGGCAGCGGCTTCCTCGTCCCTCGCATCGATGGGAGGCTGCTCACGGCCTGCACCGTGTGTACCACCAAGTGGCCGCATATGCGCGCTTCCGACACGATCATCGTGCGCTGCTCGGCAGGGCGATGGGGCGATGAGCGGGCGCTGCGCCTCGATGATGATGCGCTGGTCGAGCAGATTCATCGTGAACTGATCCAGGCAATGGGAGCGCAGGAACGCCCTTGTGAGCAGATGGTCACACGCTGGCCGCAAGCTATCCCACAGTACGAGACGGGGCATCAGGCTCGCGTTGCCGAGATCGAGACCGCTCTGACACTGTGGCCCGGCCTTGTACTCGCCGGGGCATCCTATCACGGCGTAGGGATCGCGTCCTGCATCCAGGACGGCGCGCGAGCGGCCGCCTCCCTGCGAGCCGCAAGGCAACGAAAAATCATCACATCTTTTTAGGGAGAGATACTATGGAACAACTTGCGACCGCGGCCCAGCCCCTACGGATTGCGATCATTGGCGCTGGCCCGGCCGGATTGTACGCTGCCGAAACGCTTCTCAAGCAACGCGATCTCGTCCTTACCATTGATATCTTCAACCGCTTCCCCACTCCCTTCGGATTGGTGCGCGATGGGGTTGCGCCTGATCACCAGTCCATCAAGGCGGTGATCCGCGTCTTCGATAAAACCCTGTCAGATCCACGTGTCCGTTTCTTCGGGAATGTCACCTATGGCGTTGATCTCCATCATGAAACATGCAAGCGGTTCTATGATCAGATCATCTATGCCGTTGGCGCCCAGGCTGATCGACGTATGGGCATCGCAGGTGAAGACCTGCCCAATAGCTTTCCAGCCGCCGCATTTGTTGGGTGGTATAATGGTCATCCTGATTACCGCGATCTGCCCGTTGATCTTTCAGGTGAGCGGGCCGTCGTTGTCGGCAACGGCAACGTGGCGATGGATGTGACGCGCATGCTCGTCATGTCTCCGGATGCGTTAATGAAGACTGATATCGCCGACCATGCACTGGAGAAGTTGCGCCAGAGCAGGATCCGCGAGGTGATACTCCTGGGGCGACGTGGTGCTGCGCAGGCAGCGTTCACGAATCCAGAGATCAAGGAACTGGGCAGGCTTGACGGGGTAGATGTACGCGTCGACCCACACAACATCGAACTAGATTCGGCCAGCATGGCTGCACTCGAAGAAGGTCGCACTGCGAAGGCGAACCTGGAGTGCCTGCACGGCTATGCCGCTCGCTCCGAGCCCACCGCTCCTCGCTGCATTTCCATACGCTTCCTGGTCTCGCCGCGGGAAATTGTCGGCGTGAACGGGCGGATTACAGGCGTAAGGATCGAACACAATGAGCTTGCCGCAGATCCCAACGGCGGGGTGCGGCCGAAAGGAGCCGGCACGTTTGAGTTCATTGAGGCGACTCTGGTGCTGCGCTCCATTGGCTATCGCAGCATACCGATCGAGGGTGTACCGTTCGATCACACAACTTCTACCCTCAGCAATAGTGCCGGGCGAGTCGTGCAGCAGTCCACTGGTAAAGTGGTGCCGGGCGAGTATGTGGTCGGATGGGCCAGGCGCGGCCCCTCCGGTCTGATCGGGAACAATAAACCCGACGCAGTTGCTACTGTCGCGTCAATGCTGGCTGACTTGCCAACCCTTCGGGGAATCTGCGACGATCATCGCGGCCTGTCGCGGATTGAGGTGTTCCTCCGTGAGCGAGACATCGACTATGTGTCGTATCGGGATTGGAAGATCCTGGACCAGTACGAGGTGGCCTGCGGCACCAGGCAGGAGCGTCCGCGTGTCAAGGTTACGACAGTACCAGAGATGATGGCTATTATCCGCCAGAGGCGATGACGATCCCCCTGGTTTCTGAAATACCGGTGAGAGAGACAATGGTTGAACTACTGCAAATGTGGGTGCTCGTCGAAGTGTTGGGAATCATCTGCCTTCCGCTCACCGTCACTATCTTTAAGAACCTGCCAGATCGCGGCTGGGCTTGTACCAAAGTTGTAGGTATCGCCTTACTGGCCTTTTGTGTCTGGCTTCCTCTAACCCACGAATTGCGCAACGAGCTTGTGGGAGAGCGAAGCCTGATCGTGTGAGCGAAGGTCACACAGAATTAGAAGGTGAGTCCATGAAAGATGGGAGAGCCAGTGGGATGGAGAGCCAAACAGGCAGAAGAAGGGAAGAAGGGAGAAGCAGCCGGGAAAAGAGGGCATGAGTCACCGCTCGGAGCAGCCAGCGTGTCCGAGAAGAAGGGTCCCAGCGGCTCTCAAGGCAGATTACGCCGTTGCCAGACCAAGCGAGGCAGCAAAGCTTGCTGGAATGCCGAACAGCTTGATGGTGACTGGGCCAGAAGTTTCAGGACGCGCATTGCGAGCCAGCCGCTCTTCCCACGAGACGCTCATGTAGGGCTACACCACCCCCAATGAAAAAGAGTAGAATAGGGGTGGATGCTCCGACACCAGAGATCGCGCGCATATTGTGCCGAAGAGCCAGACCACGAGACTGATCGGGATGGGCGCAGGAACCACCCCTTGTTGCGCTGGCGAGAGCAGTTTCGCCAGCAGCACGTAGAAGAGAATCTTCGTTTCTGCCCATCCACGCCGGCGCATCCTTGACGCAAAAGGAAGAGAGTACAGGAGCGTTGAAATGGAAATTCTCTACACCAACTGCGCAGGCTTGGATGTGCATAGGAAGACCGTGAAGGTCTGTTTGTTGACACGAACGCCCAACGGCGAGCCTCACAAAGAGTTTCGGACCTATTTTCCCACGCGATGCGCAATGAGAGTGCAGATAACCAAATGATGAGGTAACCAAGCGGCAGCAACGCTAAGCAAGATGTTTCTTTCCTTGACAATAGTTATTTAAATAATTTATGATAGAGACACCAGGAAGGAGCGTCCGAAGCTAGACCAATCTCCTTCCCATCCATCTGAACAAACAAGAGAAGGAAGAACGATGAAACGGAAAGGCGTGTGCTACGACGTTGGGCGCGTGTTGCTGGGAGAGAACTGGCGTCCAAACTTTGATCCACAGATTGTCCATCGCGAGTTGGAGATCATCAAAAACGATTTACACTGCAATGCCATCAGAATCTGCGGCCAGGACCTTGATCGCTTGACGGTCGCTGCTGAAGACGCTCTCCACCAAGGATTCGAGGTCTGGTTGTCTCCAGAATTGTTTGACCACAACCCGCAAGAAACCCTTGACTACCTCATCACCGCAGCTGAAACCGCCGAGAAGCTGCGCGTGACGTGGCCGGACAAGCTCGTGCTGAGTATTGGCTCCGAATTGACGCTGTTCATGAAAGGCATCCTCAGCGGCAACACGTTCTTCGACCGCATCGGCAACGGCAACCCGTTCCTGCTGTCCCTGCGCCTCCTCCAGCTCCGGCTTTTGCGAACGCACAACAAACCACTGAATGTCTTCTTAATGCGGGCCACGCAAGCGGTCAGGAACGTTTTTCATGGTCCTCTCACCTATGCCTCGATTCCCATCGAAGATGTGGATTGGAGCCTTTTTGATCTGATCAGTGTGGACTACTACCGAGGAAAACAGAACCGAGCGTCCTACGGTGAACACCTCCAGCGGTATGTGTCAAGGCCGGTGTAATAACGAGCCGGTTTTGAATTGGCCGCCCTGGTGAAACGAACTCCAAAGAACAACAATCGATGAGCGTCGGCGACCTAACGCCGACCAAACTGCGCCAGGATCAGGTGACCCTACCGCCGACGAGCAAACGCCGCTTAGCGAACGCCGGTGGACTTCGCGCCGATTGCTCCAAGAGCCACTTCCGGTGGAGCTGAGAGGCCCGCCCGCTCGGCCTGGCGCTCTTTCATGCGATAACTACGACCATTGATGGGGATCACCTCCGCGTGGTGCAAGAGCCGATCCAGAAGGGCCGTGGCCAGCACCTCGTCTCCCAGCAGGTTTCCCCATTGGGCAAAGCTGGTATTGGAGGTCAGAATGATCGAGCCATGCTCGTAGCGCGCCGTGACGAGCTCAAAGAAGTGGTGAGCTTGCTCCTGCGACAGCTTGGTGTAGCCCACTTCGTCGATGACCAGCAGGCTGGGCGCAATATAGCGTCGCAGGCGCTGCCGCATGAGGCCAGGGTGCGAAGCACTTTCCAGCGCCTGTGCCAGCTCGGCCAACGTCGTAAAGAGTACCGAATGCCCCGCCGTGAGCGCCCGGTCCGCCAACGCCAAGCTCAGGTGGGTTTTCCCTGTTCCGGGAGGGCCGAGGAAAACCACATTGGTACAGGTTCTCGACATCCGGAGAGATCTGCGAGTTCCCGCAGTCTGCGCTCCGAGAGCGTCGGTTGAAAGGCGAAATCGAACCCATCCACCGTCTTCTTGCTGGGAAGGCGTGCCGCCTTGAGCCGTCGGGCGATGGCCTGCTGTTCGCGCCCCTCCAGCTCCGCACCCAATGCCCGTTCCAGGAAGGCTTCATAGGTCCATTGCTCGCGCTGAGCTGCCTGCAGAACCTGTGGCAGAGCTGTCTCCAAATGGGTCAAGTTCAGGTGTTTATACGCTCCTTTCTTCATGCGACTACCTCCTGCAAGGTCTCGACCCCACAATACTGATCGTACTCCTGTAAGGGACGGCTTTCCACGGAAGGTGCAGGCTGCAAATGGCCCAGGGGAGCGGGCTCATGGCGGGCAGCCGAGACGGATGCGACCGTCTTCCACTGGTCCGCGTGTGGCACGCTCTCTTGTGATCGAGGACGTTTGGCAATCTCAAACACCTGGTTGCCCGCTGACCAGACCGACACCACTCCTTTACGCTCGCGCACCTGGACCTGTTTGCCTGCCAATTGGAGCGTCCCGGGCAATCCATAGAGCACGCCATCGTAAGAGACATAGCCATCCCAGGTGACTTTCCGCTCTTCGGTGGCGAAGCGTTCCCAGGCAAAGTCGGCTGGCAAGGGCAACAGCTTCTCCTCGGCCAGACGATCCACCGGGCGAACATGCGTCGTGCGATGGACGCGGGAATTGATGCGCTCGCACCACGCATACGCCTGGCGATTGAGATCATCCAGATCCGTGAACGTGACTCCGCCCCAAAAACTCTTCTTCACATGGCTGACCGTGCGCTCAACTTTGCCTTTCGTTTGAGGCGTGTACGCTTTGCAGACCCGTGCGGCGACCCCAATGGAGACCATGAAATCGGCAAAACGCGCATTCCACCGAGGTTTGTTCTCCACCATCTCCAACAACACGCTCTTCATGCGATCGGTCAGCGCGACCTTCGTCAAGCCCCCAAAGTATTCAAACGCCTCCATCAAGCAGCGGATGAGCGTCGGGGTGTCACAGCGCTTCACAAAGGTCACAAAGCGCATACGCGAATAGCCGAGAACAGCCACAAAGCCGTAAAATTTATGCGTCTTGCCCTCGTGTTCGTACACAAACTCGCCCCAGTCAAATTGCACTTGCTCTCCCGGCTTGGTTTCGTACCGTTGCACTGGCGCGTGACCAGCCACCGCAGGCCGCAGCGGATGGACGTAGTCCTTCAGAATGCTGATCCCTCCGGTGTAGCCCAGCTTGTGCAAGCGTTCAAAGAGAACCTCACAATTGGTACAATGGTCTTCCATGATCCACTTCTTGATCTGCTCTTTGTAGGGATCAAGCTTGGAAGACCGGGGGGGACGTGGTTTCGGGATCACGGCTTCCGGGTGCTGTAAATATTTGCGCACCGTCGTCCGCGAGATGTGTAACTCCTGAGCAATCTCCTGCACGGTCTTCCCCTGTGTCTGGAAATCGTGTATACAGGTTATTTGGAATACACCCCATGACTGAGGTATACTCAGAGCAGGTTGAGAGGATCATGAACGCATTGCCTTGTGAATGGTTCCTCTGAACGCAATCTCAACAGAAAGAAATGGTAGGGATGATGGAAGGGAAAGAAAACGTGCCGTGGGAGCTGTTTCCTCATATCAGAACACTTCCTTCAGCACACGAATGGCTCCAGTTGCAAGCCAACCGGCAACTGAGCCCTCGCACGGTAGAAGCGTATGGACGAAGCCTGGAAGATTTGCTCCACTACGGCGAGCGGCAGGACCCACCGCTCGATGTTGAAACAGCCACAAAAGCCGATCTCGGTGGGTACGTACAGGATCTGATTACCCGCCCGAATCCGCATGGACCACAGATCCTTCACCTCCATTCAGGCAGAGGGCTCTCTGACCAGACGATCCAACTTCGTTTAACAGCAGCTCGTCTGTATTACGATCATCTCATTGAGACTGGCAAGCGTGCAAGGAATCCCATTGGTCGCGGCAAATACACGCGCCGAAACGGTTTTACGACGGTGCTTTACCCGCTTTCCACAGAGGAACGGCCCTTGGTGAGGCGCAAACCACCACGCCAACCCTGGCTCCCCAACGATGAGCAGTTCACCCAGTTGCTGGCTGCTCTCACCCCTGAGTCGCTGCGGAACCAGGCTCTGTTCTTACTCATGTATGATGGCGCCCTGCGACGAGAAGAACTGGTCCTTCTGGAGATGACCGACATCGACTGGGCGCACCGCGAGGTGACGTTGCGTCCAGAGATCTGTAAAAACGGTTCCGGGCGATTGGTCCTCTTCACGCAGGCAACGGGCGCACGCCTGCGCGCCTACCTGGAACACCGCCGAACGATTCGCCCTGGCCTGGGGAGGCTGTTCCTTTCAGAGTCCGACCGGAACCGAGCATCAGGCATTTCTCCAGACATGATCAACAAAATCATGCGGGCGATTGCTCTGCGTGCAGGACTCTCTCCATTTCACCCGCACACCCTTCGCCATCTTCGGTTAACCCACATGGCGCGCTGCGGGATCGCCGAGCATATCATTGCCGAATATGCTGGTCACAAGTCACTCGACACCACGCGCCTCTACATCCATCTAAGTGGCCGCGATATCTCCGCTGCTATCACCAGTCGCATGGAAGACCTGGACGCGTGGATCGCGGCCACGCTCAAGGAGGTCGAAGCATGATGGCCCAGAGGAATCCATTGCTTCGCGGGGATACCGACTTTCCCTGGCCAATTGATCTGACGGCCTACGATCGTTCCCCTGGATTAACGGAGGTAGAGCGGCAGGAGCTTGCCCTGGTCGCTGCTCGCAGTGGCGGACCAGGAAACAATGGAGGAGCGCCTGCGCACAGTGAAGAGGTGCTTCACCGCCTGTTGACTCCGCTGGAAGACATCTGCCAGAAGATTCGGGAGAACTACACCGATGGAACCAACCAGAATCGGCGTGCCAGCACCATCCGCGCCTTTGTCCTGGAAATGAACCGCAGGCAAACCTCCTTCTGGGCCTGGAGTGAGAGGGAATGGATGGAGTTTATCGCCCCTTCCCTGGAAGTCTTTCATGCCCGTTTGGGGTGGTCGGGGCGACGCGATTCCAAGCCAGAAGCGGGAACAAGAACGCGTGTCCTCCTGACGGCGTATTTGCTGAGAGCCTTACCAGACGTGCGGGCGTGTGGCACCCATCTCCCCTACACCAAACTGGCTCGCCTGGCCTTTGGAGAACACTGGCTTGCGCCCACGCTTGACCGGATCATCACGCATCTCAGGAGTGTGGGCTATGCCCCACAGAAAGCCTGTGAGATCACCCGCCCAGCCTGTATCGTCTTGCTCCTGGCCCGCAGCCCCTTGCTCGAAGACATTACGGAAGAGCATATTCGTTGGGTCCATGAGACCACTCCGCGGGAGCACTATGAGATGGCGACGTTTTCTCGTGTCCTGGTTTCCTTCGGCATCTTGAAGGTTGGCATCCCCAAATCAGTTCGTGGACCACTCCCGGTACGGGCGAGCGCAGATGGCACGCTGGCAACAGAATGGGAAGAATGGTGCAACGCATGGAGAAAAACCTCGACACTCGAGCCGACCACCCTTCCTGGCTACTACACCAATCTCCTCAAAATTGGCCGCTGGCTCAACCAAGCGCATCCGGAGATTACGTCACCTGCTCAGTGGACGGCAACCATCGCCACCGAATGCGTGGCAGCCATAACGGGGATGACGGTGGGACAATATATTGGGGAATCGTTCCGTTTGAGCCACCCGCGCGTCCCCAATCATGGCCAGCCCATCAAACCGCGCACGATCAGCGTCTTCCTCGGGGCTTTGCGCCGCTTCTTTCAAGATTTACAGGAGAGCGAGCAGATCCCTTTCCTGTTCAACCCGCAGCGCTACCTGGCCCTTCCTCGTTCCGTCCACAACAAAATTGGCCCTGATCCTCGGGTGATCGATCGTCCGCTGTGGGCAAAGCTGGTTTGGGCCGGTCAACATCTGGAGGTGGAGGACCTTCCTTCAACTACCTACCCCGTAGAAATGGTGCGAGCGGTAGCAGCGGTCTGGCTCTTTACCGCCCTGCGCTCTGACGAAATCTATCGGCTCCAACTTGGCTGCATCGAGTGGCCGATGACCGATCTGACTGATCCGGAGACGGGAAAAAAGGTGAGCCGCGAGCAAGTCTGCTATCTGCATATCCCCGCCAACAAAACCTCTCCGGCCTTCAAAAAACCCGTGGCTCCCTACGTTGGAAAAATGATCGCGGCGTGGGAGCAGCTTCGACCTGCGCAAAAGTTGGTGCTTGATCGCAAAGGGGCAGAAAAGGTCGCCTATCTCTTCTCGCTGCGCGAGCAACGAATGGGCAAACGCTACATCAACCACGTTCTGATCCCGTTGCTGGCAGCGAAGGCAAACGTCCCTCCGCTCGATCAGCGAGGGCGCGTGACCAGCCATCGCGCCCGAGCGACCATCGCGACCTTTCTGGGTAATTGTGAGAACCCCATGAGCCTCTGGCAGCTCATGCGCTGGCTGGGTCATCGCACAGAAGCCACCACCCGCAGTTATGTTGATGCGGACATCACTAAAGTGGCGGTGAAGATCGCTGAGGGGAGTTTTTTACAACAGAATCTGGCTTCCATCCCAGTCCTGATCGACAACGACGCTGTGACGTCGGGAGCTGCTTCACAAGGGCAACCCTGGAAGTTCTTTGATCTTGGGCATGGGTACTGTACGCTGCCGGAGTGGGCTGCTTGTCGGCATCGGATGGCTTGCGCGAGGTGCGACTTTTACCAGCCAAAACACTCAGCCAAAATGCAACTCCTGGAGGCCAACGGCAATCTGACCAGGATGCTCGAACTGGTTGCCCTCGGTGAGGAGGAACGTAAATTGGTCGAGCAGGGAATGGCTCTCAATCAGTCTTTGCTCTCTCGGTTAGCCGATGAGCCGACACCAGCGGGGCCAACTCCACGCGAAATTCAGGTCAACAAGCGGAAGTCTCTGCCTGTTCTAACGAAAACAGTTGGCTTGGTCAAGCCTGAGCGAGTACCGACACAGGCAGAATTGGAAGAATCAGAATGAGTCTCACATGGCTCATTCTATTCTACATAATGGTATTCACGGTCTGACTCCTAAGCATGGCTGTTCTCCTGAGGATGTGATTTTGATATCCTTCAGCTTACAGCCTTCTTGGGGGTCGGTCAATTCAATCCCGGCTCAAGTATACACCGTCGTTAATAGTATGTTGCCTACGGCAAGCCGGTCGTCATCACCGAAGTGGGGTGCTGTACCTATCAAGGAGCAGAAGACAAAGGCGGCAGAGCGTTTCTGATGGTGGACCGGAAGCATCCAGAACGGCTCCAAAGCGGATACGTACGTAATGAGGAACTGCAAGCACATGAGGTGACGGACATGCTCAGCGTCCTCGACACCGCTGGCGTGGATGGCGCCTTTGTGTTCACCTTTGCCATGCCCACCTTGAAGTACCATGAAGACCCCTTGTATGACTTTGACAAAGCCAGCTACAGTCTGGTGAAAAGTTCTGCGCCAGGCTCGCATGGGACCACGTATCCTGACATGCCATGGGAGCCAAAAGCGTCGTTCAAAGCGGTGGCCGCGTATCATGCGAGCCACGAGACAAGGAGTACACCGATATGATGTGTTGTGGAGGGAGTATATGAGCCGCCCACGTCTGGATGCTGAGCGGAAAAAGGTCAGTTTCTCGCTCGCCTTTTCGCCCAATTTGATTGCCGCGCTGGAGCGCGTGCGCGGAGCCAAATCGCAGTCGGTGTTTGTGGAAGAATGGCTCCGGCAACATCCGCAGATTGCTGCCGAATTGGCGGCGATGAACGATCCTGGGTTCGTGCCGCCGATGGCGCGCTATGAACGACTGATGGAACTGCTCCTGGCATTCTATTGGCCTGAGGGTGACAAACAGCATCCCCGCGCACGTCTCCTCTCGCCCAAGGAGGTCAAGCAACGGACGCTCGCCTACGTCCTCTTTCTTGCCGCCCGCCCGATCCTCACCGGCGATCCAGAAAGATCGGGCCAGGACACTATCGGACAGATCACTGCTGCCATGGAGGAGTTCTGGATGCAAGAACGGAGCACCCAGGGAGATCGCACCGCTCATGGGGAAAGTCTGGAAGCGGTACGGCCGCGTATTCAGGAGTATGCGCACTACTACTATCAGGTCATCTTTCAGGAGATGGCAAAGGGCGAGCCAAAACTGCTGAAGCAGCGGTTCAGGAGCCTGGTGCGTGGGTGTGAGGCCATGTATCGAGAGTATGTGCCCCCGAACTCGACGGGCGAGTAAGCACGATGCAAGGTCTTCTAAAAATCGAGAACGTGAAGGAGAACGATCGATTGGTATGGTTGCTGCACCTGTCAGTATTCAGGCCATTTCTCGGCCCGAGTCCTCGACCCCATCCTGGTTTGGGGAAATGACATTGATGGCGGCGTATCTTCTCAAACACGGGGCCCTGACGAAAATCAGCGAGCATGTCCGCTTTGCGCGGCGGCGTTTCGGGCGGTATGAGGTCATCGATTTTCTTGCCGTCCTCTTCGGCTATGCCATCAGCGGGGAACGTACCCTGGAGGAGTTCTACCAGCGGCTCCAACCTTTTGCGATTCCGTTCATGGCTCTGTTTGACCGGGACCAGTTGCCCTCTCGTTCGGCCCTCTCCCGGTTTTTAGCGGCGTTGACGGAGGCGCCCGTCGAAGCCCTGCGCACGCTGTTTCTGGATGATCTGCTCGCTCGCCCGCTCACGCCTGACAAACAAACGGGAGGGCTGGTGGATCGAAAAGGCGACGCCTGGATGGTCTTTGACATTGATGGAACACGGGAGGCCGCCCGGCAACGCGCCTTACCTCAGACCGATGATTTGCCCCCGGCGTTTCGCCGGTTGGACGACGTCTGCGCGCCTGGTTACCGGGGCCGTAAGCGTGGAGAAGTTATCAGGACGAGAACAACGGTTTCTCAGGCGCACAGCTACCAGTGGCTGGGCAGTTTCGGCAACCGCGGGAACGGGCGCTATCGGGAAGAATTGCGCAAGGGGCTGGCGGCCATTGGCCGATATCTGGCGGTCTTCCAGCTCTCACCAGAACGCACGCTGCTGAGGTTGGATGGGCAATATGGCAATGGGGCGGTGCTCTCCGATCTCGCTGGTTTTGCGTTTGTGACCCGCGGCAAAGACTATCACCTGCTCGATCATCCGCTCGTTCAGGCGCGTCTGCACTTGCCCCCTGATCAGGTACAGCAGCGCCCCGAAAGTCAGACCAAGCGCAGCCTCTATGATTGCCCCCAGATCCCGGTTGGGCCCGATCAAACACTCTACCGGGTGGTCGTGGCGACGCATCCCGCCGGGAAGAAGAAGAGTCCGATTGGCGTGACACGCGCAGGGGTTGTCTACGAACTGTTCTTCACGAATCTGCCACAGCACGCATTCACCGCGTGCGATGTGGTCGAATTGTATCTCCATCGCGGCGCTTTTGAACCGATCCTCTCAGATGAAGACAAGGAGCAGGACCCGGACAGGTGGTGCAGCCATGCGGCCTGGGGGCAAGAAGCCTGGCAAGTGATCTCACAGTGGACCTGGAACCTGAGGCTCGAACTGGGTCATCAGCTCAAGCCGCAACCGCTACGCACGACCGAGTTCGCTCCAGCTCTCCCTCCTCCTTCACCACACTCCGCTCCTGCCTCTGGCTATGCTCTTCCAGAAGTGGGTTCCGCATGGAAGGCTGGTCGCTACGCGGGCCAGGATTTTGCCCTCCAGCCCGATGGAACGCTTCGGTGCCCTGCTGATCAGAAACTGATCCCGCATGAACACCGCAGAGAAGCTGACGGGAGCCTGCGCATCGTGTATGGAGCCAGCATCCGCAGTTGTCGTCCCTGTCCTCTGCGGGAACAGTGCCAGTGGCAGGGCAGCAACACCTCGAAGCCACGCCAGGTCAGCGTGCTGTTGCATCCGCTTCGTATTGGCCCCGCACCACTGCTCTGGCGAGATTGGACCCGCAGAGAACATCGGCGTGCCTGTATCCAGCTTGTGCGGCACCAACGCCTCGATGTGCGCACGCTGCCTTCCACCGCTTCACCACCCACCACGGATGTAATCCTCTCCCGTGCGCAGCGTGCGCACTCGCGCCTCGCGTGGGCTGAGCGGCTCGCTCGCAATGCGCGCACGGAAACTTCTGGGCAAGTAGCGATCACGTTGTTTGGCATCCCAGCAGACGTTGCCACCTCGCTCGGTTTCGCGGTGGCTTAACTTCGCGCTTCCCCGCCGATCGACTCCCTTTTCTCGGACAAGTTGGCTTCTCTGAGCGAAACCTTGTGGCCTCGTTTCCCGGCTGGGTCTCTCTTCTTCCTCTCTTCTGCCTTGTTTGCTCTCCATCCTACCAGTTTGGCTGGAGCTTCCTGACTCCCCTGCCCGGTTCTGCATGACTTTCGCTTACAGTTCAATGATTAGCTCTTCAACAAGCTCGTTGCGCATCGCGTGGGATGTTCGAAATGGAATCCTATCGAGCATCGGCTCTTTAGTCAGATCAGCCTGAATTGGGCAGGCAAGCCGCTGCGCAGTCTAGACACCATGCTCAGCTATATTCGAGGCACCTCCACCCAGACGGGGTTGACGGTTCGGGCCGCTTGCTTAGAAGGAACCTTTGAGAAAGGCCAAAAAGTGTCCGATGACCAAATGCAGCAACTCAACATCCAACAGTACAGCGTGTGTAGCCAATGGAACTATACCATCCACCCACGTCTCGCTAGCCTTTCCGAGGTGACTCCAACCTTAGAGGGACAGAAAGTTATTTTTTAACAAGTGCTAAGCTAGACTTTATCCATTGACTGGACAAAAAACGGAAGGCAGAGTACGCTTCTCTCGTACCTAACTACGAGAAAGGACGAAAGATGAGCAATCTGCCTCAGCGAATTATACCAATTTTGAAAGCGTT
>Ga0307374_10004552_pt1 | contig 23046 bp, 20 predicted proteins | sample OX3MG_FD_202532 | JGI IMG/M metagenome (GOLD analysis project Ga0307374, IMG submission 202532) | Soil microbial communities from Risofladan, Vaasa, Finland - OX-3 | ecosystem: Environmental > Terrestrial > Soil > Coastal area > Acid sulfate soil | place: Finland: Risofladan, Vaasa | collected... | reverse complement strand
GCCGACACGGCGGCTGCTGTCGCGGCGGCGCGCTCTGGCCGCACGGCTCGGGGGCGCCGAGCAGGTGCTGTCCGGCTCGCCGACTCGCCGTCCGCAGTCTCCTGCGCCGCTCACCTGGCCCTCGACACCCAACTCACGGACCGCATGGCGAGGAGTGGCCCCAGATCCCGGTCACTGACAGTGCCTAGCCGATCGAGGCAAAATTAGCGCGGATCGCCGAATACGTATTCCTACTAATCTTATAGATATTCGTTTGCGTGGGCGCGCAGAAAGACCCGTTCGGTGCGACTCGGCTGGGCGCTTCGGCGCGCCGGCACGGCTGGGGCGCCCGGTTGCCGACCAGCGTCAGGGTCGGGCCTGCGCTGGCCTGGGGGACCGTCACTGCGCCGCTGCTTGCCAATGCCTGCGGGTCAGGGACGGTGATCGCTGACCCGCAGGCGGAGCGCCCAGGCGTTGCGCTGCCCCGGGAGCGCCGGCGGCCTCAGCCGCGGTAGGCGACGGTGGCGTAGTCATAACTGGTCCGGCCCTCGCTCCACCCAGTCACGAACACCCTGGTCCCGGCAGGGCTCACCGCCACGCAGTGCGCGCCGCCGTTGTTCGCGGGGCCGTGGTAGCGGCTGGCCCACAGCTGCCTGCCGGTGGCGGCGCTGTAAGCGACCGTGGCGTAGTCGGCGTGGGTCGTCCGGCCGTCGCTGGTCCCGGTCACGAACACCTTGCCCCGGCCGGGCTCACTGCTACCGCGGAGGCGCCGTCGAGCCCGTTCGCGGGGCCGTTGTAGCGCCTGACCCACAGCTGCCTGCCGCTGGCGATAACCCGCTGAACGGAACATCACGCAATTCATCGCCGCCAGTTCATCGCCGCCGGGACCTAATGGCCCTTCACTTGAGCACTAATGGCCCTGTTCCCCGCTACCGGAGGCCCCAAGGATTGGTACTGAGGATTCAGTAGGACCCGCCAGCGGCAGGCTAAGGCGGGCTAAGAGGAGGAGCAGGAAATGAGCGGAATCGTTGTGGGCGTGGATGGCTCACCCAACTCCGGGCGAGCACTGAGCTGGGCGATGAGCGAGGCAGCGAAAGTGCATGCCCCGCTGACCGTCCTGGCGGTTAGTGAGGCCATGAGGAGCTTCTGGACCGGCAATCCCGATCCCCTGGCGCTGGACAGCGACAAGCTGGACAAGACGCGGGCGGCCGCCGAGGAGCTGACCCAGAAGGTGGCCAGCGGACTCGGCGATGCCCGGCCGACGTCAGTGAACGTGCACGTGGTCTATGGCTTCCCGGCGAAGGAACTGGTCGATGCGTCGCAGGGAGCCGACCTGGTCGTGGTCGGCTCGCGCGGTGGCGGCGGATTCTCCCGGCTCATGCTGGGCTCGGTGAGCAGCCAGGTTGTCGAGCACGCGGCCTGCCCCGTCGTTGTCGTCCCGCACGAGAAGTAGGCCGGCGAGTACGCGTTCAGCGGGCCGGGGCACTGGCCCGGTCGGCGAGCTGGCGGACCTCGCCGGCGATGACCGGCCATAGCGGCGCGGGCAGGTCATGGCCGGCGCCCGGGAGGATCACCAGGCGGGCGCCGTCGATGGCCCCCGCAGTGGCGCGCGCTGCGCTGACGCGCAGGATCGGGTCCTGGTCGCCGTGCAGGACGAGGACGGGCTTGCGCAGCTCGCGCAGCTTCGGGCCGTGCCACGGGGCGCCGACCTGCCTGCTCTGCGCCTTCGTGTCGCGGGGGCCGCTGTCGACATCCCGCTCGATCCACTCCCGCGCGGCGTTCTCGTCGAACGGGTAGGCCGGGGATGCGAGCTCGCGGGCGAGCATGAGCGAGAGCTGGATGTCGCCTTCCCGGCCTGCCGGGAACTTGGCCCGGGCCAGCCTGGCCAGCAGGCCGAACCGCACGTAGCGCCCCCCTCCGATCCCGGACACGTCGCTGGGCATGGCCATCGCCGATACGACTGACGCGACCCGGTCGGGGTGGCGCAGCGCGATGCGCTGGGCGATGATCCCGCCGAGCGAGGCGCCGAAGATGTTCGCCCGTTCCCAGCCGAGCGCGTCGAGGACCGCGATCGCGTCGTCGGTCATGTCCTCGCTGGAGTAGCCACCCCGCTTTCTGGCCACCGCGGCGAACGGGTTGCTGGCGCCAGTGTCCGGCATCCGGGTGGACTGCCCGGCATCCCGCTGGTCGTAGCGGGCCACCGCGAAGCCGCGGTCAGCGAACGCCTGGCACAGCCCGGCCGGCCACCAGAACCTGGACACGGCGAGCCCCATGACGAGCAGCAGCGGGTCGCCTTCCGAGCCCGCCAGCCGGTCGTACGCGATCTCCACCGCGCCGTTGCGCGCGTACCGCGCCGGCGTCCACGTGCTGGCCCACTGGCCGGTTTCCGCCATTTCAGTCATCTCTGCTCCCGGTGGTCCGCTGTCAAAACTGCGATCAGTGTTCGCTATATACGCAGCCTAACTGACTGAGTACAGTGTTCGCAATGACCGAGGAGCCCAGAACCAGCGACCGCGGCCCGAGCATCTGGGCCCGCCCGGAGCGCTCGGCCCGCGGGCCGTCCCCCGAGCACAGCCGCGCGAAGATCGCGTCGGCCGGGATCACGCTGGCCGACGCCAGCGGTCTCGGCGCGGTGACCATGCGCTCCGTCGCGGCCGCCATCGGCACCGCCCCCGCTTCGCTGTACCGCTACGTGGCCACCAGGGACGAACTGGTGGAGCTGATGGCCGACCAGGTCTACGGCGAGTTCTCCTACCACGAGCCGGGCTCCGGTCATCCGGTCACCGACCTGCTCAGGCTCGCTCATCAGGGCCGCGCCATCTACCACCGGCACCCGTGGCTGCTCGACGTCCGGGCAGCCGGGAACCTGCCCGGGCCGAACGCGGTCGCCTTCATGGAGCACGCGCTGGCCGCACTGTCCGGAACGGGCCTGACCGGGTCGGCCAGGCTGGAGACGGTCGGGCTGTTCTCCGGCGCGGTGCGGCTGTTCGCGCAGACGGAGATCGAGCAGCAGCACGCCGGGCGGGACACCGCCCAGTGGCAGGGCTCGCTGGCCGGCTACCTGCTGCCGATCGCCGCGGCCGGCCAGCACCCGCACCTCGCGGCCGCGCTGGCGGACCAGCCAGCCCTCGACGACCCCGGCCAGCATCAGCCCCTGTTCGACCGCGCGATGACCCGCATCCTGACCGGCCTGCTCCCGCCGGGCCGGACGCCGCCGGAGTTCCGCTAGGCAGATCGCCGCCTGTTGGTGCTCTTAGCGGCGTTCGCCTGCTACCGGATGCGTCAGCACGCAGTCACCGCAGATCCGGCCACCCGGTATCCGGTAGTACAGGCAGCAGCTGCGTCGCCTGAAGCAAGTCCCGGGCTGACCGGGGCCGGGACGGACCAGGTTCCCGGTTCCCCGCAGCGGGCTCAGGCCGATGAGCCGCCCGGTCAGCTGCGCGGCCAGGCCGGCTCGCTCCGGGAAGGCGCTGGCCAGAACCGCTGCGGCTCCGGCCAGCGCGGATGCGACGTTGCCGCGCAGCACCTGCTCGGAGAGCCGGAACACCGTTCCGAAGGACGCCGCCAGGGGCGCCGTGAGGCCCGCTACCTGCTCCGACAGCCTGGCGGCGGCATCGTCGAACTGCCTGCTGGTGGCCAGCTGGCCGATGGCGGTGGCGCCAGCGGGCCTGGCGGCCAGCGGCCACGGGCCTGCCTCGACGGGTCGCCACCACAGGTCATCGATGGCCAGCTGCGGCAGAACGCCCGCGATGACCACCGCGCCGAGCTGGGGCGAGACGAGCTGCGAGGCCAGTCCAAGGAACATGATCGACGCGGCCACCCGGACCTCGACCTGCTCGGCTGGGATCCCGGCGCTGCGAGCCAGGGCACTGCGCGTGCGGCCGGCTCGCTCGCTGAGAATCACCGGGTCGGACACGAGCGTGCTGAGCGGTTGCCACTCCGCTCGGGACGTCAGCGGTCCGATGGTGAAGTAAGGGCCGACGCCGGCCGTCCGCGCGAGCGCCGCCATCCCGAGATCTGAGAGCACCATTCCATCATGGTGGCGGGTTGACCGCGCTCTGGCACGGCAAGTCGTCACCATCATGGCGCCCGTTCGAGCCTGCCCTCGGCCAGGGCGTCACGGGACACCTCGTCGAGCGAGCTGACCACCAGGTCCGCGCCGGCGTCCAGCAGCGCCTGCTCGTCGGCCAGCCGGGCCACGCCGAGCGCGGCCATCCCGCCGGCCCGGGCGGCGCGCACCCCGGAGCTGGCGTCCTCCACCACGAAGCAGCGCTCGGGCCGGGCGCCAAGCTCCTGCGCCGCGGTCAGGAAGATCAGCGGGTCCGGCTTGCCACGCGCCAGATCATGTCCGGAAAGGTCGGCGTCGAACAGCCCGAGCAGCGTGCGGCCGGGTCCGGCGAGCGGATGATCGATGCCCTGCTGAGCCGCAAAGGTATCCATCCGGATCGCGCTCAGCAGCAGGCCGGCGTTCTTGGATGAGGACGCCGCTGCGACCGGGATACCGGCGGACTTCACGGCCAGGACGAAACGCAGCGCGTCGGCGAAGGCCTCGAACTGACCCGCTTCGATCAGCCTGATGACGAGTTCCTGCTTGGCCGCCGCGTAGCGCTCAGCGCGCTGGTCAGCGCCGGGCACTCCGAAGTAGTCGAGCGCGGCACGGGCGCCGGCCAGCCGGGGCAGGCCAGCGATCACCTGCTGACAGACAGCCGGCGTGAACCGGTCAGCCGAGTAGCTGGTGCGGTCCGCGATGTCGCGCCACTCACTGGCCATCAGTTCACGCAGCGCATCCCGCCACGCCCGGCCGTGCGGTGAGTCCACCAGCACGCCGTCGACATCGAAGATGCCGCCCTGAAATTTCAGGGCCGCAGCTGTCCTCGCTGTGCCGCTCATTCCGCCATCCCGTCCGGGTGCGGGCTGAGCCGGAGCACGGAGAGACCGCAGCGATTACCGCCAGGGAAAGGGATCAGCCGTGCCTGTCGCGTAATCGACAGCCTCCGGCCCGATGAATCGTGTTCGCGACCACCATCGACCGCGAACGGCGAAACCCGTGAATGACGTGATCACCCGCTACCTGGCCTGCCGGAACGAGACGGACCCGGCCGGGCGGCGCTCGCTGATCGATGAGGTCTGGACCGACGGCGCCCATCACCGGCAGGCACGCTTCACCTGGGGGCTAGGACCGCGGGGAGCCGAGCCGCAGATTATCGGTTGCGACGTCGCCGTCACCGACGACGACAGCAAGCTCGTCAGCGTCCTCGGCTTCCTCGACAAGATCCCGCGGCCTGACCCGTCCCGCGGGACGGCACCGGGCAGTGCGGGGGCGATCAGCCGCGCGACCGCGGCCGGCGCGAGCAGCGTCGTATCCACGACCAGGTCCGCGTCGCCGATCATCCAGCCGCGCGCTGCCCGGTACTCGGCGAGGTGGGCGAGCCGCCACGGCCTGGCCTCGTCTGAGCCCTCGATCCGCGAGCGCAAAGCCGGCTCCTGCGCGTCGAGCACGACGTGGAAGACCGGCAGGCCGGCTGCCTCGAGACCGTCGACCATCTCGCGCAGGTAGGACCTGGTCAGGACCGTCTGCGGGGCGATCAGGTGCTGCCCGGTATACCGGGCAAGCGCCGCGGCCGTGGCGACGACCAGCGTGCGCCAGGGCTCCCAGTGCTGGAAGTCACCGACGGGACGGTCGGCCAGGTTAGGCATCAGCATGTACCCGACGGTCTCGGGGTCGAAGACGCGCGCGCCGGGGACCAGCGGTAGCAGCTCAGCTGCTGCCGTCGTCTTGCCCGCGCCGAAGGTGCCGTTGAGCCACACGATCACCGGCTCATGCTAGGCGAGCGGGAGGCGAAGTCGCAGTCTGGAGAGCTGCCCGCCGTGATCGGTGACTCAGCCGCGCAGCGAGGCGAAGCAGTCGATGATCCGCGCCACGTCTTCCTCGCTGTTGAAGGCGTGCAGGTCCAGCCGGATGAAGTTCAGCTCAGGAAGCGTCGCTATCCGGTGCTCCCGCAGCGCCGCGACCGCCGCGGCGAGATCGGGCACCGGGACGGAGCACACCCCGGCGCGCTGGCGCGGCTCCCTCGGAGTGACCGGCTCGAAGCCGAGCCGGTCGAGCCCGGCCAGCAGGTCACCGGTCAGAGCCAGGATCCGCCCGGCGATCCTGTCGATCCCGGCCTTGTTCAGCAGCTCGAGCGCCGCCAGTGACCCGGCCAGCGGGATGAAGCTTGGCATGCCGAAGCGGATTCCCGCCCCCCCGTACTGCGGCCGGAACTCCGTCAGGTCGACTGGGAAGTCGCGCACCGCTGCCCACCCGGTGATCGGGCTCTGCTCATCCAGCCAGCTCGACCCCAATACCAGGTAGCCCGTGCCTGGCGGTCCGAGCAGCCACTTGTAGCCAGGGAACCCGATGAAGTCGAGGTAGTCCGCGTGCGGTCCGAGCGGCACCGCGCCAGCCGACTGCGCGGCGTCGACGAGCAGCGCCCAGCTGGCCGTCTTGCGGTGCTCGCCAAGCGCCTGCAGATCGAGAGCGGCGCCGGTCCGCCAGGCCACATGCGTCGCCACGACCGCGATGGTCTCCTCGTCGGCGCTGGCGGCCAGCGCCTCGACCGGATCCTCGTGCGCCGCCGGGTCAGCCCAGCGCACGGTCAGCGCCGGATGCAGCTTGCCCGCGTTCAGCCAGTGGTAGCTGCTGGCCGGATGGCACTCCCAGTGCAGCACGACGTTGGCCCGCGGCGCTCCGGCGCGCTGCCAGCGGGCCAGGACCATCGCCGTGGCCAGGAACAGGGCGCTCGAGGTGCTCTCGCTCACCACGACGCGGTCGATCGCGCAGCCAAAGAGCGCAGCCACTTCACGGCGGGCCCCGTCGAACACGCTCCACTCACGCTCGGCCAGCGTGACCGGGTTGGCGTCCCACTCACCCAGCACGCGGTCGATCGCGGCCCGGACGCTAGCTGCGATCGGAACCTGCCCGCCGGACCAGGCGAAGATGTGGTCCTGAAGGTAGGGGAACTCCTCCCGCAGGTCTTGCCACCAGCGTGTGTCGGTGCTCACGGCTCCTCCTCGGCGGTCGTCCGCTCTTGACGCCATTACCGGCGTGGTACAACATGCTCATCTAAGCGCATTTGCTCACCTGAGCGGTAGAGAGGTGAACGTCGTGGCAGGGTCGGATAGCCAGCGGCTGATGCTGAAGGTGTGCCACCAGGCCTACCGGCGGCATCTCTCGCACACTGAGATCGCGGCCAACCTGGGGATCAGCCGCTTCCAGGTGGCCCGGCTGCTGCGGACCGCCCTCGACGCGGGCTACGTGAGCGTGCACATACTCGAGCCGGAGCGCTGGCACTCCGAGCTCGAAGCCCAGCTCGAGGAGCGGCTCGGCCTCAAGGCCGTCATCGTGGTCGACGGCGAGGATGTCGACGAGGCCGAACTGCAGTCTAGGGTCGCCGATGCGGCCGGCCGATTCCTGCTCGAGCAGCCGCTGGACGGCGCGGTGATCGGCATCTCGCTCGGCACGACGGTCCAGCGGCTGGTGGCACAGCTGCCGGCCCGCATCCCGGCCAAGGCCGAGGTCGTCCAGCTGATCGGCGGCCGGGGCCGGGTCACGTCCGAGGTGTCCTCGATCACCCTGGCGATCGATCTCGCCCGGCGATTCGGGACCGAGCCGCACCTGCTCTTCGCCCCGGCTGTCGTGGACTCGGCTCAGCGGCAGGCCCTGCTGGCCCACGACGACCTGCGCGGAACCTTCGACAAGTTCGGTGAGCTTGACGTCGCGGTGCTGGGGATCGGCTCGCTCATCGAGCCCGCCACCTCCAGGCTCCGCTATGGCGGCATCATCGACGACGACCTGCACCGGGAACTGGTCAGGCGCGGCGCCGTGGCCGACGTCCTTTCTTATGTGCTCACCGATTCCGGTGAGGTACTCCGCTCCGGGCTGGAAGACCGCACCATCTCCATCGATCTGGACGACCTGCGGCGGACTCCCTACCGGATCGGTATTGCCAGCGGCTGGCGGAAGAGCAGGGCGGTCCGCGCTGCGACCGCCTCCGGCCTGGTCAACATCCTCATTACCGACAGCCAGATTGCCAGGGCGATGCTGACTCAGGAGCGCTAGCGGAATGCTGAACTTCTACGACACCTCCACCGAGCCGACTCAGGCGATGCTCGACGCGATGACGCACGCCAAGGTAGGCGACGACGTCTACCACAGCGATCCCACCGTCAACGAGCTCGAGCGGCTCGGGGCATCAGTCCTCGGGCACGAGGACGCCATCTTCATGCCGACGGGCACCATGTCCAACCTGAGCGCCGTCATCGCGGCGGCCGGGCGGGGCACGGAGGTCATTGCCGAGGCCGACTCGCACATCGTCTACTACGAAGCCGGCGGAATGGCGGCCGTGGCAGCTGTCATGCCGAGAACGATTGTCACGGACGACGGAGTGCTGACCGCCGAGCGGATCGAGCCCTACCTGCGCAAACCCGATAGCCACTACCCGCAGACGGCCATGGTCTGCATCGAGAACACTCATAACCGGGCTGGCGGCACGATTACCGACGTCGCGACGATGGCGGGACTGCGCGCGCTCTGCGACGAGCACGGCCTGCACCTGCACGTCGACGGCGCGCGCATCTTCAATGCGGCGGTGGCACTGGGCGTCCGGGCGGCCGACCTGGCGGCGCCCGCCGACTCCGTTTCGGTCTGCCTGAGCAAGGGGCTCAGCGCGCCGGTCGGCGGCCTGCTGGCCGGAAGCGCTGAATTCGTGGCCAGGGCACGGCGGGCACGCAAGCTCCTGGGCGGATCCATGCGCCAGGCCGGCGTGATCGCGGCCGCCGGCATCGTGGCCTTGCAGACCGGGATCGACCGGCTGGCCGAGGATCACCGACGGGCGCGCCGGATCGCCGACGGGCTGGCGTCCGTAACCGGGATACAGGTGCTGACCCCGAAGCCGGTCACTAATTTCGTCCTGGTCGACGTGGCACCGTCGGGGCACACGGCCGACGAGGTCGTCGCGAGCCTTGAGCAGCACGGAGTGAGCGCGTCATCCCGGCCGCCGACGACGATCCGGTTCGTCACGCACCGCCAGGTCGACGACGACGACGTTGCCGCCCTGATCAAGATCCTTACTGAGCTCATCGGGGAACGGCCGACGTGACCGGACCTGCGGCCCGGACCGTGCTGGGCATCGACCTCGGAACTGGCAGCGTCAGAGCCGGGCTGTTCTCGCTGGACGGCTCCCTGCTGGCCGGTCACGAGCAGGGCGTGCGGACTTCGCACCCGCGGCCTGGCTGGGCGGAGCAGTCACCACCGGAGGTACTCGCCGCCCTGCACCGGGCCGTGTCGGCCGCGGTCGCTGGCCGACCGCCCCCGATAGCGATCTCGGTGGCGTCGACGGCGGTGACTGCGGTCGCCATTGGCCGCGATGACCGCCCGGCCGGGCCTTCGCTGCTGTGGATGGATACCAGGGCATCGGCCGAGGCCGACGAGATCACCGGGACCCGGCATCCGGCACTGCGCTACACCGGCGGGCAGGTCTCGCCCGAGTGGATGCTGCCCAAGGCGCTCTGGCTGGCCAGGCACGACCATGGTCGCTACGCCGCGGCTCGCAGGATCGTCGACGTCCACGACTGGGTTGTCTTCCAGCTGACTGGCCAGTGGAGCCTGGCGCAGGCCACCATCGCGGCTGAGTGGTCCTACGATCCGCTCGCGGGAGGCTGGCCGGCCGATCTACTCGACCGGTTCGCGATCACCGATCTGCTGGCCGGCTGGGACGTTCCGAGACTGCCGGCCGGAGCCCCGGCCGGCCGGCTGACCGCGGCGGCGGCCGCGCAGACCGGGCTGATCGCGGGCATCCCGGTGGTCCAGGGGCTGATGGACAGCTACGCGGCCGCCCTGGCCGCCGATCTGTTTCAGCCGGGCCGGGTGGCGATCTCGATCGGGACCTCCTCGTCGTACCTGGCGCTGTCCGGCCGCTCCGTCTCAGACCCCAGGCTGCTCGGGCCGGTACCCGAGGCTTTCGGCCCAGGAAGCATCGTCCAGCAGGGCGGCCAGACCTCGGCGGCGGCCGTGGTCGAGTGGTTCTCCCGGCAGCTGGCCGCCGGCGTACCACTGCGCGAGCTCGACGCGGAGGCCGCGGTTGTCCGGCCGGGCGCTGACGGCGTGTGGGCGATGGACACCTGGCAGGGCTGCCGCACCCCGTACCGCAACCCCGCGGCCCGCGGGATGTGGGGCGGTCTCTCGCTGGCCCATACTCGCGGGCATCTGTTCCGGGCGACCCTGGAGGCCGTCGCCTTCGGCGGGCGCGCCGTCCTGGAGACACTGCAGGAAGCAGGCGCGTCCGCCCGCGAGCTCGTCGTGACCGGCGGCGCTGCCCGCAGCAGTCTGTGGATGCAGATACACGCCGACGTGATCGGCCAGCCGCTCCGGCGCCTGGCCGCGCCGCAGCCGGTCACGCTGGGCGCCGCCATGTGCGCCGCGGTCGGCGCGGGCGCCTACCCGGACCTTCCCGCCGCCGCCGCGGCGATGACCTCCCTCGGACCCGGCTGGCGGCCGGATCCCGAACGCCACCAGGCCTACGAGGGCCTGTACGCCGAGTACCGGTACCGGCTGGCCGCGGTCAGCTCCCTGGACGGCATGAACCCCAGCACCCCAGACCAAGGCGCGGCTGCACTGCGTGCCGGACGGGACCCCCGATGACCGGCAAGACAACCTGGTGGTTTCCCGACGGCGACCTGCCCGAGCCCGTGCCGGGCGATCGCTTCGCCAGCCACGAGTCCCTCATGGTCCTGAACCCGAACGAGACTGCCGCCACCATCTCGCTCATCTTCTACTGGGAGGACCGGCCGCCTACCAGGGTGGACGGGCTGATCGTCGACGCGGAACGAGTGCGGTGCATCCGCATCGACAAGCTGGCGGGGGTCACGATCCCGTACCGGACTCAGTACGCGATCAGGCTCGAGAGCGACACCGGAGTCTTCGTCTCCTACGGGCGGCTCGACACCGCGCAGCCCAACTTCGCGCTCGTCGGCCTGATGGGGGCGAGCGAATGACCGCGGCCAGGTTTGGCGGCAAGGTGGTCGCCGTCACCGGGGCCGGCAGCGGCATCGGCGCCGCGGCCGCCGACCGGTTCCGGTCCGAAGGCGCCAGCGTGGTCTACGCGGACATCGACGCGAGCCGGCTGGCCAGCGTCAGCGAGTCGGAGTCCGTGCTTACCGTGGCCACGGACGTGTCGGACCCGCGGTCCGTCGCTGACCTGGTCGAAGCAACCCTCGGCCGGTTCGGCCGGGTCGACGTCGTGGTGTCCAACGCCGGGATCTGGCGGGGAAGCCCGTTCCTGGAGATCTCCGACGAGGAATGGGACACCGTGCTCGGCGTCAACCTCAAGGGCACGTTCCTGGTCTGCCGCGGATTCGCCCGCGCCATGGCGGCCGCGGGAGACGGCGGCTCCATCATCGTCACGGCTTCCACGAACAGCTTCCTGGCCGAGCCCGACAGCGCGCATTACAACGCTTCCAAAGGCGGCGTGGTGATGCTCGTCAAGTCCATGGCCGTCGACCTGGCGCAGGCCCGGATCAGGGTCAACGCGGTCGCTCCTGGAACCATCCGCACCAACATCAACGCCGATGTTCAAGCGCTGCCTGATGGCGCTAGCCCGCTGTTTGCCTTCCCACCCGCGCGGCGGTGGGGCGAGCCAGAAGATCTCGCAGGCCCGATCGCGTTCCTGGCCTCGCCGGATGCGGACTACATCACCGGCAGCATCCTGGTCGTCGACGGCGGCCAGATCTCACTCAACGGCGTCGTCCAGTAGGAGCGCCTCAGCCCTGTCCCCGCTGATTCTCACCTGAAGGACTTATCATGACCGACGCAGTCCAGAAACCACTCACCGACGCCGGCCCTGGTCTCGTCAAGGGCAAGCTGGGTCTCGGCGATGTCCTGTTCCAGGGCGTCACCCATATCGGCCCGGCCGTGAGCGTCGTGTTCACCCTCCCGTTCATCGTCTCCTACGCCGGAGCCGCCGCGCCGGTCGCCGTGATCGGCGCGGTGATCGTCATGCTGTTCGTGGCCAACACCGTGTCAGAGTTCACCAGGTACATGCCGTCTACCGGCGGCTACTACTCGTTCGTGCGCAGGGGCCTCGGCCCCAGGTGGGGGTTTCTCACCGGCTGGAGCTATTTCGCCTATGACCCGCTCGGGCCTGCCGCCGTGCTCGGGTTCATGGGCTTCCTGGCCGAGAACGTGCTGAAGACCGGCACCGGCGTCGACATTCCCTGGTGGGTGTTCGCCCTCGCCGGACTGCTGGTGACCTGGGTGCTGATCTACCGCGGCATCGCCATCTCGACCAAAGCGGCGCTCGTGCTCGGCACGCTCGAGGTCCTGATCATGGTGGCGCTGTCGATCAGCCTGCTGGTCTCGCCGGCGCACAGCTACCACTGGACCGCGCCGTTCAACATCTCCAACTCGCTGCAGGGTATCCACGGGATCCTGTACGGCATCGTCTTCTCGATCCTGGCGCTGAGCGGATTCGAGTCGGTGGCGCCGCTGGCCAGGGAGACGCGCGACCCGAAGCGCCTGCTGCCGCGCGCGATCTTCGGCTCCATCATCCTGGTCGGGATACTGTTCGTCTTCGCGGGCTACGCCGGAGTCGCCGGCTGGGGCGTCGACCAGATCAAGACCTTCCCCACCAACGCCAATCCGTTCTACGAGATGGCCAAGCGGGTGTGGGGCCTGGGCTGGATCTTCGTCTTCATCGCCATCATCAACAGCGTGCTCGCCATCGCCATCGCGTCGAGCAACGCTGTGACCCGGGTGTGGCACGGGATGGGATCGGTCGGCGTCCTGCCCAAGGAGCTGACCAAGATCCAGCCCAGATTCCGCACTCCGAGCAACGCCATCCACCTGCAGATCGGGATCTCGGCCGCGCTGACCGTCGCGGTGGGCCTGTGGGTAGGCGCGGCGGATATCTACGGCTTCCTGGGCGACATCATCACCGTCGCCATCGTGATCATGTACGGACTGGCCAACGTCTCGCTCTTCGTCTACATGCGCAGGGAGCAGGCCGAGCACTTCACCTGGTGGCGGCACGGAATCGTCCCGCTGGTCGGCACCCTGCTGCTGCTCCCGGTCGTGTGGGTGACGTTCGTGCCGCTGCCTGCTTACCCCTTCGTCCTGGTGCCCTACATCGTCGTCGCCTGGATGATCCTCGGTGCCGGGGTCATGTGGTGGATCGAGAAGCGCCACTCGGCCAACATGATGGCGATGACGCAGGCGTTCGAGACGATGGACGCCGACTTCGACCCGACCGTCCTGTGACCGCATCATGACCTGGGCTCCGTTCGGCGCCGGCCAGCGGATAATCGACCTGACTCATCCGCTGGCCGGCCAGGCGCCGTCCTATCCCGGCCAGCCGCCCGCTATTTTCACGGCCGTGACAACGGTCGCCGATGACGGGTACCTCGTCAGCGAGGTGCATGCCCGCACCCATATCGGCACCCATGCGGATAGCCCCGCCCACTTCATCGCCGGCGGCGAGACGACGTTCGATATCGGGGTGGAACGCTGGATGGGCCCGGCCTGGGTCACCCGGGTGGCAGGGCACGGGCACTCAGGCGGGATCGGCAGCGCGATGCTCGCGCTGCCACCAGAGCCCGCGCACATCCTGCTCATCTCGACCGGGCACTCGCGATGGTGGGGAACAGGCCGGTATTACGGGCAGGCCCCCTACCTGACCGTCGAGGCCGCGGAGCAGATCAGGGACGCCGGGTTCGGCCTCGTCGGGCTGGACTTCCCGTCCCCTGACCAGGTGGGAAGCGCGACCGAGCCGTGCCACCACATCCTGCTGGGGGCGGGCACCCTGATCATCGAGAACCTCAGCGGACTTGACCGGCTGGATCCCGGGCCGTGCTGGTTCTGCGCGGCGCCGCTGCTGATCGGCGGCGGGGACGGCGGATTCTGCCGGGCCTTCGCGGCCGCCCCGGGCGACAGCGCCGCACCAGACGGGAGTGGTCCCGCATGACGACAGCCGCGCACGGACGCCGCCGTCCGCCCTTCGATCCCGAGGTCATCCCGGCGCTCGAAGAGTGTTACCGGCAGGCCCCGGTGACCCTGACGGCCCAGAACCTGGCCGAGAGCCGCCGGGCCGAGCTCGACGGGACGCCGAGCCTGGCGGCTCTCGCCGCTGGCGGCGCCGACCTGGAGGAGCGGATGATCCCCGGGCCCGGCGGCGCGCCGGACATCTCCCTGCTCATCATCCGGCCGCCCGGCCGGGACGTCCTGCCCGCCCTGTTCCACACTCACGGCGGCGGGATGGTCATGGGTAACAACCGGACCGGCCTGGAGACGATGATCGGCTGGGTGACCGATCCCGGGCTGGTCATCGTGTCGGTGGAGTACCGGCTCGCTCCTGAGCACCCTTATCCGGCTGGCGTGCAGGACTGCTACGCGGGCCTGGTATGGACGGCTGAGCATGCCGGGGAGCTGGGCATCGACCCCGAGCGGCTGATCATCGGCGGCGGGAGCGCGGGCGGCGGGCTGGCCGCTGCCTGCTCGCTGATGGCCAGGGACCGGGGCGGCCCGGCTTTGGCGGCCCAGATGCTGATCTACCCGATGCTCGATGACCGGCTGGCGACCGGCTCGAGCCGGGAACTGGATGGCGAGGGCATCTGGGACAGCGGGTCCAACCTCACGGCCTGGACCATGCTGCTCGGCGAACGGCGCGGCGGAGACGATGTCCCTGCCTACGCGGCTCCGGCGCGGGCGGCGGACTTGTCCGGGCTGCCGCCGGCCTACCTGGAACTCGGCAGCGTCGAGACGCTGCGCGATGAGGACCTGGACTACGCCAGGCGGATCTGGGCGGCGGGCGGGATCGCGGAGCTGCACGTCTGGCCGGGCGGCTTCCACGCCTTCGACCTGATCGCGGCGGGCACGGAGCTGGCCCGCGCCGCCGCCGACGTCCGGCTGGGGTGGCTCAGGCGCGTCCTGCGCGCTGAGGACTTCGGCTGGCGCGGACCAGGCTGAAAATGGCCGCCCGCCACTGTCGGCACTGGCCGCTACATTCGTGCCCGTGTTCGAATCATCCCCCGTCCTGGCTGACCTTGATGACAAGCAGCGGCAGGCCGCGACCTGGCCGGCCGGGCCGCTGCTGGTCCTGGCCGGAGCCGGGACCGGGAAGACCAGGACGCTGGTGGCGCGCGCGGCCTGGCTGCGCGGGCAGGGCCTGGAGCCAAGCCGGATCCTGCTGCTGACCTTCACCCGCCGCGCGGCCGAGGAGATGCTGTCCCGTTCGGTCCCGCCCGCGAGGGCAGCCTCGGCCGAGCGCATCAGCGGCGGCACGTTTCACGCGATCGCGCACCGGATCATCCGCCAGCACGCGGAATCGTTCTCGCTCCCGCCCCAGTTCACTGTCATCGACCCGGGCGACGTGACCGACCTTCTCGACGTGCTCCGCGGCAGCCACGGCCTGACCGGCACCGAGCGGCGCGCCCCGAGGGCAGCGGTCTGCGCCGACATCTACACCAGGTGCGTGAACACCCAGCAGCCGGTGGCCGACGTCGTCCGGGCCGGCTTTCCCTGGTGCACGGCCTTCACCAGCCAGCTGTCGGAAATGTTCCGCGGCTACGTCGCGCACAAGCGCAGTCACGGCCTGGCCGATTTCGATGACCTGCTGCTGCTCTGGCGCGCCGCGCTGGCCGACGACGCGGCCGGCCCGGCGCTGCGCGGCATGTTCGACGCGGTGCTGGTCGATGAGTACCAGGACGTCAATGCCGTCCAGGCCGACATCGTCCGGCTGCTCAGGCCCGACGGCTCCGGGCTGACCTGCGTGGGCGACGACGCCCAGGCCATCTACGGATTCCGCGGCGCCGACCCCGCGCACCTGCGGCGGCTGCGCTCCGACTTTCCCGGCCTGGCCGTGATCAGGCTCGCCACCAATTACCGTTCCAGGCAGGCGGTACTGACGCTGGCCAACGCCGTCCGGCCGCAGTCACCGGGTCTGGAGCTCGAGCTGACCGCCAGCCGGGCAGCCGGCCTGACACCAGCGCTAGTCCGCTGCTACGACGAGGCCACCCAGGCCAGGGAGATCTGCGCGCGCGTGCTTGAGGCCCACGAGGCCGGCACGGACCTGCGGGATCAGGCGGTGCTAGTCCGTTCAGGCCATCACAGCGACGTCCTCGAGATCGAGCTGTCGGGGCGCGGCATCCCGTTCGTCAAGTACGGCGGCCTGCGCTTCACGGAGGCGGCTCACGTCCGCGACTTCCTCGCCGCGCTGCGCGTGATCGCCAACCCGGCCGACGACATCGCCTGGTTCCGCCTGCTCCGGCTGCACGACGGCATTGGTCCGGCTCATGCCCGGCGGATGACCGGCGTGCTGCGCCTCACCGATCCCGCGCCGCTGGCCCGCCGCGGCGATGCCGTCGCGGCCGCCCCGGCGCGGTCCAGGGTGACCCTCGCGGCCACGCTGGACGGCCTGGCCGCGGCGGCGCTGCTGGCCGGAACGGCCAGCCAGGCGACCGCGGTCCTGGCCGCCGTCGATGGCCCGGTCAGGTCCAGGTACCCCGACGCCGCCGCCCGGATCGCTGACCTGCAGCGGCTCACCGACGCCGCCGCCAGCCGACCGTCGCTGCACGACGCGCTCGTGGAACTGGCCCTCGACCCGCCCGTCTCAGGGTCCGACCTCGCCGGGCCGCCGCGGCTGGACGAGGACTACCTGGTCATTTCCACGGTGCACTCGGCCAAGGGCCTGGAATGGCCGGTTGTCCACCTGCCGCACCTGGTGGACGGGGCCGTGCCCAGCGACATGGCCCTCGGCTCGCCGGCCGGGCTCGAAGAGGAAAGGCGGCTCTTCTACGTGGCGGTCACCAGGGCGCGCGACCAGCTATTCCTCTACGCACCGCTGCGCATGCACCACCACCGCACGGCCCGCGACGACCGGCACAGCCTCGGCCAGCTGACCAGGTTCCTCGACGCCGCGGCGATGGCTGCCTGCCACGCCATCGACGCCAGCCCGCCCCGGCCGGCCATCCCGCGGACGGGCCCGCTCACCGCCCGCATCGACGCCGCGCTCGATGCCCTGTGGTCAGGCTGAGCGCAGCCGCCCGGCCGGTCGCTCAGTACTCGGAGCGGTGTTCATCTCGGCTGTCTCGCCGCTGCTGGCCTGATCACCGGCTGGCGGGCTTGACGTTCTGGTTGATGTGGAAGATGTTCTCCGGGTCGTAGCGGTCCTTGACCTGGGCGAGCCGGTCGTAGTTGCCGCGGTAGGCCGCCCTGACCCGGTCCTGGCCCTCGTCCATCATGAAGTTGACGTAGGCCCCGCCCGCGGACGTCGGGTGCAGTTCCTGCCAGTAGTCCCTGGCCCACTGCGAGATCTTGGCGGCGTTCGCCGGATCCGGGTCGACGCCCACGATCACGCCCGCCCAGCCGCCGTCCCGGTAAGCGAAGGATGTCGCGCCTTCCGGCACCCGGCTGGTGGCCCCGTCGATCGGGTACATGTGCATGGTGGAGTGGCCGGTCGGCAGCTGCTCGCCGTACTTGACGTGCACGTCGATCGCCGCGTCGGAGATCTCGTTGAAGAAGTCCGCCTTCCAGTACCACTGCAGCCCGGCCGGGTACAGGGCGTCGAATGCGCTCTGCAGGACGCTGAACGGCATCGGCTGCAGACCGACGAGCAGCGGCGAGCCGAACGTCCTGACCGGCTCGAGCACCTGGTCGGCCTGGTCGTGCCGGCCGGTGTAGCACCAGATGATGCCGCACGCCCTGCGGCCCCAGAGCTCCTCGGGGAACGGCGGGGCGGGCGGGATGGTGAGCAGGGCGATCCAGCCGCTCAGCTCCTCGGGCAGCGACGGCAGCAGCTCCCGGTACCAGCGCATCACCTCGGGGGTGTCGGCGATGTCGTACAGCACAGGGCCGCCGATGATCGTGCCGTTCTCGCCGATGTCCTGGCAGCGGAACGTGAACGAGGTGACGATGCCGAAGTTCCCGCCCCCGCCGCGCAGGGCCCAGAGCAGGTCGCTGTGGGACCGCTCGCTGGCCGTGACGAACGTGCCGTCGGCGAGGACGACGTCGGCGGCGATCAGGTTGTCGACGGTGAGCCCGAAGCGCCGCGAGAGGTAGCCGATGCCGCCGCCGAGCGTGAGGCCGGCCACGCCGGTGGACGCGAGGAACCCGGAGGGAGTGGCCATGCCGAAGGCGACGGTCGCATGATCGACGTCCCCCCAGGTGCAGCCGGGGTCGACACGGACGGTGCGGTGCTCCGGGTCGACGGTGGTGCTGCGCAGCAGCGAGAGGTCGATGACGAGGGCGTCGTCCCAGACGGCGAGCCCGCCCGCGTTGTGCCCGCCGCCTCGGACGGCGATCTCGACGCCGTGCTGGCGGGCGAACTGCACGCAGGAGATGACGTCGGCGACATCGCGGCAGCGGGCGACGGCAGCAGGACGCTTGTCGATCATGCCGTTGTAGACGGCGCGCGCCTCGTCGTAGCCGGGATCTCCCGGACGGATCACCTCACCGCGCAAGCCGGCAGTCAGATCCTCATACGGTGCGGTGGCGGGATGCTCTGATGTGGCGGTCATGTGGTTCCCCTTTGTGACACTGCGATCGTGGTTCACGACACGACGAAGCTAGGACGTGATGCGTTCGCGCAGCGTTCGGGCGCGGGCGTTCGGGTCAGGCCGTCGGTAGAACGCCGGCGACAGGGAGGCGAACGCCCCGGGCGGCGATGTCACGCTCGCAGCGTCGCAGCAGCGCAACACTGCCGTGCGCCGATGCCAGCGCCGCGGCGGCACGCAAGCGCGAGATGGCCTGATGGTCATCGGCGTCGCAGGCGGCGCGCATCCGGATCACCTCAGGCAGCCACCACACGTCGTCGTTGGCCTGCCCGGTGACCAGGGCGGCGTCGAGCGTCGCTCGCGCGGCATCGGCCTGGCCGGCGCCTGCTTGCAGCTCGGCGAGCAGGGTCAGCCAGTACGGCATCCGGGCGAATGCCCCCAGCGCCCTGAGATTGCCGATGCCCTGCCTGGCGAGGTCGATGCCCGACGCATCCGCGCGCGACCAGCCGTCGAGTATCAGGCCCCACTCGCGGTAGTAAGCAAATCGGTACCGATCACACATCTCGCGCAGCTCGCCGACGGCATCGATCAGCTCCGCCTGGTCGTGGCGCATCTGGTGGGTGATGGAGCCGTAGGCGAGGGCGACCGCGAGACTGTAGGGGTGCTCGATCTGCCGGCCCAGCCTGATGGCCTCGACGCAGCTGGACTGGGCCTCGTCGGCCTGGCCGAGCAGCCAGCGGGCGTGCGCGACCCAGGCGGTGCTGTGCACATCCGGCCGGGTGCCGATACTCAGCGAGGGGGCACCGCTGGCCAGATCGGCAGCCAGCTCGAGGTGACGCACGGCCTCCGCGGGCATCCCCAGGCTCACCGCCGAGCCGCCGACGGCGAAATGCGCGGGACCGCTCAGCTCGGAGCCCGGCTCGGCCAGCGTCATCGCGCGGGTGGCGGTCTGGTAGCTGTCGGCGGTACGGCCCTGCACGAACTGCGACGTCCAGAGCGCGACCAGGCCGGCGAGCGTCGAGTCCTTGCGGCCAAGTGATTCGGCCAGCACGATCGTGCGCTCGAGGGTCTGCTGGAGCTCGGGCGAGGAATAGCCGTACCTGGCGTTGAGAGGTGCCGCTATGCCTTCGAGTATCGCGAGCTCCTGCCGGTCTCTGTCCCTGGACTCGGGCAGGCCGCGGATCACCGACAGCGCCTTCTGATGCAGCCGGATCGCCTCCCCGTGAGCGAACAGGCCCGCCGCGAGGTCGGCTGCGCGCCGGTAGTAGGCGACAGCGCGCTCGGGCCGCCCGGCACGGGCATACTGCTCAGCGAGCTGCGCGGCAACCGGATCGGTGTCATCGCCGTAGAGCAGCTCGAGGCCCTGGGCGACACGGCGGTGCAGCAGCCACCGCCTCGGTGGACTGACCTGCGCATAAGCCGTTTCGCGTAGCAAGTCGTGGGAGAAATCGTAGCCGTCCCTGAACTCCCGCATGATCCGGCGCCGCCAGAGCTCGTCAACCGCTCCGACGACGGCGTCGGCCTCCAGGTCGCTCGCCTCGCTGAGCAGGTCGAGGGTGAAGTCCCTGCCGACCGATGCAGCGAGGCCCGCCACCTCCCGGGCGGCAGCGCTCACCTGGCCGAGACGGTTGCGCAGCACGGCGGTGAGATCACCGACCGGCAGTCCGGCGCTGAGGCCGTCGCTGCTTCGCACGGCCTCGACGATGTACAGCGGGAAACCGCCGGTGGTGGCATGAAGCAGGTCCCGGTCGGCCTCAGGAAGATGCCGCCCGGCGATCGTCTCCGCGAGGTAGGCAGTTTCGGAGGCTTCCAGCGGGTCGAGCGAGAGCTCGGTGAGCAGGCCGCTGGCCCGCATGCCGATGATCCATTCGTCCAGTTCGGGACACTCGTCCGGATTGTCGTTGCGCAATGTCCCCGTTATCAGGATTGGCGCGCTGGGGTCCAGCCCGAGGCAGAACGCGAGGAAGGCAAGGGTCTCCTGGTCGCACCACTGCAGATTGTCCAGGATCAACAGAATCGGCCGGTTCGTGTCGTTCGGCCGGCCCGTCCCGATCAGCGCCCGGGCCAGGCCCTCGAAGAACCGGTGCCGCTGCCAGGCATCCACCATGGCCCTGGACCCGGCGACGGGCTCGCCGCGGCCCTGCCCAGATGGCACCAGCCTTTCGACTTCAGCCCGCCAGGCCGGCTCGAGTGTCGCCGCCCCGGATCGCACGGCCGGGTTGCGCAGCCAGTCCGCAACCGGCGCCAGCGCCAGTCGGCCAGAGGTCGCGAAGCACTGGGTGCTCGCCACGATCGCGCGCTGCCGCCGCGCCAGATCGGCAACTTCGGCCACCAGGCGGCTCTTCCCGACGCCCGCGCCACCCTGGACCAGCAGCAGGCTGGGACGCCCCGCGGCGGCAGCCTGCCAGACGTCCTGGAGCACGCGGAGCTCCCGCGACCGGCCGACGAGCGCCGCCGAGGCAGCCCCCGGCCGGCCGACCGGCGACTGCGCCGCCGGCAGAGTGGCGACCGCCGAATCCGCGTGAGCCATCAGCCGCTGGAGCGTGTCCCTCGTCGCGGCGTCCGGAACGACGCCGAGCTCACGTTCCAGTACCGAAGCGCAGTGATGATAGGTGCTCAGCGCGCCTGCGCGATCACCCAGGTCAGCCTGGAGCCGCATGAGCGTGCGATAGCCGGCCTCCTCCAGCGGCTGCAGCTGGATCCGGCGGCGAGCGGCATCGACGGCTCCGGCCAGATTGCCGGTTTCCTCCTGCGTCGTGCAGATCAGATCGCACAGGTCGGCAGCCTGTCGTTCGACGACCGACCTCAGGTCAAGCAGCCAGTCGTCGTACATGCCGGGCAGGAAGTCGCCCTGGTACTGGGTGACCGCCTGCGCGGCATGAGCGAGGATTCCGTCACTGTCACCCGACTCGGCCGCCACCAGCGCGGCCTTGCGGTCGATGTCAAAGGTGCGCAGGTCGACGCTGCACGTCTCGGTGTCACGCCAGCACAGGTCCCGTGCTGTCACGACGAGGGACGGCTCGTCGCCCAGGACCTGGCGCAGCGTGTGCAGCTCGCGGCGAAGATTGGTCAGCGCCTGCGCGTCCGTCGAGTCTGGCCAGAACAATCCGGCGATGCGCTGGCGGGTCTGCGGAGATCCGGCGTGAGCGGCCAGGAACCCGAGGAGCGCAACGGTTCGCGACGACCGGAGCCGGACAGCGCCGGTCCCGCCGTCCGTGATTGTCTGCTCCCCCAGGAGAGACACGTGCAGCATATAGACGCGAGCCTCCTGACAGCCCAGGGTAGACCCGATCGGCTGGGGGCGGAAGTCGGTCCTGGGCGGCCGGCGCCGAGACTCCCTGATCCGTGCTCGACTCGACGGCTTTGAAAAGCTGCGGTACGGCTCGCGTCGGCGATGATGCTGCCGTGGCGGTACCTGCCGGGGAAACGATAGCCGAGCTACTGGCCGCCGTTCATTCCGGCGAGGCCGTCCGCGACCGAGGTGGTGTCGGCACATCGCCGCGCTACGGCGGCTGGAAGTCGTCCCGGAGGACGACGGCGGTTACGCGCACACTTCTGGGCGCGGTCGCCGGGCTAGCTCGTGTAGGTCAGCCAGAGATGCAGGTGACCGCCCCTGGCCAGCTGCGCGTCTGCCGACACGATGCAGTTGTCCGGGTGCTTGTACGGGTGGTGCAGCTTGCGGTTGACCGGCGTACCCGAGCGGAAGTGCCCGGAGCTGCTGCCGGCGCCTGAGCCCTTCGCGCACGTGATGTCCCAGGCGACGAAGACCGACTGCACCGGGGTCGCCCTGACATGCACGACAATGGTCACCGGGTGATGGCGGGCATTTCCGGCCGCGTCGCAGATGGCGAATTGCCCCTGCGCCGTGCAGGCGGCGATGCGCCGGCCGGCGCCTGCCGGCGATGCCAGAGCCGAGCCCTGCAGCAGGGCGAACAAACCTGCCATGGCCAGAACGAGAGTCAGCAGGCGCTTCATGTCGGTGGTCCCTTCAGCTGTGCGGGGTGCGGAACGCCGCGTGCGGTCGCGGCGGCGCGGGACCGGCCAGGGGGTGACCGGCCCGCAGAGCAGAAGGTAGCAACAGCCGCTGACAATCAGGGCGGGCGCAGATCGGTAGCTGCAACGGTTGATAGCACCTTTTCCGCACGGAACTAGTATTGTCCCGGCCGAGACGGCATTTCTTAGCAACCGGACGTTCCGACCACTGCCAGCCCGCCCCGCCCGGCGCGGCGCAGCGCTCGCGGAGCGGCTGGCTAGGGAAGGGACAGCAGGTATGCGGGATATCCGGGATATCCGGGGCGTGTCGAGAAGCTGGGCAGCCCGGCCGGCGCTGCGCGGCCTGGTCGCTGGCACGGCGGCGACCGGCGTGGTGATCGGCCTGGCGGCCATCTCAGGGCCGGCTGCCCTGGCACGGTCTCATCAGGATGCGGCGGTGGCGGCGAAGGGGGCGCCGAGCTACGCGGGGCAGGCCGGCTCAGGCCATTTCCAGGCCAGGCGAGGCCGGTTCCTCGGTATCGTCCCCAGCCAGCGGGCCAGGGCCAGCCAGGCGAC
>Ga0307374_10004549_pt1 | contig 23046 bp, 21 predicted proteins | sample OX3MG_FD_202532 | JGI IMG/M metagenome (GOLD analysis project Ga0307374, IMG submission 202532) | Soil microbial communities from Risofladan, Vaasa, Finland - OX-3 | ecosystem: Environmental > Terrestrial > Soil > Coastal area > Acid sulfate soil | place: Finland: Risofladan, Vaasa | collected... | reverse complement strand
CCCGAGCGCGAGGTCCGAGCGGTCGACCGCGATGATCGACGCCGCGCTGAGCGCGCGCAGGGCCTGGATGCCGATATGGCCGAGGCCGCCCGTGCCGATCACCACCGCCCATTGTCCGGGCAGCAGGCGGCGCGAGGCCTTCTTGGCCGCATGGTAGGCGGTAATACCGGCGTCGGCGTGGGGTGCGACGTCCTTGGGCGCGAGCGTCTGCGGCAGCTTGATCAGAGCGCGCACGCTGGTCTTGAGCAATTCCGCATAGCCGCCGTTGGAATCCAGCCCCGGAAACGTTCCGCCGCCGTGCATATCGTTGCCGCGGCGCGCGGCCAGCGTTTCGCCGGTGCCGGCCAGCGGATGGCAGATGACCGGGTCGCCGCGCTTGACCATTTCGACCGCGCTGCCGACCTCCTCGATCCAGCCCGCGTTCTCGTGCCCCATGATGTAGGGCAATTTGACCGGAATCATGCTGCGCCACAGTCCCTCGATCACGTGGAGATCGGTGCGGCACACGCCGGCGCCGCCGATACGCACGATCACCTCGGTGGGCTTTTCGATTTTCGGCTCCGGCACCTCTTCGTAGCGAACGAAGTCGGACCGCTTCAACGCTTCATCGTAGTCGTGAAGAACCGCCGCTTTCATCTTTTGAACCGCCTTTCGATCGAGCCTTGAGGCTGGAACCCAAGCAACCGCGGCGCACTCCGACCGCGGCGCGCCCCAGGAGTTGTACGGTCACGCGGCCATCCAGGATCCGCGTGTGGCCAACTGCCGTTTACACCGCTGGCGCGGCCAGGGTCAACCGCGCGCGGGCCGTTAGAGGGCCATCTGCTCGAGCGTCTTGCCGCGCGTCTCCGGCGCGAAGAGCAGGATCAGCACCGCGCCGACGAGCGGCCCTATCGCGCACAGCGACGCCGCGTTGCCGAGCCCGCCCACGAACAGCGACAGCGTCCCGACCAGCACCGGACTGATAAACCAGGCCAGCTGGCCGAAGGTCTGGATGGTGCTGCTGTAACCGGCCGCGCGAATCTCGGTGGGAAACAATTCCGCCGACAGCGCCGCGGTCGCGGCGCGCGCGCCCTGATAGGCGAACATGGTTCCCATGAAACCCAGCAGGATCGCGTGGTGCGCCGAGGATTGGAACAGCACCACCATCGAAATTCCGGCCCCAAGGTAAAACAGGCTGGTCGTGGCCCGGCGTCCGACCAGGTCGAGCAGATATCCGCAGATGATCGTCCCTACCGTCGCCATCAGATACGCCAGGATGACGGCCGAACCGACCTCGGTGGAGGTCCAGTGGTGGTCGCGCTTGGCGAAGAGGCTGAAGTAGGTAATCGTCGGGCCGCCGACGAAGCCGACGCTGTTGGCGAGCAGCGCGACCAGTATCAGGCGTCCGCGGTAGGGGCCGCGAAACAGCTGGATATGCGAGCGGGCGGTCTCGCGCCAGCTATGGTGAACGGTCAGCGTGGCGCGATGCGCAAGGAAGCGCGCGGTCTCGCGCACGTACCGCCTGAGAAACGCCACCAGCAGCAGCGGCGCGATCCCGAGCAGGTACATCCCGCGCCAGCCCCACGCCGACTCGGCCACGTAGCCATAGAGCGAACCCGCCACGGCGACTCCGACGAACGCCGCCATGTGAAAGCCCGCGATCGCCCGGCCGCGCAACTCGTCGGGGAATTCCTCGCTGATGATGATGATCGCCATCCCGAACTCGCTGGCCAGGAACACCTGCGAGCAGCTCTGGAACAGCGTGAAGGTGACGAGCCCGCGCGAGAGCCCCGTGAACAGGGTGAAAATCCCGTAGCCCAGCACCGTCACCGAGACCACCGGTTTGCGCCCGACGCGGTCGGCGCAGGAGATCACCAGGAACGACAACACCGTGCCCAGGCGCACGATCGAGGCGATTATGCCGATCGCTTCGTTGCCGAGGTGAAACGTCGCCGCGATGTCGGGCGTGCAGAGATGGAAGATGGTGATGTCGTAGCCTTCGAAGATCGTTGCCGGAACGAGCAACCCGAGCAACAGCCACAGGTACGAACGCGGTTGCCGCGGCACGCCCGCCGGCTCCGCGCCGGAGGGCGACGGCGCCTGGCGATGCGCCTGCGCGTCATCCATCGTCGATCGCCCGCGCGTCGATCGCCCGCGCGCTGGCCATCCGTGCGGGTTCGACTCGCGCGTCTGCAATCCGCGCTTTCGCCACTGTCATCGCAACCATCACCGTCCCCAGTGCTTCGCCCTGCGTCCCGCGCGCGGGCGCTGCATGAGCGCCGGCGCAGGTGTAGATAGCATGCGCCCCGGCCCGTATCGATCCTACACCCCTCGCCATCGGCGGCTAACGCTCCGCCCCATGCGCGGTCCCGGCCTCGCGCACCGCGGTCACGATCATTCGCTTGCCGAACAGAAGCGCGGGCGAGAAGACGTGGCGCAGAATCTCGGCGGTGAGCCCGGGGGGCGCGACGGCGCGGCGATGCTGGCGCGCCTTGCGGGCAAAAGCGGCCACCGCCCCGCGCGAGGCGGCATACATCGCCGGCACTATCGGAGCGAGCGCGATCGACGACGGGCTGAAGCGGTCGGTGTACACCTCGATTGCGCCGAGCCCCGCCAGACGCATCAGGTAGCGCAAGCGGAAATAGTCGATAAGGAAGATGTGGCCGTGGTAGAAACGGCCTCCCGAGCGCGCGCGCAGCGTCTCGACTTCATTGGCCAGCCCCCGGCGCATCGTGCGCTGTCCGGTGAGGAGCGCGCTCAGCCGCGCGCCGAGATGCATCACGTTGGGCGTGGTCAGCACGATACGGCCGCCGGGACGCAGCACACGGGCGCACTCGCGCACGAAGCCGGCCTGGTTTTCGAAATGCTCGATACCCTCGCGCGAGAGCACGGCATCGAAGGCGCCGGAGCGAAACGGCAGCGGCGCGTTGCAGTCGGCGCGGATCCATCGCGGCGCCGGCGCGCCAGCCGTTGGCGGAAAGAGATCGGCCGAGACGACCTCGAAGCCCATCCGCTCCAGGCGCGCAGACTCGCCGCCCGCGCCGGCCGGGATGTCGAGCAAGAGGGTGCGCTCCATTCGATCGAATAGCTGGAAAAAGTCGACTCGCGCGCGCCGCCCTTCACTCACAAGAGACAAGGCTTTAGCCGAGCCGATGCGGCAGCGCAATCGCGCGCATGTGACGCTACGCCTGTGAGACGGGTTTGGCGGCGGACAAGTTTGACGGGTGGATTGATACCGTCGCCCAGTAGCGGAATAATTGTCGACTGAGCCCTATACATGAATGCTTCAGCAGCAACAGGTGCGCCGCATGCTGAGCGCGCCGCGCAGATGTCCGCCGAACCCGCGATCGCGGTCGGCGGCCTCGGCTTCAGCTACGGCGATCGCCAGGCACTGTGCGCGGTAGAATTTACGATCGCGCGCGGCGAGATCTTCGGCTTCCTGGGCCCCAACGGCGGCGGCAAGAGCACGCTGTTCCGGCTGCTCTCGACGCTGGTGCCGATGCAGTCGGGCAGCGCACGCATCCTGGGTTACGACCTGCGCGGCGAGACCCAGGCGCTCAGGCGCAAGATCGGCGTGGTCTTCCAGAGCCCCAGCCTCGACGGCAAACTCACCGTAACGGAGAACCTCACCATCCACGGCAACCTCTATGGGATGCGTGGCGCGCGGCTTAAGGAACGCACGCAGGCGATGCTGGCGCGCCTGGACGTGAGCGACCGCGCGGGCGACCTGGCCGAGACGCTTTCGGGCGGACTGCGCCGGCGCGTCGAGCTCGCCAAGGCGCTGCTGCACGGACCCGAACTGCTGCTGCTCGACGAGCCGAGCACCGGGCTGGACCCCGCGGCGCGGCGCGAGTTCTTCAACCTGCTCACGCACCTGCGCGAGAGCGACGGCGTCACCATCGTGCTCACCACGCACTACATGGAAGAGGCCGAGCGCTGCGACCGTATCGGCATCCTCGACAGGGGCGTCCTGGTGGCGATCGCGCCGCCGGGCGAGCTCAAGCAACAGGTCGGAGGCGACGTGATGGTGATAAACGCGCCGGCGCCCGCGGCGCTGGCGCAGAAGATCGCCCGTCAGTTCCAGGTGAGCGCGGCGCTGGTCGACGGCACGCTTCGGATCGAACGGCCGCGCGGACACGAATTGGTGGCGCGGCTGGTCGACGAATTCGGCGCCGAGATAGAATCGGTGACCTTCGGCCGGCCCACGCTGGAGGACGTTTTCGTCCACCTGACGGGCCATCGCTTCGTGACCGGGCCGCGCGAGGAGGAGGAGGTCCGCTGATGGGCCGGGTCGCCTTGCAGGTCTGGACGCTGTGGTGGCGCGAGATCGTGCGCTTTCGCCGCCAGCGCAGCGTGATCATCGGATCGTTCGTGCAGCCGCTGATTTTCTGGGTGCTGATCGGATGGGGCTTCCGGGCCTCGTTCAAGCCGAGCGGGATGCCGTCGGGAGTCGATTACGTTCAGTACTTCTACCCCGGCGTGATCATGCTGGTGCTGCTGTTCACCGCGATCTTCGCCACCATCGCGACCGTCGACGACCGCCGCCAGGGATTTTTGCAGGGCGTGCTGGTCGCGCCGATCGCCCGCGATACGGTAGTGGCGGGCCAGGCGCTGGGCGGGACCACGCTCGCGCTGTTCCAGGGATGCGTCTTTCTGGTGCTGGCGCCGCTCGCCGGAATTCATCTGAACGTCGCCGCGGTGCTCGGGTCGATCGCCGTGATGACGATAATCGCGTTCGCGTTCAACTGTATCGGGCTGCTGATCGCGTGGCGCATCGAATCGACCCGCGGCTTCCATCTGATCATGAATTCGATCCTGGTGCCGATCTGGTTTCTTTCCGGCGCGTTTTTTCCGGCCGCCGGCGCACCGGTCTGGCTGCGCTGGATCATGTGGCTCAATCCGTTGACCTACGGGATGGCGGCGCTCAGGCGCACGCTCTATCTGGCCGAGCCGCACACGCTGGGCGCGCTGCCGGGCGCTGCGTTGTCGGTCGGGGTAAGCGTGGTGTTTGCGGCGGCCGCGATGTGGTTCGCGGCGCGCGTCGCCCAGCGCAGCCAGGTCGCCGCCGGCTGAGCGCAGGCCCCGGCTGGGCGCGGCTGCGGGCCGCGCGAGCGCGGGCCATCGAAGCATCCTCAGTCAAGCGGATCGAAATAGGTCTCACGACGGCCCTCGGAATGGAACTCGCGCGCAAGCCCGATCCATTTGCGGTCCACCCCATGAAGCGGCTCGGGCAGTTGCTCCAGCGGGAAAAAGCCGGCCTCCAGCGCCTCGAGCGGATTGGGCTTGAGTTCGCCGCCCTCGATCCGGCAATAGAAAAGATGCGAGTAGATGTGGCGATGGATGGAGCCGGCCTTGCGGCTGTCGATGATCGCCATCAGGCAAACCGGCCGTACGATTAGCCCGGTTTCCTCCTGCGCCTCCTTGGCCACGTTTTCGGCCAGCGACATCCCGACCTCGCAGAACCCGGTCGGATACCACCAGCGGCCGTTGGGGCGGCGGATCATGAGGACCTCGCCGCGCGGGTTGAACGCTATCACGCCGCATCCCGAGGCCGTCGTTACGTAGCCGTCGTAACCGTCGCGCACCTCGGCGCGCCAGCGCCGCAAAAGCCCGGCGGCCTCGCCGGGGTCCGCGCCGTCGAGCGCCGCGCGCATCGCGGCCGCCTCGCGCAGAAGCTCCTCGTAGCGCTCGGCGTCGAAACCGTGGGGACTGAACGCGAGCCCGGTGCGCGCGATGGCGGCAGTGCGCTCGACGAAGTGGATGATCGCGGCGAGGATCGTGTTCATGCGGGGCGTCGCGGCACGGCGGCGCGCGCGTCGCGCGTCGCGCGTCGCGACGAAGCCGGGCGCTAAAGGCCGGGTATCACGCTCGTCGCATGCTGGAAAGGGCTGCGGCCGAAAGGATTCTGACCGACGGAGCCGATTCCGCCCAGTGTCAACATGAATTGCACGGCGGTCTCGCTGGGGTTGATCGACTTGGTTATGCCGGCATCGACCGCCCAGCAGTTGCAGGGCGACTTGATGCGCACGCCGTACTCGGTCGAAAGCATCTTGCGGTTGGCGATGTCGTAGGAGGGCGCGAAGAACAGCCCGACCCGGTCGATCAGGTCGTAGTAGGCGCGCAAGGTGACGAACTGATAGAAGGCCGAATTGACGCCGGGCTGCAAGGCGGTCGGGCCGGGCGCGATGTAGTTGTACGAAACCTGGAGGAAGGAACCGGACAGCGCACGGCCCATGTAGAGGCTCGGCGGCGCGTACAATTCCCACGGCGGCTGCATCGTAAAATAGATACTGGAGTAGCTGATGCGCGTGTCGCGCGGATCGTAGCCGAGTTGCGATCCCATCGAGATCCAGTTGGTCGCCAACACCATCGCCGAACCCTCCAGATCGGACCACTGCGAGCCGCCCTTGGCGACCGCGTGGCTGGTGTCGTAGGCCTGCAGAATCTGGAACTCGGCCAGCTCGCGCACCATCCCCGCCGAGGGCTCGGGTACGGGAGCGCTGCCGCTCAAATCTTCGTCTTCCTGCTCTTGCGCGATGTCGCTCTGCGCAACGTCGCCCTGCGGCATCGCCAGATGCGGCGCGCTGTGGGCGTAGATTCGCGAGGTGACGCCGAAGCTAACGAGGCTGCGCGCATTGATGCGGTCGAGCTGGTCGAAAAGGGGAAGTTCGCCCTGATCTATGCTCGGGACGTAATTGTAATAGATGAAAGGCTCGAGGGTGTGCTTGATTTTGTCGATCGATTTCCAGTCTACGTTGTAGACCTTCTCCAGGATGGTTTGGGCGCCGAAGTTGGCATAAGGCAACTCGCGCGTACTCAGCCCGCCGTTGGCCAGCGGCCCGAGCGAAAGACCGTTGTTCCACTGAAGCCCCTGCGTGCCCACCGGAGTCACCGCGATCTGATGCCCGGAGACATCGTATATCGTCTCGTGCATCCCGACGCCGCCCCAGCCGAAGATGTACTCGCCCAGGCGCCATGGCACGGTGATCTGCGGATTGATGTCCAGGCGCAGGCCGCTCACGCCCGAGGAACGCCAGAAGTCATCGGCTTGTACGTCGTAGTCGGCGTAGGCGAGCCCGCCAAGGAGTTCGCGCCGCCCGCTCAGCAAAAACTCCGGCAGCGTCTGCAACGCATATTGCTGCGGCTGGATCAGATCCTGGTTCCACGTGCCGCCCAACTGCGCGTAGCCGTTCTCGAAGCTGTCGATCAAGCCAAAGTCCGAGGGCGCGTCGCGCATCGTGTTGTAGCTGTTGCCGAAGCCCTTGGACAAGGTCCAGATGTTCATCTCGCGCAGGTAGAGGCTGTCGCTGACCGAGATCGCATCGCCGTAGGCGACCAGGTTGTCGTCGATATGCTGACGCATCATCCCGATGATGTCGTAGCGGTCGATCGGAATGTGCGGATCGGCAATCTGGGTGTCCACGACGTCGGTGACACGCGAAGCCTGGGAGCGCAACCCTTCGTTCATGAAGGCCGTATCAAACCGCAGGTAGTCGTCGATACCGTTTTGCAACCGATACTCGCCGAGCAACCCCACGCGCATCTGGGTTTCGACATCGAGTGCGAAGGTCGCATCCGAGCTCTTGTTGATCGCCCAATAGAACGGTTGCAGATACTGCGCGCCTCGCAGCCCCGAGTAGCCGACGCGCGGACTTAGGAAGCCGGTCTGGCGCGAATTGCTCGCCGGAAAGAGCGCGTACGGCAGCGGCACCACCGGGTACCCCAGCACGTCGAAGTGGGCATTGCGCGCCACCCCCTGTTGGCCCACGTGGAGATCGATGTCGGCGCCCGAGATCGACCAGTCCGGCCTATCGCCACCACATCCGCAGGTGGTGAAAAATCCGTCGGTGACCTGGTAGTGCTGGCCCGTCAGCTTGTAAATCTTTTTGCCCTCGAGGCGGTAGGTGTGGTTGGCCGCGATCAGCCTGCCGTTGGTCAGCTCGGCGGTCTCGTCCTGCCAATTCACGTGGCCCTCGGAGCCGAACATCTGCCCTTCGGGATCGACCAGATGCACGTTGCCGAAGGCCGCGGCCTGGTGGGTGCGGCGCATGAGGTCGATCCTGTCGGCGGTCAGCGTGGTGGCGGCCTGGTTGACCACCGCGTTGCCGGTGACCACGAAAGTGTCGGTCTTGTAGTCGTACTCGAATTGACGTCCGGTTACGCCGACCGGGCCGTGGTGGGATTGCAGCATGATCGCCGCGGCCGGCGAGCCCGAACTCGAGGAACCGGACTTCGAGGAGCCTGCGTTCGCCCGACCCGCGGGCTGGGCCTGCGCATAGGCCTGCGGAAACGCGAGCGCGGCCACGGCCGCGATCGCCAACGACACTACCGGCAGTGCTTTAAATTGCAGCTTCAGGAAATAGCCCCCGCCGTCCCTGCCGCCTGAGAAAGTATGGATATATCTCGCCCACCAGATACACCGAACCGGCTACCACGATAACGTCATCCGGTCCACTCTCGGCCATCACCTGCTCCACAGCGCGCCGCGGCTCGCGCACTATCCGCGCGGGAGTCTGCGCGGAAAACAGCGGCAGCAGGTTCTCGGGCTCGAGCGGACGCTTGGGCTGCACCCGGGTCAGTGTCACGTCACGCACGCGCGGCGCCAGCATCGCCGCCATCTTCGCCCACTGCTTGTCCTCGAGGCAACCGAAAATCAGCCGCGGCCTGACCTGCGGGCCCAGCTCCACGGCGATCGTCTCGAGCAACGCTGCAATGCTCAGTTCGTTGTGAGCGCAATCGAGGATGACCAGTGGCCGACGCCATACCACGTCGAACCGCCCGGGCCAGCGCAACTCCTTGAGTCCCCGCCGAATCGCCTGCTCCTCCAACCGCCAACCTTGCGCTCGAAGAGCCTCGACCGCCGCCAGCGCAATGGCCGCGTTCTCATGTTGAAACGGCCCGGCTACCCCCAATTCGACTTGCTCAAGGTTAAGCCCCAGTCCGAAATAGTCAAGCATATGGGCCGGGGCGCGGGAGACAAAGGAAAAGTCGCGCGCGGCCATCCGGACCGGACTTTGCCGTTGGGTAGCCAAGGATGTCAGCACCCGGCGCGCCTCGGGGTCGCGCGCGCCGATCACCACCGGTACGCCGGGCTTGATGATGCCGCCTTTCTCGGCCGCGATTGCCGCGATCGTGTGGCCGAGGCGATCCATGTGGTCGAAACCAATCGGCGTTATCACGCTGACCAGCGGCGTGACCACGTTGGTCGAGTCCAGGCGCCCGCCAAGCCCGGTCTCGATTATCGCCACGTCGACCGCCGCCTCGGCGAAATACAGGAACATCAGGGCGACCGTGAACTCGAAAAAGGTGAGCGCCAAGTCCGCGCGTTCGTAAATCGCGCGCAGCCGCTCGATATACTCCAGCATCAGGCGCGCCGGCATCTCGGCCCCGTCGATCCGGGTGCGCTCGGTCAGATGAACCAGATGCGGCTTGGTATAGAGGCCGCAGCGCAGCCCCGCCGCGCGCGCCATCGCGTCGAGCATCGCGGCCACCGAGCCCTTGCCCTTGGTACCGGCGATATGGACCGCGTGCAGGCGCCGATGCGGGTCGCCGATCAGTGCGAGCGCCTGGTCCATGCGCTCGAGCTTGTAGATTTCGCCGCGGCCTTCGAGCGAATAGAGCCAGTCCAGAGTTTTTGACAGCGGTGGCATGACGAACCGGGGGAATTTTAGCGCGTCGCGCGCCCGAAACCTAAGCCGGCTTGCGGCGCCGGCCGCGCGTCGCGCGCCCGGCAAGCATCCCGAGCAGCCGGCCGAGCGTCGCGCGCATCTGCGCGCGCGGCACGATCGCATCGAGCATCCCGTGCACGAGCAGAAACTCGGCGCTCTGGAAGCCCTCGGGCAGCACCTGGTTGGTGGTCTGCTCGATCACTCGGCGGCCGGCGAAACCGATTAGCGCGCCCGGCTCGGCCAGGTCGAGATCGCCCAGCATCGCGAACGACGCCGCCACCCCCCCGGTTGTCGGATCGCACAGCACCGAGAGATACGGCAGATGCGCGTCACGCAGCCGCCCGATCGCGCCCGCCACCTTCGCCATCTGCATCAGCGACAACACGCCCTCCTGCATCCGCGCGCCGCCCGAGGAGCAGAACACCGCGACGCCGAGGCGGTGCTCGACCGCATGATCGATAAGCCGCGCGATCTTCTCGCCCACCACCGTGCCCATGCTGCCGCCCATGAAGGCGAAGTCCATCACCGCGAGCGCCACCGGATGGCCCTCGATTTTGCCGACGCCGGTGACCACCGCGTCGTTGCGGCCCGACGCGCGCTGCGCCTGGGCGAGACGCTGCGGGTAGGGCTTGGAGTCGTGGAATTCCAGCGGGTCGCCGGCCGCGAACGCGGCGAAAAGTTCGCGCCAGGTGCCGCGGTCGATCGTGATCGCGAGGCGCTGTTCGACGGTCAGGCGATGATGAAATCCGCACTTGTGGCAGACGTTTAGATTGCGCTCGACTTCCTTGCGAAAGGCGATTTCGCGGCATCCGGGGCATTTCACCCAGATGTTCTCGTCGGCGGCACTTTGCGCCGCGGCCGCTCGCTCGCCCTGCTCGCGCTCCGCCATCGCTCAGCCTCCGGTTGTGGCGCGCCCAACTCCGCGCGCCGCGCGCATCGCATCCTTCATCGCGCACACCACTTCGCCAACCGCCGCTCCCAGGCCGGGGCCCGCGCCCTCGCGCTCGATTATCAACGAGAGCGCGCTGCCCACCACGACCGCGTCGGCGTAGCCGGCGACCTCGCCCGCCTGCGCGGCCGTCGAGATACCGAAGCCGACGCCGAGCGGAAGGCCGGTTACCGCGCGCAGCGCGCGCACGCGCTCCTCCAAGCCGGCGGCGAGGCTCGCGCGCGCGCCGGTCACGCCGGTCACCGCGACGTAATAGAGAAAGCCGCCGCCCGCGCGCGCGATCGTGCGCACGCGTTCGACCGGCGTGGTCGGCGCGAGCAGATAGATGATGTCGAGGCCGTGGGCGCGGGCCGGGCGCGCAAGCTCGGCCGCCTCTTCGGGCGGCAGGTCGACGACGAGCAGGCCGTCGACGCCGGCGCGCGCCGCGTCGGCGCACAGTCGCTCGCATCCGTAGTGCAGGATCGGGTTGTAGTAGCCGAACAGCACGATCGGAATCTGGCTCTCCCGACGAACTTCGCTGACCATCGCGAGAATGGCGGCCAGCGAGGCGCCCGCGGCAAGGCCGCGCGCGAGCGCGCGCTGATTGGCCGGCCCGTCCGCCATCGGATCGGAAAACGGCACGCCCAGTTCGATCAGGTCGGCGCCGCGCGCCTCCAGTTCGAGCACCAGGGCGCGGGTGGCTTCGAGGTTGGGGTCGCCGGCGACGATAAACGGAATCAGCGCCGCCTCGCCGCGCGCCCGCAGCTCGGCGAATTTTTTTTCGATTCGGCCCACGTTTTTTTTATCCGTCGCGCGCCCGCTCACAGTGTCACCCCCAACGCGCGCGCGACGGTCTGCATGTCCTTGTCGCCGCGCCCCGAGAGATTGATGATCATCACGCGGTCCTTCGCCATCGTTGGCGCCAGCCGCGCCGCGTAGGCGACCGCGTGCGCGCTCTCCAGGGCGGGAATTATGCCCTCGCTCTCCGAGAGCAGGCGCAAACCCTCGAGCGCCTCGGTGTCGGTAACCGCGGCGTACTCGGCGCGGCCGCTGGTCTTGAGCCAGGCGAGCTCCGGGCCGACGCCGGGGTAGTCGAGTCCGGCGGCGATCGAATGAGTCTCGCGAATCTGGCCGAGTTCGTCCTGCAACAGGTAGGTGCGATTGCCGTGCAGCACGCCGATGCTGCCCGCGGTAAGCGTCGCCGCATGCGCGGGGCCGTTGAGCCCCAGTCCGCCCGCCTCGACGCCGTACATGCGCACTTCCTTGTCCCCGAGAAACGGATGGAAGAGCCCGATCGCGTTGGAGCCGCCATTGACGCAGGCCACCAGCACGTCGGGCAGCCGCCCCTCGTGCTTGAGAATCTGGCGGCGCGCCTCGCGTCCGATCACGGATTGGAAATCGCGCACGATCATCGGGTACGGATGCGGACCGGCGGCGGTGCCGATGAGGTAGTAGGTGTTGGCCACGGTGGCGATCCAGTCGCGCAGCGCCTCGTTGAGCGCGTCCTTGAGGCTGCGGCTGCCGGCGTCGACCGCGGTGACCTTTGCGCCGAGCAGCTTCATGCGAAAGACGTTGAGCGACTGGCGCTCGACGTCGACGCTGCCCATGAAGACCTCGCACTCGCGCCGGAACAGCGCCGCCATCGTCGCCGTCGCCACGCCGTGCTGACCGGCGCCGGTCTCGGCGGTGATCCGCGACTTGCCCATCCGCACCGCGAGCAGCGCCTGGCCAAGGGTGTTGTTCACCTTGTGCGCGCCGGTATGACAGAGGTCTTCGCGTTTGATGTAGATTTTTGCGCCGCCGAGTTTCGCGGTCAGGTTGGCGGCGAAGTAAAGCGGCGTCGGACGGCCGACGTACTCGCGCGAGTAGCGCTCGAGTTCGGCGCGAAAGGCCGGGTCGCGCCGCGCCGCGCGGTAGGCGCTCTCCAGCTCGGCGAGCGCCGGCATCAGCGTCTCCGCGACATAGCGGCCGCCGAACTCTCCGAAGTGTCCGCGCTTATCGGGATGGCTTTGCATGAGTGTGGCTGAATCCTGGGGAAGAGGTTGGGTTGATGGACGAAGACCTGGCATTCGCGATGAACCTTTCGAGCTTGCGCGGGTCCTTGACGCCCGGCGCCGCCTCGACGCCGCTGGCGACGTCGAGCGCATAGGGATTGAGCGCCGCGGCTTCGGCCGCGTTATCCGGCGTGAGCCCACCCGAAACGAAGACGCGGCTTAGGTCCAGCGCGCCGAGCGTGTCGAGCCGGCGCGCCTGGCCGGTGCCGCCGAAAAGCCGCGGATGAAACGTGTCGATCAAAATGAAGTCGGCCTTGATTTCATCGATGCCGATTTTGATCGCGTCGAGCGCCGCGTCGGAGCCCAGACGCAGCGCGCGAATCACCGGCACCGGCCATCCTTGCAGCGCCCCGTCGTCCTCGTCGCCGTGAAACTGAAGCAGGTCGAGCCCGAGCGATTCCAGGCGCTCCTCTATATGGGCGCGCGCGGCGTTGACGAAGACACCCACCAGCCGCGCGCGTCCCTTCACGGCACGCGCGATCGCCGCCGCCGCCTCGATCGTCAGGCAGCGCGGGCTCGGCGGATAGAAGTTGAGCCCGATGAAATCGACGCCGAGGCCGACGGCCAACTCGGCGTCCTCGCAGCGGGTGATGCCGCAAACCTTTATCCGCAGCGCCATCGAGGGCCTACCCTTCGCTCCGCGTCAGCGCGGAGCAGAGCGCTTCGAGTTTCCGGCGTGGGTCGCCGCCGCGCAAAAGGCTTTCGCCGATCAGAAAGGCGCGCGCGCCGGCGCGATCGAGCCGGCGGATATCCTCGGGCGTGTCGATTCCGCTCTCCGAAACCACCAGCGCCGTACCGCCGTATCCCGCGAGCAGCCGCTCGGTAACCGCGATATCCGTGACGAAAGTATGCAGGTCGCGGTTGTTGATACCAACGATTTCGGCGCCGGCGCGGCCGGCGGCGCGCAATTCATCTTCGTTATGGACTTCAACCAACGCTTGAAGCCCGAGTTCGCGCGCCGCCGCGTAGAGCGCGCACAAGTCGGCCTCCTTCAGCATCGCCACGATCAACAGGATACAGTCGGCACCGGCCGCACGCGCCTGATGAAGCTGGTAGGGGTCGAAGATAAAATCCTTGCGCAAAAGCGGCAGGTTGACTGCCGCCCGCGCCGTCCGCAAATCTTCAAGTGAACCTTTGAAATGACGGTCGGTCAGGACCGAGATAGCGGTTGCGCCCGAGGCGGCATAATCGCGCGCCACGGCGGCCGGGTCGAGGCCGGGAAGTATATCGCCCTTGCTCGGCGAGGCGCGTTTGATTTCGGCGATGATCGCCGGACGGTGCGCACGCAGCGCGGCCAGAAAATCGCGCGGCGCGGACGCGCGCCGCGCGGCTTCGCGCATCGTCTCGAGTGGGGTAGCGGCGCGTTCCGCTTCGAGTTCGGCGCGCTTGGCGGCGAAGATCCGCTCCAGGATCGAACTCACAGCCGAAGTTGAAGCGGAACTTGAATTCATGATGCCTCTCCGTGACTGGCCCGCCTCATTCGTTCCACCACTTCGAGCGCCCGCCCGGCGGCGAGAATCTCGCGCGCCATCGCGACGCCCTCCTTGAGCGAGGCCGCGCGGCCGCCGACGTAAATCGCCGCGGCGGCGTTGAGCGCGAGCACATCTTGCGCCGGCCCCTCGCCACCCGCAAGCGTGCGGCGCAGGACCTCGGTCGCATGCTCCGCGTCGGTCACCGTCAGCTCCGCCGCCCGGCCGGGCTCGAGTCCGAACTCGCGCGACCGCACCTCGAACTCGCTTATCGCAGTGCCACGCACCTCGGCGACCCGCGTCGGCCCGGCGAGCGACAGCTCGTCGAGTCCGTCCTCGCCATGTACCACCATCGCATGGTCGACTCCGAGCGCGGCCAGCGCCTCGGCCATCAAACGCACCAGCCGCGGCTCGGCGACGCCGAGCAACTGGCGGCGCGGACGCGCCGGATTGCTCAGCGGCGCAATCAGGTTGAAGACGGTGCGCACGCCGAGCACGCGCCGGAGCCCGGCCAGGCGGGCAAGCACCGGATGGTACGCCGGGGCGAAGATGAAACAGCATCCCGCGTCGCGCAAGCATCGTTGCAGGCCCTCGGGGTCAAGATCGATCTTCACCCCGAGGCGCTCGAGCACGTCGGCCGCGCCGACCCGTCCGCTGATTGCCCGATTGCCGTGCTTGGCGACCGGCACGCCAGCCGCCGCCGCGACCAACGCCGCGCCGGTCGAGATGTTGAAGGTGCCGGCGCCGTCACCGCCGGTCCCGGCGGTATCGAGCACGTTGCCGCCGTTGAGGTCGAGTGCGCGCGCCCGCGCCCGCATCGCACGCGCGCCGCCGGTAAGCTCCGCGGCCGATTCGCTCTTGAGTTTGAGCGCGACCAGGAAGCCCGCGACCAGCGCTTCGGCGGGCTCGCCGTCGAAAATCCCGCCCATCACGCGCTCGGCCCGAGCGGCGTCGAGCGAGCGGCCGGCGAGCACCGCGGCGAACGCCTCGTGCAATTCGCTCATGGAGCGACCCGCCTTAGAAAATTCGCGAGCAGTCGTTTGCCCTCGGGCGTGCCGATCGACTCGGGATGGAACTGGATGCCTTCGATAGGGAGCGTGCGATGCCGCAGGCCCATCACTTCGCCCTCGGCGGTACGCGCGCTCACCTCCAGGCACGACGGGACCGAGTCGGCGGCGACCAGCAGAGAATGATAGCGCATCGCGTCGAACGGGTTGGGCAGGCCGGCGAAGATGGTCGCGCCGTCGTGCAGGATGGGCGAGGTCTTGCCGTGCATCAGGCGACCCGCGCGCACCACCGTGGCGCCGAAGGCCTCGCCGATGCACTGATGGCCCAGGCAGACGCCCAGGATCGGAAGCTCGCCCGCCATCTCGCGCAGCAGCGGCACGGAGATTCCGGCCTCTTTGGGAGTGCACGGGCCGGGTGAAATCACGATCGCTTGTGGAGCCAGCGCGCGCACTCCGGCGACGTCGATCGCGTCGTTGCGGCGGACCTCGAGCTCCGCGCCCAACTCGCCCAGGTACTGGACCAGGTTGTAGGTGAACGAGTCGTAGTTATCGATCATCAATATTCGCATCGGTATTCACATCAGTATGCGCGCCACGGCTTACTTGCTCCCGCCGGCGGTCTCGAAGGCGCGCGCCGCGCCGAGCGCCCGGACCATCGCGCGCGCCTTGTTGACCGATTCCTCGTACTCGGCGCCGGGGTCGGAGTCGGCGACCACGCCGCCGCCGGCCTGGATATAGACGCGGCCGCCTTTGACCAGGATCGTGCGGAGCGCGATCGCGGTGTCGGTGTTGCCGGTGTAGCTGAAGTAGCCGACCGCGCCGGCGTAGATGCCGCGGCGCACTGGTTCGAGTTCGTCGATTATTTCCATCGCACGGATTTTCGGCGCGCCCGACACCGTGCCTTGCGGAAAGGTGGCGCGAAACGCGTCGTACGCGTCGCAGCCCTCGCGCAGCCGCCCGCGCACGTTGGAGACGATATGCATCACGTGCGAGTAGCGCTCGACCGTCATCAGTTCGGTCACTTCGACCGAGCCGATTTCCGCGACCCGACCGACGTCGTTGCGCCCCAGATCGACCAGCATCACGTGCTCGGCGCGCTCCTTGGGATCGGCCAGCAGCTCGCGCTCGAGCGCGCGGTCCTCGGCTTCGGTCGCGCCGCGCCGGCGCGTTCCGGCGATCGGCCGGAGCGTGATTTCGCGCCCCTCCACCCGCACCATCACCTCGGGCGACGCGCCGACCAGCGTGTGATCGTCCATCCGCAGGTAGAACATATAGGGCGACGGATTGATCGTGCGCAGGCTGCGGTAGAGGTTGAACGGATGGCTGCCGAGCGGCGCCTCGAAGCGCTGCGAGGGCACCACCTGGATCACGTCGCCGGCCGCGATGTACTCCTTGGCCGCCTCGACCATCGCCATGTAGCCCTCGCGGGTCTGATTGGAAACGAGTTTTACTACGTCGCCGTCGGGATTGACCGCGCTCTCCAGACGTGGCGCCTTGGCGGGAGCCTCGAGGCGCGCAGTGAGCTCGTCGATCTTCGCTGCCGCGGCGCGATAGGCGGCGCGCGTCGAGGGATGATCCTCGAGCGCGACGTTGGCGACGATTTTGAGCGTCTGGCGCACGTTGTCGAAGATCAGCACCGTGTCGGTCAGCATCAGGTAGAGGTCGGGCGTGCCGAGCTCATCGTGCGCATGGGTGGGAAGCCGTTCGAAGTAGCGCACGATGTCGTAGGCGAGGAAGCCGACCGCGCCGCCGAAGAAGCGCGGCAGCTCGGGCGACTGGTAGGCGCGAAAGCGGCGCATCTCGTCGCGCAAGCCCTCGAGCGGACTCTTGACCGAGCGCACTTCGACGCTGCGCCCCGGCCGCGTGAGCTCCAACCGCTCGCCCCGCCCGCGCAGCACCATCGCGGGCTCCGAACCGAGGAAGGTGTAGCGCCCCCACTTCTCTCCGCCCTGCACGCTTTCCAATAAAAAGGCGTACTCCCCGTGCGCAACCTTAAGAAAGGCGCTGACCGGCGTCTCGAGGTCGGCGGCAATCTCGCGCCAGACCGGGATCAGGTTGTAGCCCTGTGCGGCCAGGGCCTCGAACTCGCGCTCGTTTGGCTTAAGCATCGTCTCTCCCAAAACCCTTTTCATACCGCACGCGAAGGTCTGAAACGCCGGCGAAAAGCGAACCGAAAAAAGAAAAGGGCCGCCGGACTCTTCGCCCGCGGCCCCTTCGACAACCCTGCCGATCGTTGAATTACGATCCCGGAGCGCAGGCGAACGCGACGGTGTGCCACCACCAACGCGATCCAGCCTCAAGCTTCAGGGTCATCGTTTCCATCTCCATTTCAGTTAGCCAGCCGCCGCGCCGCTTGTCAATCTGAAGGCGCCGAGTCCCCGCCACCGCTGTCATCCGAGTCCGTATTGGCCGCACCGGAATCGCCGGTGTTCGAGGAGCCTGCGCCAGCCGCGGCCGAGCTGGCTGCGGCGGTGTGATTGATATAGCGGGCGGTGTAGGCCGTGCGCAATTGCGCTTGTGCCGCGCGCGCTTCGCCGGAGGTTGGGTACGGTCCGACCTGCACCCGGTACCAGGTCTGGCCGCTGATCCGCGTCGGCACGATATGCGAGGTGTAGCCGAGTCCGAGCAGCCGCGACGCCATCCGATTCGCGGCCGCACGATCCATCGCGGCATCGATTACGATGTTGTATCCGTGATGAGTTCCGGCGCTTGGCGGCCGCGCGCTGCCCGCACCCCCCTCCGCGCCAGTACCAGCTTGGTCCGACGGAGTCGAAGAATCGACATCCGGCTCCTCGGCCGCGGGCCCGGACGGAGGCCTCCGCGGAACGCTCGCCAGAGTGGGACGCGGCGGCGCCTTGGGCGCCAGCGTCGGCTTGGGCGGCGCCGCAGGCGGCATAGTCTCGGAGGCGACCGCGGCTCGCGCTGACGGCTTGGGTGTGGCGGCGGCGATCGGCGCGGCCGGCGCGGCGACTTGGGGTGGCGATGCGGCGGGCGCGTCAGCGGGCATCGGATAGACGCTCGCTAGCTGGCTCTGGCCCTGCTCGCTCTCGGCCATCTCGCGCCCGGAGATCATCCCCAGAAAAAATACCGCGGCCGAGAGCCCCAGCAATCCCACCAGGATGACGAATCCGCCGCCTGGTCCGATTTCAAAACGCATCCGTCTTACTCACATCTGTTCGAGTTTTTTTCACTGAATCTTTCCCGAGTCTTCTTGCCGGTCTCGGCCCGCTCACATGCGGTCGGGAGCGCTCACGCCCAACAGGTCGAGCCCGCTTTTGATTCCGTCCATCAGCAACCGCGCCAGGAACAGCCGCGCGAGGCTCAGTTCGCGTTGTTCGCTGATTATACGATTTGACGGCTTGTTGTAGTAGCGGTGAAAATCGCCCGCCAGCTCCAGCAGGTAGAACGGGACGCGATGCGGCTCCAGGGTCTCGACCGCGCCGCGGATCACGCCGGGCAGGCCGACCAGCTTGCGCGCAAGACCGATCTCGTCCTCCGACAGCGGCGCGAGGTCGACTGACGAAAGGTCCACGGGCAGGCCCATCCCCTTCTTTTCGGCCTCGCGAAAGACGCTGGCCAGGCGCGCGTGCGCGTACTGCACGTAGAAGACCGGGTTCTCCGGCGCCTGACGCTTGGCGAGATCGAGGTCGAAATCGAGGTGGCTGTCGTGCTTGCGAAACAGGAAAAAAAACCGCACCACGTCGGCGCCGACCTCGTCGACCAGTTCGTCCAGCGTGACGTAGGTCGCCTTGCGCGTGGACATCTTGACCTTTTCGCCGCCGCGCGTGAGCGTCACGAACTGGTAGATAATCGCGTGAATCGGCGCAACGTCGTGGCCGAGCGCCCTGACCGCCGCCAGCACGCCCTGATGCTCGGCAATATGATCGGCGCCGAAAACGTCGATCACGCTGTCGAAGCCGCGCCGCAGCTTTTCTATATGATAGGCGATGTCCGGGGTGCGGTAGGTCGGCTCGCGCCCCGGACCCGAGCGCACCAGCACGCGATCCTTCGGCAGCCCCAGCGGCTCGCCTTTGAGCCACACCGCACCGTCGTACTCGGCGATAAGGCCGCGCTCGCGCAGGCCCTCGATTACCGCGTCGACCTGCCCACCGCGGATGAGGTCGAGTTCGTTGGTGAAGACGTCGAAGCGGATGCCCAGACGCTCGCAGGTGCGGCGGATGTCGGCGAAAATCGCTTCTTCGGCGGTTGCGCGAAAGATCTCCATATCGGCCGCATCGGCAAGCGCCTCGCCGTGGCGCCTGACCAGCTCGCGCGCGATGTCGCGAATGTATTCGCCCTGATAGCCGTCCTCGGGCATCGTCGCCGGGCGGCCGATCTCCTCCAGATAGCGCGCGCGCACGGACTCGCCGAGCAGCCTCATCTGGCGCCCGCCGTTGTTGAAGTAATACTCGCGCGTGACGACGAAGCCGCTCGCCTCGTGCATGCGGGCGAGCGTGTCGCCGAGCACGGCGTTGCGCCCGTGGCCAACGGTGAGCGGCCCGGTCGGATTGGCCGAGAGAAACTCGACCTGCACCTTGCGGGCGGCGCCGATCTGCGGGCGCCAGAAGCGCTCGCCCTCGGCGGCGGCGCGGCGCAACTCGCCATGCCAGAACGCCGGCGCCATCCGGAAATTGATGAACCCGGCGCCCGCGACATCCGCCCCCGCGATTTCGGGTGGGAGTTCCAGGTTCGCGCGAATGATCTCGGCGATCGCACGCGGCGGCTTTTTCTCGCTCCGCGCCATCGTAAGCGCGACGTTGCTCGCCGCGTCGCCATGGGCCGGGTCCTTGGGCGCCTCGACGCTCGCGGCGGCGGGCGGCGCGGTTACGAGTTGCCCCGCGGCGCGCGCGCGCTCGATAGCGGCGTTCAGGATAGATACGATCAGGTCTCTCATCTATGGAATATCTGTCGGGTGCATCTATTCAGGGTCAGGCGGTTTCCATCGCACAGGCTGTCGGACAATCGTGCCAGATAGGAGGCCCGAGTTGTAGAGGCCGTCTGCGAGGCGTCCTGCAGCACGGGTCGCCCCGGTTCTGTGCTAAGTAGGGCGCAGCCCTGGGAACTGAATTTTCAACTCTAACCGACGGAGGTGTTCCGATGATAAAGGTCGCGGTGATTGTAAAGCGCAAGCCCGGTATGGGCTCCGAGGAATTCCATCGCTATTGGAAGGGCGTGCACGGGCCACTGGTTGTGGGCGTGCCGGAATTTATGCGCCACTTTCGCAAATACGTTCAGAGCCATGCGGTCGACAGCGGGCTAGCGGACACGCCCGGAGGGTCGGGCGCCTACGACGGCGTAGCCGAGCTATGGGCCGACAACATGGACGAAGTGAAAAAGGCCTTTGCCGAGCCGCGCTACCTGGAAGTGGTGCGGCCCGACGAGCACAAGTTCCTCGATCTCGCCAACTGCGTCTTCATGGTGACTGAAGAAGTTCCCATGAAGGGCTAAGACGAAGAGGTAAAGAGTCAAGCGGGAGATTTGGTTACACGATGAGCAAGCAGCCGATCGGCAAACTCGATCACATCGGAATCGCGGTGAAAAGCATCGCAGAGGCGCGCAAGTTCTATGAAGGAGTGCTCGGCGCAACCTACATGTACGAACACGACAACCCGGACGCGGGCTTCAGGTACGTCGAGTTCGACCTCGCCGGCACGATAATCGAATTGCTCGAGCCGTTGCGCGAGGATTCCTTCATGCACAAGTTCATCGCCGAGCACGGCGAGGGCTTTCATCACATGACGTTCGACGTTCCCGACTCCAGGGAGCGCGTAGCCGAATTGAAGGCGGCAGGCGTGCGCGTGGTGCAGGAAAAGGAACATTCGCCGACCTCCTACGAGGCCTTCATCTCGCCGCGCTCCTCGCACGGCGTGCTGATCCAGATGGGCTCGGGCTTTCCAACGCTGTCGGCCGATCCCGAATGGGAGAAAGTCGTACCGGGCCTGAAGCTCGGGAAAAAATAACGCGCAGGCCGGCGGCTGAACGGCGACCGCGGAGCCGTGCCGAGAACGTTATTGAAAAAATGGAAAATGCCGCCGCCGATCAAGGTCTATGAGGCGATCGGCGCGATCGGCGATGGACGCGTGCGCGCCACCGACCAAAGCGCGTCGCCCGCGGCGTGGGAGGTCGTCTCATCCGACGGCGCCAAGACCTATCGCGTCGAAATCTCCGCTGATGGCCGCGAGATCAGCTCCAACGACAACGCCTCGTACTGGCAGGGCTACCTTGGTTATCCGGCGATTGCGGTGCTGATGGCGCGCGGGACGCTACATGCGAGCGCCGAGGCGACTCGCGCGCTCGCGGGGATTGCGTGGAAGGAGCTTAACCGCCGCTTCAAAAATGATTACGCGCGCACGACCGCCGAGGTCGCGCGCGTCGTGGCCGAGCGCGGGGGCGACTTCGACGCGATTCGCGCCGAAGCCGCCGCGATTCTCGACGCGCTGGCCGCGCTCGCTCCGGAGCGCGGCGCGCGCCGCCGCCCCCCGCGCGCGAATGCGCCGAGACTTGACTAATCGATCCGCAATCGGTCGGCCAGGCGGCTGAAGCGGCGGCGCTCGTCGACGTTGCGCACCGCCTGCATCAGGGCGCTCCGCGTGCCGACCAGCACGCACACCCGTTCGGCGCGCGTGATCGCGGTATAGAGCAGGTTGCGCCGCAGCATCAGGTAGTGGCTCGGATGGAGCGGGATGACGACCGCGGGATATTGGCTACCCTGGCTCTTGTGCACCGAGATGGCGTAGGCCAGCGCCAACTCGTCGAGTTCGGCCAGATCGTACTCGGCGCGATTGTCCTCGAAGGCGACGCCGACGCGGCCGCGCTCCGAATCGACCGCCACGATGCGCCCGATCTCGCCGTTGAATACCAGCTTGTCGTAGTTGTTGCGCAACTGGATGACGCGGTCGCCCACGCGCAGCGCCCGATCGCCGGCGCGGATTTCATGGCCGGCCGGGTTGAGCAGCCCTTGCAGCTCATGGTTGAGCGCATGAGCGCCGAGCGGCCCGCGGTTCATCGGCGCCAGCACCTGGATTTCGCGCGGGTCGCGCAGCTCGAAGCGATCGCCGAGCAGGCGATGTTGCACCAGTTGCTTGATGGTCGCAACGACGTCCTCTGGCGCGCCGCGCTCGAAGAAAAAGAAATCGCCCTCGGGGTCGTTGGTGGTCTCGGGCATCTCGCCGCGGTTCAGCCGATGCGCGTTGGCGACAATCAGGCTCGCCCGTGCTTGGCGATAGATCTGGCTCAGCTCGACCACCGGCACCAGCCCCGAAGCGATCACGTCCTTGAGCACGCTGCCTGGACCGACCGAGGGCAATTGGTCGCGGTCCCCAACCAGCAGCAGCGAGCAATCGGGCGGGAGCGCCGCGAGCAGGCTCGCCGCGAGCTCCAGGTCCATCATCGAGGCCTCGTCGATGACCAGCCAGGTGGTGCGCAGCGGGAACGCCTCGCCGCGGATGAAGCCGCCCGTCTCGGGCGAGTATTCGAGCAGGCGATGGATGGTCTTGGCTTCGCGTCCACAGGCTTCCGCAAGGCGGCGCGCGGCGCGTCCGGTGGGCGCGGCGAGCGTCGCCTTGACGCCGGCGCTGGAAAGCGCCGCGAGCAGCGAGCGCAGGAGCGTGGTTTTGCCGGTGCCGGGGCCGCCGGTGATCACGGTGACCTTGCTCTTGAGTGCGCATTGCAGTGCCGCGCGCTGCTCGGCCGATAGCTCGACACCGCCGGCGCTCCCCGCGGCTTCCATCGCGCGCTCCACCACCGCACGGCCCATCGGGCGCCCCAGAGTCAGCCGCCGCAGGCGCTCGGCCACCGCGGTCTCGGCGTCGTGCAGGCGGCGCAGGTAGATCGCGCGATTACCGTCGCCGCCGAGATCTTCGGCCACCAGCTCGCCGGTATCGGCCAGCTCCTCGACCGCCTCGGCCGCAAGCCGCGGGTCCATCTCGAGCCCGGTGGCGA
>Ga0307374_10004545_pt1 | contig 23055 bp, 20 predicted proteins | sample OX3MG_FD_202532 | JGI IMG/M metagenome (GOLD analysis project Ga0307374, IMG submission 202532) | Soil microbial communities from Risofladan, Vaasa, Finland - OX-3 | ecosystem: Environmental > Terrestrial > Soil > Coastal area > Acid sulfate soil | place: Finland: Risofladan, Vaasa | collected... | reverse complement strand
ACTGGTGCGAGCCGAACGGGGTCGAGCCGTTCTGGGCGATCACCAAGCACGCCGACGTCTGCAAGATCTCGACTCGACCGGACCTGTTCGTGAACGGACCCGGCATCACGGTGCTCACCGCGCGTGAGAACGAGGCGCTGGAACAGAGTCAGCTCGCCGCTATGCGCATGGTCATCATGATGGATCCCCCCGAGCACCGCTCGGTCCGGAACGTGGCCGCGCCGGAGTTCTTGCCACAAGCGGTCCGCAAGCTCGACGGAGAGCTCGAGACGAGCGCCCGGGAGATCGTCGACGCGATGGCCGGTGCAACCGGCGAGGGTGAGTGCGACTTCGCCACCGACGTTGCGGCCGCCCATCCGCTGCGGATCCTGGCTCACATGCTCGGTGTGCCTCGCGAGCAGGAACCCGACATCCTCCGCATCACCAACCAACTCTTCGCCTTCGACGACCCCGAACTCCGGCGAGGCGACGACTTCTTCCAGTCCATCATGGAGGTGGCGATGGAGGCGTACTAGATGTTCGACGCCATCATCCAGGACCGCCGCACCTGCCCTCGCCACGACTTGGCCACATTGCTCGCAAACGGCACCGTCGACGGCGAGCCCATGGGTCCGATGGAGACGCTCGGCTACTACCTGATCGTGTTCAGCGCCGGCCATGACACCACCAAGAACGCGCTCGTCGGCGGTATGCGAGCCTTCATCGAGCACCCCGAGGAGTTCGAAAAGCTCAGAGCCGATCCGGCGCTCGTCGACAAAGCCGTCGAGGAGGTCGTGCGCTGGACCTCACCGGTCAACTACATGAAGCGCACGGCGGCCGCGGGGACCGTCATCAGGGGCCAAGAGATCAAGAAGGGAGACTCGCTCGTTCTCTTCTACGCGTCGGCCAACCGCGACGAAGAGGTCTTCGAGAATCCGTTCTCGTTCCGGATCGACCGGCCCGCCAGCCGCAACCTCGGCTTCGGTTTCGGCGAGCACTTCTGCCTCGGCGCCAGTCTCGCCCGGAGATCGCAGCGAGCATTGTGGCTCGAGCTCGCCCACCGGCTCGAGTGGGCCGAGCTCACCGGCGACCCCGCCCAAATCCAGTCGTCGTTCGTCGTGGGGCTCAAGCACCTCCCGATCCGGTACCGCATCCGGCCCACGGTCTGAACCAGGGGCGACGCCCGGGATCATCGCGTGCTTCCCCAGCCGAGCCTTGCGAGCAGAATCGGCACCTATGCCGGTAATCGCGTCAAGTCATTGCGGGATATGCCGGTAATCGGCGGGCCCCCACCACCTTCGTGGGAGGCGGGGCCCGCCGGATCCGGCGTGACCGATCAGTCGAGCTCGAGGGGCGTCCTCCTGCGTTGGCCGAAAGGTCCGTAGCGGCAGACAGCGAAGAGCCGGCCGGTGCCGAGGATGTGGCCGATCTCCGCCCACGACGTCTGCTCATCCCTGGCGTCGACGGCCGTGAGCCCGTCGCTGTCGGACGACCGGTGCTGGACCAAGACGATGACGCTCAGCGCATCGTCGATCACGCAGTCGGTCTCCTCGTCGATGAGGTCCTCGTCGATGATGTCCTCGCGCTCGGTCACGACGCTCCCGTTCGAGTACGCCAAGGATCCCCTCGTAGAGTGCCGCCAGCGTGACCTGGCTGTGGTGGCCGCCTCGGCGCGCAGGCGCTCGAGGGTTCCTTTGAACTCGACGGTGGTGGCGAAGAAGCCGCACCCCTCGCACAGCGCCTCGAAGCTGCAGTCGAGATATGACGGCCTGATGCACCAGCCGTTTCCGAGCATGCGGCTGTGCTCGAGGCGAAGCCGGCGCATCTCGGGGGTCTCGGGCGGGTCAGGCGGTTCCTCGTAGAGCGCCTCGACCTTTTCCACCGCGGCCCGGTACCTACATCGAGGATTTCCAACAGGTCATCGCCCGGTTCCCGTTTCCCATTCTCGGGATCGACTCCGACAACGGCAGCGAGTTCATAGACGCACACCTGCTAACGTATTGCATCGCACAACAGGGCCTTCAACTCATCTCGCTAGGGGGAGGTCTCTCGTGAGGCAACGATTGGCCTTGCCGGAGGTCTTGATGTGAGGCAACAGGGACCCCTCTACGACTTCCTTCCCGTCGCCCCACTGGGTGACCAGTCCGGATGACGGGCACCGACCGCGCGCTGGAGGGGGAGGTGGCTCTGGTGACGGGAGGCAACGCGGGGATCGGGCTGGGCATGGCGCGCGGCCTCGCCGAGGCGGGAGCGGACGTGTGCATTTGGGGTCGTCGAAGGGACCGAAACGACGCAGCGGTCGAGGCACTGACAGGCTTCGGCGTGCGAGTCTTCGCGGTGCAGTGCGACGTCAGCGACGAGGGTCAGGTCGTCCTCGCCTTCACCGAGACGGTGGAGCGCTTCGGCAAGGTTGACTCTTGTTTCGCCAACGCCGGGGTCGCGCCGGGCTTCGTGCCCTTCGTGGACCTCGAGCTGGACAGGTGGCGACGCTCGATGGCGGTGAACCTCGACGGCGCGATGCTCACCTTGCGGGAGGCCGCCCGACACATGGTCGAGCGCGGCGAGGGCGGCTCGCTGGTCGCGGTCTCCTCCACCTCCGTCATGCACGGGGCCCCGAATAACGAGTCGTACTCGGTCGCCAAGACCGGGCTCGTCGCCCTGACGCGTGGCCTGGCGGTGGAGTTGGCCAGGTACGCCATACGGGTCAATGCTTTGTTGCCCGGATGGACGGACACGGACATGCTGGCCTTCGGTCGCGAGAACGAGAAGTTCCGCAACGCGACGATCTCCCGGACGCCAGCGCGACGATGGGCCGAACCGGCCGAGTTCGGGCGGATCGCCGCCTTCCTGGCACGACGTGACCTGACCTTCCACACGGGTGACGAGCTCGTGGTCGACGGCGGCTACACGAAGTCCTGAGCGGAGGTTGACCCGCGGCTTCCCCCGCGTCTCGCGGGACCGGTCGGTGGACCGCTCCGTCGCGCCGATGCATCGAGGGGAACACCGCCCGATGGCGGGCGTGACGGCGTTGACGCGCAACTGTGGACACGCGCTCACTGACCGGTGTATGGGCGCGAAGGTCGCTGGCGGGACTTGGCGACCGGGGAATTTGAGCGTACACTAAAATCGTTTCCCGAGGCAGCAGGCGACGTCCGTGGGCGTCGACCCGACAGGAGCACGAGGAGATCGCATGAGCCGATACGAGGGCCCTTTGTTCGACGCTGACCACCACTACTACGAGGCCCACGACGCGTTCCTGCGGCACGTACCGGAGAGGCTGCAGAATCGCTGCGTGCAATGGGTGCAGCTCGAGAACGGTCACAAGCGCCAGGTGGTCCGGGGCAAGATCGACTACCAGGTCCCGAACCCGACCTTCGACCCCATCTCCAAGCCGGGAACCCTGCGCACCTACTACAAGGGGAACCCGGAGGGGAAGACGTTCATGGACCTCATCCGCTCGAACCTCGAACCCCTTCCGGCCGCCTACCAGGACCGCGATGCCCGGCTGGTCCAGATGGACGAGCAAGGGGTCGAGGCGGCGTGGCTCTTCCCGACCGCCGGCATCCTCTACGAGGAGCCCCTCAAGCACGACATCGAAGCGGTCACCGTCGCCCACCGGGGTTTCAACCGGTGGCTCGAGGAGGACTGGGGATTCGCCTACCGGGGCCGCGTCTTTGCCGCTCCATACATGACGCTCGCCGACCCGGCGGCCGCCGTCGAGGAGCTCGACTGGGCCATCGATCGGGGCGCTCGGCTCGTCGTCATGCGCCCAGCTCCGGTGACGACCGCTGACGGGCAGCGCTCGCCGGGAGCTGCAGACTTCGACGGGTTCTGGGCGCGTGCCGCCGAGGCGGGCATCGTCGTGGTGGCGCACGCCGGCAACTCCGGCTACGGGACGAACGGGTATCCGGCGGGCTCGGGCAGCGCCGAGGCGCTCGGCGGTGGCGCCCGACCGTCCGTCGCCGCGTACAAGCTCGAGCGGGCCATCCTCGACTGGCTCACTGCGTTGTGCTTAGACAGGGTGTTCGAGCGCTTCCCGGGCGTCCGGGTCGCTTCGGTCGAGAACGGAGCGGCGTACCTCCACGATCTGTTCCGCATGCTGCGCTCCACGCGTGACCGGTACCCCACCTGGTTCCAAGAGGATCCGGTGGAGAGCTTCAAGCAGCACGTCTGGATCAACCCGTTCTGGGAGGACCGGATCGACGACGTCGTCGAGTTCATGGGTGTCGATCGCGTGATCTTCGGTTCCGACTTCCCGCACATGGAGGGCCTCGAGTACCCGGCACAGGTCTTCGACGAGATCAGCCACCTCACCGAAGCCGATCAGCGCCGGATCGTCCACGACAACGCGGCGGAGCTCACCGGCGTCACCGCCGCCGCCTGATCAAGCGGCACCATGACCACGGCGATGACGATGCCCGGTCTGCACGACGATGCCCGCGTGAGCGAGGGGCCGTCCCCCGCGTGAGCCATGAGCTGTCCACCGAGGGCTACTCGGACATCCGGTACGAGGTCGAGGACGGTCGGGCGCGAGTCACCCTCAACCGTCCCGACACACACAACGCCATCACCGATCGCATGCTCACCGAGCTGGAGGACGCGGCCTGGCGCGCCGACGACGACCAGCGGGTGCACAGTCTGATTCTCCGGGGTGCAGGCCGCTCTTTCTGCGCCGGCTACGACCTCACCCAGCTCGGACGCAAGCCCGCAGAGGGCCAGCGGACCGGTCGCACCTTCGACGACGACATCTGGCTCATCGAGCGCAACAACCGACGCATCCGGGCATTGTGGGAGATGCACAAGCCGACGATCGCCCAGGTGCACGGGAACTGCCTCGCCGGCGGAACCGACCTCGCCATGGTCTGCGACATGGTCGTCGCCGCCAACGACGCCCGCATCGGGTTCCCGGCGGCCCGCAGCATGGGAACGTTGCCCAACAACCTCTGGCTCTACAGCTGTGGTCCCCAGTGGGCCAAGCGCCTGCAACTCACCGGTGACACCGTGTCCGGCGAGGACGCAGCCACGATCGGCCTCGTGTTGAAGTCGGTTCCCTCCAGCGCCCTCGAGGAGGAAGTCGAGGGCATCGCCGACCGGCTGGCCCTCATTGACAGCGACCTGCTCGCCGCCAACAAGCGGATCACGAACCTGGGCATGGAGCTGATGGGAGCGCAGGTGCTCCAGCGGCTCGCCGCGGAGACCGACGCGCGAGCGCATCGCGCCGAGGCGGTACGCGGGTTCGGTCACAGCGTGCGCGAGCTGGGTCTCCGGGAGATACTGCGCCGTCGCGACGAGCCATTCGGTGACGGAGTGGCCCGCGTGCGCGAACCTGACGGCCGGCTATGAGCGCAGCCGGCTGCGGCACGACGAAATCCGAACGAACGAAGAAGGCGATCCTCGACGCGGCCGAGGAGCTGTTCTCGACCCTGGGGTACGAGGGAGCGTCGCTCGACGCCATCGGTGCGCGGGCGGACATCCAGGGCACAGCGATCCTCTATCACTTCCCGTCCAAACGGGTGCTCTACGAGGCGACGCTCGACCGGATCTTCAGCCCCCTCCTCGGCGAGCTGAGCGAGACGCTTGAGCGGTCCCAGCCCGTCGCCGCTCGCCTGGAAGCCGCCGTCGACGCCATCGTCCAGTACGCAGCCAAGCACCCCAACGCCCCGCGTCTGCTGCTTCGCGAGACCGCATCCCACGGCGGGGACGCCAGGGAGATCATCGAGGCGCGGGCAGCCTCCAACACCGCCGGCGTCATGGCCGCGTTCGCTTCCCAAGCCGGGGACCCGGAGGTCGACCCGATCATGGTCGTGAATATCATCGTCGGGGCGATCTGCTTCTACTTCGTCGGCCCGCCGGGGTTCGCGGGCCAGGGTTCCTACGATCCCCAGGATCCGCAGCTCGTGTCGGCCTTCAGCGCCACCATGCGCGAGCTAACCCGTTCGCTGTTGCACCTCGACTGGCAACCGGCCGATCACGCCAGCTGACAGCGCAGCGGCAGGTGCTTCACCCCGCTGACAAAGTGGCCGGCGCTCCAGGCGGCGTCGCCGGCGGGCTCGATCGAGGTGACCTCGCGGGCGAGACCTGCGAGCAGCGCGGTGATCTCCATCTGCGCCAACCGGGCACCGAGGCAGTAGTGCGGTCCCTTACCCCAGCCGACCTGGTAGCTGGCGTTGGGCCGTCCCAGGTCAAGGCGGTCGGGATCGCTGAAGACCGACTCGTCCCGGTTGGCGCTGGGGTACGAGAGCAGCACGCGGTCGCCCTCGTGGAAAACGTGGCCGGCGACCTCGACATCTCGCGTCGTGAGGCGCGTGAAGTGGCGCACCGGGCTGGTGATGCGGACGACCTCGTGCGCGCCGTTCTGGGCGAGGGAGGGGTCGTGCCGCAGCCGCTGGAACTCGTCGGGGCGCCGGCTTAACTCCTGTACCCCGCCCGCCATCGCGAACGAAGTGGTGTCGTGTCCGGCGGATGCCAGCACGGCGAAGAGACCCATCATGGCCACCATGTCGATCGGTTCCTCGTCGATGGTGGCGTTGGCGATAGCGGAGGTCAGGTCGGCGGTGGGCTCCGCTCGCCGGGCAGCCACCAGATCGAGGAAGTATGTGACCATCTCGCCCATGGCCTCGAACGCGTTGCCCGACCCCAGCTCTGGGTCGGCGGCGCTGAACATTTCCTGGGTGAGCTTCAGCATGAGCGGCTCGTCGGCCCTCGGGACGCCGAGCATTGCCATGATCACCCGGAGGGGCAGCGGCACCGCGACGTCCATGGCGAAGTCCAACTCTCCGTCGCGCTCGTGGAGATCAGCCATGGATTCGGCAACCAGGTCGTCGACGGCGATCTGCAGGCGGCGAACGGCCGATGGCTTGAACCAGTCGCTGACCACTTTGCGGTACGTGATGTGCTCCTCGCCGTCCATGCTCAGCAGGGTCTTGACCTCGAAGGGAAGGTCCGCCTGCATCTCGGTGTAGGCGGCCTTGCCTCCGCCGATGAATGCGGCGTCCTTCGTGTTCGGGAAGATCTCGGGCTGGCGGCTCACCTTGAGTAGCGCGCCGTGGTGGACGACCGCCCAGAACTCGCCGTAGGCGGGGTCCGAGAAGTGGTGGATCGGACCGCCTCGGCGCAGGTCAGCGGCAGCGCGGTGCCACGCCACCATGTCGGTGAAGTTCCTCGAGTCGGTGAAGATCCGGTCGTCCCGGAAGTCCACGCTGGGCGCAGCGAGGGTGGTCATGAAGAACTGAGCGTACACTCAAAAACGTTGGCGTGCAAGCGGGCGCGACATCATGCCAAGAGCTTGCGCTTCACGAGCTTGCCGGTCTCCAGGCGCGGGAGTTCGTCGACGAAGTCGGCCTCCCGGGGGCACTTGTAGTGGGCCAGGTGCGCGCGGCAGTAGGCGATCAGCTCGGCCTTCTTGGCGTCGGTGGCCTCGACGCCCTTGCGCAGCTCGATGAAGGCCTTGACGCGCTCGCCCATCTCGTCGTCCGGGACGCCGAGCACGGCCACGTCGTGGACGTCGGCATGGGCGCTGAGCACCATCTCGGCCTCCTGGGGGTAGATGTTCACCCCTCCGGAGATGATCATGTTCGAGGCTCGGTCGGTCAGGTAGAGGAAGCCGTCCTCGTCGACCCGCCCGATGTCCCCGTAGGTCGCCCAGCCCCGCAGGTCCTGTGCCTGCTTCGTCCTCTCGGGGTCCTTGTTGTACTCGAATCGGGTCGTCGCCTCGAACCACACCCGACCGTTCTCGCCCGCGGGTAGCTCGTCGCCATTCTCGTCGAGGATGTGGACCGCGCCGAGCGCCGGCCGGCCGACCGAGCCAGGGTGCTCGAGCCACTCACCGGAGGAGATGAGCGTCACCCCGAACGCTTCGGACCCGGCGTAGAACTCCTCGATGATCGGGCCGAACCACTCGATCATCTGGTGTTTCACCGGGATCGGACAGGGCGCAGCAGCGTGCAGGACCTTCCGGAGGCTCGACAGGTCGTATCGCGAGCGCACCTCCTCGGGGAGGCGCAGCATGCGGATGAAGTGCGTCGGGACGAACTGCGCGTGCGTGACCGAGTACTGCTCGATGGCGGCGAGCGCGTCGGCTGCGTCGAATCGCTCCATGACCAGAGCGGTCCCTCCGAAGCGGTGGACGGAGGAGCAGAACCCGACGGGCGCGGAGTGGTACAGCGGGGCAGGGCTCAAGTAGGTCGACATTTCGTCCGCGCCGTACCGACCCGTCATCAGAAAGGTGATCGTGTCCAGGCCCTCGCCGAACGACGCGGTGGGCAGCGCCGGGACGATGCCCTTCGGGTAACCGGTCGTCCCGGACGAGTAGAGCATGAAGGTGCCGGCCCGCTCGCGCGAGCGTGGTTCCCCGGAGACCGACGCAAGGGCGTCCTCGTAATCGTCGTACCCGTTGACCGCCTCGTCGAGCATGAGACGAGTGGTGAGCATGGCGCCGTAGCCGTGGAGGCCTGCCGCCACCTCGCCGAGGTCGGCCGACGTCACGAATGCCTTGGCGTCGCAGTCCCCGATGATGTAGCCGGCCTCGTTGGGCCCGAGGTGCCAGTTGATCGGTGTCAGGTAGAGACCCGAGCGCAGCGCCGCCCACACCACGTCGAAGAACTCGGGCCGGTTACCCAGCATGACCGCCACGTGGTCGCCCGGTTCGAGGCCCGCCTCGTCGAACACGCGCGCCAGGCGCGTCGATCGGTCGTCCAGCTCCGCGTAGGTCACCGTCAGGCCTGATCCCGACATGACGATGGCGGGCGCGTCGCCCCGACGGCGGAGCATGTCGTTGGGGTCGTCGGACTCGATCATGCGGATCCTCCTGCCGTCAGCGAGGCGGTCGAGCGCGTGGGCTCGGACGTCATCGAACGCTTCTCCGGATTTCCCGCCAAGGCACCGTGTCGTCGTCCGAGGGCTCACGTGGGAGCCCCAGCACGCGCTCCGCCACGACGTTGCGGTTCACCTCGTCAGTGCCACCACCCAGACGGTGCCCTGGTCCCCAGAGGAACCTTGTCATCCAGCGGCGATCCTCGTCGTCGGGGGCCATTCCCGATGCACCCAGCAGTTTCATGGCGAGGTTGCCGGCTTCGACGTTGAACTTCGTCGAAGCCAACTTTCCGATGGATCCCTCGGGTCCGGGACGACGGCCGTGGAGGGCGGCCGTGCGGTTCCGGAGGCTGAGGAAGCGGTTGAGCTCGGCTTGGATGTAGACGTTGACGAGTTGCTGGCGGGTGACCGCGTCGAGCGTTCCGCGTCGCCGGCCGAGCTCGGCGAGCCGACGCGGCAGCGTGCTGGGGCTCGATCCGCCCGAGCCCAGGGACCTCCGCTCGTTCATCAGGGTCGTGACAGCCACGTGCCAGCCTTCGTCGACCTCCCCGATGACGTTCTCGTCGGGCACCCGCACCTCGTCGAGGAAGATCTCGGTGAACTCGGCCGTCCCCGTCATCTGCCTGAGCGGACGCACGGTCACGCCCGGTGTCTTCAGGTCGAGGATGAAGGCGGTGATGCCGTGGTGCTTGGGTGCGTCGGGATCCGTGCGGCACAGCACCTCGCCGAAGTCGGCGATCTCGGCGCCGGAGGTCCAGACCTTCTGGCCGTTGATCACCCATTTGTCGCCGTCGCGCACCGCGGAGGTGGACAGCCCGGCCACGTCCGAGCCGGCTCCTGGCTCGCTGAACATCTGGCACCAGATGGTCTCACCCCGCAGAGCGGCTCGCAGGTGGAGGGCGCGTTGCCGGTCCGTGCCGTGGGCTCGGATGGTTGGCGCAATGAAGTCCAGACCGACCCGAAGCCAGTCCGGGGGCGTGCGGTGCTTGGCGTGCTCCTGATCGAAGATGATCTGCTGTACCTCGGTGCCGTTGCGGCCGCCCTCGTCAGGACCCCAGGTGATCTTGGCCAGGCCGGCATCGAACTTGATCGCCTGCCAGGCCTTCACGCGCTCGACCGGGTTTGTGGACAGCTCCTCCAGGCGAGGAAGGTTCTGTTCGAGCCACGTGCTGCACCGCGCCCGCCACTCGGCGTCTTCGGGTGTGTCGTCGAAGTCCATCGGAGCGGGCCTCTCGGGAGGATCGGCAGGGACGAAAGCGTTGTATTCGCGGGTCTGGCGAGGAACGGATTTGAGTATAGACTCAAAACCGTGATCGGGACACGTGACCGGGCGCCGCGCCCGACCGGCAGCGGAGTGCGTGCCCGTCGTGTCGGGGGCACATCGAACGCGACCGGCTTCGGGCGCCGCGCGTCGAGGACGCGCTGCACGACAGGAGAACCCTGATGACGATCACCAACGGTGACGAGCTCATCGAGGGCGGCTACGCCGAGCACGGCCCGCCCATCGAGATCTCGACCTGCCTGCGACACGAGTCCCCTGGCCATCGCTGCCTGCCGATCCGCTACCGGGACCGGTGCGGGGCTCCCTCCGCCGGAGCGGCCTGATGGGGATCTCGATGTCGGACGAGGAGGCGTGGGAGTTCCTCGCCCGCGGCCACACGGGCATCCTGACCACCCTGCGCCAGGACGGGTGGCCCGTCGCGCTCCCGGTGTGGTTCGTGGTCGACGAGCGGCGGACATACATCGCCACACCCAGCCGGACCAAGAAGCTCCAGCGGATCGCCCACGACGACCGGGGCAGCCTCCTGGTCGAGTCCGGTGTGGAGTGGGCCGAGCTCGCCGCGGTGCACCTGCCTGTTCGGGCGCGGGTGCTTGACAGCGCGGGAGATGCCGATGAGGTGCGGCGCGCCGGACGCCTGTGGGCCGCGAAGTACGTGTCCTTTGGGGTGTCCGACCGGCATGCACCCTCGGCGACGACCAAGCACTACAGCACCCGCAGCTTCATCCGCCTCGATCCCGCCGGGCCTCTCGTGAGCTGGGACAACGCGCGGATCCGGTTGCGGACCGGCTGAACCGTCCACCTGAGGAGGCGTCGTGATGGCCCAGATGACAGACGGCGTGACCGTGGCAGTGGATCCAGCCCCACCCGCCGAGATCGCGTCCCTGAATCCCCGCGACGGCACGGTGGTCGGTCGCGTGCCGATCCACGGTCCGGCGGAGGTGGCCGCCGCGGTGGGGCGCGCTCGCGCGGCCCAGGTAGGGTGGGGGCGGCTCACACCACGCGAGCGGGGTGTCCACCTGCGTCGGGTCCGTGTGCAGCTGGCGCGGCAGGCCGAGCAGCTGGCTGAGGTCATCGCGGCCGAGACGGGCAAGCTCCCGTTCGAGGCCGTGGCCGAGGTCGCCTCGGCCGTCATGCTGCTGTCGCATACGGCCGCTCGGACCCACCGGGCGCTGGCTCCCCGACGCGTCGGCTCCTATCCGCTCTTCGTCAAGCGAGCCGAGGTCCGCTACGAGCCCTTTGGCGTCGTCGGCGTCATCAGCCCCTGGAACTATCCCGCCTTCGTGCCGATGCAGGCGCTGTCGGGTGCGCTGGGTGCGGGCAACACCGCCGTCCTCAAGCCCTCCGAGCTGACGCCGTTGACCGGAGTGCTCCTGGCCGAGATCGTCAACGCTGCCGGCGTGCCGCTTGTGGAGGTGGTGACGGGGGCCGGTCCGACGGGTGCCGCGCTGTGCGCAGCGGGCGTCGACAAGATCGCCTTTACCGGCAGTCCGACCACGGCCCGCAAGATCTTGCGTGCCGCCGCCGACACGTTGACACCGACCGTCATGGAGCTCGGCGGCAAGGACGCCATGATCGTCTGCCCCGACGCCGACCCCATCGCTGCCGCCCGCACCGCGGCGGGAGCGTGCTTCGCCAACGCGGGCCAGACCTGCGTGGCCATAGAGCGAGTGCTCGTGACCCCCGAGCACCACCGGGCCGTGCGCGACGAGCTCGTCGATCGCGCCGGCCGCGTCAGCATCGGGGCCATTACGCAGCCGGGCCATCTCGAGGTGATCGAGCATCGGCTGGCAGACGCCGTCTCCAAAGGGGCCGTCGTGGTCGCCGGCGGCCACCGTCGGCCCGACCGCGGCCCCAACTACTTCGAACCGACCGTGGTCGACGGCGTCACTCTCGAGATGGACCTGGCCCTCTACGAGACGTTCGGGCCCGTGTTGGCGATCATGCCGGTGGCCGACGTGGATGAGGCGATCCAGGTCGCCAACAGCACCGATTTCGGGCTGTCGGGGTGCGTGTTCGGTCGCGACTCGGCCGTGGTGGAACGAGTCCTGGCGGAGGTGCGCACCGGCGGGCTGTCGGTAAACGACGCGGCCACCACCGTCGCCCTGCCCGCACTGCCCTTCGGTGGGGTCCGCCACAGCGGCTTCGGACGTCTTCACGGGGACGCCGGTCTGCACGAGTTCAGCGTGACCAAGTCCGTCGCCACCAACCGCCTGCGGCGGACGCAACCGCTCGCAGCCCTGCTGGCGCGTCCCTCGACACCATCCCCGGCGCTGCTCGCCAAGGCGGTCCGGCTCCTCTGGGGCCGGAAATGATGAACCCCACTCCAAAGGAGCACCTGTGACCCAACGCAACGGAAGGATCGTGGCCATCACGGGAGCGGCCCGCGGCATCGGCCGCGCCACCGCAATCGAGCTGAGCCGCCGCGGCGCGCTGGTCGCGATCGGCGACATCGACGAGACCGCGGCGAAGGCTGCGGCGGCGCTCGTGCCCGGACGCCACCACGTGGCGACCCTCGACGTCACCGACCGCGGGTCGTTCACGGCGTTCCTCGACGGCGTGGAGGCCGACCTCGGCCCACTCGACGTCCTGGTGAACAACGCGGGCATCATGCCCGTGGGGCCGTTCCACACCGAGAGCGACGACACCGCCCGCCGCCAGATCGCCATCAACATCGACGGGGTCGTGCTGGGCAGCAAGCTGGCGCTCGAGCGGATGCTCCCCCGACGTCGCGGCCACCTCATCAACATCGCGTCCGGCGCCGGCTTCGTACCGGCGCCGGGGATCGCCACGTACTGCGGCACCAAGCACTTCGTCGTGGGCATGACCGCGGCGATCCGAGCCGAGTACGAGGGCCAGGGCGTCGACATCTCGATGGTGAGTCCCGGGGTGGTCCGCACCGAGCTCACCTCGGGACTTCGGGCGCGTTCGGCGGCCGGAGCGATCGATCCCGAGGATGTTGCTCGATGCGTCGGGGATCTCGTCGAGAAGCCACGACCTGAGGTCTTCGTGCCGAGCTGGGGTCAGATCGCCGCCCGCGCCGCAAAAGCGCTGCCTCCGTCTATCGTCGACCGCCTTCTCCGCCGTGCCGGAGCCGACAAGGCGTTCGTCCAACCCGACACCGCCGCCCGCGCCGCCTACCTCCAGCGCACCACGGGCTAGGAACATCGTGCGAAGCGAACGGAGTCGGCGTGCCGAGTCGAGCCGTGGGCCGCGAGGTGCGACGTGGGGTGCAAGCGGTCCCCGCATCGCTCAGGGCCGATCAGGCGGGGAGCAGGAGCTCGGCGTTGGTGACGAAGATACGCCTGATGTAGCCGTCCCTATCTATGAACCACAGGGCGCCGTCGGGGCCGGTGGTGATGTTCTGTGGGCTGTCGATGCTCGCGTCGGTGTAGCTGGACACCGTGGAGACCGGATGCAGCCACTCGATGTGGGGAAACCCCGCCAGGGATACGGTCCAACCCTTAACGGGGATCGTTTTCACGCCGCTCTTCGCGCGCTCGTCGCCTGTGTAATGCGAGGAACGGAAGTACGTGTCGATAGCGCACGGGTCAGGACCCTCCCACGCCTGGGCACCTGGTGACGCTTGAGAAGGGCCAAGACGGTGGTCTAACCACGAGCACATTCGCGGTCGGCAGCTCAATCCGGAAGTCGCATCGGTTGAAGTGCCATCCGTGGGCCTAGACTTCGTGTGGTCCTTAGCGTCGGGCTGAAGGGGGGCCTCGGTGCGGCGATCTTGGGAGTGGCTTGGCCTCAACCTGGGCAAGCGCGCGGGAATTGTGGCCCTGACCGGCCTCGTGATCACCGTCGCCCTGGGCTTCGGCGTCGTCCAGCTCAGGTTCTCCACAAGCAACTCGGACTACCTCAACAAGAACGACCCGGCCTGGGTCAACAACCAGCGCTACACCTCGCTCTTCGGCGGCGACCCCGTAGCCGTTCTCTTCACCATGAACCGGGGCAAGACCGTGAACGACCTTTTCACCTCGGCCAACCAGGCCGAGATGCAGCGGGTCGACGCCCAACTGAGCAAGGACCCCTGGGTGTACGACGTCATCTCGCCGCTCGACGCCATGAACTTTTCCGGGGTGCTGCTGAAGGGCCCGCTGCTTTCGACGCCGGCCTCCACCTTGTTCACCTCCGCCTACGCCCGTGACACCGATCCGACGTCGGCCAAGACCCGGTGGAACTACCTGCTGGCCGAGGCGAGAGGGTTCGCCAAGTTCTCCCCGGCCACCGAGACCCTGACCAACCCCCGCTGGATCCAGTTCGTCACCCACGATCCCAGCGGGGCGTTCCGCTCGTCGGTGTCCGCCTTCATACCAAATGCGCGGCACGCGCTGATGGTGATCATCTTGAAGCCGAACCTCGACTTCAATCAGGAGACCCGTGCGGCCACCACGGTGGAGGCCGTCACGAAATCCGCCCACTACCAGAACGCCACCACCCTCACCACGGGCGTTCCTGAGATCGAGAAGACCATCAGCGACTATCTGCGGGGTGGCATCAAGAAGTTGGGGCTCATCGCGGCCGTGGTCATGATCATCATCCTGCTGCTGACCTTCAGCGTGCGCTGGCGGCTCCTCCCGTTCGCCGTGCTCGCTGTCGGCCTGGTATGGGGATTCGGCCTGGTCGGCTACTTCGGTGTCCCCCTCACCCTGGCCACGATTACCGCTCTTCCGGTTCTCATGGGCGTGGGCATGGACTATTCGATCCAGATGCACTCGCGCATCGAGGAGGAGGTCCTCCTCGATCGCGCCGCCCACCCCATTCAGGCGGCGGCGCGGGGCCTCGGCCCCGCCCTGCTGGTGGTCACCTTCGACGCCGTGTTCGCCTTCATGGCCATGTGGTTCGCCAAGATCCCCGCCATCCGGCAGTTCGGATCGCTCATGGTGATCGGGATCATCGCCGTGTGTGTATGCAGCATCGTGCTGACGCTGGCCATCCTCGGCATCCGCGAGTACAAGTCGCCTACTACCGGGAAGGACTTCAGCAAGGGGATCCTGAGCCGCCTGGTGGTGCGGCTCGGAAGCCTGCCCGTCAAGGCGGCCGTGCCTGCCATGGGGCTGGCCGCGCTGATCTTCTTCGGGGGCGTGGCCGTCGAGGGGAAGCTGGTGCTGCAGACCGACCCCATCCAGTGGCTCAACCCGAACTCACCCGCAGTGCAACAGATCGACGCCCTCAAGGCGGCCACCGGCTCCGCCGGGCAGATCGGCATCGTCGTGACCACCGCCCACCCCTTCAGCACCCAGACCGTCAACTATGTCGCCCGGCTCACCAACATCGAGGCGAAGAAGTACGGATCGGTCCTGTTCCCCGGAGCCGGGCTCGTCTCGACTATCGACGAGTTTCTGACCGTGCCCGGGGCGCGCCACGTGCCCCCCACCGGCCCGCAGATGGAAGGGGTCTACCTCCTGGCGCCGCCCGCCATCCGCAAAGCGATGGTGGCCGACGACGGTCACGCGCTCAACGTGCTCTTCCTCGGCCGCTCCAATGAGCTCTCGACCCTCGAACCGGTGATCGACAACCTTCAGAAGGACGCACCACCCCCGCCGGGCATCTCACTGGCGCCCGGAGGCATCGGTGTGGTGGGGGTGGGCCTCCTGCAGAATCTGTCCAAGTCCCGCGCCCTGCTCACCTACCTCGCCGTGCTGTTCGTCGCTGCCTTCCTGACCGTTCGCCTGCGCAGCCTTATCCGGTCGCTGCTGTCGTTGGTGCCGGTTCTCGTGGCGGTGGGTGCCGTGTCGCTCGTGGCCGTCGCATTCGGCATCAAGCTGAGTCCCGCCACCGTCGTGAGCGGCCCCCTGGTGGTCGCCGTGTGCACGGAGTTCACCTCGCTCATCCTCTTGCGCTTCGTGGAGGAGCGAAACCGGGGTCTGTCGCCGCGCAACGCCATGACGGTCACCTCCAGCCGCACGGGACGTGCCTTCATGGTGTCGGCCATGACCGCCGTGGCCGGGATCGGCATCATCGCCACCTCCCCGATGCCCATGCTCCGGGACTTCGGGCTCATCCTGGCCATGAACGTGACCGTGGCCCTGCTGAGCGCGCTCGTCGTCTTGCCGCCGGTCCTCGTGTGGGCCGAGGAGCGGGGCTGGGTGTCGCGCGGGTTGCTGAAACCGGTGCCCGAACCCATCGAGTTCGCCCGGCCCACGGCGACGGACGCCACGTGGCTCATCGCATCGCCCGTGCTTCCCGACGGGGCGTACGGCCACGACAACGGAAACGGCAACGGTCGGGTTCCGGTGCCGGGCACCGCCCGCACTGGGGCGGGACGGCCGGAAGTCCCCGACATCGGAAGCCGGCGGTCACCGGGGCCGGGTCCTCGATGAGCACCTTGGCCTCGAACAGGGTGTCGAAGGACTCCATCTCGAGCAGCTCGCGGCGCAAGTGCCCGTTGAAGGACTCCACATAGGCATTCTGCCAGGGAGCCGGTCGCCGCGCGAATCTCAGCCTCGGGCGTTTCTTTGCGTCATTTCCCCGTTAGCCCGGAATCGCGTTCGTACGCGCGGACTCCAGACGTCGCTGCTCGGCACCTCCCGCCGCTCACGCCTCCAGGAGGGCGGACGCCAACTCCCGGTACGCCGTGATGGGAAACGCCTCCAGCCCCGGAAGCACCTGGACGCACACGTGGTCCGCTCCGGCTTCATGGTGTTCGCGGACTCGGGCGGCGACGGCGTCGATGTTCCCCCACGCCACGACGGCGTCGACGAGGCGGTCACTTCCCCCACCGGCAACGTCGTCCTCGCTGTAGCCCAGGGTCCGTAGGTTGTTGGCGTAGTTCGGGAGCGTCAGGTACCCGGCGGTGAAGGTCCTCGCCAGCCCCCTGGCCATCGTGGGGTCCCGCTCCAATACCACCGTGACCTCCGGGGCCAACACGGGACCTTCTCCGAGAATCTCCCGGGCGCGGGCCGTGTGCTCGACGGGGACGAAGTAGGGGTGGGCCCCGGCCGCACGGTCCCGGGCGAGCGCCAGCATCCGTGGCCCCAGGGCGGCGAGCACCCGCCGGTCCTTGGCCACTGCGGGCCCGGCGGCGTCGAGCATGTCGAGGTACCCCACCATGCGGGCGTACGGCCGCTCGTAGTTCTCCACGACGGCGGAGTGGCTCGCCCCGAGACCCAGGACGAAGCGCCCCGGGTACTGGGCGTCGAGTTCGGCTGCGGCCGGGGCGATCTCGTCGGGGGCGGACGCCCAGATGCTCACGATGCCGCTCGCCACCGCCATGCGGGTCGTGGCCGAGAGGAGGCGCCCGAACCGTTCCGCCAGGCCGGGGTCGAATCCCCCCGAGGACCACAGTGCGCCGTAGCCGAGGGCCTCCAGCTCGGCGGCGACGTCGGTCGAACCGTCGTCGGCCCGCCGCCAGGACCCACTCCACCACACGCCCACTCTGCCGAGGTCCATAGGCGTGGAGCGTAGTGGGGGCGACCGGTCGTCGGGGATTGCGCGTACTCAGAGAGTCCGACCTCGACATCACACACCGGTCGCCTGCAGGTACCTAGCCATCGGTGTCGGAGGGATCAGGGGCGAGGAGGGTAGTTCGGGGGACCGTGCGCCTGAGGGAGACCGACAGGCTCGAAGCCTTCAGCGACGGCGTGATGGCCGTCATCATCACCATCATGGCGTTCAACGTGAAGCCACCCGCCGGAGCCTCGCTGTCGGCACTTCATGGCGATCTATCAGATGCCCGGTGACCCGGCACTGAGATGTGACGGCGCAATATTCGTCGGCCGAGAGCGTTACTGCTCAGATCGGGTCCATTGACCGCCCCTGACACCCAGCCCATCGCCGGGCAATGCTGAGCGGGGAGAGTTCTCGCCTTCGCCCACCGTACGGAACGTTGCGGAGTGGGTTCAACCCGAGTCAGCGCCGTCGAAACACAACCAGGAAGATCACGTAGATGACTCCAAATGAGGCCGCGAGATCCACCCATGGTTGTCCATCGTGTCCTCGGGCCAAGCCGACGATTGCGCCGACGATCAGGATGACTGCCATCGTCAGTCCCGTCGCCGCTGTGGCCCGAAGGTCGATGCCTCGCTGACGCTCGTCGGGGGCTGAGGAAACGAGCGCCCCGAGGTCGCCTCGTGTCCTCCCGATGAAAACGAATGCCGCTGTGGCCACCAGTGTCACCATGAGCCCCGAAATGAGGGCGGAATGGGCGCGGTGACCTCCCCCTGCAGTCGCGGCTGCTGTCACGGCGGCGCCCCCAGCGAGCATGACCAAAGGCGTGATCCACCAGCGCTTGCGCGCCCGAGCTGTTGGCACGGTTGTCATCTTGCATCCTCATTGTCCGGAATGAACACGTCTTCGATCGCCATCGAGAAGAACCTGGCAATGGCGAAGGCCAAGGGGAGCGACGGCAGATAACGGCCACGCTCAATGGCGATGATGGTCTGACGGGATACGCCGAGTACGTCTCCCAGGTCGGCCTGGGAAAGCTCTCTGGTGCCCCGCAGCTCCTTCACGAGGTTCTTCACTCATGTCAAGGTACCTTCACATAGGGAAGATGTCAAGGTACCTTTACTGTTAGATAGACGGCCGGGACCGGTATCAAAGATCCAGGTCACTTTGGTATCGCGTCCCCAAAGGAAACGACGTGCCTGCGGCCGTGCCAACTCTTCTCTTCGTCCGACGAGCGGATTGCCGGCCGGGGATTGATCGTCACAGAGGCGATTCACAAGTCGAGGTGGCGATCACGCCCCAGAGCCGGCGGCTATCTATCGGCCTATCGGCACCTTCCCACAGTGCGGGGTCGCCAGTAGCCACGTCCACACTCACAACGACCGTCGAGTCTGTGACAACCTTTGTCGATCGTCGAAGACGCCGGACCTCTCACGATGGCGGTAGCGGAGCGTCAGCCGATGACGCCGCCGTATCGGGCCGACGGACGAAATGTCCTAGTCATCGTGATGGACGATCTCGGCTTCGCCCACCTGGGCAGCTACGGATCCGACCTCCAAACCCCCGCCTTCGACGCGATCGCCAAGCGGGGACTGCGATTCACCAACTTCCACACCACAGCCATCTGCTCGCCCACGCGGGCTTGCCTGTTGACGGGACGCAACCATCACCGCGTCGGTATGGGGATGTTGCCGGACCTCCCAGCCAACTTCCCCGGGTACACCGGCGAGTTCCCGAAGACCGCAGGCACACTGCCGCAGATCCTCCAAACCCACGGCTATGTCACCTTCTGCGTCGGCAAATGGCACCTGGTGCCACGCGATCAGCGGATCGTGGGCCCCTTCGACATGTGGCCCAGCGGACTCGGCTTCGACCGCTACTACGGCTTCCTCAACGGCGAGACCAACCAGTGGACGCCGAATCTCGTACGCGACAACAGCCACATCGAGCCCCCAGCGACTCCCGACGACGGATACCACCTCGACGCCGACCTGGCCGATCAGGCCATCGCCTACTTGCGAGAGCTCCGTGCCGCCTCCCCTGACCGGCCCTTTTTCATGTGGTACGCCAGCGCCGCCCCCCATGCCCCCCACCAGGTGCCACCGGAGTGGATAGAGCGCTACGCAGGTCAGTTCGACAAAGGTTGGGACGCCTGGCGTGAGGCGACGCTCGTCCGGCAGAAGTCGTTGGGCATCATCCCGGCCGCCACCGTGTTGTCGGAGCGACCGTCATGGGTGGAGCCCTGGAACGAAATCGACAAGGAGCGTCGGCGACTTTACGCACGGATGATGGAGGTCTGTGCCGGGTTCATCAGCCATGCTGACCATCAGGTTGGTCGGGTCCTCGCCCACCTCGAGGAGACAAGCCAGCTGAAGGACACGGTCGTGGTGATGGTCTCCGACAACGGGGCGTCTGCTGAGGGGGGTCCGCACGGCACCTACAACCAGCTGGGGCACTACATCTCTGACGAAGCAGACGACATCGAAGATGAGCTTGCGCACTATGGTGATCTCGGTGGCTTCCGCTCGAGCGGTCACTACCCCTGGGGTTGGGCCCTGGCCGGCAACACACCCTTGCGGCGGTGGAAGCGCTACACCTTCGAAGGCGGCGTCCGCGACCCACTCATTATGGCGGGAGCTGGGATCGAGGCTGGAGGCCTGCGCCATCAATACCTCCATGCGGTCGACCTGCTTCCCACCTTGCTCGATCTGCTCGACATCGCACTCCCGACGGAACTCAACGGCCGGGTCCAGATGCCTCTGGACGGCGTGAGCTTCCTGCCGGTCATCAAGGACTCTGCCGCTGGTGAGGTGCGCCTCACGCAATACTACGAATGCTGGGGAAGCCGGGCGATCTACCACGACGGCTGGAAGGCAGTGACGAACCACGTCAACCAGCTGACGTTCAACGAGCGTACCGCCATTGTCGGCTCCCACGACTTCGCCGAGGACCAGTGGGCGCTCTTTGACACTCGCAGCGACTTCAACGAACGTATCAACCTCGCCGCAGACGAGCCCGACCGATTGCGGGACCTCATACACCGCTGGACCGAGCTGGCCGAGGCCAACTACGTCTTCCCCTTAGACGACAGCGCCGACAAGCGCATCGCACACCTGCGGATGCCATGGCTCATGAGCCGGCCCGCCTACTCGTACCGCCCAGGCGACAAGATCCACGAAGTGACCGCACCGCTTGTTGCCGGTGGGTTCCGGGTGACCGCCTCGTTCTCCGAGGCAGTGGGGGACAACGCCTCGGGGGTGCTGTGCGAACAAGGTGACTGGAACGCCGGCTGGGCCTTGTACCTAGTGGAGGGAACGCTGTGCTGGGCGTTGGCCGGCAAGGGCCGGGCGCATGTCGTGCGCTCTGCCGTGCCGCCGGGGGCGCGGGTGCTGAGCGCGACCTGCGAGCTTGACTCCGGCAAACTCGCCGTTCACCTCGGTGCCGATGGAGCGATGATCGCTACCGAGCCAGTAAGCGCGACCCTTCCGCTGGCCTGGGCGCCCGACGGAGCGTTCCTGACGATCGGGTACGGTCGGCCCTTCCCGGTGGTCGACGAGTATGAACCGCCGGCACGCGCCCCCAGTTCGCTCGTCCGGGTTTCATTCGCCACGGGTAAGTTGCCGCCGGTCGACCCGGACGCCGAGCTCGACAGGCTCCTTCGCCACCAATGAGCGCGGTCTTCCCAACTGATGAACGGGGGATCAGTGCGAACCTCCTCACCGACATCCTTGCAGTCCGCCATCCGGGAACGAGGGTCGGTCGGTGCGAGGTGGTGTCGATCAAGAGATGCGGTGAAGGCATCGCATCGACCGCCGACCGGATGACCATCGACCTCGACTACACCGAGAACCCTTCCGAGCTGCCCACCCGGATGGTCCTGAAGACGAGGCTGGCCACTCCACGGGCCCCAGCGGTGATGTTCGAGACCGAAGTGCGCTTCTACGATGAGATCCGTCCCGCTCTCGATGTCGAGACACCTGCTTGTTTCGGGACCGGGTTCGACAAGGCAACCGGCCAGTTCGGGCTCCTTCTCGAAGACCTCTCGCAGCGTCATGCTCGTTTTCCAGACGCGACACAACCCGTCACCGTCGAGGAGGTGGGGTCGATCCTGAGCCAGCTCGCCCAGCTCCACGCCGCATTCTGGATGTCGCCGCAATTCCGGGATGACCTTTCCTGGGTCGCCACTGCGCACGAGGGTGGGATGTCAGCATTGCTCGGGGAGTTCGGTCATGATCTCATCGCCGACCAGCTCTCCCGTCATCCCTTTAAGGCGAAGCTCATCGAGCCCCTCGGCATCGACTTTGATGCGCTGTGGTCGGCGCTACTGAGATCGCAGTCGGCGCTCGATCACGCTCCAGTCACCCTGCTCCACGGCGACGCCCATCTGGGCAACACCTACCTGCTGGCGGAGCGCGGTGGGCTCCTCGATTGGCAACTGCAAGTTCGCGGCTGCTGGGCGCACGATGTCATCTACCTGATTGCGACCTCGCTCCCCTCTGAAGCGCGTCGCGAACACCAACGCTCACTCGTGAACTCTTACCTCGATGACCTGCGAGCCTTTGGGGTCGCCGACGCTCCTGACTTGGACCAAGGATGGGAGTGGTGCCGTCGTGCGGTCCTCTGGGGTCTAGTCATCGGCTGGCTCATCTGCCCGCCAGCGAACTACGGAGTGGAGATCACCGTGACGAACATCGAGCGGCTTGTGACCGCCGTGGGCGAGATGGACGCGCTTGGAGCCATCGCTGATGGTGCACCCGCCGACTGACTGAGGGGTAGACGTTCACGGAGACCCACCGGCAGGCTTGACCGGACGACTTGGGGCAGGTCCGGGCCGGCCAAAGGCATCCCTGCCGGTGTGCGTCCGGGTAGGGGAGTGCTTCCAGGGCCCCGAAGCCGTCCGATATCGCCAACCGGGGGCTCAAGACTCCTCCGGTGGTCGTGGACGGCCGGGCCTGCGCATGGCCACGCCGACCTTCAACAGGGCCTGGCGGACGGTCTCGGGATTAACCCGGAGCTCCCTTCCGATTGAGGCACAGGAGCTTCCTGAGGCGTAAGAAGAAACCGCTCGTTTGATGTGGTCCGGGGTCAGCACCCGCCCTCGTCGGGCCACCTGGTGGCGTTCGAGAAGGGCCAAGACGGTGGTTCGGTGAATCGAGTGCTTGCCGGCCAACGCGAGTGCCGTCGCTCCGGCCAGGTAGGCGACGACGAGTTCTTCGATTTCCTCGGGTGGGAGCCGGCGCTGGACCTGTCTCGAGCCGTCAGGCCGATCCCGACGGCACCTGATAGTCGCGCTGTCTCGGGACGCACCAAGGACACGGTCGAAGAGCTTGCCGATGGATGATTGGACCCGCGGATCGATCAAATCAGACCGTGTGACACCGCTCTGATTCACCGTTTCCCCTGGCGAAGGGGGGTTTGAATAGTGTCCTCTAGGGTCCACCATATGGTCTTCACTGAAGGCTGTTCCCATCTTCACATAAGGGTGTGTTGTTCTCATGCAAGGCCGGACCCCGGGTCCTCGATCGGTCGGTGAGGTCCAGGTGTGGGCCTCGACTCCAGGCGTCACGATCGGATTCTCGGATGAGCGAGGA
>Ga0307374_10004544_pt1 | contig 23055 bp, 19 predicted proteins | sample OX3MG_FD_202532 | JGI IMG/M metagenome (GOLD analysis project Ga0307374, IMG submission 202532) | Soil microbial communities from Risofladan, Vaasa, Finland - OX-3 | ecosystem: Environmental > Terrestrial > Soil > Coastal area > Acid sulfate soil | place: Finland: Risofladan, Vaasa | collected... | reverse complement strand
GGAGAGGGTATACGTTTTTTTGGGTCTGCCCATGATTTGTAGTTTTTGTGGAATACAAATATAGGCTATTTTCTAATTTATTGGAGTTTTGTCTTACACCCTTTAAAAATAAGTCATTCTTAAAAAATTTTTTTTGATTTATAAATTAAAATATCAGGATTAATATTTATTGACAACCATACCCAGTTTTGCAATGATTTCATGCTTTGAGTAGGCAAAACATTTTTTACATATTTCATTGAAGGATTAGTAAACATCTGTGAATATCCTCCTGTAAGCTTTACATCATTCATCACCTTGTATCCAAAAGAAAGATCTGCTTCATTACCCAATGCAGAAGCAGCTTTGCCCCCTGAATAATTGATGACACTCGCAGCAGATTCAAAATGATGCAGTGCCACTTGCCAACTCAGTTTTTCAGCAGCATTCAAATTCAGATTGACATAAGAATCCCAGAGTCCCACATTATCGTGTGCACTTGAAACATAGAAATAGTCCATGGAACCGTAGAATTTATGTCCTGTTCCATATAGTGGATTGAAATAAGAAATATTTGATGAAGTGGAATTCATATCGCGCCCACTCAGATAATCGCTTCCGATTCCTAAACCTGTTTTTTTATTAAAGCTATAATCTGCTTTTACAGCCGCCATCCATGCATTCGTTTTTATAGATGAACCATTTTTTAGAGGACTTCTTCCTGTCTGATAGTAATAAGTGCCGCTTACATTCCACTTATCTTTTTTATAATAAATATTTCCACCGAGGGTTTGTAAGTTGGAAACAGAAGAATCAATTTTGTTTTGCGTATCAAGGTTCAAAATCAATACTGAGGCAGATAATGAATGGTCGAACTTATATTTCATCCACAAAAATTGCATTGACTTGTAGGGCTGGCTCAATGAATTATCATAAAATGTATTACTTACTTTTTCTGCATTTTGATTAAAGGCAAAGCCCACATTTGCTTTAAATTTATTTTTTTCAAAAGCAAGCAAAGCCGCATCATGTTTGCGCCCTGCGTTGTTCCAGTCCAGTGCACCCAAAATTCTTTCATCATCATAAGAAAGAATCTGACGGCCGACTTTTATACTCCACTCAGGATTAAAATAAAGTTTTGCCCACGCCTCATAAAGTGAAATATCGTTAGCTGTCGTTTGAACCTGCGGATCATTTCCCCAGGTAGTTACTACCTGGGTACTTAATCCGATTATTAATTTTTGGTTTTTCGAATAAGTTAATCCGATACGGCTACGTTGAGCTACAAAAGTAGCTGGTTTCTGGCCTTCCAATATCGGTGTAAAAAGACCATTTCTAAATTCGGCACGCGGGCGCAACTGGATATTTAATTTTAATTCTTCATTTTCATTTTGTGCAGAAAGAGAAGGTGCATAAAAAATGATTATTGAAAAAAATAAGAAAGAGACAATTAGTTTTTGAAAGTTTAATTTGATTTCCATGTGATGCCTGATTTAAATGTGAAACACGAAATTCGACTGTGGCTTTATTATAAAAACTAATGTGCGTCAGAAGAAAATATGAGATTCATCATATTGAGGGCAACTCTAAAAACTTACCATTTCCTCTCTTTCGGAGAGGAATTAAAGGTGAGGTTTAACAAAAGAAACAAGTTTTTAGAGATGCCCTTGAAAACAGAAAATCGCACCACGAACTTAATAAAAGTGAGTAATAACAATAGTTACAGGCTATAAATAAAATTTTATTTTTTTTAGAAGAACTTTGCCCTTCTTTTGCAAAAAAAACCAGTAATGGATAAACTTCTTCACAGTGAGCAGGAAAAATTCCAGGCAGTATTCCAAAATGCTTCGCTTGGAATTCTTGTGATCAATCAAGCCGGCATTATCGCTCTTGCCAATGATTTTCTTCTTGCGCAATTTGGTTATTCAGATGCTAACGAATTGATAGGAAAAGAGATGGAAATCCTCATTCCGAAAAGATATCATCATCAGCACATTGTTGATCGTGTCCATTATATGGAAAACGCCGTCACAAGGCCAATGGGAATGGGAAGAGATCTTTTTGGAGTAAAAAAAGATGGTACAGAAATGCCTTTGGAAATAAGCCTGAGCAGCTATAAAAATAATGAAGCTATTTTTTCTATTGCATTTATAAGCGATATTTCGCAAAGAATTGAAACGCAGAATAAATTGAAAGAACAAAGGCTGGCTCTTGCAAGTATTAATAAAAAGATGGAGGCATTAAATGAAGAATTAGAAAAAAAAGTGGAAGTGCGAACTTCTAAATTGCTGGAAACTCTCCAGGAATTAGAAGCATCAAAAGATGAACTTTCAAAAGCGTTGAGTAAAGAAAAAGATCTTGGCGACTTAAAAAGTGCATTTGTGTCTATGGCTTCGCATGAATTCAGAACACCATTAAGCACCATACTTTCTTCGGCATCTTTGTTGGCAAAATATAAACTAACCGATGAGCAGCCAAAGAGAGATAAGCATGTTCAACGTATTAAATCTTCTGTAATTAACCTGAACAATATCCTGAATGAATTTCTTTCTCTGGGAAAAATTGAAGATGGAAAAATAACAGCGCATCATTCGGTTTTTGACATTGAGAATCTCATTCGCCAACAGATTAATGAAATGACTGAAATTCTTAAAGCCGGGCAGAAGGTAAATTATTCGCATATCGGGAAAAAGGAAGTATCCCTGGATGAAGTATTGTTTAAAAATATTTTAATCAATCTCTTTTCCAATGCCGTAAAGTTTTCAGGAGAAAACAAGTCTATTTTTATAACTACCAATGTCACCGATAAAGCCATACAATTTGGTATAAAAGATAGAGGTATAGGCATTTCAAAAAAAGATCAGGAACATTTGAGTGAAATATTTTTCCGTGCGGCCAATGCGCTAAATATTCCGGGAACCGGCGTTGGGTTACACATTGTAGCTAAATATGTAGAAATGATGAACGGGAAAATAGAAATCAAAAGTGAATTGGATAAAGGAGCCGAAATAAATATAATCTTTGCACAATGATAAAAATATTATTGGTAGAAGACAATGATGAGATAAGGGAAAATACCCGCGAAATATTAGAGCTTGCTAATTATAAGATAACCGCTGCGGCTAATGGTAAAGAAGGCTATGAGAAAGCTTTGGAGGAAGCACCCGACCTTATTATCTGCGACATAATGATGCCTGTCCTGGATGGCTATGGACTTTTACACCTGGTTTCAAAAAATGAAAATTTAAAAAGTATTCCATTTATTTTTCTTACTGCCAAAACAGAACGAACCGATTTCAGGAAAGGGATGGAAATGGGTGCTGATGATTATATCACCAAGCCCTTTTCAGACATAGAGCTGATGAATGCGATTGAAAGCAGGTTGCAAAAAATAAAATTCCAAAGGGATCGCGGCAATACTTCTCAAAGCCTTAATGATTTTTATAATGAAATAAAAAATGAAGATGCCCTGGAGAAACTTACTAAAACGGATACTGTAAACTATTATAAAAAGAAACAAGGTATTTACGCTGAGGGCAACTATCCATATGGGTTATTTTATTTAATATCAGGAAAAATTAGAACCTACAAAAGCAATGAAAATGGTAAAGAACTAACAATAAGTTTGTACAATGCGGGGGATTTTTTTGGATATAACGCCCTCCTGGAAAACACAACTTACAAGGAAAGCGCTGAAACGCTGGAAGAAAGTGAAGTAAGTGTCATTAGTCGCGGAGACTTTGAAATATTAATCAATAATAATAAAGAAGTTGCTATAAAATTTATAAAATTACTTGCCCAAAATGTAACTGAAAAAGAAGAACAGCTAATTAATCTTGCCTATAATTCGCTCCGTAAAAGAGTAGCAGACGCAATAATCATTTTGTCTAAAAAATATAAAGAGGATGGCCTTAATGACTTTATTATTTATATCTCAAGAGAAGATCTGGCGCATATTGCAGGTACCACCACCGAATCGTTAATAAGAACTTTAAGCGATTTTAAAAGTGAAAAATTAATAGAGGCAGAAGCGGGATATGTAAAAGTGCTGAATGAGAATAAGCTTCTGTCAATGCTCAATTAATGCCGGGTATTTTCGAACATCTTTTCGTTAAACTCTTTTGATAAATTCATAAATTTATTTTCAAATTGAAAAATATCTTTCATGAGTTTATTATACTCTGTAATTATTTCTCCAGGCAATTCTTTTTTATTTTCAGATTTCCTCAACCAGGCCGAAAATTCATCAAACTTATTAAATAACTTTTTCAGCTTATCATCAGCAATCAATAATTCATTCTGAAAATATTCGGCTATTTGCAAAAATTTATGGTCTTCATTATTATCAACCATTTCACTGAGCCGGTATTTTAAAAGTACATTTTCCTGTTTGAAATGTTCCAGTTTAATCTTACATGAATGAAGTTCTTGCCAAAATTGTTCACTATTTATTAAAGTCATTTTACCGATTTTTGGGTATTTGCAATAATGCAAACTCAATAAAAAATTGTGTAATAATATACCCTGCTATATTATTACCAATTTACAAAACTGTGATAAAATCGGGTTAATAAAAATGAGGTAAAGCAACTAAAAATATGATATTGATCATACTATCAATTAGCAGAGATCTTCAACAGGCAAGGCATTGAAGATTATTTAGAGGATATTATTTATAAATTGCCTTGTTTTGAAACAAATATAATTTGTAAAAATGAACTGGTAACAATAAATACTTTACAAGCTGGCAAAAATATTGTAGCTAAGTATTGGAATGTCATGCAAAAGAAGTGATTGCATGAATCAGAAAAAAATCATGCAGAATAAAGTAATGAATTGTCTTTTCCGCTCTCCACCGTTTTGAATGTGCTACCATCTGCAACCATTGCGCTGTTTCATGTCTTGAAGAAAAAGAAGTACAGAATCTTACAAAGTGCATCAGGTTTGATCTGGAATGGAAAATGCAATTCCGGTGAGTTTTGTAATATGCACCGGAGTAAAGAAATTAAAAATATATGAACACAAAATTTAACAATAAAATTTATGGCCTTTTACCTGAAGGTATTGAAGGCATTGATTCCCTTGCAGAACTTGCATTGGACATACGCTGGTCGTGGAATCACTCGACGGATGAATTATGGAAACAGTTAGATCCAGTTCTTTGGGAGATCACTCATAATCCCTGGTTAGTTTTACAAACCGTTTCGCGTGAGCGGCTTAAACAGCAGATGGACGATCCCGGCTTTCGTGATAAAATAAATAATCTCATAAAAAAGAAAGAGCAGGCTGCTTCTTCTGTTGCATGGTTTCAGCAGGCGCATCCCGATTCGCAACTGAAAACAATTGCCTATTTCAGTATGGAATATATGTTGAGTGAGGCGCTTCCGATTTATGTAGGAGGATTGGGAAATGTAGCAGGCGATCAATTGAAATCAGCGAGTGATTTGGGTGTACCAGTTGTGGCAATAGGGCTTCTATATCAGCAGGGATATTTTAGGCAGCAGATTGATAAATATGGTTCGCAGCAGGCATTGTTTCCTTATAACGACCCTGGTCAATTGCCGGTTACTCCATTGCGTTTACCTGATGGAGAATGGCTTCGGTTTGGGATCAATTTGTCGGGTCACCCACTTTGTATAAGAGCCTGGCAGGTACAGGTAGGTAAACGAAAACTGTATCTAATGGATAGTAATGATCCCTCTAATTTACCCGCTCACAGAGGAATTACAAGTGAAATATATGGCGGCGATTCGGAGATGCGCATCAAACAGGAAATACTGCTCGGTATCGGAGGACTCAGATTGCTTCAGGCTCTTAACATCAAACCTGAAGTATGCCATCTGAATGAAGGACACGCGGCATTCCTGGTATTAGAACGGGCTTGCCAGTTTATGAAAGAAAATGAGGTTTCGTTTGAAACAGCGCTTTCTGTAACAAGGGCTGGAAATATTTTCACTACTCATACTGCGGTGGCTGCAGGTTTCGATCACTTCAGTCCCGAGCTTATGAAGCAATATTTTAACGACTATGCAGGTAATGAACTTCACATTGATCTCAATTCATTGTTGGCACTGGGAAGACAGAATGCCGATAATGAGGGCGAATATTTTAACATGGCATATCTCGCTATGAGAGGTTCGTGCTCCGTCAATGCGGTTAGTAAATTGCATGGAGAAGTAAGCAGAAAATTATTTTCAAGTCTTTTCTCACGGTGGCCCATAGACGAAATCCCGGTTGGCTATGTAACCAATGGAGTACATGCACCAAGTTGGGATTCTGAATTTGCAGATGAACTCTGGACAAATGCCTGCGGCAAGGAACGCTGGAAAGGAGAATTGAAAACCATAGAGCAGGATATTGCTAAAATACCGGATGATACGCTTTGGAACCTTCGTAATCAGTCACGCAATGATTTTGTAAACTATGTTCGAAAAAGATTTGAAACACAAACAATCGTTTCGGGCTTACCGGATTCCGTTTCAGAAGCTGCGAAGAACGTATTCGATCCGCATATATTAACCTTAGGCTTTGCCCGTCGGTTTGTGCCATACAAAAGGCCGAATCTTTTATTGTATGATCCGGATAGATTTATAAGGATACTCACTAACTCTCAATGCCCGGTACAATTGGTTATTGCCGGTAAAGCGTCACCTTCCGATGAAGGTGGCAAGTCTTTAATTCGCGAATGGAACCAGTTTATTCAACAACACAATTTATACAAACATGTCGTTTTTCTTAGTGATTATGATATGCTCTTAACAGAGCAACTTGTACAGGGAGCGGATGTGTGGGTGAATACGCCCCGTCGTCCATGGGAAGCCTGTGGAACCAGTGGCATGAAAGTTTTGGTGAATGGTGGGATCAATTTATCTGAACTGGATGGATGGTGGGCCGAAGCCTATACTCCTAAAGTGGGGTGGGCAATAGGAGATAAACAGGAGCACGGGGAAGATCCTGCGTGGGATGCTGCTGAAGCAAATACATTATATGATCTGCTGGAAAAAAATATCATTCCCGAATTCTATTCCCGAAATGAAAAAGGTGTTCCGGAAAAATGGATTGAAAGAATGAGAAACAGTATGGCCACTTTAACAGCACAATTTTCCGCAAACCGAACGGTAAGGGAATACACTGAGAAATGTTATTTACCGGCGGCTTCTGATTTTTTGAACAGGGCTACAGAAAAAGGTATCAAAGGAAAGTGGATTGTTGATACAAAACATTTTTTGCACAGTAAATGGAATGAAATACACTTTGGAGAAATAAAAAAAGAAACAAAAGAAAATGGAATTTCTTTCAATGCAACCATTTTCTTTGATGATGATATAAAGGATCAAATTTCTATAGAACTATTTGCTATAGGTATTGATAAAGGGGATTCCGAAATAATAAAGATGAATTTACAATCAACCTCAGAAAATAAAAATGAACATATCTATCATGCGGAATTGAAAACAAAAAGAGATTCTAACGATTACACAGTAAGAGTAATTCCCTGTTATCAAAATATCTCAGTTCCTATAGAAGACAATTTAATTCTTTGGCAACATTGATAAATAAAGCTTAAAAACTTAAGCCAAATAAAATATTATGAAAACACAAAATAAGGAGACAGTAAAAGAACCCAACCTGACAATGTCTTTCGGGCAGGAAATATCACAGAATCTTCTTCAAAAAATGAATGCTTACTGGCGGGCAGCCAATTATCTTTCAGTAGGGCAAATCTATTTGCATGATAATCCCCTGATGAAAGAACCGCTAAAAATTGAACATATCAAAAAAATGTTGCTCGGCCATTGGGGAACCACGCCCGGACAAAATTTTATTTATGTACATCTTAACCGCATCATAAAAAAATTTGATTTGGATATGATCTATATTGCTGGTCCGGGGCATGGCGGACCTGCAATTGTTGGTAATGTATATCTCGAAGGAACTTACAGTGAAGTCTATCCGAATATCTCCCAGGACGAAGAAGGACTAAAGAAATTGTTTACGCAATTTTCATTTCCCGGTGGCATACCGAGCCATGTATCTCCTGAATGTCCGGGCTCTATACACGAAGGCGGTGAACTCGGTTACTCGCTAAGCCATGCCTTCGGCGCTGCGTTTGATAATCCTGATTTAATAGTTGCCTGCGTTGTTGGTGATGGCGAAGCAGAAACGGGGCCGCTGGCAACTTCATGGCATTCCAATAAATTTTTGAATCCTGTTACAGATGGTGTGGTGCTTCCTATATTGCATCTCAATGGATATAAAATTGCTAATCCAACCATACTGGCAAGAATACCCGATGAAGAACTTTTCGAATTAATGAAAGGTTATGGCTGGAAACCATACCTGATAGAAGGTGATGACCCGATGGAAATGCATGAGAAGATGGCTGAACTTTTAGACACAGTAATTGAAGAAATCAAATCAATCAAAAAGAATGCGGTTGAAAATAAAAATTCAGAGCGTCCATGCTGGCCGATGATCATTTTCAAATCTCCTAAAGGTTGGACAGAGCCAAAGTTCGTGGATGGCATACCGGTGGAAGGTTTCTTTCATTCGCACCAGGTTCCGATAACAGATCCTGCAACAAATCCCAAACATTTAAAACAACTGGAAGATTGGTTAAAAAGTTATAAGCCACAAGAGTTGTTTGATGAAAAAGGAAAACTTAAATATGAATTAGCAGAGCTTGCCCCAAAAGGGGAAAGACGCATGGGCGCTAACCCTCAAACCAATGGCGGCAGGATTTCGCATAATCTTATTATGCCCGATTTTCGCAATTACGCATTTGATTTGAAAACCCGTAGCGAAACAGGACCCGGCGACACTTTAATTCTTGGTCAGTTTGTAAGAGACATAATAAAAATAAATCTTGAAACAAGAAATTTTCGTTTGTTCGGCCCGGATGAAACACTTTCCAACAAACTAAATGCAGTGTTTGAAGCTACCAATCGCCAATGGGAAGCGGAAACAATAGAGATAGATGAGTTTCTGAAAAAAGAAGGTCGTGTTATGGAAATGCTGAGCGAACATCAGTGCGAAGGTTGGTTAGAAGGTTATATACTAACGGGAAGGCATGGCCTGTTTAATTGTTATGAAGCCTTTATTCATATCATAGATTCTATGTTTAACCAACATGCCAAATGGCTGAAGGTCACATCAGAACTTCCGTGGCGCAAAAAACTTCCTTCATTAAACATCCTGCTGGCATCGCATGTATGGCGGCAGGATAATAATGGTTTCACCCACCAGGATCCGGGATTTATTGATCACGTGGTAAATAAAAAAGCATCTGTTGTTCGTGTGTATTTACCTGCAGACGCTAATTGTTTGTTATCTGTTATTGATCATTGTTTCCGAAGCCGGCATTATGTGAATGTGGTCGTAGCCGGGAAACACCCTTCTCCGCAATGGCTATCCATGGAGGAAGCGATTGTGCATTGTACCAAAGGAATCGGTATTTGGGAATGGGCCAGTAATGATGCAGGCCAGAAGCCTGATGTGGTGATGGGATGTGCAGGAGATGTGCCAACACTCGAAACACTGGCGGCAGTCTCCATACTTAGAGAAAAATTACCTGAGTTGAAAATACGCGTTGTGAATGTAATGGACCTGATGAAACTGCAACCTGAAACTGAACATCCGCATGGCTTGAGTGATAAAGATTTTGATGCACTGTTCACAAAAAATAAACCGGTAATTTTTGCTTTTCATGCCTATCCATGGCTCATTCACAGACTTACCTATAGAAGAACCAATCACCACAACATTCATGTGCGCGGTTATAAAGAAGAAGGAACAATTACCACGCCTTTTGATATGACAGTGATGAATCAGTTAGATCGTTGGGATTTGGTGAAAGATACAGTTGACAGGCTTCCACAGTTAGATGATAAAGGTGCATATCTGAAAGAAGAAATGAAAAATAAATTGATTGAGCATAAAATATATATCAGGAAGAATGGGATTGATATGCCGGAAATAAGGGATTGGAAATGGAATTTAAAAACTCAGAAATAAAGAGTATGACAACTAAACAAATTATATTGGTATCAAGACCAAAAGGCTTGCCGACAGAAGAAAATTTTAGAATTGAAGATTTTGAATTACCCGCTGTCCAAGACGGAGAAGTATTATTAAAAGGCATGTATTATTCTGTCGATCCCTATATGCGCGGAAGAATGAATGATGCAAAATCATACGCTCCCCCTTTTGAAACCGGACAGCCGATTAGTGGTGGTGTTGTAGCGAAGGTGAAAGAAAGCAAATCAAATGATTTTAAAATTGATGATTTAGTTACCGGAAATCTACCGTGGCGAAAACAAATGATTAGCTCTGGGAAAGGAATCCAAAAGATTGACACTACGCTTGCACCGCCAAGTTACTTTCTGGGTATATTAGGCCTGACAGGGCTTACCGCCTATTTCGGATTGATGTATATTGGAAAACCCAAACCCGGCGAAACAGTTGTGGTGTCCGGCGCTGCAGGCGCTGTGGGTATGGCTGTGGGACAAATTGCAAAAATCCAGGGATGTTATGTTGTAGGAATTGCAGGCTCTGATGAAAAAATAAAATTGCTAAAAAAAGAATTTAGTTTTGATGATGTCATCAATTATAAAACCACTGCCGATATGAAAAAAGCAATCGCAAATGCGTGTCCAAAAGGAGTAGATATTTACTTTGATAATGTGGGAGGCGAAATTTCAGATGCGGTTATCAGTAGCATTAATTTTCATGCAAGGATACCTTTATGCGGACAGATTTCATTATACAATGCTACAGAAGTTCCTACGGGGCCCAGGTTACAACCCATTTTACTAACAAGAAGTATTTTAATGCAGGGATTTATTGTAAGCAATTTTCATGAACATTTTCCCGAAGGCATTAAGCATTTAGCACAATGGTTGAAGGAAGGTAAATTGCAATACTCTGAAACAATAGTACAAGGGTTTGAAAAATTGCCAGAAGCTTTCCTTGGTTTATTTAGCGGGGAAAATACAGGCAAGATGATTGTAGAAGCATAGTAACGTTTTATTATAAGAAAATAAAAACAGATGAACCAACAAATTCTCAAAGACACCATTCAACAACTTTTTGCAGGCAATAAAGGATTGCTGGCTATGGATGAAAGCATTGAAACATGCAACAAGCGTTTTGCCGCGGCAGGTATTCCGCAAACCGTTGAGATGCGTCGTACATATCGTGAACTAATTGTGACCACGCCGGGTTTAAATGAAAGCATAGGTGGTGCTATTTTGTTTGATGAAACTATCAGGCAACAAACAAAAGACGGAATTCCAATGTCAGAAGTATTAATAAAAGCAGGAATTATTCCGGGAATAAAAGTGGATGAGCATGCAAAACCTATGGCTGGTTTTCCCAATGAAAAAATTACTGAAGGTTTGGATGGTTTGCGGGAACGATTGGCTGAATATAAAAAACTGGGCGCCCGCTTTGCCAAATGGCGCGCCGTTATTACAATTGGAGAAGGCATTCCAAGCACACAATGTATCACAGCCAATGCTCATGCACTATCGCGTTACGCTGCTCTATGCCAGGAAGCAGAAATCGTACCGATTGTTGAGCCTGAAGTTTTAATGAATGGCAAGCATTCAATTCAAAAATGTTTTGATGTAAGTAAACAGATACAGAAAATACTTTTTTATCAACTTTATAAATACCGGATTAATCTGGAAGGTCTCATTCTAAAACCCAATATGGTGATACAAGGTTTGGAAAGCACCGAAAAAAATAGTGTGGATGAAGTAGCCGAAGCTACTGTAAACTGCTTGCTTGAATCGGTGCCAGCGAGTGTGCCTGCCATTGCATTTTTATCAGGCGGCCAATCACCGGAAGTAGCCACAGCACATTTGAATGCCATCAATAAAAATTTTAAAAATCGTTTGCCATGGATCGTTACATTCTCTTTTGCAAGAGCAATTCAGCAACCTGCTATCGAGGCATGGAAAGGAAAGGATGCAAATATTGAAGAAGCCCAAAAACTTTTGTACAAGCGGGCTAAACTTGACACCACCGCCAGGGGCGGAAAGTATAATAAGGATATGGAAAAATAAATTTATAAATTTACAGTACATGAAAATAAGCCCACTCGCCGGTAAACCAGCACCACCCGAAATTCTTATAAATATTCCCCGTTTAATCAGCGCCTATTATTCTGAAAGCCCAGACCCTTCAGTACAGGCACAGCGAGTCTCGTTCGGAACATCGGGGCACCGCGGATCTTCATTCAATAATTCATTTAATGAAAATCACATTCTTGCTATCACACAGGCAATATGTATGTATCGCAAACAACAACATATAGACGGGCCGTTGTTTTTGGGAATGGATACACACGCGCTGTCAATACCTGCACACATTTCAGCAATAGAAGTTCTGGCAGCAAATGGAGTAGAAGTGATGATTGCCGAAAAAGATGAATATACTCCCACGCCGGTTATTTCTCATGCCATACTAACGTATAACAGTAAACGAAAAACGGGGTTGGCTGATGGAATTGTAATTACACCTTCTCACAATCCTCCTAATGATGGTGGATTTAAATATAATCCCCCTCACGGCGGCCCGGCTGAATCCGGAATTACAAGCTGGATTGAAAAAAAAGCCAATGAGATTTTAGAAAATAATTTGAAAGAAGTGAGGCGAATAGTTTATTCTAAAGCACTTAAAGCTTCAACTACACATCAATATAATTTTCTTACACCTTACATCAATGATTTGATTAATGTCGTTGATTTGAAAAAAATAAGTGATTCAAAATTGAAACTCGCAGTGGATCCGCTGGGCGGAGCAGGAATTCATTACTGGAAGCCCATCGCAGAGCATTATAAACTTAATCTCACTATCACCGAAAAAAATGTGGATCCTACTTTCAGGTTTATGACCGTTGATTGGGATGGCCAAATACGCATGGATCCATCTTCCCCTTATGCGATGGAAAGTTTAGTAGGATTGAAAGATAAATTTGATATTTCTTTTGCCTGCGATACAGACCACGACCGGCATGGTATTGTAACTAAAAGCGTTGGATTATTACCGCCTAATCATTATTTATCCGTTTGCATATTTTATCTTTTTAATCATCGTCCACATTGGAAAGAAAAAACAATGGTTGGAAAAACCCTGGTAAGCAGCCAGATGATTGACCGTGTAGCAGCAAAGATTAATCGAAAAGTGGTGGAAGTGCCTGTTGGTTTTAAATGGTTTGTGGATGGACTATTGAATGGTTCCATGGGTTTTGTAGGAGAAGAAAGCGCCGGTGCCTCATTTCTGCGAATGAATGGAAAAACGTGGACGACAGATAAAGATGGAATCATTGCAGCGTTACTTTCTGCCGAAATAACAGCAGTTACCAGAAAAGATCCCGGTAAAATTTATAAAGAATTGGCCAAAGAATTGGGTCATTCTGTTTATGGTCGCGTTGAGGCGAAGGCAACCCCGGAGCAAAAACAAAAGCTAAGTAAGTTATCTCCATCTATGGTGCAGCAAAAACAATTAGCGGGTGAAAAAATAACAAACATACTTACGAATGCACCGGGCAATGGCGCCTCAATCGGCGGGTTAAAAGTCACATCCGAAAACGGATGGTTTGCCGCACGCCCGTCAGGAACAGAAGATATTTATAAAATTTATGCGGAAAGTTTCTTGGGGGAAGATCATTTGAAAAAAATTATTGAAGAAGCGCAATCTATTGTTGATGATGCGTTGAAGAAATGAGTTGGTCCTTTTCAATAAATTAATCACAACTGCTTCAAGACGGCTTCACCCATTGCTTCGGTTCCTAATATTTTATCAGCTTTGGTTTGAGAATCCGCGATATCCCTTGTACGCCAACCTCCTTTCAATACCGCATCCACACCGGCTATTACTGCTTCAGATTCTGCTTTCATTTTGAAAGAAATATCCAATAATAAAGCAGCGGATAAAATGGATGCTAATGGATTGGCAATCCCTTTTCCGGTAATGTCGTGCGCGGAACCATGAATCGGTTCATACACGCCTGTTCCGTCACCGATAGACGCACTGGCAAGCATGCCCATGGAACCAGCAATCTGCGATGCTTCATCCGTCAAAATATCTCCAAAAAGATTTGCTGTAACTACTACATCAAACCTGCGCGGATCTTTTATTAAGAGCATTGCTGTTGCGTCAACAAACTGGTGTTCTATTTCCACATCAGGATAATCCAAAGCTACTTTTTGTACCACTTCACGCCACAACCGCGATGTTTCAATCACATTGGCTTTATCAACTGAACATAACTTCTTTCTCCTGGTACGTGCGGCATCAAATGCTTTGCGGGCAATACGATCCACTTCATAGCGGCTGTATTCAGCGACATCATACGCGGTATCGCCATTATTTTTTCTTCCTTTTTCTCCAAAATAAATATCGCCTGTCAATTCGCGGAAAAATAAAATATCCGCGCCTCTTAATATTTCTGGTTTTATACTTGAAGCCCCGAGTAATTCATCAAACAATTTAATAGGGCGAATATTCGCATACAAGCCTAACTCTTTTCTCATCTTCAACAAACCTTGTTCGGGTCTCACTTTGGCATAAGGGTCGTTATCGTATTTTGGATGGCCTACAGCGCCAAACAAAACCGCATCGGATTTGCGCATTTTTTGTAACGATTCATCCGGCAAAGGGATTCCGGTTGCTTCGATAGCTACATGGCCGATTAAGGCCGTATCATACGTGAAAGTGTGTCCAAACTTTTCCGCTATTTTGTCCAATACTTTCTTACCTACTGCTGTTACTTCCTGGCCTATACCATCGCCGGGAACAATTAAAATGTGTTTGTTTGCCATTCAAGTTTTTTAGTTTAATTAATATGCTACGAATCTTTTTCCTGAAGCCTTTACTGCCCACCGAATTGTTTTATTAATTCTGCTGTTTCCTTAAAACCTTTTTCTTCAGCCATAAATAAAGGTGTATGACCATTATCCATTTTTGCATTTATGTCTGCACCATTGTCGATAAGCAATTTTGCAAGTTCATTCCGTCCGTTATGTGCAGCTGAATGTAATGGAGTTACTCCTTTCATCTGTTTTGCATTAACATCGGCACCGTTTTTAATTATAATGCGCAAGGGACAAAACTGTGAATTTTTAAATTAGAAAAAGAGGGGCAATTTTGTAATTGCAAAAAAAAAATGCCCACTCTAAAATTCAACCTCAGCGAAGCCGAAACTGAAAAGCTAAATTACGAACGATATGCTTATCCTGACCCAATGGTTCAAAAAAGAATTTTTGCCGTTTATCTGAATGCTACTTTAGGCTGGAATAATTTAATAATAGGGCAGATAGTTGGCTTGCATTATAATGCTGTCGGTAGCTGGATAAATACCTATAAAGCAAATGGATTTGAAGCATTACTGGTTAATAATTATGGAAGTACAAAAAGTGAGTTGGAAAATCATGCCGAAAGTATTTTAAAATCACTTCAACTACAACCACCAATGACAGCAGCGGCAGCGGCAGAAAGAATAAAGGAAATGACTGGTATCAGTCGAAGCACACAGCAGGTAAGAGCGTTTATGAAAAGGCATGAATTAAGGTTTATAAAATGTGGACATATACCTGCAAAAGCTGATAACGACAAACAGCACCAATGGGTGGAAACTGAGTTGAAACCAGTTATAGAAGCGGCACAGAAAGATGAAGTACATCTGTTCTTTTGCGATGCAGCACATTTTGTATTACAAGCATTTCTTTGTTCACTGTGGTGCGCTTTTCGTGTTTTTATTAAAGCTTCTGCCGGCAGAAACCGTATTAATGTATTGGGCGCTGTAAATGCCATTACAAAAGAAGTAACGACCATTACCAATACCACTTATATTACCTCGACCACCCTTATTGATTTTCTAAAATTATTGAAAGAAAAATATGCTGATAAACCTATTGCAATTGTGCTTGATAATGCCCGGTATCAGCATTGCTTTTTAGTAACAACTTTTGCAAAATCATTAGGCATTCATTTGCTTTTCCTGCCCCCGTATTCTCCTAATCTTAATATCATAGAACGGTTATGGAAATTTACAAAAAAAGAAATTTTATACGGGAAATACTATGATAAACCTATATTATTTCATCAGGCAATTCAAAACTTCTTTGACCAGATTAATCAGAAATTTAAATCAGAATTATCAACATTACTTACACTAAAATTCCAATTCTTTGATGATAAAGATTCACTAATTTACACCTTGTGAAGTATAATAGGTTTGCTATCTGATAATTTGAAATAGCGCAAGCTGAATGAATAGGAGCAACTTTAAATTGATTATTTGCAGCAATATTCGGGTTTGCGTCATTGCCAAGAAGTAACTTCAAAATGTCTAATTGGCCGAAAAATGAAGCAAGACCTAAAGGTGTAAATCCGCCTGCTGAAAATGAATTTTTGAGCTCTGGATTTTTATTAAGCAACGTGCTAACGGTGTAAATATCTCCAACAATTGTCGTTTCAAAAATGTCAAGTTCCTTTTTTTTATGGTTTCTTAAAATTTCAATAGCAGTTTTATTGTGACAATATGCTGCAAACTGTAATAATGAAATCCTTTATTCAGTTTTTATGTCTGCAATTGTAGAATTGTCATTAGCAATTTGATTTATCTTGTCATTGTCGCTTGCTTTAATTGCATCTAATATTTCATGTATGTCGTTCATGTTAGTTTCAGTTAAGGGTGGCAGCGCCTGTGCATTTTGCTATCGTTATTTGCTTTCTGCTTCTCAAATACTGTTCAACATCTTCAACGTTGCCTTAATAGCTGCAACCGTTTGATCGCTGTCAAGTCCGCGTGTTTTAAACTCGCGTCCATTATGCCTCCATGTAATAATCGTCTCGCACAAGGCGTCACTTTTTCCACCGGGAGGAATGCGTACAGCATAATCAGTTAGCTCAGGGAGTGCGATTTTCTTTTGTTTATAAATCTTTTTTAGCGCATTCATGAAAGCATCGTATTGTCCATCTCCCTGGGCAAGTTCTTCAAAGGATTTGCCTTCAATACAAATTTTTAATGTAACGGAAGGATTCAAATCCTTGGAATGCGTTAGTGCATAGTCTTCTATCCGTACTTTTTGTTCGATCGTTACACTATCCAACACATCTGAGATAATGTAAGGAAGATCTGCGGGGCTAACTATTTCTTTTCTATCGCCCAATTCAATAATGCGTTGAGTTACTTTTTTCAAATCCTGGTCGGAGAGATGAATACCCAGTTGCAACAAATTGTTTTCAATATTTGCTTTACCACTTGTTTTGCCAAGAGCGTATTTACGTTGACGTCCGAAACGCTCAGGCATTAGGTTACTGAAATAGAGCTTATTCTTTTTATCGCCATCTGCGTGTATGCCTGCTGTTTGAGTGAACACATTTTCTCCAACCACCGGCTTGTTAGCCGCGATACGAAACCCTGAAAATGTCTCGACCAGTTTACTTACGCTATACAATGATTTTTCTGCAACTGATGTTTTTAGTTCTGGCATAAAATCATTGATTACCGCTATGGCGCTTGCCAACGGTGCATTGCCTGCGCGCTCGCCCATGCCATTTACGGTAAGATGAATTCCTGATGCGCCCGCCTTCAAAGCCTCCAGCACATTGGCCGTACCCAGGTCATAATCATTATGAGCATGGAAATCAAAATGTATTTTTGGATAACGTTGTACGATTTCAGAAACAAATTCAAAAGATTCAGACGGAGTTAAAATGCCCAATGTATCAGGAAGCATGATGCGTTTCACCGGCTGTGTGGAAAGAAAATCGATGTATTGAAATACATAATCTTTTGAATTACGCATTCCATTACTCCAGTCTTCAAGATACACATTGGTGTCAATACCTTTTTTCCTGGCCAGTTTTATTACCTCCGCAATTTCAGCAAAATGTTGTTCAGGTTTCTTCTTAAGTTGATAGGTCAAATGATTGAGTGAACCTTTGGTAAGCAGGTTCATCACCTTAGCGCCTGCTTTTATCATCCATTCTACAGATACACTTCCATCAACAAATGTTAATACTTCCACCCTGTCCAGCAATTTGTTTGCTTTTGCCCACCTTGTTATTTTTTTTACTGCGTCAAATTCGCCTTCCGACACCCGGGCAGAAGCAATCTCAATCCGATCTACTTTTAATTCGGTTAATAAAAGTTTAGCGATAGTTAATTTTTCTAAAGCAGAAAATGAGACTCCACTGGTTTGTTCGCCATCGCGAAGTGTGGTGTCCATTATTTCAATGTGTCGCTGTTTATCTGGCATTTTTGTTTGTTATGATCTCAATTAATATAAACTCTTTTCAGCAAAAGATTGGATGTCTTCTTTCATAGCCTGCAAATAATCTACATCGTCAAAACCATTCATCAGGTTGTGTTTTTTATAGCCGTTAATATCGAATGACTCCTGTTCTCCGGTAGCAAGAATTGTTATAGTTTGATCCGTAAGACTGATTTCGAATTGTGCTTTAGGACCTACTTCAATGGCACTAAAAATTTTTATTAAAAATTCTTCGCTAACCTGCACTGGAAGAATACCCACATTAATTGAATTGTTCTTAAATATATCAGCGAAGAAACTGGAAACTACTGCACGAAAACCATAATCGTATATGGCCCATGCGGCATGTTCACGGCTACTGCCACTTCCAAAGTTTTTACCACCTACTAATATTTTCCCTGTATAAATGGGATTATTTAAAACGAAATCTTTTTTAGGGGATTCATCTGAATTGTACCTCCAGTCGCGAAAAAGATTATCACCAAAACCTTTGCGCTCGGTCGCTTTTAAAAAACGCGCAGGAATGATCTGATCGGTATCTACATTTTCAATCGGCATTGGAACTGCTGTGCTGGTAAGCACTATAAATTTATCGTAAGCCATTTTTATTTAGTTCGTAGTTTTTAGTTTTTAGTTCAAAGTTATGATGCACCTTCAATCAGACATCCTACATCGGACATTACAAATTGTACCTTTAAAGAAGATCTCTTGGATCAGTCACAACTCCTGTAACAGCCGCTGCTGCCGCCACCAGCGGACTTGCCAGCATTGTTCTTGCGCCAGGACCTTGTCTTCCTTCGAAGTTTCTGTTACTGGTACTCACTGCATATTTACCTGCTGGAATTTTATCGTCATTCATGGCCAAACATGCTGAGCAACCAGGTTGGCGTAATTGAAATCCAGCTTCAGTTAAGATATCCAAAATACCTTCATCCTTTATTTGTTGCTCTACTAAATGCGAACCCGGAACGACCCATGCAGTAACATGATCCGCTTTTTTTCTACCTTTTATAATAGATGCAAATGCGCGAAAATCTTCAATTCTTCCATTGGTACAACTTCCGATAAATACATAATCCACTTTCTTTCCCAGCATCTCATCATCTTCATGAAAACCCATATAATTGAGCGATTTTTCGTAGCTGGCATTTCCGGCAACAGTATCTTTTGAAACAGGAATGTGTTTGCTGATACCCACGCCCATTCCGGGATTCGTGCCGAAAGTGATCATAGGCTCGATATCCGCTGCATCAAAATTGTATTCTTTATCGAATACTGCGTCAGCATCTGTTTTTAAAGTTTTCCAGTAAGCAAGTGCCTTATCCCATGCTTCGCCTTTTGGCGCTTTATCTTTTCCTTTTAAATAAGCAAAAGTGGTTTCGTCCGGAGCTACCATTCCACCACGCGCTCCCATTTCAATACTCATGTTGCAAACGGTCATTCTGCCTTCCATGCTCAGGTTTTCAAAAACCTCACCGGCATATTCTACAAAATATCCTGTTGCGCCTGCGGCTGTTAACCTGGATATAATATACAGCGCTACGTCTTTTGCCGTAATTCCTTTTCCTAATTTTCCGTTTACATTAATGCGCATCTTCTTAGGCTTTGGCTGCATGATACATTGCGAGGCAAATACCATCTCTACTTCGGATGTTCCGATACCAAAAGCAATAGCACCAAATGCTCCGTGTGTTGATGTGTGGGAATCACCGCAAACAATCGTCATGCCCGGAAGCGTAATTCCGTTTTCGGGACCTACAACATGCACAATTCCATTCTTTGGATTATTCAATCCCCAATGCGAGATACCATATTTTGCCGAATTCATTTCCAGGGCTTTTAGCTGGTTGGCAGAAAGAGGATCCTGTACAGGTAAATGCTGATTAATAGTAGGTGTGTTGTGATCGGCTGTAGCAAATGTTTTGTCTGCAAACATCACTTTCAACCCTCTTCTTAGCAGTCCACCAAACGCTACCGGGCTGGTAACTTCATGAATAAAGTGGCGGTCAATAAAAAAAACATCGGGACCATCCTCAATTTTTCGTACAACATGAGAATCCCAAACTTTATCAAAAAGTGTATTGGAAGTATGACTCATTTAAATTTTTTTGTTTAGAAGCGCAAATTTCCTAAAAATCTATCAAATATTTTGGTTTTAATTAAAAGGAATACGGTAAAATAACATTTATTAACAATGCCAATTTAATGTAATAGAAGGGAATCTTGATGTATAAAAGATGATTCCCGAAAAGGATTGATAAGTTTTTTTTAAAAAATAGAAATATTCTCATTTGCCTGCCTTTGCCGACAGGTTGGTTATCAATAAGGTGCTTATCGTACGGAGATTTACAATAGCAGCCAACAGAAAAAAGTCTGGCAAACGATTGAAATCTATAGTGAAGTTTAACACTAAAGTTTATCACTTTAATTATTCATCATTCTGCATCCAAAAAAATTGAAGATTTTGTTTTCGTGCTTATTATCCTAGTCTGTATCATTTATGAAACTTCTTTTTAAGAATTAAATGGTTGAAGAAAAAGAAATGAGAATTGACAAAATTTTCTCTAAAAAATAAAAATATTTTGAAAACAGCAATGAATTATTTGGTGGGTGTATTTCATCCATCAGATATTTATCGTTTAAACGCCATTAAATATTATTCGATAAAATGTTAGAATAATTCCTTCACAAGAGACAATATTTCAATTCTTTTCAGAATTATTGGCTCAAAAATGCCACAATTTTATCTATTTCTTTATCGGTGAGCAATGCCCTTGTTTGCATATGCATCCCAATTGTTTTCCACTGTTCGGGAGAAAAAGTGGATGGAGAAGGTGTATTGTGACATCTTTGACAGTTTTCAGCCCAAAGTTGTGCGCCTGATTTTGCTTCAATCTTTTTGCTGGCAGTGCAACTGTTCAATTCTACCAGAGTTGAAACTACTAAGCCTAAAGCTAGCAGGATTTTTATCTTTTTATTAATTAGGATTTTCATAACTAAAGTAATTTTATAATTGAATTGAAGTTTGGAGGTACATAGAATTTGATTGGTTTATTGCGCCTGGTGTACCACCCAGATTAATAGCAGAGGTATTGGTAGATTTAATGGCTTCATAAGTGAATTTCACTACCGTTCTCCATGTAATCCAATAATCGAGGCCACATGTTAACACGTTTGATTTGGAACCCCACATTGAGTTTGCCGGCGTGGTGTAATTACCGTACCTGCCTGCAATTTCAAAATTCTTAACAACATTATTATTTGATAATGTGGGTCTCAAAGACGCCTGGATGAATCCCGTAGTGCTATGGTTTGTGAATGTATATTTTGTATTACCCGTCGGGTCGTTGGGATCAATATAATTTGCATTAGACAAATTCATGATATTATATTGCCCCTTGATATTAAGTTGAAAAGGTTGAATATTTTCGACGAGATCCATATCAAATGCATACATGTTGGCAGTCACATTTTGTAAAGCACTACCCTGGTCACCGACTTTTCCTGTGAGACCTGAGACACCCAATTCAAGGGATGAATTAGAAAAGGGGAGCCAGCCTAACCTGCCGGTTAACAGTTTATTATTATTATTATCTGTAATAGTAGCCCCCTGAAGTTCGCCGTCTGGCAGCAATTGCATCCCGTTCGTCAATGATACATCATAGCTGAATTTCATTGTTCCTGCCTGCCATCCTCCTTCTGCTTCAATACCATAGTCAGTCGTAGGCGGGGAACCAGCTACCCCAAATGGATCCGTAGCCAGTTTATCAATCCAACCTGCTGCGAGACGTTTGGGGTAAATCCCAAAAGTAATAACGAGGTATCCTGCATTTAAAATCAGACCTGGAGCTGCAAAATAGGAAACTTCAGCCCAGTTTACGCTTACCTGATCGTTATTTAACGAAGGTTCAAATTCCATAAGGAATTTGTTTCCATGTCTCCAAAGGAACATAGGACTGAATTCATAATTGTCAGCATCAGCAAGGCTGTTTGTCTTCGAAACTGAGGATTCCCCCTGGTAAGTATTGGTGGTTTTATTGGCAACAAATCCAAAAGTCGCTAGCCCCGCAATCATAAGGTGGTCCTCTCCGGGTTTACTATAATTTACCTGGTTCTCAAGATCGCTTACTCGACTTAACAGGGAAGAATCCACCACAACCTCCTGTGCCATGGCATTGGTTGCGAATAATGATCCCGCTACCAATGATAATAGTGTGAGTGAATTTAATTTCATGGTAATTTATTTTTTGTGTTTGGCAAGTGTGCGTATATAATTAACCAGTTCCCAACGTTGATTGTCAGTAAGTGTTTTCTGATAGGGAGGCATCGGAGCATGCCCGGTAGAAATCATCCAGTACAAAGCTCCATCAGTCTGTTGTTGAACTTTTTCAGAAGTATGGTCTGCAGGCTTTATTTGTAATCCGGCTGCAGCGGGCCCATTCCCTTCACCATTTTTACCATGGCAAGGCGCGCAATACGAAATATAAAGAACTCTCGCATTTTTAAGCACCGATGTATTGCCGACAAGTGGGTTTTTCAAATCCTTTGCATTTGAAGGCACTTCCCATGCTTTTTGTGCTTTTGCATTTATTGCAAATGCAAAGAATAGAATCGGTAGAAGCAGGAGTTTAAGAAAGAATTCTTTTCCCCGATTAAGATTTCAGGTATATACGCTTAGGCCGCCCAAGAGGAAAAAAAGAGCTAATTTAGCTCAATGGATAAAAAGTTTAGGTTTGTAGGTGTGAATTCTATAAAATTTAACCGGCACTTTAAAGACGACGCAAGTTGT
>Ga0307374_10004543_pt1 | contig 23059 bp, 20 predicted proteins | sample OX3MG_FD_202532 | JGI IMG/M metagenome (GOLD analysis project Ga0307374, IMG submission 202532) | Soil microbial communities from Risofladan, Vaasa, Finland - OX-3 | ecosystem: Environmental > Terrestrial > Soil > Coastal area > Acid sulfate soil | place: Finland: Risofladan, Vaasa | collected... | reverse complement strand
GCGAATGAGCGCGCGCACGGAAAGGATCCGCGATTAGTCACGCGCGGCAGCCGGAGCCCACCGAAAGGCTCGAGAATGACATACGAGGCCGCCGCGCGATGAATCCCGAATCTCATCGGGTTGGTTCAAGTAACTTGACAGCGCTTGAAAGGCCCGCGTACGCTCGCTCGACCGTATCGAGTTTGTTTTCAGGACAGTGGCGCAGCAAAAGACAATCAGTTCCCGCAAGGCCGCCGATCCCGACGACGCCAAACTCGCCGCCGCCGGCTTCGACGCTCACGTGCCCGCCGCCGAGGCGATCGCGAAGCTCGCCGAGATTCGCCCAAACGTCGGCGATATCGCGTATGCGCGCGCGCTCGGTACTATCGCCGATCCCGCGGCCGCCGCGATCCTCGCCGAGTTCGAGGTCTCCGCTTCCGGCGCGCTGCGCCGTGAGGTTCGCCGCTCGCTGTTCAAACTCCGCCAGCGCGGAATCGAGCCGCTCGCGTCCGCGCCTTCGACCGAACCGGCGCACGCCGCGCCTGCCGCCGGCGCCGGCCGTACAACGGCATTGTTCTCGCCTATCGACGCCGAAGGCGCGCGCATCATCTGGATCACTAAGCCAAGGATGCAGGGCGGCGTGACGCGCTTGTGGGGCCTGGTTTCGGAAGCGGAAGGATTGGTCGGCGCGATCGCGGCCGGGCTTTCGCGCAAGGAACTCAAGTCGGAACGCGAAGAACTCGAAACCCGGGCCGGGATGCGGATGGTCGAGGGGGATTGGCGGCTGGCCGATTTCATCCTGTGCGAAGCGTACCGCCGCACTCCTGAAGCGCGCCGCTCGCGAGTCGGAAATTTCCTCGCGCTGCGCGCCGAGATTATCGCCGCACCGGTGCCCGCCGCGCTCGCGCATCCCGTGTACGAAGAACTCGGCGCCATCTCGGTGTCCGAACCGGCGCTCGAATTGCTCAAGGAGCCCGAGCTACTCGAATGGCGGCTCAGTTCCGCGGAAATTGGCCCGTACGTCGAAGAACTCGGCCGCGTCAATGAAAGCGTGATCGTGCTGAACGAGATTCAACAGCGCGAGCGAATCAACACGATCGTCGAGCGCGCCGTCGGCGAGCTGTTTTCCGGCGACCGCGGAGTTCGCTCACGCCGCCGCTTCGAGGATCTTGCCTACTACATGCTGCGCAGCGGCCGGCGCGCTCAGGCCGAGTGGGCGGCCGCCGCGGCGCGCCAGATCGAGAGCAAATCCGATCTGACGCGCAGCGTCTTCTTTCAGAGCATGGTGCGCACTCAGCTCGGCGCGATCGTCGCCGAAGAGCAGCAGCGTGAGCAGCAGGAACCAAGACTCATCGTGACTCCCGCCGAAGCGATGCGCGCGGGCGAGGCCGCACGCCGGCGCCGCTAACCGCGCTATTTGTTTCCCAGCGAATATCCGTGATGCGTGCGGCGCCATCCCAGCCGCTCGTAGAACCGATGCGCCCGCGTCCGCCGCACGTTGGTCGTAAGCGCAAGCTTGTAGCATCCGCGCCGGACCGCGAGCGCGGCCGCCGCATCCATCATCGCCTCTCCAACTCCAAGCGATCGCGCATCGGCGGTGACGACAACGTTCTCGACGATCGCGAACGGCTTCAACCCATGCCCGAGATGCGGCACCACGATCAGATGCACCGTCCCGACGATCCTGCCACCACTCTCGGCCACAAGAATGCGGTGATCGCGATCGCGCGCCAGCCGCCGAAATGCCGCCCGCATCCGCGCGGGCGACACCGCCAGGCTCTCATATGAATCCAGATGCAACTCGCGATACAGCGCCTCGAGCGCAGGCAAATCGCGCTCGCGCGCAGTCCGTACTTGGGCGGCCGGAAAGATGGATTTTGCTCGGCGCATGAGCTTCGCCACGATGGCATAAGGACGCGCCCGCTCGTCAAGCATCTGGTGACTATTTGCGCTTGAATGGCCGATGTTGAATGGCGCGATGCCCTATTTGGGCGAGTGCGGAGCAGCGCCGCTCATATCGGTCCGCAGCGGTTGGTCCACGACGATGGCCCTGCCGCTGGTGATCGCTTTGACCGAGTGGAGGGTGTTCGGCGGCACGATCGCGACGCATCCGGGACCAGACACCTGTGAATCGCCGCCTATAGTTACTTCCAACTTTCCCTCGATAACGTTCCAGACTTCCTCATTCGGATGAGAGTGTTCATGAATGGACGAGCCCGCCTCGAACACGTAGTGGCCGAAAGTCATGTTGTGGGAATCAAAATAGCGCCCCTTCCATCCGGGGAGCCGCTCGATGACCTTCAATTTGCCGGTGTCGATAAAACTCATCTTTCTGCTCTCCCTAATGAAGGCGCGGCGTCATGCACATCGTCTAGCCGCTTTTCGTTCATGTTCCAAACGCGTCTTCTGTCGATCTCGAGCGTCTCGGGTCTTTCGCCAGATTTGTTCATGGCTGAACTGTTCAGCCTTATTTGCCGCGCCGCTTTCCGCTACGATGACTGCCGGTTGGCGAGGTGCTGGGTCACGCAGCCCCAACCTGAGAGAGCTTTGCGCAACGGGCTGAGCGTATCGATTCCCGCTTCTTGTCCAAGGATGTCATTGAACCGTCAAGCAGCTATTCAGGGGGCTTTCAAGGCCAGACGAACAAATGACGAAGATACTTGAAATTCACGAGACAAAGCCGCTAAGTAGCTGAAATCAAAGGATTCTTGTGGGTTCGCATAGCCATATGAAATCAAATCCCAGCATCCTGCGACTCCGGGGCGCGCGATGATCCGACGGTGTCCGCTCGACGGCGTCCGCGTGCTCGATCTGACCCGCGTACTCGCGGGGCCGTTCTGCACCATGAACCTTGCCGACCTGGGCGCCGAGGTGATCAAGATCGAGTTGCCCGGCCGCGGCGACGACTCGCGCAATTTCGCGCCCACCCTGCCGACCGGCGACTCTGGCTATTACTACAGCGTCAATCGCGGCAAGAAGAGCGTCACGATCGATTTGCGGATCGCCGAGGGCGCAGCGTTGTTTCTCGAACTTGCCGCGAAGTGCGATATCGTCGTCGAGAATTTTGCGCCCGGCACTCTGGCGCGTTTCGGGGTCGACTTCGAACGCCTCAGGGCCGTCAATCCGCGCGTCATCCTGTGCTCGATTTCGGGCTTCGGGCAGACCGGACCGATGGCGTCGGCGCCCGCGTACGATATCGTCGCGCAGGCTCTGGGCGGCACCATGAGCATCACCGGAGCGCCGGGCGGCGAGCCGACGCGATGCGGAGTGTCGGTGGGAGATCTGTCTGCCGCGCTGTACGGAGTTATCGCGATCCTCTGCGCGCTGCGGGTGCGCGACCGCGACGGTGTCGCGCAGCATCTGGATATCGCGATGCTCGATTGCCAGGTCGCGATGCTCGAGGACGCGCTGGCGCGCTACTCGGTCTCGCATAAGGTTCCAGGGCCGCTCGGCACGCGGCATCCGTCGATCACGCCGTTCCAGCAGTTCCGCGCCGCCGACGGATTTTTCGTGACCGGCGCGGGCAACGAATCGATCTGGCAGCGGATGTGCGAGGCGATCGGGATGCCGGAGCTGAAAGACGACCCGCGCTTTGCGAAAAATCCCGACCGCACGGCGAATCATCCCGCGCTCGAGGCAATCCTCGCGCGAAAATTTTCAAGCGCGCCGCGCGCGCATTGGCTCGCCGCTCTAAGCGCCGCGAGCGTACCATGCGCTCCCATAGCCAACGTCGAGGAAGTGACGCGCAATCCGCATCTGCAGGCGCGACACATGATCCTGCACGCGGAGCATCCGGGCTATGACGGTCTGATTGTTCCCGGCTCACCGCTCAAATTCGCCGGCTCGAGCGCCACGCCCGACACGCGCGCCCCCGAGCTCGGCGCCGACACGGAGACCGTGCTTAGCGAACTGCTGGGCTGCGGCGAGTCGCGTCTATCAGAGCTCAAGCGAAAGAGTATCATATAAAGATCGGTTCGCGCGGCGCCGCGAGTTGAATCGAGCAGGGATGAGGAATCGAGCAGGAATGATACGCACGCATCAGCATTTCTTTTGGCGCATGGCGCTAGCCGCCGGATTCGCGGCTGCTATCGTGCTTGGCGCGCCGAATGTCGCAAGACCGCCGCTCGGGGCCCGTTCGGGCGTCGCGCTTGCACAAGACTCCGGGCCCGGCGATTCGCCGCTCGACTTCCAGCTTCGCACGCTCGGCGGAGCGTCGATGAAGCTCAGCCAGTTTCGCGGGCATCCGGTAATCGTCGATTTCTGGGCGACCTGGTGCGGCCCGTGCCGCCGCCAGATTCCCGAGCTCAAGACCATCTACTCGCGCTACCACAAATCGCGCGGGCTCGAAGTTATCGGCATTGCGTGCGACACCATCCAAGGTGACGGGATTAACGCCGTGGCGCCGTTCGTGGACGAGTTCAAAATCAACTATCCGATCCTGGTCGCCAATCAGACCGTGATCGACGCGCTCGGGGTCGAGGCGATTCCGACGACGCTGTTCATCGGACCTGACGGGCGGATCGTCGCGCGCGTGATGGGCGCGGGACACGCCGGCGAGCTTACCGAAGGCGCGCGCGCGCTGATGGACGGCATCAAACATGGCAAGAACCTGCCCAAGACCGACAGCAACGCGGTCAATTTGTAAGACCCGGTGGATTTGTTTCACGCACTGCAAGTAAGATAAACGAGTAAGACGCCGCGATGGATGCGCACTATGGATGCGAATGAAGTTCAGGGCCTAATCGCCAAAGGAATACCGGGAGCGCGGGTCGAAGTCCGCGACACCACTGGCGGCGGCGATCACTTCGAGGCCCTTGTCGTGAGCGACGTGTTCGAGGGCAAGGGCCTGGTGCAGCGACATCAGGTGGTTTACGCGGCGCTTGGCGAGGCGATGCGCGTGCGGGTGCATGCGCTCGCGCTCAAGACACTGACCCCGGCGGAATCAGAAAATCGGAGGTAGATGCCGACATGGCAACCGTGACCGAACAGATCGAATCGGCGATACGCGAGAACAAAGTAATGATCTTCATGAAAGGCAATCGCAGCTTTCCGCAATGCGGATTCTCCGCCGCGACCGTCCAGATTTTTGAAGAGATGGGCGTTCCCTTCGCGACCGCCGACGTGCTCGCCGACGCCGAGCTTCGCGACGCAATCAAGCGCTACAGCAACTGGCCGACGATTCCGCAGGTTTTTGTCGATGGCAAGTTTGTCGGCGGATGCGACATCGTTCGCGAGATGTACGAAAGCGGAGAACTCGAGCCGCTCGTGAAAGCCGCGGTCGGACAGTCAGCGCAGCACTAGTCAAAACTGCTTTCGATGCGCTCGGGCGTGGCCGGCAATGGTCGCGCCCTTTCGTTTTTTGGGCTCGTGCGATGCGCGCAGTTACGAACGCTCGCCCATAACGAGCGTCCTTGACGGACGGCTAATAGCATCGCTCGGTTCCCGTTCATACGCGCGGATTTGATGCGCTATACTTCCGGACAGAATGGTCTCGCGATTTCCAGAGCAAATTGCGCTGAGCGGTTCGATTACGCTCAAGCGAAAATTAACCCGCTCCGCGAAGGTGCCGGTGGAACCAGCAGGCGCGGCCCGAGATCAATCGCGATCGTCGCGTGAGCCGGCGCTCAGGCCGCGGGTCCGGGTCGCGATTCTGGTGGCTCTGGTCGTTACGTTGACCGTCGCTTACTGGGCGGTCGAGCGAACTATCTCATTCAATTCGGACAATGCCTGCGTCCTGCTCCAGGCAGAGGACGTCGCGGCTGGAAATCTCGCCCTACGCGGTTGGACGCTTTCGAACTGCTCGTTTTACCCCGAGAGTTCCTTCTATGCGCTGGCGCTCCTGTTGAATCACTCCGCGCGCTCGCTCGCGCGGGAGGGTCCGCCATTCATCTATGCGATCATTGTTATAATCGCGTTGTGGCTCACCGGGCGAGGCGTCGGTGATCCAGCCCGGTGCGCCGGCTACGTGATCACTTTCCTTCTAATCGCATTGCCCGGCAGCCTGCAGCACTTATTCATCGCACCCAGTACTCACATGAGTACTTTGTTGCTGGTACTTGCAGCGGTGGTAACTCTCTCTTTTGGCGAGAAACCTTCGGATCGACCGTGCGCCATCTATTTCATCTATATTGCGCTCATGGCGTTCGCAGTATTCGGCGATCTTTTCGCCGTCTATGTTGGCGCAATTCCCGTGGCAGCGGTGGCTGCGTACCGCTGGGTCCAGAGCCGATTCTCGCACACGCGCGAGCTGGCCGTGCTCGCCGCAACAATCGTTGCGGTGCTGATCGGGAATGGCTCACTTGAGTTCGTGCGCGCTATGGGCGGTTTCCACATAGTACCAATTGATGCCCATTTCGTAGCCATGAGGTCTTTGCGGAGCAACGCTTGGGCGACTATCGCGGGTATAGCCGCGCTTTTTGGAGTGAGTCTGGAGCACGGCACAGCCATGCCGCTGGGCGCGATCCTTGTCCTGGCACGATTGGCCGGTCTGCTATTCCTCCTTCTTTGCTGCTCGATCGCCGCGCACCGAACGCTGCGCGGTACCGAAAACCGAACCAACGAGATACTGCTGGCGGTGATCGCTCTCGACGTATTGGAATACCTATTAAGTGATCGTGCGGAAGGTCTGGAAACGCTGCGATACTTAACTCCACTTGTGCTTTTCGGCGCGATTTTGGCTGGTAGGGTGGGTAACTCCCTGCTACGCCCAACCAGAGGCTTCTATGCGGCTCTCGGCTTGATCTCCATAGCGTATCTGGCCGGATTCTCACGACTGATTATTCAGCCGGTCCAGTCGGCGCAAAAGGATTCCCAGCTTGCGCAGTGGCTATACCAGCACGGGCTGGTATCCGGATACGGTGACTACTGGCAATCTTCAATTGTCACCCTCGAGAGCGACGGAAAAGTCAAAGTGCGGGCAGTCGGATTTAACGGCCGGCTGATCCCGTATCTTTGGGAGTCGAAGGACCAGTGGTATTCGGCCAAATCCGGAGTGTCCGCGCCGAACTTCGTCGTCTTCGAGAACCAGAAGTATCTCATGGATATTTTCCGGGAAGTTTCCGCTGTCCGGACTTTAGGCAAACCATCGCAGACTTTTCAGTTCCAAACCTTCACGATCATGATTTGGGACCATGGCAAATGGCTGCTGGGCGGCACGGAATAGCAACTAGTGCGCGCGAGCCCGATCGCGCTCCGAAAGCATCCGGACCTAACCGGTTTCGGCAATTCCGTTCTTGTACGCGTTGCGCTACTTGCTGGATTTTTTGAGCGCCTGATCGACTCCCGGCATCCGCTTGGGCAGCACCCTGCCCTCCTCGGCGTCCTGGAGAAATCGCCCCACGCCGAGAAGCAAATGATGCGAGTGTGCGTTGCGCACCGAGTTGCGAAATCCCATCTCGTCCTGCGCGTTGTTGATCGCAAACTTGAGCATCCTGAGCGTCATCCGATCGCTCTCGGCGATTCGCGCCGCCAGCGCCAGCGTCTCGGCTTCGAGCTTTTCCCGCGGGACGACGATATTGACGAAGCCCAGCCGGCACGCCTCCTCGGCGCTGACGAAGCGGCTCTGAAACAGGATTTCCTTTGCCTTGCGAATCGGCAGATCCCACGGAATCGAGAAGTACTGGAGCAGCGCGGGAAGGAACTGTGCGTCCTCTGACGCCACGATCAGGTCCATCGCCGATGCGAACATCCATCCACCGAAGATGCAGTAGCCGTGCACCATCGCGATCGTCGGCTTGTCCAGGTCGCGCCAGCGCATCGTATTGTCTAAAAAGAGCTTTCGCGAACGCGAGTAGATTGCGCGCAGGCCCTTGCCGTACGGGCGGCGCGCGGCGTCCGCTTTTTCCTCGGGCGTGCCGAGATCGTGGCCGGACGAGAAGTGCTCGCCTTTGCCGGAGAGCACGACGACGCGGATTTCGTCGTCGTCGTTGGCGTCGGCAAACGCATCATCCATCTCCTCGAGCAGAACCCGCGACTGCGCGTTACGCCGCTCGGGACGGTTCAGGATCACGCGCGCGATCCGTCCGTTCTTCTCATATTCGATTTGCTGGTATGCCATCGCCAATACTCCTTCGCGCGGGCGCCGCGGCTTGCTCGATGCGCCTAACTTAGGACAAGCCGCCCCGCATGACCATCGGCGCGCCGCTACGCTTTGCGCTAGCGCGGAGTGTGGGCTAGCTTCAGAGCAACTCCCGTAAGGCGGTGTTCGGCAATGGCGCTGTGGAAACCGGATCAGACCTTTTATCCGTCGGCGAAGATGGCGATGAACGCGCCGCGCGAAAAGCTCGGCTACGTCGTGACCTTCAATCCGTCGCCGGAGAACGGACGCCACGACGCACTCTGCGTCCTCGACCTCGATCCCGCGTCGAAGACCTATGCGCAAGTCGTCGGTCGCACCGAGACGCCAACCGTTGGCGACGAGCTGCATCACTTCGGATGGAACGCGTGCAGCGCGGCGTTATGCCCCTACGCCCCGCATCCGCACGTCGAGCGGCGCTACCTGCTGGTGCCCGGGCTGCGCTCTTCGCGCATTTTCATTTTCGATACCAAGCCCGATCCGCGCAAGCCGAAGATCGTCAAGGTGATCGAGGCCGAGGAAATCGCCGAACGCACCGGCTACAGCCGGCCGCATACGATTCACTGCGGCCCCGACGCGATTTACGTAAGCGCGCTCGGCGCTCCCGACGGTAACGGCCCCGGCGGAATTTTTCTGCTCGACCACGAGAGCTTCGACGTGCTCGGGCGATGGGAAGTCGATCGCGGACCGCAGTACCTCGCCTACGATTTCTGGTGGCATCTCGGCTACGACATCGCCGTCACGAGCGAATGGGGCACGCCGAAGATGGTCGAGGGCGGCGTGATACCCGAGCTTTTGCTCGGCGGCAAGTACGGCCACGTGCTGCATCTGTGGGATTTGCGCAAGCGGCGCCATCTGAAAACGCTCGACCTCGGCGCCGAACAGCAGATGGCGCTCGAGCTGCGTCCCTCGCACGATCCGACGAAGACTTTCGGATTTATCGGCGTGGTTATTTCAACCAAGGATCTCTCGGCGTCGGTCTGGATGTGGAGCCGCAAGGGCGAAGACTGGTCGGTCAAAAAAGTGATCGAGATTCCCGCCGAACCCGCCGATCCCGCCGTGCTGCCGCCCGCGCTCAAGCCGTTCAAGGCGGTACCGCCGCTGGTCACCGACATCAACCTGAGTCTCGACGATCACTTCCTTTACGTTGCATGCTTTGGCACCGGCGACTTGAAGCAGTACGACGTGAGCGACCCCGGCAGTCCGAAGCTCACCGGCACGGTCCGCCTGGGCGGAATAACGTCGCACGCGGGCCATCCGCAGGGCGGCGCGCTCAACGGCGGCGCGCAAATGATCGAGCTCAGCCGCGACGGACGGCGCGTGTACGTCAGCAATTCGCTGTACAACGCGTGGGACGCGCAGTTCTATCCCGAGGGAATTCGCGGATGGGTCGCCAAGCTCGACGCGAATCCGGCCGGCGGCCTTGCGCTCGATCCGAAATTCTTCACCAAGTTCGACGGTGAGCGGCCGCATCAGATTCGCCTCCAGGGTGGCGACTCGTCTTCCGACTCATTCTGCTATCCGTGAGCGGCGCGTGGCCGTGGGTCGCGGTTGCGGCCCTCGGCGCCTATCACGGCATCGACCCCTCGATGGGCTGGCTGTTCGCGGTCGCGCTGGGCTTGCAGGAGCGGCGGCGGGCCAAAGTACTTGGCGCGCTGATTCCGATCGCGATCGGGCATCTCGTTTCGATCGCGGCGGTCGTCGCGACGATCTGGATTCTTCAGGCTTCTTTCCCGTTCGCGATGGTGCGGCCGGCCGGCGCAGGCGCGCTGATCGTTTTCGGGCTGTTCCGCTTCTTCTGGCCGCGAGCGCATCCGCGCTGGGTCGCGATGCGCGTGAACTTTGGCGAGCTCGCGCTGTGGTCGTTCCTGATGGCCTCGGCGCACGGCGCGGGGCTGATGCTGTTTCCGATCCTGCTCGGGATGAACGCACCCGCCGCTGCGCCGATGCATCATCATAATATGCCGATGCTGCCGCACGCGGATCCGCTGCTCGTGGCCGTGGCGGTCGTGGTCGTGCATACCGGCGCGATGCTGCTGGTGATGGGCGCGATCGCGATCGTCGTGTACGAAAAGCTCGGTCTGGCGATCCTGCGCAGCGCCTGGATAAACCTCGATACGGTATGGGCCGGCGCGCTGGTTGCGGCCGGAATCCTGTGCCTGCTGATCTGAAATACCCTCGCCGACGCTTTAATTGCCCGCGCGCCCATGCCAGCATCGAAGGTATGCAGTCCTTGCGCCTGCTGCTGGTCGAAGACGAAGAACGCCTCGCGGGCAACTTGCGCCAGGGCCTTACCGAGGAAGGTATCGCCTTGGATTGGGTGAAGTCCGCCGAGGAGGCTGAGCAGATCCTCGCGCGCAAACCGTACGATTTGCTCGTGCTCGATATCGGGTTGCCCGGAAAGAGCGGCGTTGATTTTCTGCGCGAACGCCGCGCCGCGGGCGACACCACGCCGGTGCTGTTTCTGACCGCGCGCAGCTCGGTCGATGACCGGGTGACCGGACTCGAAAGCGGCGGCGACGATTACCTGGTCAAGCCGTTCGCGTTCGCGGAGTTGCTCGCGCGAATTCACGCGCTGGCGCGCCGCCGGCCGTCCGCGCAGACGCCGATACTCAAAGTCGGCGACCTTGAGTTCGACACCGTCAAGCGCCGCACCAAACGCGCGGGCAAAGCGATCGCGCTGTCGCCGAAAGAGGCGATGCTGCTCGAGTTGCTGATGCGGCGCGCCGGCGAAACCGTCACCCGCGACATGATCGCCGAGTCGGTGTGGGATTCCGATTACAACGTCTTCACCAATCTGATCGAGGTGTTCGTCAACCGGCTCAGGCAAAAGATCGACGCCGACGCGAAGAACTCGATGATCACCACCGTGCGCGGCGTTGGCTACACGATGCGCGCGGGCTGAGCCCCGGCGGGCAGGTTGACGGCACGATGAGCATCCGGCTCCGGCTCACGATTTATTGGGCGCTCGTGCTGGGCGCGATCCTGCTGATTGCCGCGGCCGCCGCGCTCAAGCTATTCGAGCGCGAGCAGTACGGCGCGCTCCACGCCGCCCTGCTCGAGGAAGCCGACACCAGCACGCACGAACTCTCGGTCGCCGACGGATCGCGCGCCGCCGCGCTGTTGCGCGGGCTCAGCCTCGAGCGCGACCTTGGCCCGCGCCGCCGCGTCGTGCTGATCACGCGCGCGGGAGTGGTTGCCGATTTTGGCGCGCAAAATATCCAGCTCCCGCAAGTACCGGTGACCAGCCGGTTTCGCGGAATCCGGCGCGCGGACAATGGCGACTTCAGCTTTGCGATCAAGCCGTTGATGTTCTCGGGCGAACCGGCGCTCCTGATGGACGGGGCGGACGTGACACCCATTCGGGAGTCGATCGAGCGTCTGCGCGACGCGCTTTTGCTGGTCGTGCCGATCCTGCTCATCCTGTGCGTGGCCGGCGGATACCTGCTTGCCGGCCGCGCGCTTGCGCCGGTGGCGGCGCTCGGCGCCGCGCTCGCCGCCATCCAGCCGCACGATTTGAATCGGCGCCTGCCGGCGCCCGAAGCCTACGACGAAATCGGCCGCCTCACCGACGTCATCAACGCCCTGCTCGACCGGCTCGAGGGCGCGTCAGTCACCGAGCGGCGCTTCGCCTCCGACGCCGCGCACGAATTGCGGACCCCTCTCGCGGTGCTGCGCACCGGACTCGACGTGGCGCTGGCGCGCGAACGATCGGGCAGCGAGAATCGCGCGGCGCTCGAGAATGCGCATCGCGAGGTTATTGGCCTGTGCAAGATCGCGGAGGAACTGCTGATGCTGGCGCGGCTCAACGGCGAAGTCGCGATCGAGCGCAAGCCGGTCGATCTGCGCGCCCTCGTCGCCGAAGTCACCGCGACCGTCGAGCCTCTGGCCACCGCGAAAAACATCGACCTTCGCACCGCAGACATGTCGTCGGCGATAATCGACGGCAGCGCGGCGCATCTGCGCCGCCTTGTGATCAATCTGATCGATAACGCGCTCAAGTTCACTCCCGCCGGCGGCCGGATTGAAATCGGGCTTGCCAGTATCGACGGCCGTGCGATTCTTCGCGTTTCGGATAGCGGCCCCGGCATGGATCCAGGCGAGCTGCCGCTGGTCTTCGAGCGCTTTTTTCGCGGCGCGCATGCCGGCGGCGAAGGCAGCGGACTGGGCTTAAGCCTGTGCCGCGAAATTGCCCGCTATCATGGCGGACAGATCGCGGCGGCGAACCGGCCCGGCGGCGGCGCGGTGTTCGTGGTAAAGTTGCCGCTGCGCGGAACCCGCGCATTGCAACCCTCCGAGAGCGCTCAACTCACCGCCAGCGCGCGCGTTGCTTAAGGTTTGTTAACTAGGCTCGCGCCCACCGGCGATGTTACTTTTCCCGGATATGATGCATCCGCGTTATCACATCCTTGTGCTCGCGGTGACCGGCTTCATGCTGCTGCTGGCTGGCAGCACGGCAACGGCTGCGCCGCTGACCCTCGAGCAGGCGATCGATCGCGCACTGCGTTTCGCGCCGTCGATCGCGATGGCTTCCGGGACCAGCGACCTGACCGAGGCGCGCGCGCGCGAGCAGCGCGCTCCGCTGTTCCCGAGCATCAGCGCCGGAACCGAATATTACCAGGCGCCCGGTTACAACCAGGTCATTACCAACCGCGGCCTTTCGAGCGGCCTGCTCGCGCTGAACTACACCGCTTTCGATTGGGGCCGCCGCGCCGCGCGCTACCGGGCCGCCCGCTACGTCAGCGAAGCGGCGACGCTGGGTGTCGCGGCGGCGCGTGCGCAGATCGCTTTCGATACTCGCGGCGCGTACTACGAATTGCTGCGCGCCCGCGATAACGAGCGCGAGATTTCCGGCAGCCTCGATCGCCTGAGCCGCTACGTCGTAACCGTCGAGCAGTTGCTCAGCAGCGGCCGCGCGATTGAAAACGACGTGCTCAAGATTCGCAACGCGCGCGATGGGGCCGAACTCGCTCTGGCGAGCGCGCGGAGCGACGTGCGCCGCGCTTCGGCCAACCTGGGCTCGCTGATTGGCGACTTCGACGCGACCGACATCGCGATTGCCGACGTGGACGCGGTTCCTGCCGAGCCCGCCGCGGACATCGCGCTAAGCCCCCCGATGCAAGTCGCCAAGCACGCGATTTCGGCGGCCTCGCAGCAGGTGCGCGCCGCGCGCGCCGAGCGCCTGCCCACTTTCCAGGTCGCGTTAACCACCGGATTTCTCGGCGTCGATCCGCCCGCCACCGTCAACCACAATTACGGCGCGTCGTACGACGGAGTGATCTCGGTGCCAGTCTTCGAGGGCGGGCTGATTAACTCTCACATCGATCAGGCCAAGGCCAAGGTGCAGACCGCGCAGGCGCAGTTGCGCCAGACGCAGTTCCTGCTCGAGCGCCGGCTCAAAGACGCCGCGCTGCGCTATCAGCAGGCCGGCGAGCAGTTGAAGATTCTCGCGCGCGCCCAGCCCACCGCTGACGACGCTTTCGCCCTTACCTGGACGCGTTTTCTGGGCGGCGGCGGCGCAACCGTGCTCGAGGTGCTCGACTCCTATCAGCAGTCCGAGCAACTCCGCCTGCAGCGCTTCGCCTACCAGTTCGCCGCGCGCGAGGCGGTGGCGGAATCATTTCTGCTGGCTGGCAGGGTACAGTGATCGCGCGCAAATTCAGACTTGAGCGAACCGCGCTCGCCGCGCTCGTCGGATTGCTGGTCGCAGCCGGATGCGGCGGCGCACCTTCGAGCGATGATGACACCTCGGCCAAGACCGCGCCCGCTCCGGTCCTGATCGTGACCGCGGTGCGCGCGGCGATCGCGCCGATGCGCCGGGAACTGCACGTGATGGGCACCACGGTTGCCCTCGCGCACGTCACCATCCGCTCGCCCGCCGCCGGACGCGTGATCGATATCCATGTCCAAAACGGCGACACGGTCCGCAAGGGACAGGTCATCGCGCACGTCGTCAATCGCGAGATCGAGGCCGCGCGCGCCGGACTGTCGGTCGCGCAGAAACTCGATCCGCAGGACGCCGCCGCCCTGGCGAAGTCGGTCAACCGCTACGGTCGCGGTCCGGGAATACCCATCGTCGCGCCCGAGTCGGGAGTGGTCGCCAAACCGCCGGTCGTCAGCGGGCAGATGGTCAGCGATCTCGACACGATCGCCGAGCTGGTCGATCCCGCCAGCATCTATGTCAACGCCGCCGTGCCGATTGGCGAGCTCCATCTGCTCCATCCCGGTATGACCGCGACCGTCACCTCGCCGTTGCGTCCCGGAGTGGAGTTTCCCGCGCGCGTGACCGCAATCTTTCCCACCTTCGACGTGCAGAGCGCGACCGCGCCGGTCCGGATCGATTTTGCCGGCGGCCAGGGAATTCGCGAGACCGAAGCGCCGGTCGAGGCGCGCATCGCGGTGTCCGAGGTTCCCGATGCGATCGTGATTCCCGCCGTGGCGCTGTTTCAGGACGCGGGCGCCGATCGCTATCACGTGTTTGTCGTGGGCGCCGACGGCCGCGCCCGCCGCGTCGAAGTCTCGCTCGGAATCCGCCAAGGCGATCGCGTCCAGGTAATCAGCGGAATCAAGGCGGGCGACCAGGTGATCACCTCGGGCGGCTACGCATTGTCCGACGGCCTGCAGGTCAAGGTCGGAGGCGCGTCGTAATCGTGCGGCGCGTCAACTCGACGCTGGCCGTCCTGTGCGTTCTGGCGCTGAGCGCGCTCGGCGTGATCCTGGCCTTTTCGATCCCGAGCTCGGTGTTTCCGGAGATCACCTTCGATCGCGCGATCATCCTGGCCGACAGCGGCGATCTTCCGCCCGAGCAGATGCTGGTCAGCGTCACGCGGCCGCTCGAAGAAGCGGCCTACGGCGTGGTCGGCGTAAGCCTGGTGCGCTCGACGACTACGCGCGGCAGTTCGGAGATCGACGTCACATTCGATCCGTCGGCCAATGCGACCACCGCATATCAACTGCTCAACGCCGCGCTCAGCGAGGTGCGCGCCCGGCTGCCCGCCGGTTCCGACATCAATACCCGGCTGTTGACCACCGGCACGTTTCCGATCGTCGACGTGAGCATGAGTTCGCAGGGCCGCAGCCTGGCCGATCTCACCGATATCGCGCTCTACGACGTCGTGCCGAGCTTTCATCGGATCTCCGGCGTCTATCGCGTCGAGGTGGTCGGGGGAAAATACCGGGAGTTCGTCGTGCGGCTCGATCCGGCGCGGATGCTTGAGCATGGCCTTTCGCCGCAAGAGATCGTCGATGGTCTTGCCAAGGCCAATATCGTCGCCTCCGCCGGGCGTGTGCTCGATTCTCATCGGATGCTGCTGACCGTCGTGACCACCAACGTGCGCGAGGCCGCTGAGCTCGCGGCGCTCCCGGTTGCGAGCGCCGCAGGCGCGCCCGTGCGGATAAGCGACGTCGGCGCCGTCGAGCTGGGCATCCGCGAGGACTATGTCCGCACCGCGTCGGAACACGGACCCGCCGTGCTGGTGGGAATCTCGCGCCAGCCCGCGGGCAACACGGTCACGATCGCGGCCGAGACGCGCACGATCGTCGCCACCCTGCGCCAGCGCTATCCCGACGTGACCTTTTCGTTTTCCTACGATCAGTCCGCACTCGTCACCGAATCGTTCCTGAGCGTGCGCGACGCGATCGTCTTCGGACTGGTCCTCGCCGTGCTGGTGGTCTTCGCGTTCACGCGCAGCCTTGCCAGCGCGCTCGTCGCCGCGATCGTCGTGCCCTGCACGCTTGCGATTACGTTCGTCGTGATGAAGGCTGCCGGGCTGACCTTCAACATGATGACGCTGGGCGGCCTGGCCGCCGGAATCGGCTTGTTCATCGACGACGCGATCGTGATGATCGAGGCGATTCATCGCGCGCGCTCGACCGGGATGGCGACGATCGACGCGGTTCCCGCCGCGCTCGGCGAGCTATCGCGCGCCCTGGTCGCCTCGACGATGACGGTGATCGTCGTGTTCGCGCCGCTGGTATTTCTAAGCGGCGTGACCGGCGTGTTTTTCCGCTCACTGGCCGCGACGCTCGGCGCGGGCCTCGCGATTTCACTGGCGCTCGCGCTCTATTTCACGCCCGCGCTCGAGATGATCGTCGAGCCGATGCGCCGCAAGAGCCGCGAGTCCGGACGCCTGTTCGACTTGCTCCGCGACGGCTATCTCTGGATGCTGCGCCCGTTCATCAGGTTTCCCGCGCTTTCGCTGGTGCTCGCGGCGGGCGCAATCGCGGCGGCGGCGGTGCTCTATGGAAATGTCGGAACCGACTATCTGCCCGCGCTCGACGAAGGCGAATTCGTGCTCGATTACATCACTCCGCCCGAGAGCACGCTGCACGACACGCAGGCGATGCTCGGGCGGATTCAGCAAATTCTTCTCGCGACGCCCGAGGTTGCGGCGTTCGCGCGCCGCACCGGCACGCAGCTCGGCTTCCAGCTGAGCGAGTCGAACACCGGCGACTTTTCGGTCCGCCTCAGGGCCAATCGCAGCCGCGGAATCGACGGGATTATCAATTCCGTGCGCGACCGGGTGCTGGCTACCGTGCCAGGCGTGCAAGTCGATTTCTCGCAGATGCTCCAGGACCTGCTCGGCGACCTGTCGGGAACGCCGCAGCCAATCGAAGTGAAAGTCTTTGGCGCCGATCAGAATCAGATCGAGGCGACCGCGCATCGCGTCGCCGCCGAGTTGCGAAAAATTCCCGGACTGGTGGACGTATTCAGCGGCGTCGTGCTGAGCAGTCCGGAAGAGGAAGTGCTGGTGAACGAATCCGCCGCCGCACGCTACGGGCTGAACGCCGCCGATGTTCAGACCGCGATGCACGCGATTATCCAGGGAACCGTCGCGACCAATATCAGGATGGGCGATCGGCTGGTCGGCGTGCGCGTTCGCTACCCCGAGGAGTTTCACCTCGATATCGGCGCGCTGTCCGAAGTGCTGCTCAAGACGCCCGCCAACGGACGGGTTCCGCTCTCCGCGGTCACCGCCTTTGACTTCAAAGGCGAAAAAACCGAGATGAATCGCGAGCGCCTGCGGCCCGTCGTCCACGTCACCGCGCGGCTCGAGGGCGTCGATCTCGGAACCGCGATGGCGCGTGTGCGCGCGACGCTGGCGAAACTTCCGCTCGCCCCCGGCATCACGCTCGAGTACGGCGGCCTGTACGCGCAGCAGCAGCAGGCGTTCGGCGAACTCGCCCTGGTGCTGGTCGCGGGAACCGTCGCGATGTTCCTAATCCTGGTGTGGGAGTTCGGGCGGCTTGCGCCTGCTCTCGGATGCCTTATCGCGGCGGTCGCGTCGCTGGCCGGCAGCTTTCTTGGCCTTGACCTCACCGGAATCACGCTCAACATCTCGTCGTTCATGGGGATCATCATGGTCGCCGGCATCACGGCGAAAAACGGCATCCTGCTGCTCGACCACGCCGAGTACGACGTCGCGCACGGCCTGGCTCCGGCCGAGGCGCTCGTCAATGCCGCGCGAATCCGGATGCGGCCGATCCTGATGACGACGCTCGCGACCGCCGCGGGGCTGTTCCCGCTGGCGCTCGGTCTCGGAGCGGGCGCGAAGGTGCAGCAGCCGCTCAGTATCGCGGTGATTGGAGGATTGATATTCGCGATGCTGCTATCGACGCAGCTTGCGGGCGGAATCTATCTGCTCGGAACCCGGCAACGAAAACTCGACTGAGTAATGCCGATTCTTCGTTCGCTCAAATAACTCCCGGCCACAGCCGAAAGCGAACCCGATCCTGGTAGGCGCGATAGGACGAATCGAGCGCAAGGAGTCCTTCTTCCATCTCGATCCGCCAGACCAGAAACGGCATCGACGCAATAATCAGAATCACGTTGCGTCCGCTCGGATACGAGCACGCGAAACCGATCGTGAGGATAAGCCATCCGAGGTAAATCGGATGCCGCACGATCGAGAACGGACCCTTCGAGACCACGCCGCGATTCGCCGGCAAAATTCCGAAGCTCCGCCCCATGTAGATTCGCGCAACCTGCGAGAGCACCACGCCAACGACCTCGAGCGCGATTCCCGCAAGCGCTAGCAATCCGGCCGACGGCGCGACTGGCCGCATCAGGCACGGTATCACGAGCATCCCGGCCGAGGCCGCGATCGCGGGTACCGTCACCATCGCGGTTTTCGGCGGCACTCTCACCAGGGAGAACACGCCCATGATGATCGCGCCGACAATCCAGACCGCGTTCGCCAGTCCGATGTGACTCTGATTTGCGCTCGGCAATGCCGCGACAAAAAACGACGCCGCGAGCAGTAAATTGGCGAGCGCATGCCTGAGTCCAGCCGAAGTGATGACGGCCGGTTTGAGGATCAGCGGAGCGGAGGCGAGTCCGGCGGTGGCATCCAATTGGGACATGGTTTCTCCCTATGTGACATCGGAGCGGCGAATCGGGCGAAAAGTCGATGCGCAGGCGCGTGCGCGTCCCGATTCGGGACATCGAAAATCGTCACACGGAGAGGAGGAGCAACCGATATGCCATCGAGTTGCCGGAGAGCTGAAGGTCTCGTATAAATGAGTGCGCAGCCGCGATGCCGAGGTGGCGAAATGGCAGACGCAGAGGACTCAAAATCCTCCGTCCGTAAGGACATGCGGGTTCAAGTCCCGCCCTCGGCACCAGGATTCTTCCGGACAGTGCTGTGCTTCCTCGCGCGGGTGGCTTTGGCTGTCAGGTCTGCCGCGCGGAAATGGTGGCTGACTTTGGCTGAACCTTGGCTGTTGTCGAAAAGTGGTTCAGTTGTCGCGGGCTATAGGACCCTGGGAAGGGCTGAACCCTCTCGACGATCTTAGAAGCGGCCCTGAGGGACTCGCCCCCCGACCCGAAGGGAGGACCCGATGCGAGAACGATTTGCGCCCGAGCGGCGGATCGATCTCCGAAGCGCTAAAGACAAAGTAGATACAATGCCGAGAAACACAACAGCCGAGCCGCGTGCGAGATCAGACGACAGGTATCCTCCTGAAGCCCTTTACCACTATCAGAGAGTTGATTCTCCGCAATTCATGGAAAGGCTCAGGCACACGTTACTGCACCACCAGGTTTACTTCTCTTCACCGGCTTCCTTCAACGATCCGTTCGATTGCAAAGTTCGGCCGTCTTTTGACGGCTCACCAGATCAGATACTCGCGTACCTCACACGCATCGCTCAAATGAGATCTGGCGCTGATGCCGATCTGCCGCGCCAGCAGGTCGAGGGCGCGCGGGCAGACCCAGAATATTTTGAGAAGGTCTATTCGGAGTTCTTGCGCACTGGTGTTCCGGGGCTTGGGGTCTACTGCCTTTCAGAGCGCCCAGACGACATTTTGATGTGGTCGCACTACGCAGACTCGCATCGCGGGATCTGTCTCTTCTTCGCGGCGAACTACATTTTCTCGGATTGCGCCGTTGAGCGCGTGAACTATCCGAGGAACAACAAATACCCGAACTTCAACTTTTTCACCGCAAGCAAGGAAGAACAAATCGAAGCAATTCTCCTAACCAAGGCCAAACACTGGGAGTACGAACGAGAGTGGCGTGTAATTGACATTTGCGGGCCGGGCCTGCGTGACATACACGCAGAATGGTTGGCCGGTCTGATCGTTGGTTGCGAGACTTCGCAGGCCAAAGTCGCAGAAATCCGGCGGCTCGCGTCAAGGCGCGAGCCAGCACTGCAACTATTTCGGGCGAGCCAGAAACCGCGGGAATTCGCCCTCTCCATCGAGCGGATTTAGGCGGCCTAGCTACGCAAACGCAGGACCATGCTGACCCACCTAGAATTCGAGAACTTTCGGTGCTTCGACCGACACAAGTTAACACTTCGACCGTTGACGATTATTGTTGGCCGGAACAATGCTGGAAAATCGACCGTCACTGAAGGTTTACGTCTGATTTCATTGATTCTGTCGAGGTACCAACACTCCCATCATAGTGAGATTCCCGGTTGGCTGGATATTCCAAGGATACAGCGCGGTATCCAGCCCTCGCTTAGAGGATATGAATTCAATTTTGAGACGGTCTTTCACAGATACGGCGAACCCCCGGCGTCCGTTCGCGCCACGTTTGACGGAGGGACAAGCGTTACAGCATATGTTGGGCCGCGGGACGAGGTATATGGCGTCCTCCTGGATGAGAGAAAGCAGCCGCTCGCAAAGACCGGAAGCACGGGCCTCCAAAGTCCTTCATTGAACATTCTTCCTCAGATCGGGCCTCTGGTTCGCGACGAAGAGTTGCTCGATTATGATTACGTGCGACGTTCGATGTACTCAGCTCTCGCATCTCTACATTTCAGAAATGAGTTGTTTTACGAACCCCAGGCTTTCGCCTCGTTTTCTGGCTTGGCGGCGCAAACCTGGCCCGGACTCAAGATCGACCGCCCGGAGCTGACACGGCGGGACGGTAAACAATATGTCAGCGTAATGATTCGCGATGGAGATTTTGCCGCCGAAGCAGCATGGATGGGACATGGCTTGCAAATGTGGCTGCAAGTGATGTGGTTTTTGGCTCGGGCGACCAGCAGTTCCACGGTCGCGCTTGACGAGCCAGACGTGTATATGCACGCCGACCTTCAGCGAAAACTGATCCGGCTCGTCGCACCCCGATATACGCAGACGATCATTGCAACACACTCGGTTGAAATCGTATCTGAGGTTGAGCCCGAGAGCATCCTGATCGTCGAGCGACGCCGCCGTGCTTCGACATACGCGAACACGCTCCCCGGCGTCCAAGGGTTGATCGATAGAATTGGTGGCGTGCACAACGTGCACCTCGCGCGACTGGCATCCGCACGACGATGTGTGCTGGTCGAGGGAGACGATTTGAAGGTCTTGCGCCATGTTTATAATCGCTTATTTCCAGACTCCTTAGAACCATTAGACACGATTCCGAATATGTCGATTGGTGGTTGGGAGGGTTGGAACTATGCGGTCGGCTCATCGATGCTCCTTCGAGACGCCGTGGGTGCTCCAATAAGAGTATATTGCATTCTGGACCGCGACTACCGGACTGCGAAGGTCATAAGTGAAAGGTACAGGAGTGCTTCGACAGCGAGCGTCGATTTACACGTGTGGAAAAGAAAAGAGATGGAAAACTACTTGCTTGTGCCTACGGCTATTGCGCGCATCATGAGTCAGGGTTATAGAGGGAAGGAAGCACCGCCCACGGCAGAGGACGTATGCGCCAAGCTGGAAGATATTATTTCTGAGCTTCGCGATGCGTGTGTCGATTCCTTCGCTGAGGAGTTGGTAAAACAACGGCAAGTCAAGAGCGTTAAAGAGGCAAATCCTATGGCTCGCGCGATAGTGAGTGCGGCCTACCAGACGCCGGAAGGCAGACTTGAGATCGTATCCGGAAAGGAAGCCATTTCCCGAATGTCATCATGGGCCCAAGGCACCTTTGGTGTGTCACTGAGCATTACCAGAATCGCGCGAGAGATTGAGCGGCAAGAAATCAATCCGGAGTTAGCGGCAGTTATGTACGCAATACAGGCGAATCGCGAGTTACCCAGATAGGTCTACTTTGGGCAGGAATCGCCGCACGCCGTCATACGCGAACTCGTCAAGCCTGCCTCCGTTCGATCCCGCCCGGCTCGCGCTATTGCCCCGCGCGCTTTCTGGAAGTCCGCCATCAGGCGTGCGTAGTCGGCGACTGCCGAGGAGAACTCGCCTGCCGCGCGATTGCGGGTCGCGGGATCCCATGCGCGCATCTGGAGATCGGCGCCGGCCTTTTCGGCTTGTCTGGCCGCCGCTTGAAGGTTCGTGGAAGATGGGGTTCGGGTATGTAGAGGGGCGCGACAATTCAACTCGACGAGGTTCGCGAGTCGGCGTCGGACTCCTGCGCGTGCAATCGGGCGGGGAATGGGGATAGGTTGGGCGGGACGTAGGCGCGGGGCTTGGCGATGGAGCCCTTTTTTTGGAGATGCTTGATGATTCCGTTTGCTGGTAATCCTCTTAATCGCGCGAGTGAAAAGCGCACCGACTCCGGCTGGATTGAATCCAGGCGGCGCGATCCGTCGTCGCTGATATTGCCGCTCTGGCGGCTCGAGCCGTTTCTTCTTGGGCCGGAAAAATCAGACGCCGCGGCCACACTTGGCCTGATGCGGCCGGGAATCACCGATTCGCTCGCGAGCGCCGGCGCGGCGTGCATCTTTCTTGGTCTCGACGGCGACGCGGCGGTATTCGCGCTCGACGTCTCCGAAGCCGGCGATCCGGCAAGCGAGGGACCGCTGGCCGGACGCGGCTATTTCCGCGACGCGCGAGTGGCGGCGCAAATGGTCTCGATCAAGGACGCCGCGATCATCGCGCAGGCCAAGGCGATGATCGATTGGCATCAGCGCCACGGCTTCTGCCCACGATGCGGCGCGCCGACGGCGATGGTGGATGCCGGCTACCGGCGGCTATGCGGCAAATGCAAGGCCGAACATTTTCCGCGCGTCGATCCTGTCGTCATCATGCTCGCGACCGACGGCGACGCGTGCCTGGTCGGACGCGGCAAGCTGTTTCCGCCCGGGATGTTCTCCGCGCTGGCGGGCTTCGTCGAGCCGGGCGAGACGATCGAGGAAGCGGTGCGGCGCGAGCTGATGGAGGAAGCGTCGGCGAAAGTGGGCGAGGTGACTTACTACGCGACGCAGCCGTGGCCGTTCCCCTCGTCGCTCATGATCGGATGCTTCGCGAAGGCGATCAGCCGCGAGGTGAAGGTGGATGAAAATGAACTCGCCGAAGTGCGCTGGATCGAGCGCAGCATCGCGCGCGAGTTGATCGCGGGAAAGCAGGTCGATGGAATCAAGGTGCCGCCGCCGATCGCGATCGCTCATCATCTGATCAAGACCTGGGCTCTCGCCGGCAAATGACAGAGATTGCATCGCGAGTGAGTACCAAGTCCCGGCTGAGCGAGAAAGGTCGCATCGTTCGGGACCGATTGCAGATTCTAATGAATGGCTATCCATTCGGATTGCAATAAGCGATCAGAGAAAACGGATGCGGCGTTCGAGCCTCAATTCTCTGGTCTGACGTCCGCGAACTCTATTCAGA
>Ga0307374_10004542_pt1 | contig 23069 bp, 18 predicted proteins | sample OX3MG_FD_202532 | JGI IMG/M metagenome (GOLD analysis project Ga0307374, IMG submission 202532) | Soil microbial communities from Risofladan, Vaasa, Finland - OX-3 | ecosystem: Environmental > Terrestrial > Soil > Coastal area > Acid sulfate soil | place: Finland: Risofladan, Vaasa | collected... | reverse complement strand
TCCGCCGGTCATTTTCGTTTCTTCGTGCCTACCCGTAATACGCTTCTCCAGGCCGCTGGGCAAAAACGCCGCGTTTTTGCGAAGGTGCGCGACTCGCGCCCGAAGACGCGCAACTCGACAGAGAGGCGGTGGCCGCTTCCGCGACCGAGCCACCGCCGCCGCGGAAGGCAAAAAACGCCGTGCGGCAACGAAGACGCGCAACTGGCAACCCCCAAAAACGTCGCGTTTTTGCGAAGATGCGCAACTCGCGCCCGAAGACGCGCAACTCAAAGCGCGGAGAAGCAGAGCACCGCTCGCTTACCCCCCTTCTGAGAACTGGCAACGGTTGCCAGTTGGCCGCGCGGCCCGAAAACAGGTTTTTCCGGTCGGCGGAAAGCGCCGCTCGGTTAACGTAATGCCGGGTGGCCCCAGTGCCAAAAGCCCGTCTGCCAGCGAAGACGCGCAACTGCCATCGGCGAAAACGCCGCGTTTCTTCGAAGATGCGCAACTCGCGCCCGAAGATGCGCAGGTCGCCGGGGCCCATTGGCAACTGACAACGGACCACGGACACAACAGACCAGATTTCCAAAGATCCTTGCGTCAGGCTACTGAGTCCCGACACCTGCCCGCACTTTTTCGTTCTACCGCGCGACTGGCTCGGGAGGTTCGCGTGCAAAACCACCCCGTCGGGTTGCATGCGTGCCAAACCGTGCGTGCCGCCTGCCCACGGCGACGGCCGCGGCAGCCTGCCATGAGGCCAATCCGCCTGCCTCTACCCTTTAGACGCTCGGCCCGCCAAAAAGTTCCCCCGTTTCCCAATCCGAAATCCCGGCGCCCCAACCGCTCTCTTTGCCCGCCAACAGCAATACGTTTTCACGGCTGTCAAAATCCCGCCCCGCCGAAAGATTCGGGTCCGCCAACTCGGCCCGCCCGCCGGCCGCCGGCCCTCGACGGTGCCGCGTCGCCGCGGTAGTGTGATGTTGTCAGAATCTCGGCCGGATATTCAACCGCATGTGCAAATCGCCTGCAGCACCCGATGATACCGAGCCACCACGGCCTGCCTCGCCGACGGCTCTCGACGTCTGGCTGAGCGCCATGACCTGCTGGTATTTGACCGGCCTGCTGGCGGCGCTCGGGTTTTCGTTTGGCTTCTACCTCGTCAAGCCGGCCGGCGGCGTGGCGAATCAGGACCGCGAGTTTCTCGATGCCTTCACCTCGCAGGACGGCGAGTGGTATAAGCAGATCGCCACAGAGGGTTATCGTTACGACCCAAACACCCGGTCGAACGTCGCCTTCTTCCCCGTTTTTCCGCTCCTGGGGCGCGCCGTAATGGAGGTTACCGGATTGCCGCCGGAGGCGGCCCTGCTAGCTGTCTCAAACCTTTCGCTGCTCGCCGCGCTCGCGATGCTGGGGCTTTACACGCGCGCTCGCTACCCCGACGCGCCCGGTGATCTCGCCGCGTGCGTCGTGCTGGCCGCGGCCCTTTTTCCGACGGGTTGCTTCTTTCGCCTCGCGTACAGCGAATCGACCTTCCTATTGCTGCTCCTGGTTGCAATGTACGCCATGCTCCGTCGCTGGCCGCTCTGGTCGATCGCCTTGCTCGTCGGCCTGACGACGGGCGCGCGTGCCGTCGGCGTCGCGCTGCTCCCACCCTTCGCCATCCACATTTTTCGCAGGGCGAGTGCGGCGCGGCACGGCGGCTCGCCCGCAGCCCATCGATCCATCGCCCGGTTTCTCCGTGACCGCGTCGCGCCGTCCCTCGTCTACCTGCCGCTTGCCTGTTGGGGATTGCTCGCCTTCTCGGCTTGCCAGTCTTATGCCTTCGGCGATCCGTTCGCAGTATTCAAGGCCCACGGAAATTGGCGCATCCTCCCGGTGATTTCATGGCAGGAGAAGGCGCTGGCGCTGCTCACGCTGGAACCGATCGCCTCGGTTTACGAGAATCCGTCGCCGGCGTTCTGGGCATCGCAGGATTCGCAGAGCATTCCTTGGTTTAGCCTTCAGTTCGCGAACCCGTTGTTTTTCCTTGCTGGCGTCGCGCTCGTGGCAACCGGCGCGTGGCGGCGGTGGCTTTCGTTCGAAGAAGCCTCGCTGGCAGCGCTGATGCTGCTGATTCCCTACACCACGCGCGCCTACGAGATGGGGATGGGCTCGATGGGCCGCTTTGTGGCCGCTGTCTTCCCGGCCCATGTCGTTCTAGGGCAGGCACTCGCGCGGCTACCGGCGTCGCTGGGCGCGGCGTTGCTCGCCATCTCCGCGTTCTTCCTCGCCACGTATGCCGCCCTTTACGGGGCCGGCTACTTCATCTTCTAGACAGCCGCCTTCGGCTGTCGCGCGACCGGACGACAGCCGAAGGCGGCTGTCCCACATGACTCCTGTCACTCAGGCGGGTGGTTGTTTTTTTTGGAGGGGGGGCTTGTGCGGCTCAAGCTTCGCGGGTATCCTATCCTGCATCTTGGATCTTGGCCCGCTCGCGTTCGGCGTTTCTTGGCGGCCGGGCCAAAATATTGACCGCCGACGACATCGGCACATGTTGCCGAAAAAGCCGCCAGACGGCCGCTCGCGGGAGACCTGCAATATGGCGTGGTTCGGCGTACGATTTACGGGCGCTCCAGAGGCGTTTTGCGCGACAAGTGCTTCCGTGTCACTTGGATCCAGCCATTCACGCAGTTGCTGGTCGTATTGGCAATGTTCGGCATGGTCTCGTTAGGCGTAGTGGTTTCCCTGAAAGACGCAGCCTCGTTGCGCGAGCCGCAGGCGGAGATTTCAGCCATCTCCTGTGCGGACCTGCTGGGGGACAAGCCGATAAAAATACGCGCGACTCCGATGCGCAGCGAGCTGCCGGTCAGCAGCGCGAAATTGGCGGAATACGTTGCGCTGGTTGCAAAGCCCGCACCGCGGGAAGATGAGCCATTAGCGCGGTCGCGGCTTATTCACGTCAGCCGACTATGGCCGTCTGTGCCATCTTTGCCAAGTTGGCTTGACCGCGACCAGCGCGGGGTCATCAGCCGCGTAGCGGTCGGCGCCCCAGCGTTCTCACCCTCCTGGCGCGGGCTGGACATCGCGCCCATGCCATCGACACTGCTTTATTTGATTGTACTCTCCGCCGCTGCATTTGCAGACGCGCGAAACACGGCCAATTTGCCGCCTGACGTCGAGGCCGCGCTGCGTGCGAACGCGGAACGGCTTGCCGGCCTGGAAATACGCGGCTATTACCAGCGAAAGCTGCTGGGAAGCGCGAACGAAACGCTCAAAGAACTCGGGACGCTCGAGCCAGAGGCCGAGTTCTGCCAGCGGGTTTCATTCCGACTGAGGCTCGCGGGCAACCGAGTGCATCTGGAGACAAAGTACCCGCCGAGCAAATTTAACCCACCGGACACTACGCACGAAAGATCGTTCGACTCGCAAAAGCTCTATGTGGGCTCGGCCCACCCCACCGGTGAACTCTCGCGCGGTGTTCTCATGATTCACACGCCCGACACGCTCACCGCAGAGGAGCGGCAAGGACGAAGCTACGGCGCCATCTTCGACCTCGAGTATCTCCATGCCGCTGGCTACGAGGGTCCGCAGAGCTCCTCGGAGCTAGGCGAGCCCGTCCATTCCCTGATTCTCGACAAGATCGCGCACGGTCATCTGCTCGCCGCGGGCCCCGTTAACCACGACGGCCGCCAAATGCTCGAGGTGAAAGTTCGCTACCCGGACCCTTGGATAAGTACCCGCCGGTCGGAGGTGGAGAAAGACCCCAACCTGGAGTTCAAGACAAAGGAATCGACGGAGCTCCAGCAACGCGTGGAAAAGGAAGCCAGGCAAATGGTTGGGGCCAGCAGGATCGCGACGTTCACGCTCGACCCAGCGATGGACTTTGCGATTGTGCGTATCGAGGAAGCCCGGGCGGAAGGCGGTGGGTTGATGTTTGTGACGCGCAACATGGATTTCGTGGACGCAGGGAGCGGACTTCGCTTGCCCGAGACTTGCGAGGTGACCTCGTACGCCTACCCAACGCGGCCGCGGTTCTCGACGAACGCCCCCGCTTACACGACGACGGTGAAAATTGACGAGATCAAACGGCGTGATTTCGCGCCTGAGGACTTCCGTGTCTGGTTTGACCTCCCGGGGCTGGCGGTCTCTGATTACACTCACGCGAACGCGCGTGGCGGCGCCCCGTTCGCCTACCGCGTGCCAGGCGATATCCGTCAGGTCGCGCAGTTTCGGAAACATACCATTTTGATAGGAGCTAATGTCGCAATCTTCGTTGTGCTCGCGGCGCTGTTGGCGTGGCGCTATACGCGCCGGCGGGCCGGCGGGTCATAAATCAGGTGCGGCCTGTCCGGCCGAACGACAAAGTTGGGGTTGAAGGCGGTCGATCAATGGAAACGCTATTCTCGGTCATTGCGGCTTTGTTGTGCGGCGCGGCGACCGTCTGCGGCGGCGAAACGTTGCCTTCGACGGCGGAGGTCGCCGATCTGCTGTTCAGGCGCGACAGCAGGCTGCGTGCCGTCGCCGCCGTCTACCGCGAAGTCGACGGACCGGATCACGACGCGGTCGCTGATGGGTACCATCGGCGTTTCGTGGCTGCGCGCGCGCCAAATTGGTTCTTTCGCGATAACGCGCACGGGCACGCCGCGCTGGATTGGCGTCAGGATCCCTTGAGGAAAAGCATTACGATCCAGCCGGGGCAGTCAATCATCTTCGAGAACCTGAACCGCGTCACCTACGACTACGACTTGGCCCGGCGCGACGTGCAGACGGAGCTTCTTTTCAACGTGCTCTCGTGGTGGCCATACCCCGATTGGCCATCGCCGACGTCGTTCGGCGTTCCGTGGTCACTCTCCGCCGTGCCAGGGGATGCCAATACGAGCGATCAGACCGCGTCAGTCGTGTTCTTGCTGTCGGAGGGCGTCCTGTTGACGATGCTTGTGCGGCCGACGATGGGCGCCTGCTGCACGCTGCTCGGCGCGACCGCTCCTTTGGCGCTGGGAGTCGCCGTATCGCTGCTGGATACGAGCATATTTGAGGTCCGATATCTCGCCTTCGCGCAGCCGTTCTGGCTGATCGCCGCGGCGATCGCGGTTTGCCGTGTACCGAGGCGAGCTTTGCGGACAACGCTTGCAGCGATGCTGATTGGCTCGTTGCTTTTCGCGCACATTCGCTTCTGGCGTGAAGCGGAATTCGGCCAGCGGCCCGGCGCGAAGGGCGTCGCCGAGTTTCTCGATCGCACGCGGGACGCCGGCGAGCCGGTCGTAGTGTGCTCGCAGGTTTGCTACTACCCGATCCTCTACCACTCCTCCAACACGAGCGACCTCTGGCTGTTCGATGACGAGCACAACGTTCGCCGCCATAGCTGGGGCAGCGCGATCATCCAGCCTTCGGAATTACTTTCCGCGGGCGCCCTAAATGAGTTGCGCAGCCCGCGTGTGTGGCTCGTCGAGCTAGACGGCGGTTTTGGGCCCTTGAACGTGCCACGCGGCGCGGGCTGGCGGCTCAAATCAGAACGGAGATTCCGAGGAATATGGAGCTTCGAAGGCGAGTATGTTGTGAAGGAGTACGAGAACAGGCGATCGGCGACCTTGCAATTAACGGCTCACTAGGACTAGGCGCGCGGAGCGGAACGATGCTATTGGCCAACCGGAACTTCGAAAGGGCACAGGCAGGCGAGCCCCGCCGCCACCCCTGCGGCTCACGAGCGGTCGGTGTCGAGGGACAGGCTCGCGAAGGCCCCCGCCGCACGGCGCGGTGTGCGATCACGCTTATGGAAGTGCTGGTAGTCATCTCAATCATCGGCATGCTCATGTCTCTATTGCTGCCGGCGGTGCAACTGGCGCGCGAAGCGGCGCGGCGATCGCAATGCGCCAACAATCTCCGCAACGTCGGCCTGGCCGTGCAGGGTGAGATAATGGCCAAGCGGCGCTTACCCGCTTCGGGAAACTTCGGCACCACGGGCACCCCTTTCCATGATTGGGTCGTCAACGTGCTGCCGTACCTCGAGCGGTCGGATATCGTGAAGCAATGGCGGTTCGACGAAGCGTGGAACCAGCAGCCCAATTCGGCACTCGGGGCGACGCACATCCGCGTGCTCGTCTGCCCGGACGACGACACAACCACACACGAGCGGGGAAATCTGAGCTACGTGGCCAACGGAGGGTTCGGCTGTACGCTGCCTGTCGACTGCCCTTCGATCGTGCATTCCGCGGGAGGCGTCCCGCAATTCGCCAAGCTCGATTTCAACGGCAACGGCGTAACTTGCCCGGCGAACCCGGCTCAGGACACCAGCCCCATTGGGACTGATAAGGACCTCTTCTTCAAGACGGGGTTGTTCTTCGGCGAGAATTGGCCCTATGGCTCGGGTACCGTGCGGCACCACACGCCCGACTCGATTCTCGACGGGCTTTCGCAAACGATCATGCTCACTGAAAACCTTTGGGCAGGCTACGACCCGGCTGGAAGCGGCTGGGCGAACCCCGTTCCGTGGCGAGCGTGCTTTTTCGTAAGCGCCTATGTATGCGACAACAACGACTGCTCGGGGGGCAACGTCGACTGGGCGCGCGCCAACAGCCGCGTGGGTCCGAGCGCGGCCGAGGCCATCAACGGCGCTCTCTCGGCCGTCGAAGGGGCGAGTCCCTGGCCGTCGTCGCGGCATCCGGGCGGTGTCAACGTCGTGTTCTGCGACGGTCACCTGCGATTCCTGAACGAGAACATTGACGGGGCAGCGTACGCGTGGCTGGTCACGCCGCAAGGGAGCACCATCCGTGGGCCCCTCGCCCAGCCGCCAAGGGAGGACCAATAATGCGTCCCTGGCTCTCGGTCATCATACCGACGTACAACGGCGAACGCTTTTTGCATGAGGCACTCACAAATGTCGCCGCGCAGCACGACGCCGACGTCGAGGTCGTCGCGATCGACGGCGGCTCGGCAGACGGGACCCGCGACATTTTGCGTCGCTGGTCACGCCACCTCCGCCTAGTAATGATCGAGCGGCCGCACTCGGGAGACTGGGTGTCGTCGACGGCGATGGGCATGGCAGTGGCAGAGGGGGAATATCTGTGCTGGCTTCACCAGGACGATACGTGGTGCAAGGGCCGGCTCGCGGCGCTTCGCCGACAGTTGAGCGCGGAGCCGCACGCCGCGTTCATCGTTCACCCCTGCTGGTACAGCAACTCACGCGGGGAACGCATCGGCTACTGGCGGTGCCCGCTGCCCCGCACGGACCGTCTGCTGCGCTTCGACGAGGTGGCGTCGCCGCTTTTGGTGCAGTGCTCGATCGCGACGTGCGGCGCGATATTCAGTTGCGAAGCGGCGCGGAGCATCGGGTCGCCAGACCCAGCCCTTCCCTACCATGCCGACTGGGATTACTGGCTGCGCTTGGCGCGACTCGGCCGCACACTTTATCACCACACGCCCCGCGCTTCGTTCCGGATCCATGCAGCTTCGCAAACGATTTCCCGCGCTGGTGAGTCGGACCGTCGCTTGGCGGAGGCGCGCGCAATCTTGCGGCGGCACTTGCCGCATCTCGCCGCACGCGGTCAAGACGTGGCGCGCCTCGAAGAAGTGGCGGCCGTTTCGGCAGAGGTGAACCACGCCCTTAATTCACTTGTGGCGGGGCAGGCAGTCGATATTCTGGGGCCGCTGTGGCGCGCGGCGGCGCTCGGCCCGACAGGCTGGACCAGACGGCTGCGCGACTCTCGACTTGTCGAGCGTTGCCTCAGCCGGCTTCAGGCAAGCAGCGGTCTCCGGCCCCTGTTGCTCGCCCGCCTGGCGGACGGGACGCGCCGCCGCCGACCGCAGCGGAACGCCGCCAATCTCGCGCATCCGGTCCACGCCGATTCCGCCGAGCACGGGCGGCTCGGCACGGTCCCGCGCGACTCAATTGCAATCCACGTCGCTCCAACGGCCCGCGCTCCCACTCGAGTCGCGGCGGAGATGCAGCGGACATGACCGAGCACAGCGCCGAGGGAAACGGCCAGTTCGCACGCCTGCTGCCGGCGGTGGCCCTGGCCGTTTGTCTTGCCCCGTTCACCTCGCTTTTGACGCGTGGCGATGCGATTCTTTCCGACCCGAAGCGCGACTACAACGTCATGCACTTGCCGTTGGCGCGGTTCGCGCGGGAAGAATTGCTTGCTGGTCGCTGTCCGCTTTGGAACCCGTACTTGGCCTGCGGCCAGCCATTGCAGGCCGCGCAGCAAGCGCTGCTCTTCTATCCGCTGTCGACGCCGCTAGTGATGGTATTCGGCGCCGACCGCGGGCTCCTGATCTCGCTCTTTGCGCATTTAGCGCTCTGCTACGCGGGCACGTATCTCGTGGCGCGTCGCGCGGACCTGTCGCGTTGCGCGGCCGCATACGCGGGGCTTGTCGCGACGTGGGGCGGCGCCTTGACGGGCCACCTCGTCGAGGGCCATTTCGGGGCGGTCCTGGAGACCGCGCTCGTCCCGTGGTTCTATCTGACACTGGTTGACCTGCTGCGCTCGCCCGACGTTATTCGATCCGCGCGTTTCGCGACGGTCGCGGCGCTCGGGGTGCTCGCCGCGCAGCCCCAGGTGCTCTATTACGCTGTTGTCGCGGGCGCGTTTTGGGCGGCGGGTTCACTTTGCTGCGGCGACGCGGCACGCCACCGAGCCCCTGCTGTCCGCTGGGGTATTGTTGCCGCGGTGGTCGCCGCGCTCATCGCCGGGGTGCAACTCGTACCGCTGGCGGAGTTGATGCGCGACGGCCTCAGCGACTCTCCGCGCGGCACGGCGCCCTTCGCGGCAAAGTTCGCGCTTGACGGGATCGACTCGGCGCGGTTGCTGGTGCCGTTCGTCAACGGAACGCCGTTCGCGCACGTGGCGCAGTTCGACGGCGCCGACATGTATCACGAGCGCGTTGTTTACCTCGGCTTCGCTGTGCCGCTACTGGCGATCGTGGGTTTGTCGCGCGCCCGCAGGCCCGGATGGCAGTGGGGGGCGGCGTGGAGCCTGGTGGCGGCACTCGGGCTCGCCTTCGGCGACAGCACGCCGGCCCTCGGTCTGCTCGGGCGCGCGCTGCCCGGTCTGTTCTTGTTTCGTTGTCCGGGCCGCGTGTTTCTTGTCGCCTCTTTGCCGGCCGCCCTACTGGCGGCGCGAGGGCTTGACGGCCTGGCACGCGGCGAGCCACGTGCGGGCCGGATGGGCCTGCTACACCTCGCGGCGGTGACGCTCGCGTCCGCGAGCATCCCGGTGTACGCGGCGCTTGCGCTTGCGCCGTCGTTTGACTGGCAACGGTACGCTCAATACGCGCGCGAGAACTTATTGGAAGACCTGTCACTTTGGACGGTGCTGGCCTTAAACGCAACGGCAATAATCGGTTTGGGCGCGACAAGACGGCTCGGCGGACTGGCCGTCTCGCTGCCGCTCATTGCGATTGCGGCGTCCGATCTAGGATACTTCAACCTCCGAAACTTCCGCATGGAAGACCGTGAACCGCGCAGTGCGTCGGAACTCCCGCCGACCGATTCGATGACGCGATTCGTTGAGGCATCGGCCTTTGGTCATATCGACTACGATGCGCTGCGGTACAGCGGATTGACGCGTGCCGCGATTTCCGAACATCGGCGGGCGGTTGGCACCTACGACGGCGGAGTTTTGCCTGCCGCCACTGCGCGACTGTTCAAGTCCATCGAGACGCGGTCGGGGCCGCCGCTTACGCTTGCCACGTGCGCCTTGGCGTGGTCAGCCAGCGGGCACATGGCGCAGAATCCAGGCGGCGTGTTGCCCAGGATTCGTTTCGTGTGCGGCGCATGCGCCGCGGCCGAACTGCCAATCGAGGAAATGACCGACGGCGACACCCGCGACTTGAGCTCCCAGTCGGGCGCGGCTGTGCTGGACCGGGAAACGCCACGGGAGTTGCGGATGGACGTCAGCGCGCCTGTCGACGGCTGGCTCGTTGTCGCGGATACATATTATCCGGGCTGGATCTGCGAAGTCGACGGCGTGAGTCAACCGATCGACGCCGCGCATGGAGTTTTTCGCCGAGTGCGGCTCGAAGCCGGCCGGCACACGGTCGTCATGAGGTACGAGCCCCTTTCGTTTTTCGTTGGCCTGATTGCCACGATGACCGGCGTGCTCATCGTAGCGGCGATGCTGCTGGGGCGTTGGGGTACGCGGCGGCGGGGTGTTGACAGGACCATTCGCCAAATGGTCAATGCGACGCCTTGAGAACCACATCCAGAAGATGTTCCTATGAAGCCAAATTCGAACGAAACGCTGTTGCCAAGCTCCCTGCGCCGCGAAGCAGTGGCCGCCGTGATTGTCCGGCGGCTGTGCGCCGAGCAAGATCGGCTGCGGTCAGCCTGGAAGAGCGCAAGTCCCTTTGCGCATATCGTGATTGACGACCTCTTGCCCGCCGAGGTCGCGCGCGAGTTTCACGCGAGGCTGCCCCCGCCGGAGCAGCTGCTCACGCGCTCGTCCCTGAGGCAGCGCAAGCGGGTCGGTGTGGAACTGGAGCGGTACGACCCGGCCGTGAGCGAGCTCCTGTTCGCCTTTCAGCACCATGAGGTTGTGCAATGGATCGAGCAGATTACCGGACTGGTGGAACTCGCACCCGATGCATCGCTCTACGCATCGGGCCTGTCGGTGATCGCCGAGGGCGGTTTTTTGAACCCGCACCTCGACAACTCGCACGACGGAGAGCAGAGCAAATACCGCGCGCTCAATCTGCTCTACTATTTGTCGCCCGGTTGGTTGCCGGATCACGGAGGGAACCTGGAACTTTGGGACAAATCCGTGCGGCATCCGACGGCGGTTCTGAGCGCCTTCAACCGGCTCGTGCTGATGAAAACCGATCGTTGTGCCTGGCACTCGGTCACGCGGGTCGCCAGCCGGCAGCCGCGCTGGTGCGCGTCGAACTATTATTTTTCGTCTCGGCCACCGGCGGACACCCCTTATCGCCACGTCACGACGTTCGCCGGCCGGCCTGAAGAGAAAGGCAAACGGTTATTGCTGGCTCTTGACGGATTGGCTGTGAACGTGGTCGGCAAGATGTTTCCCGCCCTTGTACGCCGTAACAAACATCGCCGTTCCACGGACGCTGCGCATCCGAACAGTGAAGCACGCCGATACGGCTGCGATCGCTCATTGCCTGACGACACGAGCGCGCCCAATGACCCGGAGCCGGGTCGATGATGCCTGGACCGCTCATCCGTCGCGCGCTTGGCCCTGCCGAACATTGGGTAACGGGCCTTTATCGCCGCTGCTTCGTCGACGTGCGCCAATTCGCGGCCGATTTAGCCTCGGATCTTAGCCCCGCGTCCATCCTCGACGTTGGATGCGGAGAAGGCCAGTCGACCGAGGCGCTGGCCGAGGTCTTCTCCAAGGCTTCGATCGTAGGCGTGGATATCACGCCTCGCGTCGGCCGGCTGTTTAGGGGAGACAATCAGCGGGTGCGCTTCATCCGAGAAGACATTGGCGCTTTCGCTGACCAAAACAAGGGTACGTTTGATCTCGCCGTGCTATGTGATGTGCTTCACCATCTCCCCGTCGACCAGCGCGCTGGCTTTTTGCAAAACGTCGCATCATGCATGCGGCCGCGCGGTTGGCTGGTGGTCAAAGAATGGCAGCCGCGAGCGAGCCTCGTACATCTTCTCTGCTATCTCGGCGATCGCTACCTGACAGGTGATCGCGTGCGCTATGCCGACGGTGTGGAACTTCGAGAACTGCTCAACGGCGTTCCCTCCCTCAGCGTCGACCATGACACGCCCGTACGCCCCTGGCGGAACAACATTGCCATCTGGGCTCGATTCGTCCACGACCGCGATGAAGCTGAAGTACGCTCGATACGCTAAAGGCGACGCCTAAGGCCCTCGATGACCTCCGCGTCTTGCAGCCGCAACGTGGGCGTCGTATCGACTTCAATGGAACCGTCTGCGGCCCCCGGCTCTTCTTCCGCCTTCTCGCGCCCAACGTGGCGGGAAATCCCTTCGCGCGACCATGCGGATTTGGCGTCGGCGAGAATTTTCACGAGCGCGTCGTCTACCTCGGGCTCGCCAGCCTTCTGCTGGCCCTCTACGGTTTGTCGCGCGCGCAAGCGTCGCGGTGGGAGTGGGGCGCGGCCGCGCTGGTGACGTTGTCGCTGGCGATCGCGTTGGGCGATAGCACTCCCGCCTTCGGTGTGCTGTCGAGGACCGTGCCCGGCTTGGGACTTTTTCGCTGCCCAGGCCGCGTGTTCGGCGTGGCGTCGCTTTTCGTGGCGCTGTTGGCGGCGCGCGGGCTTGATGGCCTCATGGGTTTTCAGCGATCAATTGCGATACAGCACGCTTGTGCCAGCGGCCCTCGAGGCGCGCCGGCAGTTGCTGGGCACGAAGGAAGGCGGTGTCTTGCCGGCGGCCACCGAGCGACTGTTTCGCGCGATTGAATCAAAGCCGCGCGTTGTCTTAAGGGTGGCCGCTTGCGATTATGCGGTTTCGGGCGACGGTGCGCGCGGCGAGCCGCTGGAAGAACCGTTGCCGCGGCTGCGATTCTTCTCCGAGACGGACTCGGCCCTGGTGGACATGCCGCTCGACCGCATCGCTGCGGGCGACGTGCGGCGAATGCGCCGGCGGATGCTGGGGACGGCGAGCGTGGTCGCTGAAGAGCCCCAGCGGCTGACCATCGACTGCGATGCGCCGGCGGCCGGCCGGTTGCTGCTGGCCGACACGTGGTATCCCGGCTGGAGAGCCACTGTCGATGGCCGTCCGGCCGCGATCGATCGGGCGCACGGCGTCTTTCGCAGCATCCGTCTGGCGGCGGGAACACACCGCATCGTCTTCGTCTTCGGTCCGTTGTCGTTCCGCCTCGGACTGGGCGGCACGCTGGCGGGTATCGTGATTTGGCTGGGACTGCTGGTATTCGGCATTCGGCGGAATGTCCGCGCAGGCCGGTATCGGCGGTCTTGACGCGAATGGGGTTCAAGTCGATGGTCATCATCGCGGTCGGCGAGCGCGTCTTGATCGGGCTTGTTGCAGTTTCGCCGCGCTTGTATTGTCGGGTCTGGTTGGCTTGCGACCAGCAGCGTCGACACGATCACCGAGGCCCGCGTGCAGCAGGCGCTGTCGACCTTGTTGAAGGGCCGCACGAGCTTCGTGGTGGCCCACCGTCTCAGCACCATCCGCCACGCCGACCAGGTGCTCACGCTTTCCGACGGCCGCATCATCGAGCGCCGGCACCGGCCCACCATCGGCGACTAAGTTTCGCCCTCGCGCTGTGCGGCCACGACTTCGAAGAGGTAACCGTTCGGATCGCGAAAGAAGAACCGCTCGAACGGCGTGGGTCGCACCGGCGCGATCATCTCCGCACCGTGCCCCGTCAATCGCGACTTCAGCGAGTCGAACTCACGCACATCGCACTCGATGGCCACATGTCGGCCGTACTCCTTCTCGAAGGGCGAGGGCTGAAAGTCGGGCACCTCGATCAGGTGCAGCTCCTGGCCCGGAGCGATTTCGAGCCAGGCCGCCGGCTGCCCGATGTTGCCCGGCCGCTCGATCGGCCGCCAGCCCAGCGTGGCCGCGAAAAAATCTCGCGACCGCGCCACATTGCGCGTGGCCAAGGTGATATGGGCGATGGTCATGGAAGCCGCCTCCGTTCGATGCTCATCAACGATTTGTTCGGCATTGTATCACGCGGCATACACGATCACGACTTCGTTCTCGGCAAGTGTATCTCCCAGCCGCCCGGTCGCGGATTCGGACGTTGTGCTGGGGAGTTGCTTTGGTGCCTAACTTGTCTTTAACCTGGTCCGTCTACCATCTGCAGGCCGCAAGACGGCAGCCTAATTCGTCTGAACATTCGAGCAAGACCATTGTAACACGACATTCGTAGCGGTGGGCGACCATTGGCTGATTACCTGGGGCGACGACGACGCACTTTATACGGCCTACGGCGACGGCCGCGGATTTGAGCCGTTTGTCGATGTGAAGCTCAGCCTCGGCCTGGCGAAGATCAACGGCGGGCCGGACGGCTTCACGGCCGTCAACCGGCGGTCATCCACCTGCGAGCAACGCGGCGACGGCGTCGAGGGCAAAAAGGCCAGCGGCTTGTTGACCACGGCCTATTTCGCCGAAAAATGGGACGTGGCACCCGGCGAAACGGCCGGCATACCGACCAAATGGATGAGCGCCGACGGCCTCACCTTTTTCACCCGGTCCTTTCCGGCGAAGATTGCTTTTCCGTGCGGCGGGCCACCTTGTCGGTTTCTGAAGGCCGGATGCACGTCGATTTCATGGAGAACTTGATGAAGGGTCCAAAGTAATGCCGGCGGGCAGTTATCCAAGACTGGCTGGCCACAGTCTTCTGACGATGGTCGCGTGGCCGTACAAACAATGGGCCGTCGGTCTGCTGTTGACCGCGCTGGCTTCGTCGGCCCCTGCCGAGGACTGGCCGCACTGGCGCGGCCCGCGGCGCAACGACGTCATCGCCGATAACTCCGGTTGGCACGACGGGCATTGGGTGGATAAATCGCCAATTTGGGAGACGAACGCTGGCGAGGGAAGCACCTCGCCGCTGATCGTCGGTGGCCGACTCTATGTGATGGGCTGGGAAGGTGGCAGCGACCACGTCCGCTGTCTGGACGCCAAAACGGGCAAGCCGATCTGGAGCGTTTCCTATGAGTCCCCACGATATGGTCGGCACGCCGTTGGTGACGAGAGCGCTTATGCGGGACCGACGTCCACCCCCGAGTACGACGCCGAGACAAGATGCCTTTACACTCTGAGTTGCGACGGCGAGCTGAACTGTTGGGACGCGAGCGCGGGGGGAAAGAAGGGGTGGAGTTTCAACTTGTACGACCGTTTTCACATCGAACGAAGACCGGCCAGCACACTCGAGAAAGACGACCTGCGCGACTACGGCAACGCTGGCTCACTTCGTTTTAGCCTCGGCTACGGTGCTGCTGGCGAAACTCCGTGGGCGTGCCGCCCGTCGCCTGACGGAACGCGATCGAAAGCTGACGAGAATCGGTGAAGCCCGATCGCTGCGCGACGACCGACATTGGCAGGTCGGTGTCGGCCAGCAGCATTTTGGCCCGTTCCAGATGCGCCCGCCGGATCTCTTCCCAGATGCCGCGCTGCAGGTGGCGGCGAAACCGCCGCTCCAACGACCGGCGCGAGACCGGAACCGCCGCCAACAAATCGCGCACGTCGATCGGTTCGTCGGCATGATCGCGGATGTAACGGACCGCGGCGGCCACGTCCGCGTCGGGCAGCGCCTGAATATCTGATGACGCTCGAACCACCACGCGCACCGGGGGAAGCACCAAGCGCGGCTCGGACAACCGTTCGTCGGCGAGGATTTGCTCCAACATCCTCGCCGCCTCGTGTCCGATCCGCTCGCCGGGCAGCGCCACGCTGGAAAGCGAGGGCCGCGCCAGGTCACACAAAAGGTCGTCGTCATCCACACCGACGATCGCTACCTCGTCAGGCACTTTGAGTCCCAAGTGCCGGCAGTATTCCGACAACTGCACCCCCTGGCTGTCGTTGCTGGCGAACAGCCCCAAAGGTTTTTCCAGCGATTTCAACCAGATCAAAAGCGATTCGTTCCAAGGCCACTGGCCCGTGGGATCGCCCAGCTTCTGCATGCGGTCGTGAAATGCCGCGGCTTGGTAACCGGCCCGTTCGATCTCGCCAACAAAGCCGGCTTCGCGCCCCAGCGAGAAGGCGTGGTATGGGAATCCGACAAAGGCAAACCGCCGCACGCCGCGCTGGAGCAGGTGCTGTGCGGCCATTCGGCCGACCGCTTCATGGTCGACGATGACTCGTGGAAAAGGAAGTTCGGGCAGCACGCCCGACACGTTTACCACCGGTCGGCGAAGACGTTGCAGTGCTTTGGCCAGCGGCTCCGTGAAGATGTGCGCGATGAAGCCGTCTTGTTCTTTGACCGGAGGCGACTCGAGCGCCCGACGGTCGGGGGCGATCGGCGTAAAGATCCATTGTGGTCGATCGGCGGCAAACGCTTTGATCCCGTGCAGAATATCACGATAGAAACCGAGGCCGTAGCCAAACACCAGGCCGATGCGGAACAGGCGGTTGGCATCGCCGTCGTGAGGCGGTTTCTTGGCCGCCCGATCGACAGCCGTGCTTAGACGCCGCTTGCGGCGATGACCGTCGACCGGATTTTTCATGTCGTTCGATCGTCAATTACGGAGCGACCTTGGTGATCGTCCATGTGCTCACGTGCGTCTTCATCGACGGCAACTTCTGCGGCTGGGTTTCATCGGCAGCGAACAATACTTGCTTGCCATCAGCAGCAAGGGGCTCCTCTCAGGTTGGATCCACCATCGCTTCAGCTTAGCATGCAAGCGTTCCGCCGTAAGCCCCGCTTGTCGTCAATTGACAAAAGATTTACGCGATGTGACATGGCCGATTTTAGACCATGGTACAGAATGGAAGGTGGATTTGGCAGCGAGTAGGATTGTCAACTGAATGCCTGATATGCGACCGCCCCACGGTTTTACCATCGCTCTATTGTTGTCGGTCGGACTCGCTCATGCGGCCAGGGCCGACGAGGAGACTGCCGGCTTCTTTCGCGGCCTGAATCTAAACGGTCCGGCAGTGACCATCGACGGCCATACCTGGGAAGGAAAGGACTCGCCGCACTACAAGTGCGATGACATGGCGTTTGAAAACCCACAAGTCGCGTTGGTGCCCGCCACGGACAAGGCGAGGGCCAAGATGCTCCGCTCCAGCCGTTGGGGAGGAGGCAACAATCGGGTAACGCTGGTCGATCTGCCGCCCGGAACGTATTCGGTGTTCTTGTACGTCTGGGAAGACAACAACCCGGAAACGTTTACGATCGCTCTCAACGGACGCACCGTCGCGGCCAATTACAACAGCGGCAGCATGGGCCACTGGGACAAGCTCGGTCCGTGGGTTGTTCAGTGCGCCGACGGCACGTTGACCTTGGCCAGCCAAGGCGGGGCCGCCAACTTTTCGGGCATCGAGATTTGGCGAGGAGAATACGACGGGCCTGAGCCGGCCGAAGCCAACCCCGACGCGATCGCCTTCTTCGAAAAGCGGGTCCGGCCGGTGCTCGTCGAGCATTGCTACCAGTGCCACAGCGCTGAGGCGGACGAACTGCAAGGCGAACTATTGGTCGACTCACGGAGGGGATTACGACGGGGCGGATACAGTGGTCCGGCGGTAATGCCGGGCGACCCCGACCACAGCCTGTTGATCGAGGCGGTGCGTTACAAGAACCCCGATTTGCAGATGCCCCCCGACGCCCGGCTCCCCGACGACACCATTGCCGATCTGGAGGTATGGGTCAAACAAGGGGCGCCGGATCCGCGTCGGCAGTCGCCCGTGCGAGCGAAGCAGAAGACGGTCGACGTCGAGCAGGGCCAGCGGTTCTGGTCGCTGCGACCGATCACCAATCCTTCCGTGCCGGTAGTGAGCGATGGCGATTGGCCGGCGAACGACGTTGACCGCTTCATACTGGCGAAGCTGGCCGCGAGCCACCTGCGGCCGATCGGCGACGCCGACAAGCGCACGCTCGTTCGCCGCGCCACTTACGACCTGACCGGCCTGCCTCCAACGCCCGAGGAAGTAGACGCCTTTTTGGCCGACGGTTCGCCCGATGCCTTTCGGCAGGTCGTCGATCGGCTGCTCGACTCGCCGCGCTACGGCGAGCGTTGGGGCCGCCATTGGCTCGACGTGGTCCGTTACGCCGACACCGCTGGCGACAATTCCGACTTTCCCATTCCTCAGATCTATCTTTATCGCAATTGGGTCATCGACGCCTTCAAACGCGACTTGCCCTACGACCAGTTCATCTCCCAGCAGCTTGCCGGCGATCTGATGCCGAGCGCGACTGACGACGAGCGGTGGCAGCGGACGGTCGCCACCGGTTATATCGCCAATGCCCGGCGGTTCGGCTCGCGCGTTGACGATTACCCGCGGCACCTGACGATCGAAGACACCATCGACAATCTGGGCCGGGCATTTCTCGGCCTGACGCTCAATTGTGCCCGCTGTCACGACCACAAGTTCGACCCCATCACCACCGAAGACTACTACGGCCTGTACGGCATTTTCCACAGTTCGCGCTATCCCTGGCCCGGCATCGAGCTGGAGCAGAAGCAACGCGATCTCGTGTCTCTTGTCTCGGCGGAAGAGGCGAAACGAGCGACGGCGGCCCACAAGGCCAGGCAAGAGCAGCTCGACGCCGAGGTGCGGCGGCTGGAAAAGCTTCGCGACCAGGCGGCAAACAAGGAAGCGAAAGACAAGCTCAACAAGGAAGTGGAAAAGGCCCGCGACGCGGCGGTGAAGCACGCCAAGACGTTGCCCGACGTGCCCTGGGCCTACGCCATGGCCGAGGCAGGCACGATCGAAAACGTGCGCGTACAGTACAAAGGCGATCCGAACAAGACGGGGCCGGAAGTCCCGCGCCGGTTCCCGCTGTTGCTGGGCGGCAATATGCTGGCGGCCGATGACCCGACGAGCGGCCGGCTGAGCCTGGCCCACTGGATCGCCGACGCCAAAAACCCGCTCGCCGCGCGGGTGATGGTCAACCGAATCTGGCAGTATCACTTCGGCCAGGGAATCGTGCCCACCGCAAACGATTTCGGCAAGCAAGGCCAACCGCCCACGCATCCCGATCTGCTCGACTGGTTGGCCAGCCGCTTCATCGACTCGGGTTGGTCGATCAAGGCCATGCACCGCCTGGTGATGCTCTCGCATATCTATCGGCTGGCGGCCATTCACGATCCGGCGTCGATTGCCGCCGATCCGGCCAACGACCTGTTGTCGGGCTTCCGGCGCCGCCGGCTCGATGCGGAGTCGATCCGTGATACACTGCTCTTCGTGGGAGGCAGTCTCGATCTGTCGCCCGCCGGACCGCACCCCTTCCCGCCGAGCACCGAGTGGAACTTTACGCAGCACAATCCATTCAAAGCCGTGTATGAAACGAACCACCGCAGCGTGTATTTGATGACGCAGCGTATCCAACGGCATCCCTACCTGGCCATTTTCGACGGCGCCGACCCGAGCTTCAGCACGCCTCGGCGGATGACGACGGCCACGCCGCTGCAATCGCTCTATCTTTTGAACAACGAGTTGGTTCACCAGCAAGCCGAGCGCGTCGCCCGGCGATTGCTTGAAGAACGGCCCGATGACGCCGCTCGTGTTGAGTGGGCCTATCAATTGTTGTTCTCGCGTCCTCCTGGGGAAGACGAAGCGACGCAGGCGACGAGTTTTCTTCGGCGGGCGCGGTCGGCACTCGAACAAGCTGCGACGCCAGCCGATCGGGTCGCGGCGCTCGCCTGGCAAAGTTACGTGCGGTCACTGTTTCTTTTGAACGAGTTTGTCTATGTCGACTAGCCTGTCCGCGTTCCGTCACCATCCCACGCGACGTGACTGCCTCCGCTCGCTGCTGGGCGCGTCGCTCGTCTTTCCCGGTATATTGTCGGAGCTGCTCGCCGGCGATTCGCAACCCGCCGCCGCACCCGCCGGGCCGCTCGCGCCCAAGCCGCCGCACTTTCCGGGCAAAGCGAAGCGCGTGATTTTCCTCTTCTCGACCGGCGGCGTGTCGCACATGGACACCTTCGATTTCAAGCCGGAGCTGTTCAAGGCCGACGGCAAGAAGACCGGTATCGGCGGCGGGCTGTCGAACCAACAACGCGTGTTGCTCAAGCCTCGCTGGGAATTCAAGCCGGGCGGAAAGTGCGGCACGCTGGTGAGCGATCTCTTTCCGCACATCCGCGAGTGCATGGACGACATCTGCCTGATCCGCTCGATGAAGTCGGACGACAACGAACACTATCAGGCGACGCTGGCCATGCACACCGGCTCACTGTTCTTCTCGCGGCCGAGCCTGGGCGCTTGGGTGAGTTACGGCTTGGGCACGGAAAACCAGAACCTGCCTTCGTTTATCGTTCTCGCTCCGCACCTGCCTTACGCCGGCACGCAGGTCTACGCCAACGACTTTCTGCCGGCCTATTACCAGGGAACGCGCGTGGTGCCCGGCGGCGAGCCGATTGCGAACCTGCGCCCGCGCACCGCGCCCGCGGTTCTGCAAGAGCTGGAGCTGGGCCTCGCCGCCGAACTGAACCGCAAGCACCTTGCCGACCGCGCGACCGCCTCCGACCTGGCCGCCCGCATGCAATCGTTCGAAACCGCTTTTCGCATGCAAGCCGAAGCGCCCGAGGCGTTCGACTTGTCGAAAGAGCCTGACAGCACGCTGCAAATGTACGGACTGGCGCGCGGCCAGACCGATAGCTTCGGCTGGCAATGTCTCATTGCCCGGCGGCTCGCCCAGCGCGGCGTGCGCTTCATTGAATTGATCGACAGCGGTTCATCGGGCAACTGGGACTCGCACGGCAATATGGCCGATCACGGTCCTTTGGCCAAGAAGATCGACCAGCCGATCGCGGCGCTGCTCAAGGATCTCAAGCGTGAAGGAATGCTCGATGAGACGCTCGTCGTGTGGACCACTGAGTTCGGCCGCACGCCTGGGATCGACGGCGACCAGGGCCGGGGCCATCACAGCGCGTGCTTTTCCTCGTGGCTGGCAGGAGGCGGCGTCAAGGGCGGGATGGTACATGGTGAGACGGACGAGCTCGGCGCGACGGTCGTCAAAGACCGCGTTCACTTTCACGACTTCCATGCCACGCTTTTGCACCTCTTGGGCTTCGACCACACGCGTCTGACGTATCGCCACGCCGGCCGCGACTATCGCCTGACCGACGTGCAAGGCCGCGTCGTCGAACAGATCGTCAGCTAACATCACCAATGAGAACCAATCACGTCAAAGCGCCCTGGTCCGGATACTCGACGCTTGCCGCCGTCATAACAAAGTGCCCGGCTTCATGGCAGGCGATGTCGCGGCGGGCAGGTCGCTCCTCGAACAGGGGTTCCGAATGATCGCTTACGGCGGTGACTTGTGGATTTATCAGGCGGCCCTGCGAGAGGGCATCGCCGCGCTCGAAAGGCACCGCTGCACAACTCATCACGCTTGAAAACAGGATCTGACCATGGAATTTCGCGTCGGCATCACGCGTGATTTTCTCAAGCCCGACGGTTCGCTCGGGTTCGGCGACATCGGCCTCGGGTTGTTGGACCAGAATCCGGACCCCCGTTGGGAATTCTTGCCTGAAGCTTGCGACGAAATCGCGCCCGAAGTCGCCGATGAATACGATGCCCTGCTGGTGCTGGCACCTCGCGTGACGGCACGCACGGTCGATGCCTGCCGGCGATTGAGCCTGATCGCTCGCTTCGGCGTCGGCTACGACAACGTCGATGTCGACGCCTGCACGCGCAACGGCGTGATGCTCAGCATCACGCCCCAAAGCGTCCGCCGGCCGGTGGCCACCTCGGCGTTGGCCTTTCTGTTGGCCCTGTCCCACAAGCTCCTGATCAAAGACCGCCTGACGCGCAGCGGACGATGGCAGGAGAAACTTGACTATATGGGAATGGGTCTGACCGGTCGGACCTTGGGCATGATCGGGCTGGGCAACATCGGTCGCGAGTTGTTGCGGCTCACTGCTCCCTTGGAAATGAGGCATGTCGCCTTCGATCCTTATATTACGGGTGAAAGCGCGGCGGCCGCCGGTGTCGAGTTACTGGCTCTCGATACCCTCCTCATGGAAGCCGATTTCGTCGTCGTCTGCTGCGCGCTGACGGGCAATACCCGCCATCTGATCGACCGCCGTCGGTTGAAATTGATGAAGCCGACGTCTTATCTCATCAACATTGCCCGTGGACCAATTGTCGATCAAGCCGCGCTGAGCGAGGCGCTCGTCGAACGCCGCATTGCCGGAGCGGCGCTCGACGTGTTCGAAACGGAACCGGTGTCGGACGACGATCCGCTCCTCAAGCTCGACAACGTCATCGTGGCTCCGCATGCGATCGCGTGGACGGACGAATTGTTTCTGGGCAACGGGCGGGCGGCGTGCCAGAGCATTCTCGACGTCGCCCAAGGCCGCATCCCCGCCCACATTGTCAACCGCCAGGTGCGCGAACATCCGGCACTCAAAGAGAAACTCAACCGCAACCGGTCTTGAAGCGCTCACAATCCCAGCCGTCCGTCGTTCGGCCTTTCGGCAATCGTTCGCCGCGCGGGCACTGTGTCGCAGATCGACAAAAGATTTACGCGAATTGTCATTTCGCAGTTGACAGACCGAGAGCAAGACCCACGAATACCTGACAGCCATGCGCGAACTGGGGCGCCTTGTGCCGATACACTATCAGGAACCGTTTCGCCGCGGTTACGATGCGGGATGGCAGCCGTCGGCCGATGACTTTTTGACCGACTTGGCCCAGGCCCGCGCCGGTGGCGCGGCGGGCTGGTGCTTTCACAACGGCGACCAGCGCGGCTCGCCCGACGGCCGACCGCGTCGCTCGTTCGACTTGCGCGAACAATCGTTGTTCGATCAGCTCGACGCCCAGGAGCGGCGATTCATCGATCGGCTGGCCGAACCCGCACAGCCGTAATATCGTAAAGAGCCGGAAACCTCCACAGAAGATCGATCGCATGCACCCTCGCACACTGTTGCTAAGCTCGTTGCTGTTTCTCGTTCCTTCGCTTGTCCGCGCGCAAGACCTGTTGTCCGGTCCGGACGTCGGACAGCCTGTACCCGGTCTCTCTGTTCTTGCCGCGACCGGTTCGAACGCGGGCAACGAAATCGATTACGCAGATCAGCGGAAAGAGAAGCCGACGGTTTACGTTTTCATCCAGGCCGACAAATGGGACCGCCCGGTGGCACGCTTCTTGAGCGGCCTCGATGAGGCAATGCCCAAGATCAGCCAGGAGGCCTACGTCGTCGCCACCTGGCTGACGGCTGATCAAGAAAAGACAAAGCAGTATTTGCCCGTTGCCCAGCAATCGCTGCGACTTGCCAACAGCGCGTTGACCCAATTCACCGGAGCCAGCGGTCCAGCAGCTTGGAAGCTCCATTCCGGCGCCCACGTGACCGCGGTCGTCGTCGTCAAAGGAACCGTCGCAGCGAATTTCGCATACCGATCGGTGAACGAAACGGTCGTGCATGATGTCTTAGTTCAAGTTTCGCGGTTTTCGCGAGGCAGTTTCGGTCAAATTGAAATCGGCCTCCATGCCAAAAACGGGTAAACCTGTGGTGCGTCAAACATCCCAGGCAACCCGCGGCAAGGAGGCCGAACA
>Ga0307374_10004539_pt1 | contig 23077 bp, 18 predicted proteins | sample OX3MG_FD_202532 | JGI IMG/M metagenome (GOLD analysis project Ga0307374, IMG submission 202532) | Soil microbial communities from Risofladan, Vaasa, Finland - OX-3 | ecosystem: Environmental > Terrestrial > Soil > Coastal area > Acid sulfate soil | place: Finland: Risofladan, Vaasa | collected... | reverse complement strand
TCATCATTCTCGCCGTAGCTGACCAGCTTCGGCAGCTTCTCGAGTGCGGCCAGCTCGGCGGTGCGGTCCGGGCAGTTGAGGAGGTGCCTGGCCATCTCGGCGAGGCCAAGCGGGCAGCTCAGCAGCGCCCGCTCCGCGAGGAAGTCGATGATCTCGCCGGGCGTTCCCTCCGCCTCGGCCTGCGGCCGGAGCTGGCCATGCCAGATCTGGGCGATCATCGCCCCGAGCAAGTCGATATCGGAGCCCGCCGGCTCGAGGAAGTCCAGCAGGTCGCGCAGCGTCTGCGCTCGCACCCCGCCGATCGTGCCCGGGCCGGAGCCGAGCAGGCTCAGCGACAAGAAGGCGGTCGGCGCGGCCAGAGTCGCCTGCCGGGCGATCAGCCCGCCGAAGGAGTGGCCGAGCAGATGTATCCCTTCGGCGTCGTACGCGATCGCGGCTGCCACCGCGAGGAGGTCGTCGGCCAGCTGGTCAAGCTCGTAGCCGGTCCTGCTCGGAGCCGGCTCGGACTGGTACTGGCCCCGCATGTCGATCGCGATGACGGAGCGACCGGCGGCGGCCAGTGACTCGAGTACGGCGAGGAAGTCTTCCTTGCTGCCGGTGTAACCGGGGACGAGCAGCGCAGGCTGCCGCTCGCTGACGCCGCTGGCCGACCGGGCCGTCAGAGCCGCGAACGAGCCGCGCGGCGTGTCGAGCACGAGCGGCCGGACGTGATGGGACATTTGCAGCGATCGCGGAGTGCTCACGGGTTGGCAGCCTACCCAGGCGGACTAGTCCGGACCGGACCTGTCGCGAAGTAACGGTCGTAACGGTGTGAGTGATTAGCTGGCGTCGATGTCACGCTGCTCGGCATGGCTGGCCGGGCGGGTCGAGCCCGGCTGAGCGTCACCGGCGTGCTGACCGGCTGGCCGGCCACTGCGGCTGCGGCTGCGGCCGGAGCGCCGCCTCTTGCGCGGCTCGTCGCCGGCCGGCTTGACGGTCGCCTGCGCGGGCGCGGCTCCCCCGGTGGCAGTCGCGTGCTCGGCAGCGGTCCCGGCGGTCCGCACCGGGGAGCCGGCCCTGGTCCGCCGTCGGGGGGACCTGGTCCGCTCGGAGGCGGCACGCTGGCTGCCGCTCTGAGCCGCGTCACCGCTCCGGCGGCCCGCGTCACGGTCCCCGCTCGGGCGCCGGGTACTGGGCGCGTGCTGGCGTGACCGGCTCTTGCCGGTTTCGCCGATGTCCTCCAGGTCCTCGGCCTCAAGCCCGGCGCGGTCGCGCCTGACGCTCGGCAGCGACCCGGTAGCCTCCGCCGGTATGTCCAGCGCGCTGAAGAGGTGCTCCGACGTCGAGTACGTCTCAAGCGGCTCGGGGTGACCGAGATTCAGCGTGTCGTTGATCAGCTTCCAGCGCGCCATGTCCTGCCAGTCGACGAACGTCACGGCGATGCCGGTACGCCCGGCGCGGCCGGTCCGGCCGATCCGGTGCAGATAAGCCTTCTCGTCTTCCGGGCACTCGTTGTTGATGACATGGGTCACGTCGTCGACGTCGAGCCCGCGCGCGGCGACGTCGGTGGCCACGAGCACGTCGATCTTGCCGCTCCGGAACGCGCGCAGCGCTCGCTCGCGCTGGCTCTGGCCCAGGTCACCATGGACGGCGGCGGCCGCGAAGCCGCGATCGGTCAGATGGGTCGTGACCTGGTCGCAGGCGCGGCGAGTGCGGCAGAAGACGATCGTCAGGCCGCGGTCCCTGGCCTGGAGCACGCGGGCGAGCACCTCGATCTTGTCCATCTGGTGCGCGCGGAACACATGCTGGTCGGTGGTCGGCACGTGGGCCGGCTCGTCGTGCTGCTCGGCCCTGATGTGCGTCGGCTGGTGCAGGTGCCGCCTGGCGAGCGTCACGATCTCTGACGGCATGGTGGCCGAGAAGAGCATGGTCTGCCGGTGCGCGGGCGTGAGTCGCAGGATCGCCTCGACATCGGGCAGGAAGCCGAGGTCGAGCATCCGGTCGGCCTCGTCGAGCACGAGGATGTCCACGGCCGACAAGTGCAGCTGACCCTGGCGGGTCAGGTCGAGCAGGCGTCCAGGCGTGCCGACGACGACGTCGACGGTGGCCAGTGCCTCGATCTGAGGCTCGTAGGCGCGCCCGCCGTAAAGAGTGACGACGTTGACGTCCGTGCGGGCGGCCGCGGTACGCAGGTCGTCAGCGACCTGGATGGCCAGCTCTCGCGTCGGCACGACGACCAGCGCGCGCGGCGCGGCCGGCTTGCCGCGCTCGGTGTCGAGCAGGTGCTGAAGGATCGGGATCCCGAAGGCGAGCGTCTTGCCGGTGCCGGTCCGCGCCTGGCCGATGACGTCGTGCTCGCCGAGCGCGATCGGCAGGGTCAGTGCCTGAATCGGGAACGCCCGGGTGATACCCGCGGCTTCCAGGGCAGCGCAGATGGGCTCGGCGACGCCGAACTGATCGAACGTCATGGATTCGGCCTGAGCGGTCGCGCTCGCGATGATCTCGTCAGGAATCTCGTCCGGCACGCCCGTCGCCTGAAGGGTGCCGTTCTCGGTGGCCAGGGTCACGGCCACGGTGTCTGCTGACATGATCTCGGTGTCTATTACGAGGTCTGCGTTCGCTGGCAGCTCATCGTGTGGCGCCAGGTCTGTCGTTAGGTCTTGCGTAGTCAGGGCTTTCCGCCTCCATCGGTGGTCCGCGGCCGGCCGGGCGCGTGAGCGCCCAGTCTGGTAGCCGCAGGACGGCAGTTGACTCATCCGGAGGGCGGGCAATCGCTCACCCGCACCGGGCCAGCTACATCTGGTGCTAGCCGAGCAGTGACCGGGAGGAGCCGGGCGCGGCGCCGGAGACCGAGAGGTTTCTCGTGCCGTGCTACGTGGTTAACGCGCCTCGGGGTAATCCCATTCCAAGATGACGTCGCTGACCAGTGTAGCAACGTTGGCTGACAGTCGATCATCGGCTGAAGCTGGCGGTCATCACGGGCTGACGCGGTTGTTACGCTTCCGGTGTGACCGAGCATGAGCCCGCGACTATGGCGGAGCAGGAGCCAGCGGCTGCGGCGGAGCACGAGCCTGCGTCCGTGGCGGAGCACGAGCCGGCGACCGACGGCGTGATCGAGTTGCTCGGGCTGCTTGCCTATGCGTCGCTGGTGGCGTTCTTCCGCCTCGCTGATGATGCCTCCCTGGCCGCCTCGCTGCCGGACAAGGCGGACCTGGCCGGCATGGCGGTGGCGCAGTTCGGTCATTTCGAGCTGCTCAGGGACCGGATCTCGGAGCTCGGAGCCGATCCGCAGCAGGCCATGCAGCCGTTCGTCGAGCCGATCGACGCTTTTCACGCCAGGACGGCGCCGTCGAACTGGCTTGAGGGACTGGTCAAGGCATACGTGGGCGACGGCATCGCCGCCGACTTTTACCGGGTCATCGCGCAGCTGCTCGATCAGCCGACCCGATCCCTCGTGCTCTCGGCGCTCGCGGACTCCGGGCACGCTCAGTTCGCGATCACGCGGGTGCGCGAGGCGATCGCCGCCGATCCCGCGGTGGCCGGACGGCTGGCGCTGTGGGCCCGCCGTCTGGTCGGCGAGGCGCTGAGCCAGGCGCAGCGAGTGGCCGCGGAGCGGGAGGCGCTGGCCCGGCTGCTCGCGGGCGGCTCGGCGGCGCAGCTTGGCGAGATCGGCAGGATGTTCGCCGCGCTGACCGACGCGCACGCAGAGCGGATGGCCGCCCTCGGCCTGGCCGAGTAGGCGCGTCCGAGTAGGCGCGCTCCGTCAGGAGCCGAAGCCGATCCGGCGTGGTTCAGCCTGATCGAGCTCGACGTAGGCGATCTTGTCCCCGGGTACGAGGATCGTGCCGCCTTTGCTGTCGGTGACCACGAACAGCTTGTTCTCGGCGACGGCGGCCATGAGCGCCTGCTTGATCTCCTCCGCCGATGCCCCGGTCTCGACCACGAGCTCGCGCGCGGCCATCTGTATGCCGATCTTGACTTCCACGGCGATCCTCCGCTCAAGAACGCTAGCCCGCAGCTCCTGTCCGAAGGCTAGCCCGAAGCCCGCCAGTCGGCGGCAATGCGAGAGTTACTCGTGCGTGCCTTCGGCGTGCGCGCCCTCGGCCAGCGGCCAGCTCCTGATCCCCCGCCAGGCCAGCCGGGCGAGGAGATCCTCCGCTAGGTTCTGGTCGATCGCGCGCTCGGTGCTGAGCCAGTACCTGGAGCCGACCTGAGCCATCCCGACCAGCGCCATGCCGAGGAGGTCCGCCTCGGCGTTCGAGACGCCGGCGTCCTCGCGGATGAACTCGCTGACCATCTCGGCGCACTCGTACAAGGCCCGGTCGAGGCGGTCCCTGACGGCTGGCTCGTTGCTCAGATCGGACTCGAAGACCAGCCGGAACGTCTCGCCCGCGCCGCTCACGTAGTCGAAGAAGGCGCGGAAGGTGGCCGGCACCCGCTCGCGGTTGTCCGTGGTCGAGGCGAGCGCCGCGGAGACCGCGCCGACGAGATCCGCCACGCTCTCATCCAGCAGCGCCAGGTAGAGCTCGAGTTTGCCGGGGAAGTGCTGGTACAGAACCGGCTTGCTGACGCCGGCCCGCTCCGCGATCTCGTCCATCGCCGCGGCGTGGTACCCCTGCGCGACGAAGACCTCGCGAGCGGCCCCGAGTAGCTGCCTGCGCCTGGCTTGGCGCGGCAGTCGGGTGCTGGCCGGTCTGGTGGTCTGCGGCGTCGCGATCACAAAACTCTCCGATATCTATCGGCGGCGGTCGGAAAGCTGCCCGGGCTGTCATCCTACGGCCGGGTAGCAGCTGATGCCGAACGCCGCGATGCCGGTGATGACCGCGCGTGCCCGGACCTGGACCCGCGCCCGCAGCGGCTGCGCGGAGAGCAGCGGGCTCAGCAGTAGTCGTCGTCGCTCAGGCGAACCTCGCGGCCCTGCTCGGCGACATCGGCCTCGTTGGCCTCCAGCGGTAGTTCCTCGAGTTCGGTCTCATCGGCTTCGTCCTCGTCGGGGAAGACTTCCTGGTGCTGCTCGACGACGTCGGGCACTGGCTCGTCACGTTCTCTCTCAGTCATGCCGACCCCCTCTGGAAGTGTGGACCTCGCCGCGTAAGCGAGGTTATTCGCACCCTCGAACATATTGCCGAATGGCTACAGTAGAGCAACGCTGGTTGTATAGCTATCGCATCTGCCGGGGTAAGGAGACGACGTGCGCAGTATGTGGAAGGGCGGGATCTCCTTCGGGCTGGTCATGATTCCCGTGCGACTCTACGCCGCGACCGAGCAGAAAGACATTGCCTTCCGCCAGGTGCACCGGACCGACGGCGGTCGGATTCGGTTCCGCAGGTTCTGCTCGGTATGTGACGAAGAAGTCCCTTATGAGGACGTCGTCAAGGGTTACGAACTGCCGACCGGCGAGATGGTGGTGCTCGACGACGACGATCTCGCGGATCTCCCGCTCCCGACAACTAAATCTATCGAGGTCCTGCATTTCGCTCCGGCGGAGCAGCTTGACCCGATCTTGTTCAACCGGAGCTATTACGTGGAGCCCGAGGCGGCCGGTGCCCGCGCCTACGTCCTGCTGCGGGACGCGCTCGAGCAGTCGGGCCGGATCGCGGTCGCTCAGGTCGCCCTGCGCCAGCGCGAGGCGCTCGCGACGCTGCGCAGCAGGGACGGCGTCCTGGTACTGGAGACCCTGCTCTGGCCGGACGAGATTCGCGAAGCGGCCTTCCCCTTCCTGCAGCAGGAGATCGAGGTGCGCCCGCAGGAACTGACGATGGCCGCATCCCTGATCGACTCGATGACGACCGATTTCGACGCCGACGCCCATCACGATCGATACCGGGAGGCGCTGACGGAGGTTGTCGAGGCGAAGGTGCAGGGCAGGGAACTGACCCAGCCCGCTCCGCTGGAGATCGCCGCCGGACCGTCGACCAGCCTGGCCGACGCGCTGAAGGCGAGCCTGGCCGCTGCCCAGCAGGGGCCAGGCGCCGGCGAGAATAAGGGAAACGCCAAGGCGATCGGGGATAAGCCGAAGGCCGGTTCCACCAGGTCCCGCTCGACCAAGGACGGTCCTGCCAAGGACGGGGCTGCGCAGGACGGGGCTGCGCAGGACGGGGCTGCGCAGGACGGTTCCGACGAGGCTGGTTCGGGCGAGGCCGGGCCCACCAAGGCTGGCACCGCTCAGGCAGGCACTGCCAAGACTCGCACGGCCAAGACTCGCACGGCCAAGACTCGCACGGCCAAGAGGCCAGCGCGGAAGGCCAGCTGACGCACCCGATCACGGCCGACCGGGGGCGGAACTGCCTCCGGCGCGCCGACGAGGCCGTGTAACGCAGATGCGAGGCGAGATGTCATGTTGCAGGTGACAGACGATCCGACCCCGAGGGATCCGGTTCCGGCGGGCTCAGCGCCGCTGGATCCGATTCCGCACTGGCCAGGCCATCTCGCCGACCTGCCCGGTATCCAGGTGTTTGTCCGCAGCGCTCCTGCCGCTGAGGGCGCCGAGCCTGCCGTGTTCATCCACGGACTGGGCGGGTCGTCGACCAACTGGACCGACCTGATGGACCTGCTGTCCAGGCCGGTCGAAGGCCGCCCGGACGCGCCGGTCCTCGCCTGCTCGGCCATCGATCTTCCCGGCTTCGGCGCGTCACCGCCGCCCGCCAGCGGCGACTACTCGATCAACGCCCACGCCACGGTGGTCGTCGAGCTGATCGAGAAGCTCGGCGGCGGGCCGGTTCACCTGATCAGCAACTCGATGGGCGGCGCGGTCAGCACCCGGGTCGCGGCCTGCCGGCCTGACCTGGTCCGCACGCTCACGCTGGTCTCGCCGGCGCTGCCCGACCTTCGCCCTCGTCCGCTGCCGCTCCGGCTGGCGCTGGCCGCCCTGCCAGGAGTCGGTCCCGCGATCATGGACGGGCTGCGGAGGCTGCCCGCGGAGGTACGGACAGACCGGGCGTTCCGTGACGTCTACACCGATCCTGGTGTGGTCCATCCCTCGCGACGCCAGGAGGAGATCGCCGAGGTCCTCCGGCGTGACACCCTCCTGTACGCCAATCACGCGCTGATCAGGTCGGCGCGCAGCCTGGTCACGGAGTACTTCAAGGTCGGCAGGAGATCGCTATGGCGCGACGCCGCCAGGGTCGCCGCCCCCGCGCTCATCCTGCACGGAAGTCACGACCGGCTGGTCAACCCGGTCATGGCCGGCAAGGCCGCTCGGGCTTTCCCGACCGCCAGGGTGCTGGTCCTTCCTGGCGTCGGTCACGTCGCGATGATGGAGCGGCCGGCCACGGTGGCGGCCGAGATCAGGGCCTTCCTCGACTGGGTCCAGGCGGCGGGCGGACCGGCGAAGGCGGCGGGGCGGCTCAGCGACGAGGCTGCGGCTAACCAGGCGCAAAGTTAGCCATATCAGGCGACAAGCCGCGAGCCGGATGCGAGGCTAGCCAGATGCTGATCGCGGCGTCACGGATCATTACAGCCAGCAGCGTCAGCCGTGGCGCGGCCACGATCCCCGCTCCCGGCTATGTGGTCTGCGCCGGCGGGACGATCACCGCGGTCGGATCCGGGCCGCCTCCCCGCCGCCCAGACGCCGAGCTCACCGGCGGTTTCCTGCTGCCCGGCTTCGTCGACCTTCAGGTCAACGGCTACTACGGCGTCGAACTAGGCGACGCTGACCCGTCAGGCTGGGCCACGGTCGCCCGCCGGCTGCCCGAGACCGGTACCACTGCGTTCCTGCCCACGTTCATCACCAGCCCGGTCGACGAGACGATCGCGTCACTGCGCCGCGCCGCTGGCTTCGTCCCTGGCATGGCCGCCCCCGTGCTGGCTGGCACTGGGGCCGGGGCGCGGGTACTCGGCGTGCACCTGGAGGGCCCGTTCATCGCCAGGAACCGGCGCGGTGCTCACAACCCGGCCTGGATCACCACTCCCGACCCGGCGACGATCGACGCGTTCCTGGACGCCGGGTCCGGCCTGGTGCGCGTGCTGACGCTCGCGCCCGAGATCGACGGCGCCATGGCCGCGATCAGGCAACTGACGGCGGCCGGCGTGCTGGTCAGCGTCGGGCACTCGGACGCAACGGCCCAGCAGGTCAGCGCGGCGGCCATGTGCGGCGCCAGGATGGTCACGCATTTGTTTAACGCACAGCGTCCCCTGCATCACCGCGAACCGGGCGTGGTCGGTCAGGCGCTGGCCGACACCCGTCTGGTCAGCGGCCTGATCGCGGACCTGCATCATGTCGCCGGCCAGGTCGCCGCTCTCGCGTTCACCGCCGCGCCCGGCCGAATCTGCCTGGTGACCGACGCCGCGGCCGGTGCCGGAATGCCGCAGGGCCGCTACGTCCTCGGCGGCGAGCCGATCGAGCTTGCCGAAGGGGACGGGACACCGCCCGTGCGTGCCGACGGCACCCTCGCGGGCTCGGCACTCAGGATGGACTCGGCGGTGGCGAACATGGTCGCGGTCGGGGTCGGCTTGTGTGACGCGGTCGCCGCCGCGACCAGGATTCCCGCCGACCTGCTCGGCCGACCCGATCTCGGCCGGATCGCATCGGGCGCGGCAGCGGACCTGACCTGGCTGAGCGACGACCTGCGCACGGTCGCGACCTGGATCGGCGGCCAGCAGGTCTACGGCCCCAGCCTGGGCTAGTCTGGATGCCGGACAGAAGGATCATAAAGCCTCTCAGTATTGCGAAAAGGACGGGGCTCGCAGTGGACTCGGCGACGCAGCAGCAACCGGCGACACACATGCGGGCCGAGATCCTCGAGCAGCCCGCGGCGTTGCGCGCGACGATCGGGACGCTGCTGCCGCGCACGGCCGAGGTCGCCGCCCTCGCGCAACAGGCCCGCCAGGTGCTGTTCTTCGCCCGCGGGACGTCGGACAACGCCGCCGTCTACGGCACCTACCTGATCCAGACCAGGACCGGACGGCTGGCTAGCCTCGGATCGCCCTCGGTGGCGACTACCTACCGGAGCCGGATCGACCTGTCCGGCGTCATGGCCGTCGGCCTGTCCCAGTCGGGCCGGACTCAGGAGATCGTCGAGACGCTCGAGTGGGCACGTGACTGCGGCGCCAGCATCGTCGGGATCACCAACGGGGCCGGTTCGCCGCTCGCCGAGCTAGCCGACGTCGCGCTCGTGACCGAGGCAGGTGCGGAACAGGCCGTTCCCGCCACCAAGACGTTCACCTGCCAGCTCGCAGCCCTTGCCGTGCTCGCGCTGGGTCTCGGCGCCGACCTGGACGCGGGCCTGCTGCGGCAGCTGCCGGCGGTGGTCGAGGAACTGCTCGACCGGGCGACGGCCCCCGATTACGGAATCGCCGAGATCGTGGCCGAGCTGACCGCCGTCAACGGCCTCGTGGTATCCGCACGCGGGCTGGCCTACTCGGCGGCGCTCGAGCTCGCCCTGAAGATCAAGGAAGCGTGCTACCTGCACGCGATGGGCATCTCCTATGCCGACTTGCAGCACGGCCCGATCGCGGTCGTGGACTCGAGAACGCCAGCGATCATCATGGCGGCCGACTCGGGTCCCACGCTCGAGGCCGCCATCGGCCTCGCCAGGCGGGTAACCGGCGCCGGCGCTCGCGCCTACACGATCGGCGGCGGGGCCGAGCTAGCCGCCGTGAGCAGCCGGGCCCTGACCGGTGCCGCGCTGCCCGAGTGGCTGGCACCCATCGGCCTGATCGTCCCGGGGCAGCTGCTCACCGAAGAGCTGTCACGTCGGCTCGGCATCGACCCTGACAGCCCGCGCGGGCTGAGCAAGGTCACCCAGACCTCCTGACCGGCGGCGCGCCCGGGCGGTGTGGCCGGGTACCGCCCGGACCCGCCTGGCGCGGCGACTCGCCGCCGGGGATTGCGTGATGCTCCCAAGGCGAGTCAGGTCTCGCGGTGCACCTTGTGCTGGGCGGCCTGGGCGCGCGGGCGCAAGACCATGAGGTCCACATTGACGTGCGAGGGCCGAGTGACCGCCCAGGCCACGGCGTCGGCCACGTCGTCGGCGGTGAGCGGCTCGGCCACGCCGGCGTAGACCGCGGCTGCCTTCGCCTCGTCGCCGCGGTACCTGGTCAGCGCGAACTCGTCGGTCTTGACCATGCCGGGGGCGATCTCGACGACCCGGACCGGCTGACCGCAGAGTTCGAGCCGGAGCGTCGCCGCGATCGCGTGGGTCCCGTGCTTCGCCGCGACGTAGCCGCCGCCTCCCTCGTAGGCGGTGAAGCCGGCGGTCGAGCCCATGATGATCACGGTGCCGTCGCCGCTGGCGATCAGCAGCGGCAGCAGGGCCTGCACCACGTGCAGCGTGCCGAGCACGTTGGACTCATACATCGTCAGCCAGTCCCGCGGTATGGCGTCGGCTATCTGATCGCCGCCCAGGGCACCGCCCGCGTTGGCGACGAGGACGTCACAGCCGTCCAGCGAGGCGGCCAGCGCGCGGACCTGCGTCCTGTCGGTGACGTCGAGCTGGCTGACCTGGGCGCTTCCGCCCGCCGCGGCGATCCGCGCGGCCACCTCCTGCAGCCGGTCGAGCCGGCGGGCCGCGAGCACCACGTGATAGCCCTCGCCGGCGAGCCGCTCCGCGGTCGCCGCGCCGATTCCGCTGCTTGCCCCGGTCACCACCGCTGTCCGCTGCATGCGGTGAATTCTGCCAGCCGCGCGCGCTCCCCGTGCTGGCCGGCTGAGGGTTGGCTGGCCGACCCCCACGTTTCACGGCGGGTTAGCCGGCCGAGCACGAGGGTCACCTACTATCGGATTCGTGGCCGAACCATCCTCGACAGTCCGTGCCGTCATCTTCGACTGGGGCGGGGTGATCACCAGCCCGATCCTCGACACCGTCACCGCGTGGCTGGACGCCGAGCGGATCGACCGCGGCAGCTACGCCGCCGCGATGCGCCCGTGGGTCCAGCGCGCGTACGGCCCTGAGGCCGCCGAATCGCCCATCCACGCGCTCGAGCGCGGCGAGGTCAGCGACGCGGAGTTCGAGGAGATCCTGGCGGCGCTGCTGGTCAGCGTCGACGGCGAGCCGGTCGCGGCTGCCGGGCTGCTGAAGCGGATGTTCGGCGCCTCGGTGCTGCAGGCCGAGATGCTGGAGCTGATCAGGGAGCTGAGGGCCGGCGGCCTGCGGACCAGCCTGCTCTCCAACTCCTGGGGCGTGCGCGACGGCTACCCGCGGCACCTGTTCGGCGACCTGTTCGACGACGTCGTGATCTCCGGTGAGGTCGGGATGCGCAAGCCGGAGGAGCGGATCTTCCAGCTCGCTGTCTCCCGGCTGGGCCTGTCGCCCGGCGAGTGCGTGTTCGTCGACGACGTCGAGGGCAACATCGTCGCGGCTCAGGAGCTGGGCTTCCTGGCCGTGCACCATCAGGAATCGGCGCTGACCAGAAGCGAGCTGGCCGGGCTGCTGGCCCGGCCGAGCAGCGCGGCCTAGCGGCAATCCGACCTGACGCTCCAGGGGCCGGTTCCGCGGGCGCGGCTGGCACTAGCCTGATGCGCTATGGCGGAAGATGTGGCGGCGGCTGGCGTGGACGCCGAGGGCGGGGCTGCCGAGGGCGGGGCTGCCGAGGGCGCGGACGTGCCGCGGGTCGAGAAGCGGGCGCGGCCCGGGTACCCGCAGCCGACCAGCGCCGGCCGCTCGGCGAACATGAAGGCCAACCGCCGCGTCGACACCAAGCCCGAGCTGGCACTGCGACGGGCACTGCACAGCCTCGGCTACCGGTACCGCAAGGACTACCGGCTCGACCTGGCGAGCGGCGTCAGGGTCAGGCCCGACATCGTGTTCACCGCGCGGAAGGTCGCCGTGTTCGTCGACGGCTGCTTCTGGCACTGCTGCCCGGAGCACGGAACCCAGCCGGCGGCGAACACCTGGTACTGGGAGCCCAAGCTGCGGCGCAACGTGGACCGCGACCGCGCCGCCGATGCCGCGCTCGGCGAGGCGGGCTGGACGGTGATCAGGTTCTGGGAGCACGAGTCCATCGACGCGGCGGTCGCCGAGGTGGTCGACGTGCTCGCCACGGGCCCGGCGGTCGCCGGGGGCCGGGCGGAACCGCCACAGATTCCGTGATCCGGTTGAGCCACGTGATGATTCCGGGGTCGCCGTCTGCGTCTGGCTGGCAGACTCAGTAGGACTCTTCGCTGCCGCCGGTGGGCTGTGCGCAGGGCCAGTGATCCTATCTGCAGTGAGCAATGTGGGGACCTCATGCGCGTCTACCTGCCAACCACGCTGGCGGCGCTGGGGTCTGCGCTGGTGGCGGGCCAGATCGGCCCGGCTCCGCTGACCGGCTTCGCGGTGACGCCGGCGCTGCGTGAGTGGTACTCGAGCGGCGAGCTCGAAGAACTCGAGTACGTCGCGATGATGCAGGCCGCGCGCGCCTCGCTGCGGATGCTGCACGTCGACACCAAGGCCCCGCGGCGGAGAGTCGTGCTCGCCGCCGAAGTACCCGAGCCCGTGATCAGCGTCAAGAACGGGCTCGACCGGCCAGGTCAGGTGGCTGTCACGCTCCCTGTCCAGCTCGCGGATGTGGTGTCGGGGCACGTGGACGCCATGGATGCGGTACCTGACATCGACGCGTCCGCGGCGGCGCTGCCCGCCGCGGACGCCGGCGACGGTGACGCTCAGTTCATCGTGGACAGCGCGGAGGGTCACGAACTGCTCTGGTACGCCACCCAGGAGCTGATCTACCTGATCGGCTAGGTCTGTTGAAGCGGATAATTAGCTCCTCGCGCTCGAAGTCGACCTCGAGGGGCACGCGGCCGCAGTTCAGCCCGCTCTCGGCAGGCAGCCTGGTTCGTGGCACGATGGAAGTCGACGAGACTGGAGTTACCCAGACTGGGGTGACGCCGCGGCCCCAGTCGTACAACGTCGTACGCATCTGCCGAGCTGTGGGAGCGATCCGTGTTCGATGCCGTCACCAGTGTCCCCGTTCCGGCCAACGAGCCGATCAAGTCCTATGCGTCGGGCAGCCCCGAGCGTGCCGCCCTGGAAACGAAGATCAAGGAACTGTCCGGAGAGGCAGTCGACCTGACCATGACCGTCGGCGGCGTGCAGCGGATGGCCGCCGGCGAGTGGACCGACGTCGTCCAGCCGCACAACCACGCGCACGTGCTTGGCCGCCTCGGCGAGGCCAGCGACGAGGACGTCGCCGCCGCGATCGAGGCGGCGAGGCTGGCCGCGCCCGGCTGGCGCGAGCTGTCGTTCGACGACCGGGCCGCGATCTTCCTGCGCGCTGCCGAACTGCTGGCCGGTCCCTGGCGCTCGGTGATCAACGCGTCCACGATTCTCGGCCAGTCCAAGTCGGTCTACCAGGCGGAGATCGACGCGGCCTGCGAGCTGATCGATTTCTGGCGGTACAACGTGCACTTCGCCAGGCGGCTGCTCGCCGAGCAGCCGACCTCGGCCCCCGGTTCCTGGAACCGGCTCGAGTATCGCCCCCTCGAAGGCTTCGTTCTCGCGATCACGCCGTTCAACTTCACCTCGATCGCCGCGAACCTGGCCACCGCGCCTGCCTTGCTCGGCAACGTGGTCGTCTGGAAGCCGTCGCCGACTCAGCAGTTCTCCGCGCACTTCCTGATGCGCCTCTTCGAGGCCGCCGGCCTGCCGCCTGGCGTGATCAACATGGTCACGGGCAGCGGTCAGGCGATTTCCCGGGTCGCCGTGCCGCACCCTGACCTGGCCGGTATCCACTTCACCGGATCGACCGGCACGTTCCAGCATCTGTGGCAGGCCGTCGGCGAGAATATCTCCGGCTACCGCGGCTACCCGCGCCTGGTCGGCGAGACCGGCGGCAAGGACTTCGTGATCGCGCATTCGTCCGCCGATCCCGAGGTACTGACCGTCGCCCTGCTCAGGGGCGCGTTCGAGTACCAAGGGCAGAAGTGCTCGGCCGCGTCCCGCGCCTACATACCACGCAGCGCCTGGGCTAGGATGAGGGACACGTTCGTGGCCACGGTCGAGTCGCTGAGCATGGGCGACGTCTCCGCTGACCTGTCGACCTTCATGGGCGCGGTGATCGACGAGCGCGCGTTCGCCAAGCACACCGACGCGCTGGACCGGGCCAGGTCCAGGCCATCGGTGAGCGTCCTCACGGGCGGAACGACCGACGCGACGCAGGGTTATTTCGTCAAGCCGACCGTGCTGGAATGCTCCGATCCAGTCGACGAGGTCTTCACCACCGAATACTTCGGGCCGATCCTGGCCGTGCACGTCTTCGACGACGCTGACTACGACGCGGTCGTCGAGCAGGCGGCCGACGTGGCCAGGTACGCGCTGACCGGCTCGATCATCGCGACCGACCGGGCCGCGATCGCCGCGGCAACGCAGGCGCTGCGGTTCTCGGCCGGTAACTTCTATATCAACGACAAGCCCACCGGCGCGGTCGTCGGCCAGCAGCCCTTCGGCGGGGCGCGGGCCAGCGGCACGAACGACAAGGCAGGTTCCATCTTCAACCTGACCCGGTGGGTCAATGCCCGCACGATCAAGGAGTTGTTCGCCCCGCCGACCGACTATCGCTATCCGCACATGGGCTAACTGCCGGTGTAGTAATTTGTGCGATATCGGACGTACGCGGCGGACGGCCGCCGATCCGATACCGACTGTGCACCCGGAGGCTCCTCATCCACCGCCTCATCTTGTGGAACATCGATCTCACTCTGGTAGACGTCGCCAGGATCTCCCGCGACGCCTACGCGGAGGCCTTCAGGCGGGTAACCGGCCGCCCGCTTGTCGCGCTGCCGCAGCTGGCCGGGGCGAGCGACTCAGAGATCTTCTTCGAGTCGCTCGCCCTCAACGAGGCGCTGCCCGGCATGGGCCAGACGGAGGACAACGACCTGCTCACGCGGTACGCGGCCGAGCTTGCCACGGCCTTCTCCGCCCGCACTGACCTGCTTGCCAAGCAGGGCCGGGCGCTGCCCGGCGCCCGGGAGGCACTCGCTGCCACGTCTCGGCTGCCGCACGTGATCCAGACCGTGCTCACCGGCACGATCCGGCAGAACGCCGTGCACAAGCTGCACGCCTTCGACCTGGACAGGTACCTGGACCTCGGCATCGGCGGCTTCGGGTCCGACGTCTACCCGAAGGGAACTCAGATCCTGCGCTCGCTGGCGATGGGGGCCGAGAAGTACGGCGTTCAGCTCAGTCCGGGCGGCGCCGTCTATGTGGCCGACTCGGTCAGGGACGTGGTCGCGGCGAAGGTCGGCGGCATCCGCTGCGTCGGCGTGGCGACCGGCCGGTCCAGGGTGAGCGAACTGCGGGACGCCGGAGCCGACCCTGTCCTCGCCGACCTGTCGGATACGTCGCGGGTGGTGGCGGCGATCGGCCGGTGAGCGGCTGGGCGCTGACCACCTACGGCGTGCTCGCGCTGACCTTCATGATGACCATGTACGGGCTCGAAGGGCGGCATCCGCGCTTCGTGCTGGCGTTCGCGGCCGGCTGCCTGCTGGCGAGCAGCTACGGGTTCCTGTCAGGCGCCTGGCCGTTCGGCGCGGTCGAGGCGATCTGGGCCCTGGTGGCGCTGCGCCGGTATCAGCGGGATGATCGGCGGGTTGGCTGATCGTGGCGCGGCTTCGCACGTCGTCCTGGGGTGCGGTCTCCCGGGTGCGCCGCCGCATGCTGCGGCTTCTCCCGGGCCGCGGCACCCGGCTGCGGGTCCGGTCAGGAAATTCATACTGGTATAAACGTCCAGTCAACCGATCAGGGGCGGTGAAGTGGGGCGGGAACACGCGATGACTGATGACCAGGATCTGCCCGCCGGACGTGGCTACGGCGTGATTCTGTCGACGCCGACCGGCGCGGATATCGAGCGGGCCAGGATCACCGACTACGCACGCTGGCTGGCCGCGAGGGGCGGCGTGCGGACCGACGGCAGCTACCTCCCGCTGTGGCAGTGGTCCGTTGCCGAGCCGGCCGAGTTCTGGTCATCGATCTGGGACTACTTCGGCGTACTGGGCAGCCGCGGCGACGGCCCGGTGCTCTCAGGTGGCCCGATGCCGGCGGTCACCTGGTTCTCCGGATCGACGCTCAACTATTCGCGGAACGCGCTCCGGGCGGCCAGCACGGACCCGGACCGAACGGCCATCATCTACCGGTCCGAGGCCGGTCACCAGGGCAGCATCAGCTACTGCGAGCTAGACGAGCAGGTCGCGACGGTGCGGGCGGCGCTGATCGCCCTCGGCGTGCAGCGCGGCGACCGGGTCGCCGCCTACCTGCCGAACTCGCCGCAGGCGCTGATCGGCCTGCTCGCGTCCGCCAGCCTGGGCGCGATCTGGACCTCGTGCTCGCCCGACTTCGGCGCGCCTGCCGTGATCGACCGCTTCGCTCAGGTGACGCCGAAGGTGCTGATCGCCGTCGACGGCTACGTCTATGGCGGGAAGATGTTCGACCGGCAGCAGGAGGTCGCCTCGATCACGGCCGCCCTGCCCGGCCTGAGCAGCGTGATCATGGTCGACTACGCCGGGACCGCGGCCAGCCATCCCGCCCTGCCGGTGCCGACCGTCGCCTGGGACGCCCTCGGTGACCTGGCCGGGGATGACCTGGCCGGGGATGACCTGGCCGGGGATGACCTGAGCGGGTCGGCCGGGCCGCCGGACGGCGCCGGCCGGACCCTGCGCACGCAGTTCGACGACGTGCCGTTCGAGCACCCCTTGTGGGTGCTCTACTCCTCCGGTACGACCGGCCTGCCGAAGCCGATCGTGCACGGCCACGGCGGCATCGTGCTCGAGCACCTGAAGGCGCTGTGCCTGCACCAGGACCTTGGTCCCGATGACGTGTTCTTCTGGTACACCACGACCGGCTGGATGATGTGGAACTACCTGATGGGCGGCCTGCTGGCCGGGGCGACGGTGGTCGCCTACGACGGAAGCGCCGTCCATCCGGGCACGGACGCGCTCTGGCGGCTGGCTGCCGACATCGGCGTGACCTATTTCGGAACGGGCGCGCCGTACCTAGTGACCTGCATGAAGGCTGACCTGCGGCCCGCCGCCGAGCTTGACCTGTCCAGGCTCCGCGGCGTCGGCTCGACCGGGTCGCCACTGCCCCCCGAAGGCTTCGACTGGGTCTACGCCGCCGTCGCGCCGCCCGATGGACCACATCGATGGACCGTTGATGCTGCTATAGCGACATCAACGGTCCATCGATGTTCCTTTGTGCTGGGATCGTTTTCGGGGGGGACCGATATGTGCACCGGGTTTGTGGGTCCGTGTCCGCTTCTGCCGGTGCGGAGCGGGATCATCGCCGGGCCGTGCCTCGGCGCGAAGGTCGAGGCGTTCAATGCCGACGGCAAGGCCGTGGTCGGCGAGGTCGGCGAGCTGGTGCTCACGGTGCCCATGCCGTCGATGCCGGTCATGTTCTGGGGCGACAAGGGCGGCGAACGGTACGCGGCCAGCTATTTCGCGCACTATCCGGGGATCTGGCGGCACGGCGACTGGATCATGAACCTGCCCGATGGCGGCTGCGTTATCTATGGCCGGTCCGACGCCACCTTGAACCGGGGCGGTGTCCGGATGGGGACCAGCGAGTTCTACCGCATCGTGGAGGAGCTGCCCGAGGTCACCGACAGCCTCGTGATCGACACCGGCACGCTGGGCAGAGAAGGCAGGCTCGTGCTCTACCTGGTGCTCGCGCCGGGGGCGAGCCTGGACGACGACCTGAGGAGCAAGATCCGGTCCGTGCTGCGCTCCGCGCTGTCACCCCGGCACGTGCCGGACGAGATGCACCAGGTTCCCGGCGTGCCACGGACGCTGTCCGGCAAGAAACTCGAGGTCCCCGTGCGCAAGATCCTCACCGGCACTCCGGTCAGCGAGGCGGCCGACCGCGATTCGCTGGCCAACCCCGATGTGCTGGCGTATTTCGCGCCAGGAGGTCACGAGGGAGACGGCGCGTAGTGGCGGCGCATCCCGGGCGGAGCTTCGGCGAGGAGGGCGGCCGGCTCACCTATGGCACCTACCTGCGCCTGCCCGACCTGCTTGACCAGCAAGTGCCGCTGGCCGATCCGCCGGCTCATGACGAGCTGCTGTTCATCACCGTCCACCAGGTCTACGAGCTGTGGTTCCAGCAGCTGCTGCACGAGCTTGTCGCGGCCCGCGACGCGATGGCAACCGACCAGACCTGGCGTGCCAGGCACCTGATGCAGCGCGCGCAGGTCATCGAGCGGCTGCTGGTCAGCCAGGTCGACGTGATCGAGACCATGACGCCGCAGGACTTCCTGCAGTTCCGGTCGACACTGGCGCCGGCCAGCGGATTGCAGTCCGTCCAGTTCAGAGAGCTTGAGTTCCTGTCCGGAGCCAAGGACCATCGGTTTGTGGCGCGATTCCGCAATCTGACCGACTCGGAGCGCGATCGGCTGTCACGCCGCCTGGCCGAGCCATCGCTGTGGGACTCCTACCTGGGCCTGGTCGCCCGCCGCGGGCTGGACGTGAGCTCAGACGAGCGGATCAGCGAGTCCCTGCTGGCCATCGCCAGGGACCGGGACGCTTACGACGACCTGTGGCAGCTCGCGGAGGGACTGCTCAGCCACGACGAGGTGGCGGCGATGTGGCGGGCACGCCACGTGCAGATGGTCGAGCGCCAGATCGGCACGAAGTCAGGAACGGGCGGCTCGACCGGCGCTCCCTACCTGCATCGCCGGGTGCCGTTGCGTTACTACCCGTTGCTTTGGGAACTTCGGGACAAGCTGTAGGGGGGTGTTTCCACGAAACGCCCCCTGGATCCACGAAGGAGTGGGACTGATGTCGGAGCACCAGAGCGCCGCCAGGCAGGCGCTGCTAACCGAGGCGGCGGCCGAGCTCAGCGAAGGTGCCAAGGTCGGCAACCGCGACAAGTACCTGCACGGCTACTACCGGCACGTCAACTCATCGGATCTGATGGCGGCCGGGCCGAAACGGGTCGGATCGGTCGCGGCGGAGCACGCCGAGCTGGCGGCGCGTCGGCCGCAGGGCCGGGCCGTCGTCCGGGTCAGGGCGGGCGCCGATGCGACGCTGCTGGCCGGCCGGGACGTGATCGACGTGGTCACCGACGACATGCCGTTCCTGGTCGACACCATCACGATGACGCTGGCCGCCCACGGCGTGGCCGCCGAGCTCGTCGTCCACCCGCAGCTGGCCGTCCGCAGGGACGTGACCGGCTCGCTGCGCGAGGTTGTCCGTCCGGTCGAGTCCGTGCGCCCGGCCGACCGGCCGGGGGTTCCCGGCAGCGACGGCGCGCCCGACCGGATCGCGGAGTCGTGGTCGCACATCGAGGTCGGCAAGCTGCCCGCCGGCAAGGGCGAAGCCATCGCGGCCGACCTGGAGCAGGCACTCAGCGACGTGCGGATGGCCGTCGAGGACTACCCGAAGATGCGGGCGACGGCGCTGCGGATCGCCGACGAGCTCGCCGCCGCCAGGGCCGGCCTGGGCCAGCAGCCGACCGGCGGATCGGCGGAGCTGACCGGAGCGTGGGCGGTCCCCGGATCGCGCACCGGCGGTGGCCCGAAGTCGGCGGGCTGGGTCGTTCCCGCCAGCCCCGCCGAGTCGGCGGCGGAGATCGAATCACTGCTCCGCTGGCTGGTCGACGCTCATTTCACGTTCCTCGGCTACCGGGAGTACGACATCGTCCCTGAAGCCGACGGGCCGGCCCTGCGCGGCGTGCCGGGAACCGGCCTGGGCATCTTGCGGCACGACAAGCCCAAGTCCACCCCGCTGTCCGCACTGTCGGAGCAGGCCCGGGAGATCGCCACCGATCCGAGCCACCGGCTGATCATGACGAAGGCGAACTCCCGCGCGACCGTCCACCGGCCCAGCTACCTGGACTACGTCGGGATCAAGCGGCTGTCCGCGGACGGCAAGGTCATCGGCGAGTGGCGTTTCCTCGGGCTGTACACGCACATGGCGTACACGGACAGCATCACCAGGATCCCGATCCTGCGCCGCAAGCTGACCGAGGTGTACGAGGCAAGCGGAATCTCCGCCGACAGCCACGACGGCCGGGACCTCGCCGAGTTCATGGAGGTCTACCCCCGCGAGGAGCTGTTCCAGACCCCGGTAGACGAGCTGGCCGACGTGGCCAGTGAGGTGCTCCGGCTGCGCGAGCGCATGCAGACCAGGCTGTTCCTGCGCAAGGACATCTACGGCCGGTATGTCTCGTGCCTGATCTACCTGTCCAGGGACCGGTACAACACCAAGGTCAGGGTCGCGGTCCAGGAGATCCTGCGGCGGGTGCTCGGCGGCGCGCAGATCGACTACAGCGCGGTCGTCGACGAGGGCCCGATCGCCAGGCTGCACATCGTCGTGCGGGCCGAGCGCGGCCGGAACCTGGCCGATGCCGACGTTGCCACCCTGGAGCATGCGATCGCCGCGGCCGTCAGGTCGTGGGATGACGACCTGGTGCGCGAGGCCGTCGCCCAGCTCGGCGAAGGGCCGGGCCGCGCACTGCTCGCCGAGTTCGCCGACTCGATCTCCGACACCTACAAGGCCGACGTGCCGGCCGCTGCCGCCATCTCCGACCTGGCCAAGATCCAGCAGATGCACGAGTCGGGCCTGGACGTCTCGTTCGAGATGTGGGAGTCCGCCGGCTATGTGGGCGGCGTGCCGGTCGAGCATGAGCAGGCGGCTCTGGAGGCCGCCGGCCTGACCGGCATGGCCAACCCGGCGAGCCCGGCCGGTGCCGCCGTCCGGGCTGACCAGGCGCAGGCCAGCGACCGGGACAGCGAAGGCACGAAGCGGCGGGTCTGGCGGCTGACCATCCACCGGATCGGGTCGCCGATCACGCTGACTGACGTGCTGCCGCGGCTGCAGCACATGGGCGTCGAGGTGGTCGACGAGCATCCGTACGAGTTTCCCGGCCCCCAGCCGTTCTGGATCTATGATTTCGGGCTCCGCCGCGAGGGCGCCGCCGCGTCCGGCCGCGGCGTCCGGCCGACCCAGGTGCCACAGGTGTCGCTCGCGTCGGTCGCCGGGCAGCTCGAGGGGGCGCTCTCCGCGCTGTGGAACGGCGAGATCGATGACGACGAATTCAACGCTCTGGTCCTCGACGCGGGCCTGACCTGGCGTCAGGTCGTGGTACTCCGCGCCTACGCCAGGTTCCTGCAGCAGGCGGGGACCACGTTCAGCTCTGGTTATATCGCGCGCGTCCTGCGGTCGAATCCGGTGATCGCCCGCCAGCTGATCAGGCTCTTCGAGTCCAGGTTCGACCCGGACCGGCAGAGCGGCCAGATCGAGCGGAGCGAGGCGCTGGTCGAGGAGATCAGGGGCGAGCTTGACGACGTCGCCAGCCTCGACGAGGACCGAATCCTGCGCGCCTACCTGGGCCTGATCAGGGCCACGCTGCGGACCAACTACTTCGGCGGCCAGTCCGGGTCGGGCGAGCGGGCGCCGTACCTGGTCTTCAAGCTCGACGACGCGCTCGTGCCTGACCTGCCGGCGCCGCGGCCGAAGTTCGAGCTGTTCGTGTACTCGCCTCGGTTCGAGGGCGTGCACCTGCGGTTCGCCAACGTCGCCCGCGGCGGGCTGCGCTGGTCGGACCGGCGAGAGGACTTCCGCACCGAGATCCTCGGGCTGGCCAAGGCGCAGGAGGTCAAGAACTCGGTCATCGTGCCGTCCGGTGCCAAGGGCGGCTTCGTCTGCAAGCAGCTGCCTGACCCGGCCGACCGCGAGGCCTACCAGGGCGAGGTACTCGCCAGCTACCGGATGTTCATCAGCGCCATGCTGGACGTCACGGACAACCTGAAGGCCGGCCAGGTCATCCCGCCGGACCGGGTCGTCAGGCACGACGGCGACGACCCGTACCTGGTGGTCGCGGCCGACAAGGGCACGGCGACGTTCTCCGACACGGCCAACGAGATCGCGCTGAGCCGTGGTTTCTGGCTCGGCGACGCGTTCGCCTCTGGCGGGTCGGCCGGCTATGACCACAAGAAGATGGGCATCACGGCGCGCGGCGCGTGGGAGTCGGTCACGTTCCATTTCCAGACCCTCGGCATCGACATCAGCCAGACGGACTTCACCGTCGCCGGGATCGGCGACATGTCGGGCGACGTCTTCGGCAACGGGATGCTGCTGTCCGAGCACATCAAGCTGGTGGCGGCGTTCGACCACCGGCACGTCTTCATCGACCCCGACCCGGATCCGACGATCAGCTTCGCGGAGCGGCGGCGCCTGTTCGACCTGCCGAGGTCGTCGTGGGATGACTATGACAAGGGCCTCATCTCCGGTGGCGGCGGAATCTGGCCGCGCTCGGCGAAGTCTGTTCCTATCTCGCCGCAGGCTCGCGCCGTGCTCGGGCTCGAGGACGGCACGGCCGCGCTCTCGCCCGACCAGCTGATCTCCGCGATTCTCGCCGTCCCGGTCGACCTGCTCTGGAACGGCGGCATCGGCACGTACGTGAAGGCCACCAGCCAGGTCCATGCCGACGCTGGTGACCGGACCAACGACGCGGTCCGCGTGGACGCCTCGCAGGTGCGGGCCAGGGTGATCGGAGAAGGCGGGAACCTCGGGCTCACCCAGGAGGCCAGGATCGAGTACGCGCTCGGCGGCGGCCTGGTCAACACCGACTTCATCGACAACTCGGCGGGCGTGGACACCTCGGACCACGAGGTGAACATCAAGATCCTGCTCGACGAGGTGGTCAGGGACGGTCAGATGACCACGGCCGACCGAGATGCCCTGCTCCAGACGATGACCGACGAGGTCGGCAGGCTCGTCCTCAGCCACAACTATCACCAGAACCGCGCGCTCGCCGCCGCGCGCGCCCAGGCACCGCAGATGCTGCACGTGCACGCCAGGTACATCAGGAAACTGGAGCGCGAGGGGCGGATCCGGCGCCGTCTGGACGTCCTGCCCGCCGACAAGGATATCGCCGAGCGCCGGTCGACGAGCCGGGGGCTGGCGCTGCCCGAGTTCTCGGTGCTGCTCGCGCACACCAAGATCGCGGCCGGCCAGGAAGTACTGGCATCCGACGTCCCGGACGACCCGTACCTGCGCCGCGTGCTCACCGGCTACTTCCCGGTCCCGCTGCGCGAGCGGTTCACGGACCGGATGACGGCGCACCGCCTGCACCGGGAGGTCATCACGACCGAGGTCGTCAACGACATGGTGGACAGGTCGGGCATCACGTTCGCGTTCCGGCTGAACGAGGAAACGGGCGCCTCGGCGCCGCACATCACCGAGGCG
>Ga0307374_10004538_pt1 | contig 23077 bp, 17 predicted proteins | sample OX3MG_FD_202532 | JGI IMG/M metagenome (GOLD analysis project Ga0307374, IMG submission 202532) | Soil microbial communities from Risofladan, Vaasa, Finland - OX-3 | ecosystem: Environmental > Terrestrial > Soil > Coastal area > Acid sulfate soil | place: Finland: Risofladan, Vaasa | collected... | reverse complement strand
TAATCACGCCGCAATTCACGGCGATGAGCACGATCCTGGTCGAACCCAACGCCCCGCATGTGCTCAATATCAACGAACTGGCCAGCGAAACGGGGCCCGATGATTCTGATTATTACAACACCCAGGAGGAAATCCTGAAGAGCCGCGGCCTCGCAGCCCAAGTGATTCGCGACCTCGGGCTCGATCGCAATCCCGACTTTACCGGCAGCAGTCTCCATCGAGGCTTTTTGGGCGAAATGGTCCACACGGCCAAGGCCTCGATGGACGGTCTGTTCAAAAGCCAACCGACGGTCCGACCACTCGATCAGTACGGGGTAGATCCGAAGCTGGTCGATTTGTACCTAGATGACCTCACGGTAAAACTGGACGTTGGGACCAAGCTGTTCGTGATCTCGTTCAAGTCGCCCAGTCAAGTGCTGGCATCGCGAGTCGCCAACACGCATGTGCAGACTTATATCCATCGCGGGATGGAAATCCATGCGCAGGCAAGCCAGGAAGCGCAGCAATTCCTAGAGAAGAAGCTGGTCGAGCTCAAAGAGCGGGTCGAGAAATCGGAAGCCGCGCTCAATACCTACCGCCGCGACCGCGGAATCGTCGCCTTCAACCTTGACGACCGCGGCACTATCCTTAATGAACGCCTGAAGGAGATGAGCCAAGCGCTCACCAAGGCTGAAACCGAACGAATCGATCTCGAGTCAGAGCATGATCTGATCAGGAAGCGCAACTACAATTCGCTGCCGGCCGTAGTCAGCAGTCCGCTCATCCAGCAGCTAAAGACTCAGGACGACGTGATCGCGGGCCAATACGCCAGTATGGCGCAACAGTTCAAGGGCGACTACCCGCCGCTCAAGGAGCTCAAGGCCAAGGTCGATGAAACCAACGCGCGCGTGAACGCCGAAATCGAGCATACGGTCCAGGGCGTCGAGTCGCAGTACCAGGCCTCCGTGGAGCGCGAGACGGCGCTTAATCAATCAGTCGAGAATTTGAAGACTAAGGCATTGGCGCTCAACGACGCCTCGCTGCAGGACGCCGTGCTGGCGCGCGACGTGGACGCCAACCGCCAGCTCTACAAGAGCGTGCTCGAGCGGATGAAGGAAATCGGCGTGGCCGGCGAAGTGCCGACCTCCAACGTATCGATTATCGATCAAGCCACTCCTCCGCCGCATGCTTCGAGCCCCAAGAAGCTGCTCGACCTGGCGGCGGCCGGAACGCTCGCGCTGTTCCTGGGAGTCGCGATCGCCTTCGTCGTCGATCACCTCGATGACCGGCTGCACAATCCCGAGGAGGCCGAGATCTACTTGGGCCTCGCGAGCCTGGGCACGGTGCCCGATTTCCTGAACCTGGAGAGTGCGGAGGAGATAGCTGCAGCGGCGCTGCCCGCAAATGTGCCGCCGACGCTTATCGAAAACAACGCCGACGCCAGCGGCAGGGAGATCATGATCCAGAAGAGCTGCTTTTCGGTCGCGGGCGAGTCCTACCGGGCCATCCGTACCGCGATCCTGCTGTCGCGCGCCGCGGAGCCGCCCAAGACTATCCTGGTTGCGAGCTCGGCCAACGCCGAAGGCAAGACCGTCACGGCGGTAAATATCGCGATGGCGTTTGCGCAAATGGGCGGCCGCGTGCTGCTGATCGACGCCGACCTGCGCCGCGCGCGATGCCACGAAGTTCTCGGCGTGCATAACCTGGTCGGTCTGACCGAGGTGCTGGTCGGACAGAAGCTGCCGACCGAAGTCATTCGCCCGATCGGCAATGGCGCGCTGTCATTCATGAGCGCCGGCTCGGTGCCACCCAATCCAACCGAGCTGCTCGCCTCGCGCAAGATGCAGGAAGTCCTCGAGGAGTTGGCCGCCGCCTACGACAGCGTGCTGATCGATTCGCCGCCGGTCATGCCGGTCAGCGATTCGGTGGTGCTGTCGCGCCTGGTCGATGGAGTCGTGGTGGTCGTGGGTCCGCGCACGCCCAAACAACTGGTGCGCCACGCGTGCGCGCGGCTGGGCCAGGTGGGAGCAAAGGTTCTGGGTGTCGTGCTCAATCGGGTCAACCTCAAGAGCCCCGACTACTATCACTACGATCGCTATTACGCTTACGAGGATTACTACAAGCCCAACGGCACGGTGAGTCCCAGCTAGTGCGCCGAGACTTTCAAGGCGACGCGGTGCAGTTCGAAGGGCTGCGCCGGACGCGCGGTCGTATCTATTCGACTGACGGAACGAACTGGTACGACCTTGCGGTCTTCGCTGGCGTTCTGCTGCTGGTGACGGTCACGCCACTGGTGATGGGTGCGGTGCATCCGTGGGCGTTCATCGCGGCGGAGATCGTGATCCTTGCGATGCTCGGAGTGTGGATGGCGAAGCTCGCCTTTGCGCCGCCGATCGCGTTTCAGCCCACGTTCGGAAGGGTGTTCGGCCTCGCGCTTCCGTTGGGGCTGTTCCTCGCTCTGGTTGCATTTCAGCTGGTGCCGCTTGCGCCTCAGGTCCTGGGCGCGATTTCCCCGGCGACCTATCATCTGTACGTTCGCACGCTCGACGGATGGCCGACTCATCCTGCCGGTCGGAGCGGCGTTGACCGCGGCGATGACCGCGATGGCGTTTCAGGAATTCTTCGATTTCAATCTGCAGAATCCCGCAAACGCGATCCTGCTGACACTGCTGATGGCTCTTGCTTTCAGGCTGATCGCCATGCCGCGGCGATCAGCTCGGACTACGCGGCATTCCAGAATAAGGCTGCTGCATCCGGTGGGCTTAGTCATGCCGCCGAGGAGCTTGCTTAGCTGCTATTGCAATGGAAGAAGTTCGTATCGTTAACGAGACTTCGCTGACCAGCGGCCGCCTTCTGGCGCGCAACGTCTTGTGGAACGGGATCGGCGAGGGCGGGCCGCTCGTCGCCGCGTTCATCGCGATGCCGATTCTGGTCCATCACATCGGCATCGAGCGATTCGGAGTGATCGCGCTCGCCTGGACGGTGTTCGGATATTTCAGCCTCTTCGATTTGGGAATCAACAGCGCGATTACCAAGTTCGCGTCCGACCTGCTCGGCAGTGGGCGCGAAGCCGAGGTGCCGGCGCTATTCTGGACCGGCCTTGCACTGAAGGCAGCGTTTGGCGCCCTTGGCGCGATCATATTCGCGGCGAGTTGCCGGTTTTTAGTCTATCATGTTCTGAAAATTCCGCCCGCGCTCGAGCATCAAGCGCTGATCGCCTTCTATTTGATGGCTATCGGACTGCCGATCTGCATAAGTATTGATGGGCTGAGAGCGATACTCCAAGCGCACCAGCGCTTCGACTTGATAAACTTGGTGCGGAGCCCCAACGCTATTGTTTCGTCACTAGGTCCGCTTGCAGTACTACCCTTCTCGCACAACATCGCGGTGATTATCGGCGCGCTGCTGCTTAATAATGCGGCGACCTGGCTGGTTTATTTCGTGTGCTGCGCACGTGCGCTACCTGGCCTTACCAGGGAAGTCCGGTTCAAGTCGTCGCTCGTGCGGGGTTTGCTTACTTTCGGAGGATGGGAGACGGGTTCCAATATTTTCTCTTTTCTCACCTACACCGCTGATCGATTCATGATCGCGGCCATGATCTCGATCGGCGCGGTGGCGTTCTACTTTGTTCCCGTGCGCATCCTCAACAAGCTACGCCTCGTCCCCGCGCTCATCTTTTCAGTCCTGTACCCGGCCTTTGCTCACAGCCTGGCCGAAGATCGCGAACGGGCGCGGATGCTTTTCGCGCGTGGAGCCAAACTGACGCTGCTGGTGACGTTTCCAATCCTGCTGGTATGCGTGGTCTTTGCGCGCGAATTGCTCACGGCCTGGATGGGAGCTGACTTCGCTACCCACGGTGCAGTAGTACTTCAGTTTCTGGCCATTTCAGTCCTGGCGGATGCTATGGGAGGAATTGCCACCACATTGGTCACGGCCGCGCACCGGCCAGACATAAATGCAAAGATTCACGCCGTGCTGCTACCGGCCTACTTGGGATTCGCCGTAATGATGATTCGATGGTACGGCGTTGACGGAGCAGCAGCCGCCTGTCTCGCTCGAGCGGTAGTTGATTCCCTTGCGCACTGGGCGACGGTGAGGGTGGTTCTGCCCTCGCGCGGCGGCGTCTCGATGCGGCTCGGCTCCTTCGTGTTGATTGCGTTTGCAACCATGTCGATTGCGCTGTTTGCGCTTCCGATCGAGGTCAAGATCCTGATGGTGGTCGCGGCCATCGTGGGTATGTATGCCGCCGCTTGGAATGCTCTGTTCACTGGCAATGACCGCAAGGCCGTCAGGATCTATGCGGGCGAAACGCTTCCATTCGCATTAGACAGAATTGTGGGAGCGGCAGAGTGATGCCTGAACGGAATCTCACGGGGCGCGCCGACTTTGAAACTTGGCCGTAAATCAAAGGCCACCTTGGTCCCCGACAGGGTTCTTCGGTGCTCAGCTACCGCGTCAACCGCGCTCGCCGTCCGGCACGGTACGAGAATCTCATGATAGCGCCGGAAACGTGCGAGTCGCAGACGCGATGGCTCGTCGGCCGCAGCCACAACGCCGTAGCCGGGAATGCTGCCGCCGATAGTTTTCGATCTACTGTCGGGCTGCTGGAAGGGCCTGCCGATTCTCTCTTGTGCGACGATATTCCGTCGCGAGGCGTACGAACGTGCGGGCGGATACAACGAGAACCTGGATGCGTGCGAGGACATCCGTCTGTGCGTGCTCCTGCGCGAACAGGGGCCATTTCAATTCCTGCGCGAACAACTGGTCCGGCGCGAATTCGAGGCCAATCTGAGGCGCGAGGAATGGTACATCAAGGGAGTCTGTCAGCTCGACTTGGTGCTGCGGGAGCGTTACCGCGAGCGTGTCGCGGGCAACTTTCCGGTTCCCGTTTACACCTGGAGCGGCACCGAAGCTCTGCTGCGCGGCGAACGTGGGCGGGCGCGGTCGCGCTATCTGGAGGCCCTGCGGCTGAAACCGCTTCGCCTCCGGACCTGGGCGCGCCTGTTTTCAACTTTCCTGCCATTGAAAATCGTAACCGTAACCGAGCACCGGCTGCATGGTGAAACCGGGCCGCGGAAAACGGACCGAGGCTCATCATGGCGAGGTTTCGGCCGGCCACATAGGCTCCGCGGCACTCACTGTCATGATCGCGTCTCCAAGGCCAAATGGTAACTGCTTCGATGGCGCCGTTGGTATCAATCGTTATCCCCTGCTACAACGCTGAGCCCTGGATTGGCGAGGCGATTCGATCCGCGCTCAACCAAACCTACTCGCCTGTGGAAGTAATCGTTATCGACGACGGCTCAACTGATCGAAGCCTCGAAGTCATCAAATCATTCGGCGATAGAATTCGGTGGGAAACTGGCCCGAACCGCGGCGGCGGCTGCGCTCGTAATCGTGGATTCGCTTTATCGTCCGGCGAGTATATTCAGTTTCTCGACGCGGATGACTACTTGTTGCCAGGCAAGATCGAGCGACAGATGCGGGTGTTCGGCAACAGTCGCGCCGATGTTGTTTATGAGGACAGTCAAGTTCTCTTGGAAAGCACCAACGGCAGCAAAAAATGGGGGTCGTTGGACATCTCAGGCGCACACGCCGACATACTTGAAACGTTGCTCAGCGGTTGGGCGCCCCCGCCGTGTGCACTGTTGTTAGCACGGTCTGCGGTCGATAGAGCCGGTGGATGGAACGAAAGACTGACCTCGGCTCAGGACAACGATTTTTACATCAGGCTCGCTCTTGCCGGATCTACTTTCGTGTACGCACCCGGATGGCAATGCGTGTACAGAGATTCCTCGACTCCGCGGGTATCAACTCGAAATGTTCGGGCGACTGACGAAAATCTCGTTTGCATTCTTGGAGAAGCTAAAGGCAAATTGCTCAATTTCGGCCGCCTGGCTCCCAATTACAGACGCGCTATTGCTCAGTCTTACATTAGAGTTGCGCGCAAGTATTTCGACGCGGATTTCGACTGGTATTCCAGCTTACTGCGTGACGCCCTGCAGCTTTCACCATCAATCGTTCGGGAGCAATCCCTCGCGCATCGTACTTTGGCGACAGCAATAAGAAAGCTTCGCTCGCTGAAGCGCAATGGAATTCGGCGATTGATAAACCTGGTGCGCACATTACCGGCGCCCACACCACCGGTGCGCACATCAAAAGACGGTCTGAGCCGGGTTTCGGCTGATCGGCTGCCGATCCTTCTCTACCATAACGTCGGCCCGCTGGCGGGCGAGGACCCTTTCCGCTTGACCGTCGCAACTGACCAGTTCGAGCGGCAAATGCGCTGCCTAGTGAGCGGTGGATATCAGACCATTTGGCCCTCGGAATGGCTTGCTGCGCGGCGCGAAGGTAAGCCGCTTCCCGAGAGGGCAGTCATGGTGACGTTTGACGATGGATACGCGGACATGGTCGAGCACGCCTTCCCGATTCTTCGGCGCTTGGGTCTGAAGGCGGCCGTTTACGTGGTGACCAAGCGGCTCGGTCTTACCAACACCTGGGATGAAGTGAATGGCCACCCAACGATGCGCCTTATGAGCGCCGATCAAGTTCGTGAGTGGGCGGGACAGGGGATCGAATTCGGCTCGCACACGCGCACTCATCCGCACCTGACCTCGCTGAGCGCGGAGCAGCTCACCGACGAGATCGACGGCAGCCGCGAGGACTTGCAAAACCTTCTCGGAGTCGAGGTGCTGTCAGTTGCCTACCCCTATGGCGACGGTGTCGACAGTAGCGTGATCCGCGAAAAGCTGATGCGCACTTACGTGATGGGGGTGACGGTGCGGGAGGGGTTGAACCAGATCGAAACGAATCCTTATGAGCTGCGCAGAGTTACGATTCTGCCTCGTGATTCTCTGAAGGATTTCGAGCGCAAGCTGCGTTTCGAGAAAACACTCGCAACTCGGGCGCGCGAGCATCTGCCTCGGCCTATAAGGACCGCAGCGCGCCTTGGTCTGGGAGCGGTGCACGCGCTTTGGATTCGACACCTGCTGCCAGCGGCGGTCGCCGCAAGTGGCGAAAGGTTGCGGCGCGACCGCGTTTGCGGCAAGCCGGATCACACAGTTGCGCTGGCGGACCAGGCACGCAACCCGTGAATATGGAGCTCTGATGAAGTTTTCACTCGTCGTCGCAACGGTTGGCAGGGTCACGGAATTGTCGCGTTTTCTGGTCAGCCTCGACCAGCAGACTTTTCGAGACTTTGAATTGATCGTGGTCGATCAGAATCCGGATGATCGCCTCACTCCGATCGTTGCCGCCCATGCGCAGTCGTATCCGCTACGCCATCTGCGTGCGGCTCCGGGGGTTTCGCGGGCTCGCAACTTCGGGATGCGACAGTGTCTAGGTGAGATCGTCGGGTTTCCCGACGACGATTGCTGGTATCTCCCCGGCACCCTCGAGCGGCTCGCGAACGCTTTCGAGGAGCGGCCCGAAGCCGATGGTCTGACCGGCCCTTGTATTGATGACAGCGGTGTGATTTTGCGCCGCGGACCGCACACTGCCGCCAACCTTACCAAGTACAATCTCTTCCCGCGCTCGTGCGCTCCTACCGTGTTCTTGCGGCGCGATCGGATCGCAAATCTGGGCGGGTTCGATGAAACTCTCGGGCCCGGTTCCGGAACGCCGTGGGGTTCGGCGGAAGATCACGAGTACATAGCCCGTGCGCTCAAGGCGGGTGTGCGCATCACTTACCACCCCGATTTTGGCGTGTGCCATCTCGACGCGCCGCACACGTTCAACGAACATGAGATCCAAAAGGAGCGTTCGTACGCTCGTGGTGAAGGGCGTTTCCTGAGGATGCACGCCTATTCGCGATGGTACTTCAGCTACCGGATCGCACGTGCACTCGGCGGCGCGGCTATAGGCGCGATGCGGGCCGACGGTCTCAAGGTGCGCTACCACCTGAGCGGCGTAGTCGGGAAGCTCGAGGGATGGTGTGAAAGATGTGTCGAAGTTCCCGCACTGCCGAATGCGGGCTGGGTTTCCACGGCAGCGCGAGAGGCCAAAGATGACCGATGAAGTTCACGTAGATCAGTGTAACCACAAGAAGCCCGGTACACCGGTGCTGGAGTTGAATAGCACAGTCGTGAATGTACTTTCGATAATCCACTATCCGGTCTTTGTCGGACCGCATAACACCAATCTGCGCGTGATCCCGCGGCTTCGCGAACATGGGATTGAAACCATCGTGGTCCTGCCCAGCGAAGCAGGAAACGCCGCCGAGCGCCTTCGTGACGGAGGCATTGAGGTAATCCAGATTCCGCTCGGGCGCGTGCGCGCACGGCCGGACCCTCGCGTTCAGGCGCGATTCATCGCGGGCCTGTGGCCGCAAGTGCGCGCACTGCGAAAAATAATTCGCGAGCGCGATATTGACGTGGTCTGGCTCAACGCGATGATTCATCCACACGGAGCAATCGCCGCTTGGCTCGAAGGTGTGCCGATCCTGTGGCACCTTATCGATACTTATCCGCCGATGATCTTGCGCCGGGCGATGATGCCATTTGTCACCAGGATGGCGGCCTGCGTTATGACCGACGGCCTTGAGACTGCTCGCGCGCATCCGGGTGCGGTTGCGCTCGGCAGCCGGCTGATCGTATTTGCTCCGCCGGTTGATAGCGCTGTCTTCAAGCCCGATACCGAACTCAAGGCGCGCATCAGGCACGAACTCGGAATCGCGGATGACGAGCGGGTTGCGGGGAACGTCGCCAACTTTGCGCCATATAAAGATCACTTAACCTTCGTGCGAGCCGCCGCGGAGCTGCTAAAAACTCATCCCAAAACCCGCTTCCTGCTTTTGGGGCGGCCTTACGAACAATTCCAGGCTTATGCTGATTCAGTCACCGCCGAGAGCGAACGACTTGGCCTGCGCGTCGGTTACGACCTGATCATCCGCGACGCCGGCGATCGCGTCGCCGAATTCGAGCGCGCATTTGATGTCTTCTGGATGACCTCGAACGCGGTCGAGGCCGGTCCCACCGCTATGTTCGAAGCGATGGCGTTGGGGCTGCCGATCGTGGCGACCGATGTCGGCGCTTCACAGCAGGTTTTGGAAGAGGGTGTAACCGGCTTCGTGGTGCGCAGAGCCTCTCCGGAGGCGATCGCAGCCGCTACACGGCGTTTGTTTGACGCCCCCCGGCTGTTGGCGGCGATGAGCGCGGAGGCTCGACGGGTCGCAGTCGCTAAGTTCGACGTCGAGATCTGCGCCGAGCTTCACGCGCGCGCACTGCGGATCGCGACCCAGAAGCGCGAGACGGCGGGCATTGTTCCGATCTCGGCCTGATATGCGGGAGATGGCCACATTGCACCGCGGATGGCGTGACAGCGCAGGCAAGCCTGTCGGCTCGGCGATGCCCGACGACAATCGCATGATTGCGCGGGCCAACATCCTCGGCGTCGGCGTCAGCGCGATTAACCTGCCGATTGCGGTGGATACAATGGCGCGGTGGATCGCTGCGCGCCGCCAGAACTACGTCTGCGTGACAGGCGTACACGGGCTGATGGAGAGTCATCGCGACCCCGAGTTGCGCGCGATTCACAATCGCGCAGGCATGGTCACGCCCGACGGAATGCCGCTCGTGTGGCTCGCGCGAGCGATGGGTTTTCGGCACGTCGACCGCGTTTACGGCCCTGATCTGATGCTTGCGGTCTGCGAGCGATCGGTGGCCGCAGGATGGCGTCACTTCTTTTACGGTGGCGCGGACGGAATTCCCGAGCTGCTCGCACGCCGGCTCACGGAGCGCTTCCCAGGGCTCGCGGTGGCCGGCACGTACTCGCCCCCGTTCCGACTGCTCACCGAGAGCGAGGACCAGGCGATCGTCGAACGCATCAATGGCGCCTCGCCCGACATCGTTTGGGTCGGGATCAGCACGCCCAAACAGGAACGCTGGATGGCGGAGCACGTCGGCCGAGTAACCGCGCCGGTGACAGTTGGTTGCGGTGCGGCGTTCGATTTTCATGCCGGACTGAAAAGGCAGGCGCCGCACTGGATTCAGCGCAGCGGTTTTGAGTGGCTGTTCCGGCTCTTAAGCGAGCCGCGACGTCTCGGACCGCGCTACCTGATTAATAATCCGCTGTTCGTGGGCCTGGTCATTCGTCAATTGCTTCGCCGCCAGGCGCTGAGAAATCACTAATCAACTCGATGCGAACCCGAAAGGTATTTTTATGACACCACCGGCCAAACCGCATCTGCGCATTGCCCGCGCTGAACGCGTTCGATCCCTGAATGCGGCTCCTGGAGTAAACGCGCCGATCGCGCTTCCACGCCCTAAGCGCCGGCTCTCGAGCCTGTTCCAGTTCGGCGCACTGCTGTTCGCGGACTTGACCGCGCTCACGATCTCCGCGCTTACCGCATACGCGGTGTGGGGCTTCGGCGAGATCGGACAGCCGTTCGTCATCTATGCGCGGTTGTTTCCGTTTCTCGCGTTGTTTCCGTTTATCTTCGCGGCATTTGGACTCTACCCGGGCTTTGGACTCGGCGCTCCGGAGATAATCCGGCGCCTGGTTTCCGCCACCAGCCTGACTTTCGTACTGCTCGCGGGCGCCACCTTTATTGTCAAGCTGCCGCCTCAGTATTCGCGCGTCACGTTCGGTATAGCCTGGTTCCTTAGCCTCGCGATGCTCCCGCTGGTGCGCTTTTTCGTGCTGAGCGGAGTGCGCAGATTCCCCTGGTGGGGAGAGCCGACGGTCGTGATTGGAAATCCGTCGCAGATCGAGCTCACGATGGATCTGCTGCGCGATGCAAAATCGCTCGGCTATCGCGTGGTCGGAGTGCTGTGCTCCGATCCCGCATTCCGCGGCGGCGAAATTGGCGGAGTGCCGGTCCTGGGAGGACATGAACTTGCGCCCGAGCTCTCAACCGGCGGGGTCGACACCGCGATTGTCTGGGGCAGTGCGCGCGGCGGCTATACCGGGCGCAATGGCACCCTCGATGGGGCCAATCGGATCGTATGGCTCCAGCGCCAGTTCCGCCACGTCGTGATCCTGCGCGGCGACGACGGCTTGCCGGTCGAGCACGTGCAGGTGCGTAACCTCGGCACGGTGCTCGGAATAGAATTTTCCAACGAGCTGTTGCGGCCGGAAAACCGGTTCGTCAAACGCACGCTCGACCTGATTCTCAGTACCGTGTTCCTCGCGATCGCGGTGCCGATCATCTTCGTATGCGGGGCGATCGTAAAACTGGTCAGCCGCGGGCCGATTTTCTTCGCGCAGGAGCGCGAGGGTCTGAACGGACAAAAAATCAAGATGTGGAAGCTGCGCACAATGCACATCGATGCGGAGCGGCGGCTGTCAGAGCATCTGGCCGCCGATCCCGGCTTGCGCGCCGAATGGGAAGCCAAGCTCAAACTCAAGCACGACCCGCGCGTGGTCAGGGGTATTGGCACCTTCCTGCGCCGCTTCAGTATCGACGAGCTCCCGCAGCTATTCTGCGTGCTGGGCGGCACGATGAGCTTGGTCGGGCCGCGCCCGCTGCCGGATTATCATCTTGGGATTTTCCCGCGCGAGTTTTGCGAGTTGCGCCGCACGGTGCGCCCCGGCCTGACCGGCATGTGGCAGGTCACGGTGCGCAACGCGGCCGGCCTCGAAGAGCATCAGCGCTACGATTCCTACTACGTCCGCAACTGGTCGGTCTGGCTCGATATTTATCTGCTCGCGAAGACCGGATTCGCAGTTCTGAGCGCCAAGGGCGCGTCCTGAGAAACCGATGCGGTCAATACCAGAATCGAAATGGAATTAATGAGCATGGCTGCCACGACGCCAAATCGCCCGGGCCTCCGGCCTCTAGAGGCCGGCTTCTATCGCCCGCCCGGATGGGGCCGCACGCCGCGAGTCGGCTATCGCGGCAACGCCGCTGTGTTCGCCGTTGCGCAACTGAGAGTACGGTGAGAGTCGGATATCTCAATCAGCCCTGGGACAGCAGTATTCCACCGAATCTCGGGGGATCGATCCCGATCTGGACCTGGGAAGTGGCGCGCTGCATGGCCAGCTCATCTGAGGTGGTGGTGGTCGGCCGCCGGCGCGTGGGCGAGGCGAAGCGCGCAACGCGGGAAGGTGTACGGTACATCAGGTTGCTGCGGATTCCGTCGAGGGCCGACCGCTGGCTGTCTGCGACCGTGCGGCGACTCTACGGTTTGGGGAATGTCCGCGAGCCATGGTTCGCCTCAAGCTTGTACCAGCTCGCCTACGCGGTAGGCGCCGCGCGGACCTTTCGCGCCGAAGCGTGTGACGTCGTTCACATCCACAACTTTTCGCAATTTGTGCCGATCGTGCGCCGGCGGAATCCGCGCGCGAAGATCGTGCTGCATATGCACTGTGACTGGTTAACACAGCTCGATCGCGAGATGATCGACGGGCGCTTGAGTCACGCCGACGCGATTATCGGCTGCTCGGAATTCGTGAGCGCGAATATCCGTGCGCGCTTCCCGCATTACGCAGACCGCTGCGCGACAGTGTACAACGGCGTTGACCCTGGACAGTTCCATCCCAATGGAAGTCAGCCACGGCCGTCGCATGGCGGACGTATTGTCTTCGTCGGCCGGATCTCTCCCGAGAAGGGGTTGCACGTCCTGCTCGAGGCGTTTGGACGTGTGGCCGCGCTCCGTCCGGACGCCAGTCTTGAGATAATCGGCCCCGAAGCTGTCGCGCCTGCGGAGTATATCGTCAACCTGAGCGACGAACCTATGGTGCGTAAGCTAAGGCGCTTCTACGACGGGAGCTATCTGGAATACCTGCGGCGGCAGGTGCGCGGACCGCTGGTAGGGCGTGTCTCGTTCGCAGGCGAGTTGCCCCATACGGCTGTCGTGGAGCATTTGCGCCATGCTGATTTGTGCGTCGTGCCATCCGTGGGGGCCGAGGCATTTGGGATCCCCGCGGTGGAGGCGATGGCGACGGGGCTGGCGGTCGTAGCTTCGCGAGTCGGCGGGTTGACAGAGATTGTCGAAGAAGGGCTGACGGGATTGCTTACGGAACCGGAAAATCCGTTGGCGCTGGCCGAGTCGTTGTTGCGCCTAATCGACGACGATACGCTGGCCCAAAAGATGGGCTGCGCGGGTCGTCAACGCGTCAAGCAAATCTTCTCCTGGAGAGAAATTTCCGAGACCCTCAAGACAATTTGCTCTGAGATCTCGTGAGGATACCGGTCTACAGAGGCTGAGATTAAAGCGCATCACGACCCGGATCATCTTGCGCTGCCATAGCTCGATCGCCCAAAAATCCATCAGAAACAAAATACGCGATTATTGAGATTCCATACTTGGATGAGACCTCGCGCACGAAGAAGCAGAGATTCTGACATGTTGCGGCATTCCTGCCGCGAATGAGTATACAGCTAATTACAGATTGCCCGGTACCGAGGGAACTTCTCAACTGAATCGCGATCCTTTTTTCCCCATCCCGCTGATGACGAATGGCCTGTCGAGTCCGTGAGTGTTTTGTCGATGGCCTATGATTGTTAGCCGACGGACGGCCTTCATGAAAACTGCTCGGGGTGGCGGCGTGACTCGACAGCTCTTCAGAAGCGCGTTGCGGCTGGCTTCGAAAGAAATTCCCGAGTCTGAGTTGATGCGCTCGGCGCTGGTCTTCTCGCCTCATCCGGACGACGAATCGCTCGGATGCGGTGGGACCATAATCAAAAAGAGGAGCTTGGGGGCGCGCGTCAAGCTTGTTCATATGACCGACGGAAGCGCGGCCAACCACGCCAATCTCATCTCCGGAAAGGAACTAAAGGCAATTCGGATGCTCGAATCCGTGCGCGCAGCCGCCATCCTCGGCATAGATTCGCCGGACATCCACATGCTGGAGTTTCCTGACAGTCGGCTCTCGAAGTTTGTGGCGGAAGCCGTCACGAAAGTCGCCGATATCCTTCGCGCCGAGCAGCCCGAAGAGGTATTCCTTCCGTCTTCCCGCGAACCGTCGCTGCATGCCGATCATCGGACAACCACAAACGTTGTGCTGGAAGCGCTGCGACTCGTCCAGCGGAGCGTGAGGGTTCGGGAATACCCCGTTTGGTTTTGGCACCATTGGCCGTGGGTTTCATTATTGCGGAACGCTGGTTCCGGATTAGGTACGCGTGCAGTGGCTAAGAACTCGCTCGAGGCATGGTTCGGGGCGCGCGCTTTCACCGAATTTCGTCATTCGGTCTACATCGGTGATGTACTCGAACGTAAGCGCGCCGCGCTGAGCGAACATAGGTCCCAGATGGAGCGAATCATTTCCGATTCCAGATGGATGACGCTCGGCGACATCGCGAGCGGACAGTTTCTTGACTGCTTCAACCAGGACTACGAATACTTTCATAGCTATGGGTATAACGCCGAGACCAGTTCTCATTCTCAATTGTATACGTACCTTTGAGCCCGTGGATTTCGCTCTAGCTCAACCGACGTGGGATAGCGGTCATCTCCGCCGATATTCGGGACTACGCGCGCATACGAGGTCCCTGCTCCGCCAAACTTTTCCGCCCTTGCCATAAGAAAGCAGTCAGGTTAACTTGACGGGCCTTTTGAGTGCGGATTGTTATTCTTTTGGGTCGCAGCATCATCGATCAATCGACCGTAGCACTCCGCGTTCAGATGTACTCCGGATTGCAACTCAACCCAGTGAGAACAACGCATTCGCGCAAGAAGCGCTGAGAGTACGGTGAAAGTCGGATATCTCAATCAGCCCTGGGACAGCAGTATTCCACCCAATCTCGGGGGATCGATCCCGATCTGGACCTGGGAAGTGGCGCGCTGCATGGCCAGCTCATCTGAGGTGGTGGTGGTCGGCCGCCGGCGCGTGGGCGAGGCGAAGCGCGCAACGCGGGAAGGTGTACGGTACATCAGGTTGCTGCGGATTCCGTCGAGGGCCGACCGCTGGCTGTCTGCGACCGTGCGGCGACTCTACGGTTTGGGGAATGTCCGCGAGCCATGGTTCGCCTCAAGCTTGTACCAGCTCGCCTACGCGGTAGGCGCCGCGCGGACCTTTCGCGCCGAAGCGTGTGACGTCGTTCACATCCACAACTTTTCGCAATTTGTGCCGATCGTGCGCCGGCGGAATCCGCAGGCAAAGATCGTGCTGCATATGAATTGCGACTGGTTGGCGCAGCTCGATCGCAAGACGATTGACAAGCGCCTTAAACATGCCGACGCGATTATCGGCTGCTCGGAATTCGTGACCGCGAATATCCGTGCGCGCTTCCCGCATCATGCAGACCGGTGCATGACAGTGTACAACGGCGTTGACCCTGGACGGTTCCATTCCAATGGAAGTCAGCCACGGCCGTCGCATGGCGGACGTATTGCCTTCGTCGGCCGGATCTCTCCCGAGAAGGGGTTGCACGTCCTGCTCGAGGCGTTTGAGCGTGTGGCGGCGCTCCGTCCGCACGCCACTCTTGAGATAATCGGCCCCGAAGCTGTCGCGCCCGCGGAGTATATCGTCAACCTGAGCGACGAACCTATGGTGCGTAAGCTAAGACGCTTCTACGGCGGGAGCTATCTGGAATACCTGCGGCGCCAGGTGCGTGGACCGATGGTAGGGCGTGTCTCGTTCGCGGGTGGGCTGTCCCATTCGGCTGTCGTGGAGCATTTGCGCCATGCCGATTTGTGCGTCGTGCCATCCGTGTGGCCTGAGCCATTTGGGATCCCCGCAGTGGAGGCGATGGCGATGGGGCTGGCGGTGGTAGCTTCGCGAGTCGGTGGGTTGACAGAGATTGTCGAAGAAGGGCTGACGGGATTGCTCACGGAACCAGAAAATCCGTCGGCGCTGGCCGACTCATTGTTGCGCCTAATAGACGACGATACGCTGGCTCAAAAGATGGGCCGAGCGGGTCGCGAACGTGCGGAGCAGGTGTTTTCGTGGGAAAGTATTGCTAGAGCACTCAAGGAATGCTATCTTATGCTTTGAACTGACAGGATTAATTAAGAAGCCTTATATTTTATTAAGGATGGTTTTCTCGTGTTCTCTCCGCGGGATCCTCGTTCGAATCGCGATCCTGAAAAACTTATGAATAGCCTCGCGACAATGCGTCACACACGAAAAATATTCGAGCTTTCCAAGGCGGTCGGGCATTCGATAAGAAACCCGGCGATCTATCCAGATGCGTTTGTGGTCTCGCTCGCGCGGCCGTGGCATCGGACCAAGAATCGGTCAATAATCGGAGGTACCGAAGATGGACAGCGGTACTAACCCTCTCATAACGATTGGAATCCCGACCTACAGCCGGCTCCGGTATCTTAAGGAGGCCGTCGCCGCAGCCCGGGCTCAAAGCTACCCAAACGTCGAGATTCTGATTAATCAGAATCCTCACCGGGATCCAGAAATCACGACCTCGATCGCCGAATACTGCCGGGCCCAGGAAGCGCAGGATCCCAGAATCCGTTATCGCATCCACCCCAGCAACGTCGGGCCGGAAGCGAACTTCAATTCCCTCGCCGACGCCGCGCGCGGGAGCTATGTGTCGCTCTTCGGCGACGATGATCGATTGCTGCCACACGCCATTGAATCGCTCGTAAAGGCGCTGGAACCGAGTACCGTCATGGTGTTCGCGAAGCGACACTTCATTGACAACAAGGGAAAGCGGCTGGACGAGTTGACTGCTGCGAATGATCGACGGCTCGGCTTCGATTGCCTGCCGCCGGGCCCGGTCGCAAATCTCGAGTATTGGGCCTGGCGACAATCTCCAATGATTGAAAATTCGCTGACGCGGACGAGTGATTTAAGACGGTTGCGCTTCCGCGAAGACATAGACATGCCGGATGTTGAACTGTTCATTCGCCTGGCCCGAGAAGGCGGCAAGTTTATCTTCCTCCCCGAGTATGTGATTGAGTACCGTTGGCATCGTGATTCAACGACCGGGGGTGGTTTTCGTGACTTTTCCAAAGTCGCGGAGATCTTGGCCAAGCTTGAAGTCAGTCCCGAGATCGAGCCCGCCAAGAGAAAGCTTTTGCAAGGGCTGATAAAAGAAGGAGTCCGCATAAGTTTGTTACGCGGAGAAACGGATCACGCCCGCGGATTGGCATCCAGTGGATATTATCCTGCAAACGTCTGGTCGGACCCGAAGCAACTGGTGATGAATCTCTGCGTCGGGCTGCCGGGAAAGCTGGGCTCGTATGTTTACAATGTTCTGCACGCGCTGAAAAAAAGGCAGAGGTTCGATCCGTCATACACAAGCGCTCGCCATTAGCTATATCGGCGAAGAAGACAGAAGATAAATGAAAGTCGGCATACTTGCAGGTGGATTCGGGAGCCGTCTGGCGGAAGAGACGGAGATCCGTCCGAAACCAATGGTTGAAATCGGCGGATACCCGATTCTCTGGCATATCATGCAACACTACGCCCATTATGGGTTCCGCGATTTTGTCATCGGTCTGGGTTACAAGGGTGAATACATTAAGAAGTATTTCGTTGACTACTGTTCGCTGGATGGCAACGTGGTAGTGGATTTCAAGACAGGTCGCGTCGCGGCAAATGGCGGCGCCAGGCCCGAATGGGAAGTGAGTCTGATTGAGACAGGGATTCGGACCAATACCGGCGGGCGGATCAAACGCCTGAAGCCATATCTTGGAAACGAGACCTGCATGCTCACCTGGGGTGACGGTGTTTCCGATGTAAACCTTAGTGAGCTTCTCGCGTTTCACCGCTCGCACGGAAAATTGGCCACTTTGACCGCCGTCCGGCCGTCGGCGCGTTACGGTCATTTGGATTTGGATGGGCAGCGTGTGACCAGTTTCTCGGAAAAACCTCAGACGGCAGAGGGATGGATAAATGGGGCGTTTTTCGTCCTTGAGCCGGAGGTTTTCGATTATATCGACGGAGATCAGACACAGTTTGAAAAGGAGCCGCTGGAAAATCTGGCGCGGGACGGCCAGCTGATGGCGTATCAGCACCCGTCGTTTTGGCAATGCATGGATACGCTTCGCGAGAAGCACATTCTGCAGGAGTTGTGGGAGTCAGGCCATGCACCATGGAAAGTCTGGGACTGAGGTCGATAGATGCGAATCCTGCTGACCGGACATAAGGGATATATAGGAACTGTCCTCACTGGCATGTTGTTGGAGGCCGGGCATGCAGTACATGGGCTCGACAGCGATATCTTCCAGCGCTGCACGTTCGGTAGCCTGCCCGCGCCGGTTCCGGAGACGATCAAGGACATTCGAGATGTCGAGGCGGCGGACCTGGAGGGATTCGATGCAGTGCTGCACCTCGCGGGACTTTCCAACGACCCACTCGGTAACCTGAACCCGGATCTTACCTTCGAAATTAATCATCGAGCGTCGGTGCGTCTGGCTGAGCTAGCCAAGAAGTCGGGGGTCCGGCGCTTTATCTTTTCCTCCTCGTGCAGCAACTACGGAGCTGGCGGAGAGGGCTTGCTGCGCGAAGACTCGGACCTCAATCCGGTTACGCCCTACGGAACGTCGAAAGTGCTCGTGGAGCGCGATGTTTCCCGATTGGCGAGCGACCAGTTCACCCCGGTGTATTTGCGCAACGCTACTGCATACGGTGTCTCGCCGCGGCTGCGGTTCGACCTGGTACTCAACAATCTCGTAGCTTGGGCATACACGACAGGGCGGGTGTACCTGAAAAGCGCCGGCACCTCGTGGCGGCCGATAGTCCACATCGAAGACATCTCGCGTGCTTTCGTCGCAGTCCTCCAGGCCCCGTGTGAAAAGGTACACAACCGGGCGTTTAATGTGGGTGTGCCGGGCGAGAATTTCCGGATTCGAGAGCTTGCGGAGATTGTCCGGGAAACGGTTCCCGGTTCGCGCGTGGAGTTCGCAGAGGGAGCGTCACCCGACACACGCAATTATCGGGTCGATTGCAGCCTTCTGCCTGAACAAGTTCCTGAGTATCAGCCGCGGTGGAACGCGCGTAAAGGCGCCGCGGAGCTATACGATGCCTATCGACGAGCAGAAATAACGCTCGAGGAATTCGAGGGCAGCCGCTACAGCCGTATCGCGCACATCGAGGAGCTATTGGCTCAAGGACTAATTGACCAGAAACTCAGGTTGACTTCATGACTGCGCGCCGAATCGCACGCGCGCCCGGAGAAACGATCACCGCATGTCGCTCTTGCGGCGCCGGTGATCTCGTCCCCATCGTTGATCTCGGCGAGACCGCGCTTGCGGATCGCCTGCTTACGGCGCAACAACTCGATCAGCCGGAGTTCTTCGCTCCCCTGAAGGTGGTTTTCTGCCCCGCGTGCAGTCTTGTGCAGATCACAGAAACCGTCGAACCCGCGATTCTGTTCGGCGATGATTACCCTTACTACTCCTCGGTGTCGCCGGCGTTGCAAGCGCACTTCAAGGCGAGCGCGGAGGATCTCATTGTGCGGCGTGGACTGGGACCTCAAAGCCTGGTCATCGAGGCTGCTTCCAACGATGGCTACCTGTTGAGAAACTTTGCTGAGCGCGGCATCCCGGTCCTCGGAATCGATCCCGCAAGCGGACCTGCGAAAGCGGCCCGAGGTATCGGGGTCAACACGCTCAACACGTTCTTCACGCGTGAACTCGCCCATCAGCTTCGCACGGAGGGCAAGCGCGCCGACGTTTTTGCCGCCAATAATGTCCTCGCTCACGTGGCGGATCTCAACGGATTTGTCGAGGGCGCAGGGCTGCTCCTGAAAGATCGCGGGGTAATCGTCATCGAGGCGCCATATCTGCTGGATCTCGTCGAGCACTGCGAGTTCGATACCATATACCATCAGCACCTCTGCTATTTCTCGGTGACCGCGTTGGATCGGCTGTTCCGCAGCCATGGACTGTTCGTCAACGAAGTGCAGCGCACGTCGATTCACGGCGGATCTCTGCGGGTGTTTGTCGAGAAGACCTGCGCGCCCGGAGATTCCGTGCGTCAGCTTCTCGAGCAGGAGCGCGGAAGCGGAGCCGATCAGAGCGCCTACTATCAGAAGTTCGGCGCGCGAGTGAGGGCCACCGTCGCAGCACTCGTCGAGACTCTCAGGCGGCTCAAGCAGACCGGCAAACGGATCGTTGGATATGGCGCGGCGGCGAAAGCCTGTACGCTGATGAGCGTTGCCGGAATCGATGCCGAGCTGGTTGACTATTTGGTGGACCTGAACTCCTTCAAACATGACCGGTTCATGAGCGGGAATCACCTTGCGATCCATTCGCCGGCAAAGCTCCTGGAGGACCAGCCGGATTACTTGCTGATTCTCGCATGGAACTTCGCGGACGAGATAATGAAGCAGCAATCGCGCTTTCGCGAGCGCGGGGGGCGATTCGTGATTCCAATACCTGAGACGCGAATCGTATGAAGCGGCCGGGTTCTCTGCATCTGATTTGCCCGTGCTGCGGGTCAACGAAAGTCCTCATTTTCTATGAGGCGGACAGCGTCCCCGTAAATAGTGTACTGCTCATGGCCACCCGCGAGGAAGCAACGGGGTTTCCCACCGGTGATATCCGTCTGGGGTTTTGCGACGACTGCGGATTCATCTACAACGCTGCGTTTGAACCCAAGTTAGTTGAGTACTCATCGCGCTATGAGGAAACTCAAGCGTTCTCGCCGGCTTTTCGCAAATGGCATCTTGGATTGGCTGAGCGGCTTGTAGAGCGGTACGGCCTGCACGATAAAACGACATTGGAGATCGGATGTGGCAAAGGAGAATTCCTGACACTACTATGCGAACTAGGTGCGAAGGACGGCATCGGATTCGATCCCGGCTATATACCCCAACGCAACGAGAGTCCGGCAGCAAGCCGAATCAGGTTTGTCAGCGACTATTACTCCGATCGGTACGCCGACCAGCGCGCGGATCTGGTATGCTGCAAAATGACACTGGAGCACATCAGAGATGCTGCCGCGTTTGTGCGAATGGTCAGGCAATCGCTGAATAAACCTGCCGGTACGATGGTGTTCTTTCAAGTTCCGGACGTATTACGAGTCCTTGAAGAAGTTGCCTTCTGGGATATTTATTACGAACACTGTTCCTATTTTAGCATCGGATCGCTTGGTCGGCTATTTCGGCGCGTTGGATTCGATGTACTGAATGTCAGTCGTGAGTACGACAATCAGTACCTGACAATCGAAGCCCGCGCTGCCGACGGCGAACCTTCTGTCCCGTTGGCGCAGGAAAACGACCTTGAGCATCTGCGCGAACTGGTTTCACGGTTCGCCGAACGGCAGTCGAGTCGCGCTGCGCAATGGCGCCAGCGGCTGCAACAATATCGCGAAAAGAATCAAAGAGTCGTGGTCTGGGGATCGGGCTCAAAGGGAGTCGCCTTCCTGACGACATTGGACCAGGAGAATCTGATCGAGTACGTCGTCGATATCAATCCCAACCGACATGGGCATTACATGCCCAAGACCGGCCAGCCAATTGTCGGCCCCATGTTCCTCGCCGAGTACAGCCCCGAGATTGTGATCGTCATGAATCCGGTGTACCGCCAGGAAATCATGACCGAGCTTGAACGCGTCGGCCTCACACCAGAGGTGATCTGCGCGTGAGTTTGGCATCAGCCTGCATTGTGTGCCGCAGCTCGCGGGTGTCGTCCTTTCTGCGGATCGAAGCAGCGCCCGTGTGCTGCAATCAGCTCTGCGGCACGCGCGTCGCCGCTCTTGCGACACCAAGCGGAAGGATCGACCTTGCCTTCTGTGCTGCCTGCGGCCACATTTTCAATCGTGAATTCGATCCGCTGCTGCTCGAATATAGTGCTGGGTATGAAAACTCCCTGCACTGCTCGGAGCGGTTTCGGGAATACGCGGACGCGCTCGCCGACCAGCTAGTCGAGCGCTATCAACTGCACGGACGGACTATCGTCGAAATCGGATGCGGCCGGGGCGAGTTCCTCAGAGCGTTATGCCAGCGATACGGCAATCGCGGCTTTGGCTTCGATCCCAGTTACCCGGAGAATGAGCAACAGCCATCCGATATCTCGATTCGCCGGGAGACCTATCCCGGAAGCTCCGCCGTGCCGAGTGCTGACTTCATTTGCAGCCGCCACACACTTGAGCATGTTGGCGCCCCGCGAGGATTTCTGGAGGATATTCGGGCTGGAGCCGGCAAAAGCGGTATCCCGGTATTCTTTGAAGTTCCGAACAGTCTTTATACGGTGCGCGACGGCGGGATCTGGGACATCGTCTATGAGCATTGTTCCTATTTCAGCCCGAGTTCAATGGCACGGCTCTTTTCCGATACCGGCTATAAAGTCCATGAAGTAGCCGAACTCTTCGGCGGGCAGTTCCTGACCCTTCACGCCCGGACAGCTAGCGTCGAGGGCGAGCCCGGTCCGGCTCCCTCCGCCGAGCTGGCAGGCATGGTTCGTTCGTTCGCCGAGACATACAAACACAAGATCGCCGACTGGAGAAACCGCCTCGACGACCTCGCGCGAGCGAGGCGGACGGTGGTTGTATGGGGCGCCGGCTCGAAGGGCACGACCTTTCTCAACCTTCTGCGACCACGGAACATCGAATACATCGTGGACGTGAATCCTCGCAAGAATGGGAGTTTCGTGGCCGGAACCGGACAGGAAATCGTCGCGCCAGAGTTTCTGAGAGAATACCGGCCCGATGTAGTGGTTTGCATGAACCCCAACTACTCTGAGGAAATCAAGCGCGGAATCCAAGCGCTAGGTCTTCGCGCAGAACTTGTTCATGCGTGACTCGGTTGCTCGATTGTCACAGGACGGTGCCGAATTTTCGCGCAAAGCAGTCGCGCGGGGACAATTATACCTTCGCACCGACATCACCGTTGAGTCAGTATAGTTGTCGGGACAGTGTGAACCGCCACATATGAATCGACCAAACTTCTCCCACGTGAGTTCGCCGCGCACTTCCTTGATTTCTTGGGGCTGACCTCAAAGAGCACCGAAGGCGCGCCGACCGGGCGAATCGTGTGCCAGCAAATTCGCGCGAAGTCCGAGCGCCCACCACCGATCAGACGCCGCGCACGCGCTGGCAATGAAACAACCCCTGGGTCTTTCGACCCGGGGGTTTTTCGTTGCGGGCCGTCAGCTGCGACGGCTTGATGGCCGGCAGCGAGGCAATTACGTAACTGGGTGACCAAACCCACCCGGGTCAGGCTGCGGCAGTTGGCACGAAGTGTGTGCGGGGGTGCGCAAGGTTACCAAGTTCTTTTCCACCGGCGAGCGGCCGATAGCGAAGAACGTGGTCG
>Ga0307374_10004535_pt1 | contig 23081 bp, 20 predicted proteins | sample OX3MG_FD_202532 | JGI IMG/M metagenome (GOLD analysis project Ga0307374, IMG submission 202532) | Soil microbial communities from Risofladan, Vaasa, Finland - OX-3 | ecosystem: Environmental > Terrestrial > Soil > Coastal area > Acid sulfate soil | place: Finland: Risofladan, Vaasa | collected... | reverse complement strand
CATAGTCGTTCACCACCCGACCGCAATTGCCGCGGGATACACACCAGTTCTCCACGCGCACACCTCGCAGGTCGCCGCGACAATTTCAGAGATCGAGGCAAAACTCGACCCGAGGACCGGGCAACCGACGGAAGAAAAGCCAAAGTCGATAAAGACCGGCGATTCAGCTATAGTGATCATCAGACCCCTGAGACCCTTGTGCATCGAGACGTTCAAGGACTTTCCAGAACTAGGGCGCTTTGCGCTGCGAGACATGGGAACCACGATCGCTGCTGGCGTCGTCAGAGAGATCACCGAAAAGGGCATCGCCGAGAAAGACAAGGTTGTCGCAAAGGCGTAATCACCTTTCTGACAGCTTTGTAGCGACTGCAATCCAGGCACTCTCCACGTTCGTCGGGTTGTACCCGCCGCCCCCCATTGCGAGGATTCTTCCATCGCAAATCCTGTGGGATAATTCGTGCAGTTTACTTGCTGCATAAGCGTGAGCCTTTGAGCTGTACTGTAGTTGCGCGATCGGATCTCCAGAAAGGCCGTCCGCGCCGCACTGGAAGAAGATGAATTCCGGTTCAAAGTTTTCCAGAAATTTCTCAATCCTGTCAAACGACTTGATGAACTGCTCGTCTGCAGATCCTGGATCAAGCGGAATGTTTAGCTTCGTTCCTTTTGCTTTGTCTTTTCCTGTTTCGTTTGAGAAACCCGTTCCGGGATAGAGGAACCTGCCGTCTTCATGTATGTCTCCAATTATGACTCGCTCGTCCTTCTCGAAACCATAGTACACGCCGTCGCCGTGGTGCGCATCAATGTCTACGTACGCGACAGTTTTCATTCCAATCAAATTAATTGCTCTTGAGATCGCTACAGCCGCGTCGTTAAAGACGCAAAAGCCGCCTGCCCGCTCCCTTTTTGCGTGATGCAATCCACCGATCGGGTTGAAAAAGTGGTCAGTCTTTTTTTCCAGGATCTGATTCATTCCAAATAGAGTCGTACCCACGGTGTACAGCGACGCCTCGTAGACGCCAGGAAAGGCTGGCGTGTCCCCGTAATCCAGGAAGCCTTCTCCTATTCTTGATTTTTCTTTGACAAACTCGACGTATTCCTTCGTGTGGAATAGAAGTAGATCTTCTTCAGTAGCGGCGACCGGCTTTGACAGATGTACGGATCTTGGTCGCTCCACTGCTAATTTTCCAAGAGCTTTCACAAATGAATCTGTCCGGGAGTTGTTCATCGGATGGCCTGCAGGAAATGAATAGCGTTCTGACTCGTAGCCCCAAGCTATCTCCAGCTTGCAGTCGTTAGATCTCCGCGTTAACACTAAATACTCGCTTCCAATAGTCTAGTGGAAGAAGAGCACCAATGGCGACCTTTGCACGAGTAAAGCTTACCAGTACAAACCTCACGGGTTTGGAAGACGTTTGCCGGGAAATAAAGGGCATTACTGAAAAGACCGGCGTAAAGGTCAAGGGTCCGCAGCCGCTTCCTACGAAAAAATTGCAGATATCTACGATGAAATCCCCCAACGGCGACGGCACAAAAACTTGGGACAAGTGGGAGATGAGGATTCACAGGCGTTTGATCGATCTTGACGCCGACGACCGGACCATGAGACAACTGATGCGCCTTCGCGTGCCCGAAGACGTCTTCATCGAAGTAAACCTCTCTCAAAAGTAGTTTCAATTTTCCGCTCGATAAAAACGAATTTCCTTCAGGATTATCGAAGTAAACCTCAGTACGAAGTAAATTTTTAGAAATCTTTCGATAAATAAATTTGGAAAAGCCCTTGTGGTTTTTTCCAACGCTGTTTTTTGGCGCGCTATTTTTTGGAGGACAGCCACCACTCGAGATACTCGCTGTGCTGGTCCCTCTTTTTCCTGGACTCGTCTGACTCTTTTCGCAATTTGTCTCTGATGTTGACGAGCTCGTCCTTCGTAACATACAGGCCGCAGCCCTTGCATGCGTACCTTTTGGTTTGAGTGTCGAAAAACAGCGAAGCCCCGCATTCCGGGCAGGATTGTTCTGGCATCGCAATGTCACAATCCTATTCAAACGGGTTTAAACCTTTCCGGACATTATTCGGAGATTATCTCATCTCCGATCTTCACTTCACCGCTCTCTTCTACGCTCGCGTACACTCCAGTGAATCCTCCGTGGTTTCTTGTTATGTTTTCCTGGATCTTTGGAGTCGCCTTGGCAGTCTTTGGGTCGAGAGTCGGTATTGAACATCTCGAGTTTTTCTCGAGGATCTTTATCTTTGCCTTGCCTACGCTTAGTGTTTTGCCAACTAGATCATCCTCGTAGAATGGTCTTTGATCTTCCCATTCGGCGTAGATGTTCGCGCGAAACCTCTCTGGATCTGACTCTACAACAGATTCCGTCTCCAGTTGCCTCACCGTGCTCAAACCTATCAGGGACACTGGCTTTGAATCGAAATTTCCCTTTTCGTCGAACTTTAGACTGACTTTGAGGGAGTACTTTTTCGCGAGATAGGATGCCATCTCTTCCATGCTCAGTCTATTTTCATTTGAGAAAAACTCCAGTTTTTTGAGGTCATTTTGGGGGTACTTTGGTTCGAAAAGTAGCAACTCCGGGACCTGCCTTGCGGTGATCCAACCCCACGGAAACTTTGTTTCATTTTTTCTGCTTTCGTCCATGAATGCGTAGTACCTGTCTCCAATCATTCCGCTTTTGTCGAGTCTTGTCTTCTCAAGATATTCTCCCTTCATGCTCTTGACTGGATATCTTCTGAGTCTTGCGACCTTGCCCAAGCTAATTCCGGGGTGAACTCTCAAATTATCTCTGCAATTCCGCAACTAGTTCGTAGAAAACTCGACGATTGTTGAGACGGCGGCAAAATTCCAGAAACATGTATTGAAATCCGGGAGAACTGGTAAAATGAGCTCTGATTAGCTCTTTCATTAAGATAACACAATAGTTTGGCCGGTTCAATTGTTTCTGAGCTCTTCTCTTGGCGAACCCCTTGAAACGAACTGTTCGAGCTTTACCGAGCTTTTTTCTAGCGCTGAATCGGAGACCATTGGAACTAGACATCTATTGTACCCTCTCCCCCCAGGGGGAAAATGGCGTATAAAGAGTAAAAGGGGTAGGGCCGCCGATTGGGCTAGCACCCATCGCTCCGCGAATTTGTTACTTTGGAAACAAGGTAATTTCTAACATTTCATCTAATTTTAGGGCACTCTTGATTGCAGGGCGAAGCCTCGGATTTCTAATTTCCGAGGCATTTTTACGGTTCTGTCCGTAGGGGTTTTTGGGCTCCGCCCAAACTGCCAAGCAATTTTATTTGACTCTTGACCGTGATTTTCTCCTAAGATCTTATATTGCGGGGGCGGCGGGGGTGGTCGTTCTTTTTGCATATTAGGAAGAGAGGGTGCTAGGATATGGTTTGAATTCCATCCAAGAAATGAGATTCTTGGTCAGAAATCCCGCGAAATCCCGCTTATGTTGAATAACAGACGTATATTTGAAGGAAAATTCAGTATTATGCATATGCGAATCTTCATTTGCCTATGTGAAATACACTTCAAAGAAATTGTAAAGAAACAACTCCGCGTTATGGAAGATAGGAAATTTACCAAAGAGTTCGAGCATGAAAGATGTCAAAAGGTTCCGTGTGAGATAAGGGCTACGCATGAAGTTGTGATTGATATTTGAAGAATCATCCCTACCCTTTGGCTCAGTTGTGTCTAGGACAGTCGTGTGCAAGCGCATAAGTAGCCAGTGTTGATGCTCAATTTATGGCCACTTCACTTTCGAAACGCGACGCGGAAATAGTCAAGAATCTTCTTGCTACTCGTGCTGAAATAGCCGCTCGGCTACTATCCGAGAAGTTAGGAATTTCTCCGAGCGCCAATCAACCTACGTCCAAAGAATGGGGAAAAGAATACTTGTCAATAATGTACTCGTCAACCTTGGAGAAATATGGTTGGAGGCAAATAGAATTTCTAGTCGCTACGGTGGGCGGAAAAACTATGGCCATAGGAAAAGAGTTGCTAAAACACGATCAGGTTGCTTACGTTGCAAGAACCATAGGACAGTTTAACATCGACTTGAGAGTAGAGATATTTGTTCGAAGTAATGATGATCTTATCAACATGATCGAAGAGGTGAAGGCTATGGATGGGGTCAAGGAATTGATTTGGAGCGAAATTGTAGAAGTGGTCGGTAGGAAGGATCACATATCAGCGGAAACACTCGCGGCGCTGAAGAGAAAAGAAGCAATAAAACCTGTAAAATAGAGCCTGAGAAGTATTTTCAGTCCGCTCCTTTACTTTCATGGCATTTTCACCTTTGAGGCATGAGTCTCAAATTTGTTAATCCGTTCCACATCATGCTTACTGAATGGTCAATTGGTAATGGAGCGAACTTGATTTAATCCCATCCTAAGGTTCTTTGCTAGAGTTCTCAAGTAATCGAGGAAGATTCCAAGTTGAAAATTCGCTCCTTTCAATAATAATGTAATGCCTTAATTTGAGGTATATCGAATACGGCAAACTCTGGTATCTTATTCTCAAACCAAGACTTCGCTAGGGTGTGGACATAATCCGCAATTATTGTTTCGCCCTTCCAGTTGGTTAGTTTGTAATTAGAAGAAATTTTAGCACCGTGTGATCTCGGTCTTTCGTTGGCATTCATGTTTCAATTCTAGAGTCTGTTCCCATTAAAATGTGTTAGAAATCACACTAAGATCTGTGTTTCCTTTAGGTTGAGGAACCATAAAGTGATGTTCATATGAGTATATGACTGATGATTCTGAACTTAGGCGGATTAGTCTCCTGCTTCCTCAAGAGACTAGTGCTGCTCTAAAAGATGAAGCCCGAAAGCGCAACAAGACTGTAAATTCCTATTTGCGTTCCTTAATTGAAGTTGAGTTAGGCCATCCTCTAAAGGTGCGCCAGCAAGGCAAGCATCGACCTACGTCTGTGTACAAGGCTCAGAGTCTCGAAAAAGAAATTGACGCTGCTTCAAGGAAAGGCTCGAAATATTTTCCTTGAGGCTGAAATAGAATTTTGGGTCTATCAAACGAAGAAAAGCAAGCCATCAACTTTCAACTAAAGCGCAAGTTGAATCCAGCACGCTTCCGTGGTATGAGCCCGAAGATGGCTGCAATCGTAGGTTATTTCCTAGATGAGAAATTCACCGATCCTGCAATTAACGAGATGGCAATCACTTCTGATGGATTCGTTATGGCGGGTCATGAAGGCGACATCGGACTAAATGACATGATAGGCACAGACGAAGACCTCAATCGAAATATCGATAGTCTGCTGCAATAGACACTCCTGTTTCTGGGAGGCAAAATGTGCGACCTAACTATTTCGCCCAGATCTTCACCAAGAAAGTGCGCCAAGAGGACGCCCGAATCTACTGATAGTTTGTCAGGCATTCTTACTTTGCGTGGCTTTTCTTTCAAGAGTTAACCTCTCCTTCCTTTTCATGCTCTCCAGATCTTCCCAGACACCCTTTTCTCCTGACAAGCTTCCGTAGAGGGAAGCAAACTTTGTTCGTGCTTCGTCCAAACCCTTTGCCTCCTCCAATGACGTTTTTATCGCTTCATCAAAACTTACTTTTCTCCCTAGTCTTGCCTGCAAGTTAGATGCGTACCTCACGAGCTCTCTCTTTGTTTCTTCATCAACCTGCACGGTCGTCATCCGTAGTTTCAACTGTTTCTATAGTTTCTATAGCATATAACGATTTTTGCGGTGCCGTTATTCGAAGAATTTTCACGAGATTGTCAAACGTCGCCAACAGCCAAGAAACCCATCTCATTTTGCGAAAAGATCTCTTGGCCGGGAATATATTGGTTACGTCTACATAATGCTAATAAACTGATAATGGGTTAATATGTAGTCGTAACTCATTCCATGGTGACCTTTCGCAGAAGCGTAATCAAGGGCATCCCCTATTACTATCTCGAACATTCTGTCAGAGACGGCAAGAAGGTACGAAAAATAAGGAAATATCTCGGGAGGAGGTTACCGAAGAATATTGAAGTGCTGAAAGAATCCTTTCACTTTGAGATAAACAAACAGCGATACTTCGACCGTTTCGATCAGATAAAGAAGGGGTACGCCAGAGAGAACAGATCTGTCCAAGAATCTGCAAGAGAGAAGGAGATACGATCGTTCTCGATCAGATTTACTTACGATTCGCAGAAAATCGAAGGGTCGAGCCTCACACTTAGAGAGACAGCCCAATTGCTTGAGGAGGGCATCACGCCCAACAACAAATCCGTTGCAGATGTCAAAGAGGCTGAGGCGCACCAGAAGGTGTTCCTGGAAATGCTAAGTTATGAAAGAGACCTTCGACTATCTCTAATCTTGTATTGGCACGAAAAATTATTCAAAAATACCAAACCAGAGATAGCAGGTCGTATTAGGAAGCATCAAGTCACGATATCGGGTAGCAAATTCGTTCCTCCTTCTCCGGTTGAGGTTTACCCGATGCTCACGGAGGTCTTGAGATGGTACGAAGCGAGAAAGAACAGGTTCGACACTGTACAGCTTGCAGGAATCATCAACTTGAGATTTGTCTCGATACACCCATTTGCGGACGGAAATGGGAGGATCGCTAGGCTGATAATGAATTTCCTTTTGAAGAAGAATGGTTTCCCAATGATGGACATAAACTACGAAAGCAGAAAGGCGTACTACAATGCTCTCGAAAGATCTAATTTGAAAAATGATGATTCGATTTTCCTAAATTGGTTCTTCAAAAAGTATCTTCGAGAGAACGAGAATTACCTGTCATAGTACTTATTTGTAGTCTTCCGCCGCCTACTTCTGGATGTAGCCGATCGTTCCGCTCAAGAGAACCGGTATGTTGTTAAGGAGAACGACCCAGACGTAGAATGCGTCTCCAATTATTAGGGCAACAATCGCGCTTACCTTGATCAGCCTGATCTGATACCCGTGGCTATTCTTGGGATCTCCCAAAAACACTGCGTAGAATAGAGGGAACGCCGGCGCGAATTTGATCAGGAGGGCAAAGAGAAAACCCTGGAAGTTCATTGCAAAAAGTTTCGCAGCTAGGATATTTCGCTCCTGGAACACCAGCGAGTTGCTCAAGGCGAGACTTGTTGTGTAAAGATCGAGAAAGTTCAGGCAGATGAACGCGATGTATAGCGGCCAGAGGATGTTGTCCAATCTTGAGAGATCTAGGTTACCTAGCCATTTCTTGTCCCGCTCGTTGGCTATCCAGTACTGCTCTCTTCTGGACAAGATTCCGTCGTTTTGTTCCATATTGTTTCACTGCAAAGTTGCATTGACTGTGAAATCCACAGTGCCGCTGAAACAGCATCTCAGCGCTGTTATCTGAAGGATTACGACATAAGGCTCTGTGTAATTGTTAATTGAAAGAGGAAGGTACGGAGCGACTATGCTTCCATTGAAACCAGGTGTCATCACGTTTATGTTTTGAATAGTTCCCTCCCCGCTCAAGTAAAGGAACACATAGAACGATTCGCTTTGTCTGAAGAATATCAAGCCGTTAGAAGCTGCAGGATAGGAAAAGCCGAGAGCGACGGGTGCACCGTTTGCGTCAAGGTGGCCAAGGACACTTCTGACTACTACCTCTTGGTTAACAGATTCTGAATTAATATAATAGATGGCGGTACTTGCGACCATAACGAGCAAAAGAAAAACTGCTGTGGCCGCAGCTCGTTTGCTTCGAAGCAAGATTATGGAATCACTTCTCTGAATTCTTGAAAATGAATCCCTATGAATTTCTGGTACGTACTAAGAATCCTACCTAACGCCGACTTTGACATAAAACTCAGACCCTGTTCTGGACTACGAAACAAATTTTCTCTTAGTGGTGGAATAACGCAAGATCGCGAGTACGGGCCAACCATATGTATTGGAAATCACCGGGCACGTTCTCTTTTCAGCCGACTGAATTAAGGTGAAGCATCGGGATCCGAAACATACCGTTGCAATTCGAGAGTCCTTACTAAATTCCCTTTGCTTGTCTGCTCTCTGATGACGTACCCGTGTTCCTCCAATCTTTGGAGTATGCGGCTTAGCTCGGACTCTGAGACCCCTTCTTCGCCTGTCTTGGTGTCCAGGTCAGCCTTCAGGCTCCCTTCACGGAACTCTATCATCATTTCATGAATCGAGTGTCCCACAAGATCCTTTTGGTACATCGGGCCACTCTCCAAAAGTCTCACAAGTATTTCCAAGGCGGACTTCCATTGGTGCGGAAATAGTCTGCGGAGCTCTTCCTTCCAGTCTTGCTGGATGTCTGATATTGAGAGTACTCTTTTTGCGAACGATGCGTCAATTCTGGGGTTTTAGGTATCCTTGGTCATGTAATTTTCGACGCACATCGAAAGGTATCTTAGGAATCGTCGGAAAACACCTTGGCTCAACCTACCAAGGAATATGAGAGCGTCATCGTTCACAGAGTCGACATCTCCGAACTCCACCTTGAATGCGGTAGCAAGTTCCTTAGGGGTAAAAGGCGAAAGCTCAAGCATTCTGCACTTGCCAATGAAGTAGTGGCTGGTAACTTTTTTGTCTGTTTGAGTTAATTCCTTTTGAAGTGTAAACACGACGTTCGGCACCGTGAAAGTCCTACCCTGATCGTTCAATGCGCTGACACTCTCGACAATGGATTGCCATACCTTTTGGATTCCGGTTAGGTCGCTGTTCAAAGCTCTCCTGTCTGTTGTGGAATAGTCGCGCATGTCTATTATGATCGTGTGGCACGCCGATAGGAATGACACCACCGCTTTTTGCAATAATTGCCTTTGTTCGCGGATCCTGTAAAAGTTCTTTAGTATTGTTTCGGCACCAAGACGGTCGAAAAGCTGCATACACATTTCTCCGCTGTCGGCCACTGAATTTGACACAGTTTTCTTTTGTGAATCATCAGACACTTTGGAAAGAAGTTTTAGGATTTTGCTTCGTACGGCGGGATCTTCAGCCGCCCTTCGTTTCAGATCTGGGTGGACTGTGTCTCCCAAGTTCATCCCCTGATTTTTCAGCAGGTTCAGAAGTTGTTCGTACGGCTCCTCCCCGCCGGGCCATTTGAAATAAACAACAAGTTGAGTCGAACTGTCGTTTTCTTTTAGAAATTCCAAAGACGCACGTAATTCCTTTCCCACTTGTTTGACGCACGTCGACTTGCCTATGCCTTGGACTCCGAGAAGGCAAATTAGCGAACCGTTCGACAACTTCAGCAATTCGAGCATTTCTCTGCCAGCCGTCGGCCACAGGTAGTTGAACTTGATTGTTCGGGACTCCGCGGTGTTCTGGCAAGCCCACTCGTGAATCCGCGTGAGCTCCTGAGTTTCGGCTTCTGTGCGCACTTGTGAATCTGCTATCATTGAAAACTACCTTTACTTCCTAGTAACTAATACCGCCAATCAAATAGAATGACACGTACACAGTAATCAGGCTGAGTACCACGAGGAAAGTGGCGTGTTTGAAGCCATCCGCGGCACTTTCTTCTCCCATCTTGCCGGCTACAAAGCCCATGACCCATGCTTGAAAGAAGGCACACACAAGAAGAATGTTGGTCGCTTGTTTCACCAGACTGCCTGAGGCAAGAGCGGAGATTCCTGCAGACGCCAAACCCGGCGGGTTTACAAAGTAGAGCATCATTGCCGTGGTTGCAACGACCATTATCGCGCCGATGTATGGAATCATCAAGTACGGTCTCACCATTGAACGTCTCTCTTGAGACAACAACGCATTCTTTTCAGTAAAGTCGGCGAGATCTGTGAACATCTTTGTTGAGCCGCCACCGACATCTACGACTTCCAGCAGAAGGAATGCCATCGCACGTGTTAGCCAGCTCTTTACGACAGAACCGAAGTTCTGGAGCACAGTTCTCATGGGTGTTCCCCAACTGAGCTGTGATGATATCCTCTGCACGTGAACACTTAGTCCACCATATTGTCTGTCTGCAAGTTGTTCGATCGTTTTTTCTGGTGCAAGTCCTGTCTTCCTGACTTCAGAGATATCTCTAAGAAAATTGGAGAGTTTTGATTCAACTGCTTTTTTCTCCCTCGAATATTTCATTTGCATTATCGCGGGAGGCGCAGTCGAAATTGCCAGCCCAATGCCTAACTGAGTATATTGGGGAAGTCCGAATGGAACGAAGTAGCAGAACGCTACGATCGGGAGGCAAGCGAAAAATACGTAAAATGGGCGATCGTAACCAAACGGTTCGTGCGTCTGCGCGCTTCCAATTACTATTATGAAAATTATTGAAATAACTGGAACGAATAAAACTGAAAACATTACTATGAGTGACGGATCGATAGTCTGAGGGCCTCCTCCTTGTCCTCCAAGACCTCCCACTCCTCCGGTCGTTATGCCGCCCAGCAAGTTCTGGGTAGACCAAAGAATAGTAAGCGAAATGCCCATGACGACCGTGACAATAATGTAAGCTTCAGCCATCGTCCCTATAAATTCCGATCCGCGCTTTACCTTTGCTTCACTGTAAGAGAATATTTCTTTGAGTTTGGACTCTAGATAACTTAGGGCGTCACCACCGGTCTTCAGCACCGAGACGTAACCGCCAATAAAGTCAGAGAACTTTTTGTTTGGACTAGTTCTCGTTGCTCTTTCTAAAGCTGAAATTGCATCCATTCCGAAAATTTCAATGTCTAGTAGTATTCTTCTCGCTTCCTTCGCAGCAGCTGGGAAGATCGAATCCGCCTTTGACAATCTCTTGATTGTAATAAACGGCGAGATGCCTCCACCAGCGAGCACAGTGATGTAACCAACCACATAGGGGAGCTCGTTTTCAAGAGCAGACGCCCTCGATGAAGCACTGACCTTTGGGAGGTTCAGCATGAGGATCGGAGGAACAGCTATGGCGGCGGGTAATGCGATAATTGCTATCCCAAGACCTGCCCCTGCGAGGAGTATCATACCAGCTATTACCAGAGGGATTGAGATTATCACAAACAACATTGTGATTGAAATGATACCTTCTGCAGAAATGTACATGTTGGACCTAAGGAGGTCATTGCGAAGCTCGGGAAGACGGGAAGCAAGGATCCTGCTGGGTTTGTACGTGTATTTCAGAGAGAATCGAAGTAGTCGGTCGAATAGTGTTATCCTCGACTTTTTCCTTTTGGCAACACGTTTCTTTCTGGTGCTCGCTCTTTGCTCCGGCGGAAAAAGGTTCTGGACAGACACTGAGCTATCTTTCGCATCGGATCTTTGGACGGAATCGGACAATTAAAATTTCACAAGCCAATGCAAATTATTCTAGGCATCAATTTCCCCGCGGCGGGACTTGAGAACGATTTCTTCTTCCTCTTCGTTTTGGAACAGGGGCCTCGAAACTGATTCAGCTTTTATCCTTGCAATCATTCCTTCTGGATCGTTGTGATATTGGGAGAAGACTGTACTGATTTCGATAAAATTCCTAATATTCCTGGAACGAAGCCACTGCAATACCAATATTCTATTCTGAATCTCAGTGATGATTTGTTTCATAGATTTACCATAGTCTTTTGCAAGTTTTCTCAACTTCACACTGTTTTCGAGGAACTCGTGGAATCTGTCTTTTGATGGATCCCATGAGAAAGATCGAACGTACTTGTTTGCGTTCTCGACTTCCTCAACAGAGATCACTCTTCTGACTATTTTGGGAGACCCGGGACTTCCTGCGTTTGGTATCGCGACCCTTCTGACTGAGAAAATTAGATCGAGGAAACTAATGTACGCGGGCGCGACATCCATTGGCTTTGAAGTGAGCCTCTGAATTGCGGACGCAGCATCTTCAGCGTGCAGTGTGGCGAGTCCTCCGTGTCCTGTTGATATGGCTTGGAATAATGCATAGGCTTCCTCACCTCTAACCTCTCCTACAATCATGATGTCTGGACGCATTCTCATGGCGGTCTTTACAAGGTTGAACAGGCTGACTTCTCCGATGTTGTTCTCCGAAAGACCATAGCTGAGCCTTGAAACTAGGGCAACCCAGTTGATGTGATGTATGTTGATTTCCTGAACCTCTTCAATTGTCACGATTTTTGAATTTGGATTGACCATTGAGAGAAGTGCATTTAGAAAAGTCGTCTTGCCCGAAGCTGTTGCTCCGACAACAACCGCGGTACATCGGTTCTCAATAAGAAGCCACGCATATGCAGCGATGTTGTAATCCAAGACTCCAAAATTTATCAGATCTATGATTGTTATCGGATCTTTTCTGAACTTTCTAATTGTAAGCGTTGAGCCTTGAGGTGAAACTTCCTTCCTGAAGGTTGCAGCGAGTCTGTGACCCCCCGGAAGTGTTGCATCAACAATCGGAAAAGCGGTGCTGACGTGCTTTCCTGACATGTGCACGAGCCTTACTATCGCATCATCGAGTTTTTGCTCGTTCTTGAAATTAAGATTGGTTTCGATGCTTTCATATTTTCTATGATAGATAAAGACTGCCTTTGCAGTTCCGTCCACCGAAATGTCTTCAATGTTCGGGTCGCGCATCAAAGCATCGATTCCTCCAAAACCCACGAGATCGCGTTCTGCGTAATAGAGAATTTTTGCCCACGAGACGTCCGCGTTTTTTTGTTGCGTAAGCTTGTAACGTTCGGAGATCAACCTTGCTTGCTCGGCAAAATATTTCTTGGGATCAACGTCTTCTCTGGGTGCCCTAAGCTCGGTCTGGAGGACAGAAAGTATGTTGTTGTAGAGTGCTAGCTCTTTACGCGACAGTTCTAGCTCGTCCACGTAATAATATGGAAGTTTTTGGGAAGTATCTTCTGCAATCACGGCATAAGCAAAGGGGGGACTCAGCGAGTATCTCTCCATGACTTGGAAGTTCTTTGGCATAGTCTTGCCAACCATCGGACCTTCCACGACACTCTGCTTCTCCTTATTGCGAGAATCGTTTGCTGCGATTGCGAGTTTCTCGGTAGATGATTTCGACTTAAATCCTGGGATTGATAGTTTCATGAAATTACCTTGACCTCTTTTCATTTGTGAATTGTGCAAGTCTAGAGTTTCGTGCGAAACAATTTCTAAACTGTATCGTAGGTCGCGACATTGACAGGCTCAGTTGCCTTTATCAGTAAATTAATGGTTATGAACTTCCCCGCTTTACTACGAAAATGGATCCCTAGTACTAATTCCCAATTCACGAAGATTCACTATCATTTTCTTGCTTTTCCGTGCCGATCGAAATTTCTGGTTGAAATGGAACAAAAGAAACATAAATGCTGGGTCAGAGAATGCTCAGAGAAGTTCTTCCAACTTGTCGTCATCTCCGAACATTGTTCCTATTGTTGAAACCATTGGTCTCACGAAACAATATGGATCGGTTAACGCTTTGGCTGGACTAGATTTGAAGTTAATGCCTGGCGAGATCTACGGCCTTCTGGGTCCAAATGGCGCCGGCAAGAGTACATTAATCAAAATAATCGCTGGACTTGTTGAGCCGACTTCAGGAAGCGTTGCGGTATTAGGGCATGATAGCGCAACTGATCCTGTTTGGGTAAAATCTAAGATCGGATACGTTTCGGAGAATTCAATGCTGTACGAATCGCTTTCCCCGCGAGATTTCTTCGAATTTGTTGCGTCTATTAGAAAAATTGATCAAAAGGTGGCAAATGAAAAAGTCGGAAGGTTAGCGCCAGCGTTCGGACTTGAACCGTTCTATGATTCTCCGATTGCTACCCTCTCTATGGGAACCCGTCAGAAGGTCTCGATCGTGGCCGCGCTATTGCACGAGCCATCACTACTCTTGTTGGATGAACCATTGAATGGATTGGATGCCAAGGCGAGTAGAATCGTCAAGGACATAATCTCCCTTCATGCAAGAAGGAGCAATGGTGCAGTGTTGTTCTCAACTCATATCATGGAAGTCGCAGAGCAAGTTTGCGACAGAATTGGGATAATTTACAGTGGAAAAATCGTAGCTGAAGGTTCGCTTGAAGATCTCCGACGAAAAGCAAGTGAAATAACTGTAAATGCAATTGGCATCGAGCAGGAATCAAATGCAACGTCAACCCTAGAGGAAGTGTTTCTGAAACTGACTCATGAAGAGGATGACATTGCCGGAACTGTTAGGGCACTTAAGGACGCGTTCTATGTCGATAAGTGAAATGCTTCAGGACAAAGTTTTGCCTTGAAATTGCGCGAGGCTTGGGAACTCTCTGGAGCAGCTTATCGAGAGGTCGCTTACAGATCCATTCAAATGAGTAGGGGACAAGGTCAGGGAAACAGATCTTCGGGCGAGCAGGATATCGAGAAGAGATTCAAAACCTCGATGGGTAGCGCGAAGACGAGCAAGGTGGCATTTGCTGTTCTTGGAACTATCGGATCAGCATTTCCTTTCATTGAAGATGCAGTCGCTCCAACGCCTGAAGCGCTAATTAGCGGAGTCTCACTGAGTCTTGCCATTAGCCTTGCGTACATTGTTTTCTACTCTCTTCAAATCTTGCCTTCATTTTCGAGTGGGGAGCCGTACGCAATTCTCATGACTTTGCCTATTGACGAAAGGGATTTCTCAATTGTTGCGACATTGTCGCTTATCAGGACGTTCGACTACATCGCAGCCTGCGCTACTATTGTGCAAGTTGTTTCAATATGGCTCTTGACTCACTCGATCATTGCATCTCTGTTCATGGCCGCTGCGGCTGTTATTAACATAATTTTCGCTATGGCGCTTGCCCTCTGGCTCTCAGGGATTTTCTACAAGAATGTGTCAGGCGGAGGTCGGTCTAAACGAGCAACAGTGGGCCGATCGTTATTTCTTATAATTTGGGGAGTTGCCGCACTCAGTATCGGTTTCATTTTTAATTTCGTTAGTTATCTCTTGCCCTTCCTCACAAGCGCGATTCTTGGAATGTTTGCCAGACCAACGGGTCTTGTATTGCTTTTGCTTCATCCCTTTTCGATGGGTTTCGCCATAGCAAACATCGTGTATCCCTCACTTTATTCATCAATCCCCCTACCCTCGAGGACTGTTTTACTCATTCCTCGATTTCTGCCTCCCTTGCTAGCGTACATGGCAACGCTAGGATATATTGCACTGGCCTTCATACTTGGGCGACGGACAATCAGCTCGGTGTCCAAGATAACGCGAGGTTATGGAATCAAGATGTCCAGACCAATTGCAAAGGACTTTTTGCTCAAACTTCGTTCGCCGCTCCCCGCTTATATTGTAAAGGATCTTCGGCTTGCCTCGATGAATCCATCACTTGCATTCTTGTATGCCGCTCCATTATTTGAAGTGATCACGCTCGCGGTGATTACTGTTCAATTTCCAGTAATGAGAGCGACCGCGATGATAATCAGCACAGTGGTTGGATGCTTCTTCACCACGATGATTTGTTCCACTTTGCTCAATACCGAAGGCGCGGGTTTGGAATACGCAATGTCGCTTCCACTAGTCGCTAGGACGATAATTGATGCGAAAGCATTGATAGCCACTCTGACATTCGTTCCCGTTCCTTTGGCACTTCTCGCCATTGGACTTTCGAAACACGCCTCATCGAATTATATTCTCCTGATACCATTCGTTGAGTTGATCGCTATGGGCGCGGCCTGCCTAGGAGAAATCGCTTTCTATGTAAGGCCTCGTGGAACCAGCGCGTTGCGGCAATCAAGGAGTTTCAGCCTGATGGCGGGTTCTGACATTGGGCGACTTCTTGAGTCGTTGGCACTTGCTTTCATTATTCTCCTAATCCCCATCGGAATCTATTCCTCAACGTTCACACAAACTTCCGGCCACGCTTTGTCTCTATATCTGATGCTGCTTACAGCGTGTGCGGAGCTGCTGATCGTCTTGGGTATCACAAGAAGGGTAATTCGATGAAGTGTCGGTCCTGTGCTACCAACATATCATTGCATTAAAACTACGAGCTCTTTCTCCTTGTTAGTACGAAGATAGAAGAGAGTATAACCACAACAACTATAGCTCCAAGTGCTAATGGAATGTATTGTTGAACAAGACCACCGTTCAAAGAAGATTGCGCTGAAGAATTAGTACTAGCAATCTGGGAAGAGGTGGTAAGAGAAATCTGAGAGGTCAAGCCACTCGAGGACGCGGAGCTAGCGCTGGTTTGAGAGAAATTGGAAAGTTTTGTTGTGGTCTGAGAAGACTCTGTCGAAACTGCGCTTGAGGATGAGAGTGATGTGGCGAGCGAAGAGTTTGTTTTTGATTCACTTGTTGTGCTTGATGTAGATTGCGAAGTTCGAGTAGTCGTAGACAATGATTGAGAAGTGGACGTAGCAGTCCTTGCAGAACTGCTGGAAATTGATGTAATAGAAGAGTTTGAATTAGTGCTGCTAGTCTGGCTCTCGGAATTTGAAACATGACCACTTGACGTTGTGGTTTGTGTTGTAGTCGATGAAGCCTTGGTGGTTGTCGTAGTTTCAGAGGTTGCTGATGAAATCGACGCTGTCTGGGAAGTGCTCGTGAAGGTCGTACTTGAACCTCCGTAGGAAGTTGTTGATGTGCTCGAAGTTGGTGAGGAGAAACCCGTTGCGATAATTGAAACCGTGCCTTGACTGAAATTTGTCACATAGATGTCTCCGTTTTGAGGATCGTATACTACTCCAGATGGATGTGATCCCACGGCTATTGTCTGTACAATGCTATCCACGATTCCGTTAACTACAGTAACAGTGTTCGAACCATAGTTTGCCACGTAGAAATTCCCAGTTGTAGAGTCATAGGCGACAGCATCTGGATATTGTCCAACTCCGATAGTATTAGCCACTCCATTCGTTGCTCCGTTGATGACTGTAACGGAGTTGGAAGTGTAGTCCGTTACAAACATGTATCCGTAAGCGTAACCAGGCGATGTGTCGGCTGCAATCGAATCGGGCGAGCTGCCTACGTTTATGGCGGCTAGCACGGAATCCGTTTTCCCATCAACGACTGACACACTTTTTGAATTTAGGTTTGTAACATAAAGGTCTTGGTTCATGGGATTGAAAGCCACACCGTAAGGGGAAGGTGAGTTACCAAGGCTAATGTTGTCGATTACTGAGTTTGTACTGCTGTTGATTCTGTAAAGTGCATCAGTGGTGTAAATTGCAACATACATGTCACCATTAAACGCATCATAGGCTATGCCGTTTGGGTGCACATTTTGATCACCAGTCTCCTCAGAATTTTGATGGCCGACTCCGACGCTTGTGAGAAGTGCGTTCTCCGTTCCATCTATCACAGATACATTGCTATCTTCTGTGTCGGTGACATACACATAACCATTCGAGGGATTGTAAGCAACCTCCCAAGGTGATATCGGCAAGTGGACATTGATAGTTGACACGACAGTGTTTGTTGAACCATTTATCACTGAAACCGTTCCGGGCTCAAAATTTGCAACGTACAGGCATCCATTAGCAGGATCATAGGCGATACCAAAAGGGCTGTTTCCAACGCTCACCAAGCTTGAAAGCGGATTGTTTGCGCTTTGAATTTCGGGGTTGGATCTTTGGCTATTCTGGGAATCTGAGGCAACCACGTTACCCGGAACGAGGGTGTCGTTCGAAAGAAAAAGAGTCCCTTTCACATACGAACTGCTGGAATTCTGGCTGAGAAGGAAAGAATTCGCACTAGACAGTGGAAGAGCAAAGGCTAAGATCATAAGTAAGACGAGCGAAAATGCGACAATCGCTCCACTAGATTGCTTCGACGAAAGGTTCTCCGTTATGGAAATCGACCTGAAATCAAGAGAGCGCATTGCAAAGCGTTCGCCTTGAACTACTCTTCTTCGTCATAATCATCTTCTCCACCACCCGCTCTTCTTCTGATGAAAAAGAATGCTGCCAATGGAACTGCCACTGCCACAACTATTAATCCCCAGACTGGAATGAAAACAATTTTTTCAGTGAATATGCCTAGGGCACCCTTGGGATGTGAGCTGCTTGTGGAGTTGGGCGAGATAATTCTGATAGAAGTGTCAGCGATTAAAGGCTTGTATCCTGGCTTCGTGACGTTCATGACAATGAATGCTGCTCCGGGAACTGTGCCGCTGGTAAAGAATGCCGATCCAAAACCGGTAGAGTTAGTTGAGTTGACCATGTTTGTGAGTCTTCCCAACGTGACCGTCCAGTGTATGCTTGCTCCCGTAATTGGATAATTATTAGAAGAAACTTTCAGGGTAATGTCTGAGCTGGCTCCTGGTTTTAGTCCAGGTACGGTAGCATACGCCAATGTTTGGAATTGTAGCCATGTGCTCGTGAACACAGTTTGACCCGAGGTGAAACCAGTCGCAAATGCGGTAACGCTGGTGCTCCCCTGTGCAAGAGTTGAATTCAGAACGACGTGCGCAAAAGTGGATCCAGGAGGGATCACGATCTCGGGCGAAACACTTCCAACCGAGGAGTTTTGTATTGCCAGTTGAACTGCAACTGGAGAATCGGTCTTCTCTGGATTTCCAGAGGCATCTTGCAATTGGATGACTAAGTTCTGATACTGCTGACCATTTGCGATCACAATCTCAGGGGATGTGGATAATCCCAAGTTTGTAGCAGCCTTGGTCACTAGAAGCAAGGTCGAATTGGTCGTTGTGTAATTTGAAGTGGTGGCAGTTATAAGAGTCGAGCCGGCGAATCCGAAAGTCCTGAATGTGGCTCTGGCATAAGTTTGACCTGCCGGTATCATAACAGAAGACTGAATCTGTCCCACACTGGGAATTGTACTCGATAATCTCACAACCGTATTCACGGGAGCTTGTGCGGGCTGTCCACTGCCGCCAATGAGACCAAGGGTTATGGAACTGTAAGCGTTGCCGTCTGACAATAATGTCTTGGGAGCGAACTGCAAACTTAGGGCGTTTGGGGCCCCTCCAAACGAGAGTAGGTTTATTGTGTATGACGAATACCCGGGACTTTGGGCTGTAACAGCTACCAATCCAGGGAGAAACGTCGATGAAACATCAAATTCCACTTGGGATTGTCCAGCTTGCATCACTTGTGGCCCCGTATTAACTTGCATGGTTGCGTTGTCTGAAGAACGCGCGTACACAGTTATTGGTGATTGAGCAACAGCTGGGGAAATGGCTCCGTTATCTGAGTTGACCAACTGCACGACCAAGACATTAGGATAAGTTTCGTTGTTCGGAAGCAGCGTGCTAGGCGCAAAATATTCTACAAGACCATTTGAAGCGACGACTGCATTTTGGCAAGCTAGCAAGACGGAACCTTTTACGTATCCTTGAGCAGATGCTGTTAGATTCGCGACATTGAACGGCTGCAAGGGGCAGTAGCCGCCGAACTGTACTGAAATGCTTGCGTATGAAGCGCCTGCCGGGATAGTTACTATCGAATTGGGAACATTGATAATTTGCGAATTACTTGATGTAAGGACAACGCTAACAGGAGAAGGTGCTAATGCCGGAGTTTGACTATTGTTGTCTTGAAGCTGAATTGCGATTGTCGCAGTTGCGTTCGTGATCGCTGGCACAATACTTGGCGCAGCTGAAAGCACCAATCTCCTTGCTATCGGACCAATGGTTGTCATTATTGCCGAACCTGCGGTGTAATTCCCTGCAGAAGCTGTTATCGTTGTTGAGCCAGCAACGTACGTGGGCGAGAAGGTCGCCGATCCGAAACTCTGGCCAGATTGAATAGTGAGGGATTGAGGGACGGAGCCGACCTGAGTGTTAGATGAAGACAACGTAACTGTTAGAGGATATCCTAGAGTTACCGGGTTTCCGGCCGAATCAACTACTTGCACTATAGCAGTTGAGTTCATCTTTTCATTGGGCGGGATGATAGAGGGACTAAGAAATACTTGAAGACCAGTGGGCATTCCACCAATGTTCTTTGTAGTAACTGTCAAAGTTGCGGGTGGGTATCCCGAAGCGATAGCACTGATTACCGTGCTTCCCGGCAGTGTCGTCGTGGTAAAGTTAACCAAAAGATAGACAGCGCCAGCTGCAATTGTAACATTATTCGGCACAGTGCCGGTTTGCGGGCTAGATGATGTCAGTAATATTGTCATTTGAGATTGCCCGATATATGGTGCACCGGAAGTTAGGTTCTTGAACTCCAACACAAGGGCAGAATATGTTCCTCCATCAGCTGGGAGAACCGACGGGTTTCCAGTAAGACTAAGTGCGATGTTCGAAGGGGACGCTGCCGCAGAATATTTTGCCTGAATCGGCAAAGTCGGAGAGAATATCCCGTAAGAGAAAAGAAACAAAGCGGTAAGAGTAATGCCTATTCGATATTTTGAAACATGGCGAGATCGAAACTGTGGTTTATGACACGTCAAGTACAAGAATCGAAACAATATTCAAGAAGTTTTTTAATAGTGCTTGTGGACTGTACATCCGAATTCGAGTTTCTAATCTGAGTTATTCATTTCTGAGAACAATCTGAATCAAAACAAAAAATAGCGATACACTTTACCAGTACGGATCCGGAATCTATACTGAGGCATAGAGTTTGCAATCAAAACTCTATCTTCCTAAACCCTATTATTAGGATGGAAGAACTTTGGGTTCATGAACACAAAAACTCTAAGGATGAAAAGTAGCAAGAGAGGAGTTACTCCTGTTATTGCAACTATCATTCTAATCGCAGGAACTCTAGTCTTGGCACTCGTCGTCGGCGCTTACACGTTCGGTCTCTTCGGCTCGAACGTGAAGACCGTCACACTCTCGTCAGCAACACTCTACGGTGGCACGACCACAGTCGCCACCAAAGCGTCAAACTCAAGCGCAACCTACATTACATTCTCCCTCAACAATCCAGGATCTTCCTCAAGCCTAACAGGATTGACATTGACGGGATCAGGCATCTCTTCAATAGACACTTGGCAACTTACTAACGGAACGGCGATCGGTTTCACACCTGCTAATGTAGCGTCAGCATTGAGTGGAGGCAAAGTAACTTCCTATACGTTCTATGCATCGAACACTGCAGGAAACGGCCAGACCATCACTACTGGACAAGTCTTCAACTACGTCCTCTCATTCGCCAACGGTCAATCAGTATCAGGTTCGCTGATTGCACAATAGACGACATAGACGACACAATTGGGGAACTCTAAACAGTTCCTCTCCCCTTTTTCCTTTTTATTTTCCACCGATTTGCCCGAATCAATGCTTGTGAACAATTTTGAGAATGATAACAAGAAACAGACACAGGAGAGCGAAACAAGCAGCAGCCGAAGTAATGGGGGCTGTCTTGCTCATAGGGGCGACCCTCGCAGTCGGTTTCGCAGTTTGGGCTTATGCACGAAGCGCTTCAACTTCAGCGGAAAAGTCCTTCGCTTCAGAAATCAATTCTAACGTAAACTGCCTTAACATAAACTTCGTGATCATAAACGCGAATTTTTCTGCTACAAATCCCTCACTTGCGACAATATGGTTGTATGACACCAGCACTAGCGGAGTCAGCTTATCCAATATCGTAATCAGCAACAGCACCGGTGGGGTGCCTTATTCCGGTCCGCTCGTCGGGACTTTGAAACCGTCGGTCGTCACATCAGTTACTGTCAATGCAGGGACTTGGAAATTCAAGGCAGTCCAGATGTATAATTTCCGAGCAGAGGCAATAAACAGCACAGTACAATGCAGCGTTTATTCGCCAACTTATTCACAGATAACGCCTAATCCAGTCTAGCTTGGAGAAGGGCAAGCAATGTACATGAGAGCTCGTACAAAAAGAAGCAAGATCGCCGTATCAGCGGTGATTGGCACCGTGATAATGTTCGCGATGCTCTTGAGCGTTGCAGGCAGTTACTTTTACTTTATACAACAAGATCAGGCATCGTTCCAAAAAGCAGTGGCGCAAAGTAACAACAACCTGCTGAATGGGCAGAGCCAGGAACATCTTACAGTATATGGAATTTCGCAGAGCGGAGAACTAGCGTTCTACATCAACAACACGGGAATCTCAATATCGATTGTCTCGTACTGGGTCCTGAACGGGACAAGCGGATCCATAATTCAATACAAGAATGTGACCACGAGTACTTCATTGCCATTTCTAATCGGTCAGGGGCAGTCAGCCACGCTCAACGCGATTAGCATGAGTCCAACCATCATAATTCCACCTGGCGCGACCTACGTCATCAAAGTTCTCACGAGTAGAGGGACGCAAGGCGTTGGCACATATCCATCTCAGCAGTTGACGAGCGCGACAGTCAACTCTCTTGTTGCCGGGGGATTCGGGTCTCTTGAAATGACCTTCTCCTCCTTCAATTGGTATAGTTACACTGGCGGGCCTCCGTCATCCGTTTCGTACAACATCGGGGGAAATCCAACTAACTTCAATAATCTCTGCGCGAATTCACTAGAAAAGGAGACCAACTGCAACGGAGGTTCTTATTCTCTTGACGTAAACCACCCACACAGCGGATCTCTTGTGCCTAGCGGGTACAATTCGACCCACACATATTATACTACTTCAACGACGACGAGCATTATAGGAGGTTTGGCTCTTGACGGTTCGACCGGAGCAGGCACAGAGTCAAAGTCAGTATCAGCCAGTCTCACGACGACAAGCTCGAACGACGTGATAATAGTCACTGCTGGGACTTCTTCATCTTCGACAACGGTCAAATCAGTAACTGACACTGGGGGTCACACTTGGACTCACAGACAGACGAAGACTGGCTCGCCGAGCGTTAGCGAAGAGGAGTGGTATACCATAGCCGCCACGTCATTGACCGCGGATTCGATTACAGTCACTTGGTCGGCCTCTGGAGACAACGTCTTTTCAGCTTTCGGGGTAAGCGGTGCAAATACTGCTAGCCCATTTGATCCTCACTCAGGTCTTCCTGCAACCGCGACTGGATCAGGCACATCGCCCACCGTCTCGGTCTCGACTTCCCATTCGAACGACTTCATCTTCGGTCTCTTGGCAAACGAACACACATCAGCCGCCATTTGTCATACCGAGACTCTAGGCGGTGGATTTAGCCAGATCGACGCTGAGAATTCTCTTGGCTCAAATACGTGCATGAACTCCGACCAAGAATATCAGGTAGTATCAAGCACCCAGAACAACCTTGGCATTCCTTTTAGCACTAATTCTGGTGGTTCGAATCAATGGGCTGAGATAGGAGACGCCATTCAGTCGGGATCATCGTCTACGACAACCACTACCATAACATCTAGCTCTCCCACATCATCTTCGTCG
>Ga0307374_10004533_pt1 | contig 23089 bp, 23 predicted proteins | sample OX3MG_FD_202532 | JGI IMG/M metagenome (GOLD analysis project Ga0307374, IMG submission 202532) | Soil microbial communities from Risofladan, Vaasa, Finland - OX-3 | ecosystem: Environmental > Terrestrial > Soil > Coastal area > Acid sulfate soil | place: Finland: Risofladan, Vaasa | collected... | reverse complement strand
GTAGACCAGACCCTACGTTGCCGCGATTGCGGCGTCGACTTTATTTGGACTGAGGGCGAGCAGGACTTCTTTGCTTCTCGTGGCCTCACAAACCCCCCTTCCCGTTGCCCCAGCTGCCGGGCAGCACGTCGCCAGAGCGGCGGCGGTGGTGGCGGTGGCGGCGGATTCGGTGGCAGCGGCGGCGGTGGCGGCGGCGGATACCGCAGCAACGGCCCGCGCCAGATGTACGAGGTCCCATGCGCTGGATGCGGCGGCGTCGCACGCGTTCCCTTCCAGCCTCGAGGCGACAAGCCCGTCTACTGCAGCGACTGCTTCCGCGCCGCTCCTAGATGACCCGAGAGGGTGAAGGCGGCGGCCCCATCGCGGTGGGAACGAGGGTCAGTTTTCCCTATGGCGGCAGCCGGCGCACCGGCACCGTCGCTGACGTCTCGATGATCCCCGACCAGTCGGGCGGCCAGTCGCTTGCATACCTCATCGACGTTGGCTCGCGCAAAGTCTTTGTGCAAGGCGAAGGCATCACCCCGGCCACCGGGCCGGGGGCAGCCTTCGATCCCGTCGCCGAAGGCGTCGCCTATGGCCGCAAGCGGCCGCGGAACCCTCGCAACAGGTAAGACCGTCACACGGAGGCCCGTCGCTCGCACGTGACGGCGCCTGCGTGGAATGCTCGGTATCCTGTGAAGGATGGCCTCTGACCTGACCGCCGACCTTCCTCAGCGGCAACGCCGGCTTCGCCGGCCCAAGCTCTGGACCGTTCTGCTCGCCGTCGGGATCGCGGCGATCCTCGCCGGTGGCGCGATCATCGCCGGACCGGTCATCGGTGTCTTCCAGCGCGGCCAGGCCGACTCGAGCGCCCTCAATCACTGGCACGGCGGCGTGAAGGTGCCGGTGACCGGCACGAACCCGGATGCGACCAAGACGCTCAGCTGCGGATCCAGCTCGGTCACCGACTACGCGCTGATCACCTTCGCGGCGCCGGCTGCGTACCACTACTCGGCCGTCGCCGGGAACGGCACGTGGACGCTGCTCAACTCGCGCTCGATGGTCCACTACGCAACCACGCCGAACCCCGGTCAGGCGGGCAACGTGATCATCGCGTTCCACCGTGAGCCCGACTTCCAGTACATCAACCAACTCAATGTCGGGGACACGATCACCATCCAGAGCCGCAGCTGCCAGACGTTCGTCTACCGGGTGATCAAGCGCTGGGACCTGCCGCCCACCCAGGTGACCCAGCTCGGTCCGACGACGGGGCACGAGCTGACCATGGTGACGTGTGACCCGTGGTGGCAGGACTATAACCGCCTTGTCTGGCGCGCCGAGCTGATCTCCGCTCCCGCGACCGGCGGCGCCACGGGCAGCTCGGTGGTCAACCCGAGCTTCTAGCCGGCTCCTTCATCTCGAGAAGCCCTCGAGCGGACCGGGAAGCGCTGCCTCGGCAACGGCCTCGAGGCGCTTGATGTTGATGCGCACGAAGATCGCCGTCGCAATGATCACGACGACGGCGAGCGCGCCGAACGCGATCTCCACCGGCTTGCTGAGCTTCGTGATCGCGCTGCTGAGCTCGTACGCGGCGACCCCATAAAAGGTCGCCCAGACGATCCCTCCGAGGCCGTTGGCGATCAGGAACCTGGTCCAGTGCATCCGGTTCGTGCCGGCGAGGAACGCCGCGTAGGTGCGGAGCACCGAGACAAAACGGCCGAAGAACACCACTTTGGCCCCGTGGCGCATGAAGACATACCGCCCCACCTTCAGCTTCGGCTCGTCAAGACGGACATATTTGCCGAATCGGCGCAGGAGCGGATAGCCGCCGAACCAGCCGACGCCGAAGCCGATGTTGTCTCCGACGACAGCTCCGACTATGGCCGCGAGGATGACACCGACGATCGACAGTTGATGGTCCGCCGCCGCCAATGCCGCGGCGGTGATGAGCATCGTCTCGCCGGGCAACGGGATGCCGAGGCTTTCGATCCCGACGAAGAGCGCGACCGCGAGGTAGCCGATGCTGGTCAGCCAGCCGTCGAGACCGGAGTTGATCACTGCGGCGTAGGTCCGCCGCTCAGACCGGCATGACGGGGTGATGGCGAGCAACGTCGGCACGGCGTCGTGTGCGGTATGCCGCAAACCGGCGTACCAACTCATCGCGCAGTTCCTCGGGTGGAACGACGGCGTCGACGATCAGCTCGGCGGCGAGACGGAAGATGTCGATGTCGTCGCGATACTCGTCCTGGAGCGCCGTGACATATGCAGCGCGCTCGCTCTCCGCGACATCCTGGATCTTGTTGTAGTAGACCGCGTTGATCGCCGCCTCCGGGCCCATCACCGCGATGTGCGCGGTGGGGAGGGCGAGGGTGCAGTCGGGTTCGAACGCCGGGCCGCTCATCGCATAGAGGCCCGCCCCATACGCCTTGCGCAGCACCACGGAGATGCGCGGCACCTGCGCCTGTGCAAGCGCGGAGATCATCTTCGCGCCGTGCCGGATGATGCCCTGCCGTTCGACAGCGGTCCCGATCATGAATCCCGGCACGTCGGCAAGAAACAGCAACGGGACGTTGAACGCATCGCAACACGTGATGAAGCGAGTCGCCTTGTCAGCCGAGTCGACAAAGAGCACGCCCCCCTTGAAGCGTGGCTGCGACGCGATCACGCCGACCGCGTGTCCATCGATCCGCGCGAAACCGCACACGATCTCGCGCGCGAAGAGTCGCTTGATCTCGAAGAACGAGTCGGCGTCGACGAGGCCGCGAATGATCGCCATCACGTCGTACCCTTTCGACGCCTCCGCAGGGATCACGTTCGTGATGTCCTCGCAGCCCGGCGCAACACCGGTCGCCTGCGAGAGCGGCGGTGCGTCGTGCCAGGAAGGTGGGAGGTAGCTCAGGTAGCGACGGGCCGCGGTGATCCCCGCATCCTCGTCGGCGACGAGAACATCGCCGCACCCGCTGACGGTGCAATGCATCCGCGCGCCGCCCATCTCCTCCAGCGTGACTTTCTCGCCGACCACAACCTCTGCCATGCGCGGCGAGCCGAGATACATCGACGCGTTACCCTCGACCATGATCACGATGTCGCAGAAGGCGGGGATGTACGCACCCCCGGCCGCGCTCGGACCGAAGAGCACGCACACCTGTGGCACCTGTCCCGAAAGACGTACCTGCATATGAAAGATATGGCCCGCGTGGCGGCGGCCCGGGAACATCGCGACCTGGTCGGTGATGCGCGCACCCGCCGAGTCCACGAGGTAGACGAGGGGAATCTGCAGCCGTTCCGCCGTCTCCTGGATGCGCACGATCTTCTCGACCGTCCGTGGACCCCACGACCCCGCTTTGACGGTGGGATCGTTGGCCATCACGGCACAGGTGCGGCCATGCATCACACCGACACCTGTAACGACACCGTCGGCGGCAAGCTCGGGGTCGTCCGTGCCCGCGAGCAATCCGTCCTCGATGAACGACGTATCCGGATCGAAGAGCCGCCGGATCCGCTCGCGGGGCATCAACTTCCCCTGCTCGGCTACCTTGGTTCGGTGCCGCTCGGGACCGCCGGCGCGGGCTCGCGCCAACCGATCGGCGACGGTTTCAGAATCAGCCAACACGCGTCTCCACTGTGACCTCCTGGGGCTCGCGGCTCCAGATGCCCGCGCGGTAGAGCTTGCCGGGCAGATCCCGGCGGAGATCCGCCGCCAGTGTCTCGGCGACTCCGCACATTGCCCCAAGGTCGATCCCGGTCACGGCACCCATGGCGTCGAGCGCCTGCAGTGCGTCCTCGCTGCACACGTTGCCGGTTGCGCGTGGCGCGAATGGACAACCACCGACACCACCGACGGAGCCATCGAAACGGCGGACCCCGGCGTCGAACGCCGCGACGACGTTGGCGACCCCGAGGCCGCGTGTGTCGTGCACGTGCAACGACAGTCGTTCCAACGGCACGGCGCCGGCGACCTCTGCGCACATGCGCGTGACGTCGACCGGCGTAGCGACGCCGATCGTGTCGGCGATCCCGATTTCCGCGACACCACGGGCGGCCAGGTCCGCGCACAGCTCGACGACTCGCCCGGTCGCGACGACGCCCTCGAACGGACATCCGAAGCTGACGGAGATTGCAACATCGACGGCGCAGTCGCGTTCGGATGCGAGCTCGACGATGTGTGAGATCTCGTCGAGCGAATCGTCGACGCTGCGATTGACGTTGCGGCGGTTGAAGGAATCGGTGGCGGCGATGGTGACGAGCACGTTGCGCATTCCGTGGGTCAGCGCAAGCTCGAGGCCGCGCAGGTTCGGGACCAGCACGCGCAAGCGGGCGAGGTCGGCTTCGAACGCCGCCAGCACCGCAGCGGCGTCTGCGAGTTGCGGCACCCAGCGCGCTGACACGAAGGACGTCGCCTCGATGCGCGGGACGCCGGCGTCGAGCAGGCCGCGTACCAGCCGAACCTTGGCGTTCGTGGAGATCGTGTCGGCGATGTTCTGGAGTCCATCGCGCGGCGCGACGTCAGTCCAGAGCACCTCGTTCACGAAAGCGGCTTCCCAGGGATGGACACGGTCCCGCCACCGTAGCAAACCCGGCGACTACACTCTCACGAGCCGATGCCGCGGTTTCACGTCCCCGACTACATCAGAACCACCTTCGCGGTCACGAACTGGCGCGCCTTCCGGCTGTGCGGGATGGACGAGGTGGGGCGCGGCGCCTACGCCGGGCCGCTTGTCGCCGCCGCAGTGGTCCTCCCCCAGCGCTTTCGCCATCCGTTGCTGCGCGACAGCAAGCTGCTCAGCGCCCGCCAGCGCGAGGAGGTCGACGCGGTCCTCCGGGTGAAGGCAGTCGCCTGGGCCATCGCCGAGGTGAGCGTCGACGAGATCAATGCACGCGGGCTGGGCTGGGCGAACGTCGACATCTTCTGCAGGTTGATCGAAGCGATCGATGCCGACGGCTACTGCTGCGACGGGAATCTGCGCATCCCCGTCTCGCGACCGGTGCACTCGCTCGTCGCGGCCGATCGGAAGGTGCCGGCGGTATCGGCGGCATCGATCATCGCCAAGGTGCACCGCGACGCGCTCATGCGCCGGATGCATGAGGAGGCGCCGTACTACAACTGGGCCAGCAACAAGGGCTATGGCGCGCTGGAGCACCGGACGGCCATTCGCGAGCACGGCCCCCACGCTGCGCATCGGCGCGTCTTTCTCGCGTCAGTGATGCAGACGGAGATGGACTTGACCGGTTCGACGGCACCGTGCGAGGCTGCGGTCCCCGCGATGGGCGTCGGCTGAGCGAGCCCTCGGTCGAGCTAGCTGGCGCCGCAGCCGCAACTGCCGCCGCAGCATCCCCCGCCACCGCCGCCTGCCGACGGCGTCTCGGCCGTACCGGATCCGGCGTGGACGGCCACACGGCTGATGAGCGGCATGCTCGCTCGGCTTTCACAGCTGGGACAGACAGCGGCGACCTCGCGATCGGCCATGGGACGGAGCAGTTCATAGACGGCGGAGCAGTCGTTGCAGCGGTACTCGTACAGAGGCATTGCCGGCAAGCGTACGCATGGTCCCGCTGATTTGACAAGTCGAACATCTGTTCGCTACAATTCGGCACATGCCAATCCGCACCATCGAGCTCCAGCTCCCCCTTGATCCCGATGAGGCCGGGTCCCTCGCACGTCAGCGAGTGCGCCACCTGGCGGCGGTTGACGGGCTCGAGCCGGCGGCGTTCGTGCGACTGGTCCGCTCGTTTCCATCGCTGCGGGCCATCTACACGGCGCCGGAGGCCGAGCTTGCAAGGATCATCGGCCCGGTGGCTGCCGCGCGCATGCGCTGGTTCATCGATGCGCCACTTGACACGGGTCTCGCTCGTGAGGCGACCGCGGCGAGTGCTCGCTCCACCCGGAGCCCGCTCTCAACCGCCGCGTGATCGTCGCGCGATACGCACGCGGGGAGCGTGGGAGAGCGCATCCAACGTAGAATCGATAGTTCCGCCAAATTTGGTTTGAGAACAAGGAGGTTCTGCAGCATGCGCAGTCGACGTTCCAGAGCCGCCACCCTCGACGACATCGCTGAAGCGCGCAATCGCGCGGCCGACACCATCAGCGAACTCGCAGAGCACGCGGTCTCACTTGCACGCGACGCGGGAAACGCGGCGCGACCCACGGTAAAACTCGGAGCTGAAGGCATCAGCCACGCATTTGAGCGCGCCGCGGATGCCTCCGGAAAGCTCAGCAGCGCGATCCGTCCGAAGAAGAAGACCCACAAGATCCGCAACCTCCTCATCGGAGCTGCAGTGGTCGGCGGGATCTTCGCGCTCGTTCAGTCGCCGCTCCGCACGAAGCTGCAGGAGCGGCTCTTCGGCCCGCCTCCTGAGGACGACGACCTGCCCCAGATCACGCTGCCCGACGACGATCACGGAATCGACGTGAGCAACGGCACGGAGATCGACGTCACGCATGCGTCGGATCCCGAGCCCGCGGCTGATGTCGTCGGCACGCCCGTGGCCGCTGAGCCGACCACGCATCGCGGGCACAAGCACGACGACGCAACCACCGACCAGGAGACCAATGCCTGACGACCGCCCGTATCAAGGACGCCCTTCGTCGGACCGGCCCCAGTTCGCCGGCCCACGCCAGAACTTCTCGGGGCCTCGACCCGCCTTCCAACCTGACAACCGGCCGCCGTTCCGCCCCGCTCCGCGTGTGGAGGTGCCCGCGGCGCCGATGATCCACTCCCTCAAGCTGCGCGACGGCGATCGCGAGATCGAGGTCAGCGGATCGGCAGCGTTCGTGCGCCAGGTGCTCGACGATCTCCCCGCGATGTGGGCACGCCTGCACGGTGAAGGCTCGTCGCGCCCCGGACGCATCGATTTGCCTTCGCCACGGCCGCACGAACAGTCCGTGACGCACGAGGCGGCAGCGACGCAGGCCGTCGCGGAGGAGCCGATCATCGCGCCGGTGCGAGATCCCGCCACCAACGGCAAGCATGCTCTGACCGCCGCTGCGACCAATGGCAAGCGACAGGCAGAGCGCGGAACGCCCGACGACAAGGTGCTCGCGGTGCTGAAGAGCTCGACCCGACCGCTCGCGGTTGCGGCCATCCGCAAGCGCCTCGGAGGCTCGTTCACCCCGCAACAGGTTCGGCGGATCCTCGAGCGCAACGCTCCCAAGGTGTCCGTCACCGACGACCGGCCCGCGACCTACCGCCTCCGCTAGCTGCGGCACTCCGGCTACCGGCCGCGGGAGCCAACGGGCAGAATTCAGGCCTCTGGTCCAAAGGCATAATGGAGAGGGCGGGGATCTGAACGATGCGACGCCCAGTGCTTGCCCTTCTGACCACCGTGCTCCTGGCCGCCACCGCGTGCGGCTCGGTCGCTGCTGACGGAGGCTCCGGGACGCCGGCGCCAACCGCGTATCCGACCCCGGTCGGCGGCCTCGGTCACCGTCCTTCGAGCCCGGTGAAGATCACGCTCATCTCGCCGGCCACCGGCTCGACAGTGCGGGGCACGTCGGTGCTCGTACGAGTGTCGGTCACCGGCGGAGAGGTCACGCCGACGACGTCGAGCGATATCACACCGACCAAGGGACACGTGCATCTTTACCTGAACAATCAGCTGATCTACATGGTGTACACACTGGAGGAATCGGTTCCCGTGAAACCGGGGGTCGAGTACTCGATGTACGCGGAGTTCGTCGCCCAGGACCACTTTCCATTCAGCCCGCGCGATGTGACGCCGACGATATTCTTCACGGTCGCGCCGGCCTGAGCGGGTCCCGCCAGTGATCGCGCACATCCTCAGCAACCTGCCATGGCCGGTGCAATGGGGGCTGGCACTGCTTATCTTCGGTGGCGCGCTCGCGGTCTTCGCCGTACGGCGCGGTGTCATCCGGATCGCCGGAGCGGTGGTCGCGCTGGGCGGTATTGGTGGTCTCATCGCAAGCTGGATCCTGAGCCCCGCGCTGCTCGTGCCGGCCCCGTACGCTGTGCGCATCGTGTCGCCTGTACCCGGCGTTGAGGTCGGCTCGCACTTCACGCTCACTGTCTGCGGCGTCCCGACCACGGGTCCTATGGTCCCCGCAACCGATTCCCAGCACTACCTCGCGATCATCATCGATGGCGTGCAGGCTCCGACGGTCGACGTCTGGCAGGTTCCGCAGGATATGAGCCCCGGAAGCCACGTCGTTGAGGTCGAGCTCGTCAGCCCGTCCCATCAGGCGTTCAGCCCACCGGCCACCGCGAAGGAGACGATCACCGTGGTTGCCGGGAAACCCCCATCCGGCCCGGTCGCGTGCTGACCGAGGAGGCGCCGGCCGCACACATCCTCGTCGTTGAGGACGACGCTTCTCTCCGCGAGGTGCTTGTCGGGGCGCTCGACTCCGCCGGCTACGCAACCTCGATCGCGGCACACGGCATCACCGCCTCACAGATGCTCCGCAACGCCGAGGGTATCGATATCGTGCTCCTCGACATCGGCCTTCCCTTCGTCGACGGCTGGCAGATCCTCGCGCAGATGGAGGACCGCCGCGGTCCTGCCGTGATCGTGATCAGCGCACGAGGCGAGGAGACCGACAAGGTGCGCGCGCTCGACCTGGGCGCCGACGACTACCTCGCGAAGCCGTTCGGCGCCGACGAGCTGCTGGCTCGAGTCCGCGCGGTGCTTCGGCGCGTGCGCACGCCGCATGGAGCAACCGGGGTTGTCGCACGCGGGGCCGTGCGCGTGGACCTCGGCGCGCGAACGGTGCTCCGCGACGGGAGGGAGGTCCACCTGTCGCCGACTGAATGGCTCCTCCTCGCGGAGCTCGCGCGCAACCCGGGCATCACGCTCGACCATCGCACCCTGCTGCAACGGGTCTGGGGGCCGCAGTACGCAGACGAGCGCAACTATCTGCGCACGTTCGCGCAACGCCTGCGCCTCAAGCTCGAGGACGACCCGGCGCATCCCGAAGTGGTGATCACGGTGGGCCGTCAGGGGTACCGTTTCGGCCCTCCGCGGTGACGCAGCGTCGCCGCGGAACCTGAGTACACTCGGTGCGGGGTCTCCCGGATACGTCATGACCGAAAACCACCTGCACGCGATCAACGCCGCCGACTCGCCAGTCACCAGTGGCCATGCCGATACCAACGTGACTGGTGACTCTCCCCTTGCGTCACGGCTGCGTCAGCTGGTCGAGCTGGTCGCCGCCATCGTGGTGCCCGTGGCGGTTGGAGCCGGGCTGGCGCCGTTCCGCAGCAACATCTCCCTGGCCACCGCAGCCCTGGGCATGGCGGTCGCGGTGTCCCTCGTCGCAGCCTTGAGCACGCGCCTCGGCGGCGTCGTCGCCGCAGCGTCGGCGGCGCTCTCGTTCGACTTCTTCTTCACCAAGCCGTACGGCTCGCTATCGATCTCGAGCGCGCAGGAAATCGAGACCGCGATCCTGATGCTCGTGTGCGGGCTCATCGTCGGCCAGCTGTCGGCTCGCAATCGCACGAATAGGGAACTCGTCGTGCAGACGAGCGATGACTTCGCGCGAATCCAGGCGATCGCGGAGTTGATGGCCTCCGGCGCCGGTGCGTTCGAGGTCGTCACCGCCGTTGGGGACGAGCTCACCGGGTTGCTCGGCCTGCGCAGCTGCCGCTTCGAGCGGACGTTTCCGGACGGTCCGTCGCCGACGATCGAGCGCAACGGCGACGTGAGCTGGGGACGTTTCTGGTGGGGGTTCCGGACCCTCGGACTCCCCGGCAAGGAGGTGACGCTCGTCGTCGAACATCAGCGTCGCCGGCTGGGTCGCTACGTGCTGGTGGCAGTTCCCGGGTCGCCGGTGACGCGCGAGCAACTCGTGGCGGCGGTCACCCTCGCTGACCAGGCGGGCGCGGCTCTGGGACTCGAAGCAGCGGCGGCCGCACCCGCTCACCCATAGCCCAGACGTTGGCGCCGCGACGCATGTGCGGCGTCGTTGACGCTGTGTTGACGGTGGTCGCCGGAAACTGACACCACCGATGCCACTGGACCTGCTCGTCCTCCTCTGTTTCGCCGGGATGCTCGTCGCGGGCATCCTGATGATCGATGGACTCCGGAGGATCTGACATGGGGGATCTCACCGGCTACATCGTCGCCGCGGTCATCGCGCTGATCGCGGGGATCTACCTGCTGGTCGCGTTGGTCGCGCCGGAGCGCTTCTAGTGATCCTAGACATCATCGCCGCCGTCATCACATATGCCGCGGTGGGGGCCGGCGCCTGGTTCATCGGCGGCTACATGCTCAAGGTCTACAGGGGTGAGCGCGTCTGGCTCAGCCCTGTGCTCCGCCCGGTCGAGCGCGTCACGTATCGAATCATCGGCGTCGACGAGGAGCACGAGCAGGGATGGATCGCCTACCTGGTTTCGATCCTTGCCGTGACCTTCGTGAGCATCGTGTTCACGTATCTCATCCTCCGATTCCAGGACCATCTGCCGCTCAACCCACAGAACCTCCCCGGCGTGCCGGCCCCGCTCGCGTTCAACACCGCGATCAGCTTCGCGACCAACACCAACTGGCAGAACTACACGGGCGAGACGACGATGAGCTACTTCTCGCAGATGGTCGCCCTCGTGCTGCACAACTTCCTGAGCGCGGCGATGGGGATGGCCATCGCCATCGTGATCATTCGATCGATCGCTCGCCGGACGATGACCACGCTCGGGAACTTCTGGGTCGACACGGTGCGAGGCACCCTGTACGTGCTCCTCCCGATCAGCCTTCTGGTCGCTCTCATCCTCGTTGCGAACGGTGCCATCGAGAACTTCAGTGGTTACTCGGTGGTGCACACGCTCACCAACGGGCTGCAGGCGATCGCGCAAGGACCTGTCGCCTCGCAGGAGGCGATCAAGGACCTGGGCACGAACGGCGGTGGGTTCTTCAACGCGAACAGTGCCCACCCGTTCGAGAACCCGAACGGGTTCACCAACGCGCTGGAGATCTTCACCGTGTTGCTCATTCCGTTCGGACTCGTGATCACGTTCGGCAAGTGGGTCGGGAACGTCAAGCAGGGAGTCGTGCTCGGCGCGGTCATGGGGATCATCCTCATCGGCGCTTTCGGCGTCGCCGCGTGGCAGGAGCAGCAGGGCAATCCCGCGCTGGTCGGCACGGGCGCGACCCAGGTGGCGTCGGCGCAGTCCGCTGGCGGCAACATGGAAGGCAAGGAGGTTCGCTTCGGCCCAATCCAGACGGCACAGTTCGGCACTGCGACCACGGGCACCAGCACGGGGTCAGTCGATTCCTCGCACGACAGCTGGACCGCCATCGGTGGGCTGATCCCTCTGGTCCTCATCAAGCTCGGTGAGATCACCCCCGGAGGTGTCGGTTCCGGCCTCTACGGCATGGTCGTGTTCGCGATCGTTGCGGTGTTCATCGCCGGACTGATGGTCGGACGAACGCCGGAGTACGTGGGCAAGAAGATCGAGGCGCGCGATGTCAAATACGCAGCCATCGCGATCCTCGTCCTGCCCGCGTCGATCCTCGGATTCTCGGCAATCGCGGTGCTCACGGCGGGAGGGCAGGCCGGACCGATCGCGACGCAGGGAACGCCGCACCAGCTCACTGAGATCCTGTACGCGTTCGCGTCGACAACCGGCAACAACGGCAGCGCGTTCGCCGGCTTGACGGGCAACACGCCCTATTACAACCTGATGCTGTCCGGCGCGATGTGGATGGGACGCTTCCTGTTCATCATCCCGGTGATGGCGATGGCCGGCAACCTCGTCAAGAAGAAGATCGTGCCGGCCAGCGCGGGGACCTTCCCCACCGATGGACCGCTCTTCGTCGCACTCCTCGTCGGAACGATCCTCGTCGTCGCGGCGTTGACGTTCTTCCCCGCAGTCTCGCTCGGGCCCATCCTCGAGCATTTCAAGCTCATCGCGGTGCATTGACATGGCCCTCGCGGCCGCTCACCATCCCCGCCGCAGGCGCAGCAGCGTCACCGACCCGGCGTTGCTCTTCCCCGCAATCGGTCAGAGCTTCGTCAAGCTGGACCCGCGCGTCATGGTGCGAAACCCCGTGATGTTCGTCGTCGAGATCGGCGCGGTGATGACCGCCTACGTGTTCATCGCGGACATCTTCGGGAATGTCGCCGACACCAGCTTCGTGGGGCAGATCGCGCTCTGGCTCTGGTTCACCGTGCTCTTCGCGAACTTCGCCGAGGCCATCGCCGAGGGTCGCGGCAAGGCGCAGGCCCAGGCACTGCGTCGCACACGCTCCGAGACGATCGCCCGCAAGATGCAGGGTGGAATCGGCGGCACGGAAGTCGCCGTTCCAGCTCCCGACCTGCGCAAGGGCGACATCGTCGTCTGCGAGGCGGGCGACGTGATTCCGAGTGACGGCACGATCGTCGAAGGCATCGCGAGCGTCGATGAGTCGGCGATCACGGGCGAATCGGCGCCGGTCATCCGCGAGGCGGGCGGCGACCGGAGCGCAGTGACCGGCGGAACGCGGGTGCTCAGCGACCGCATCGTCATCGAGATCACCCAGAACCCGGGCGAGACCTTCCTCGACCGCATGATCTCGCTGGTGGAGAGCGCGTCTCGGCAGAAGACACCGAACGAGATCGCGCTCAACATTCTGCTCGCGAGTCTCACGCTCATCTTCCTCATCGCGGTGGTGACGCTCCAGCCGTATGCGGTCTTCTCGGGCGCCTCCATCGAGGTCACCGTGCTGGTCGCGCTGCTGGTGTGCCTCATTCCGACGACGATCGGCGGTCTGCTCAGCGCAATCGGCATCGCCGGGATCGACCGCCTGCTCCAGAAGAACGTCCTCGCCATGTCCGGCCGCGCCGTCGAAGCAGCCGGTGATGTCGACACGCTGCTGCTCGACAAGACAGGCACGATCACGCTCGGCAATCGCCAGGCGACCGAGTTTCTCCCGGCACCGGGCGTGGCCATGGAACAGCTGGTGCGCGCCGCAGACCTGGCCAGCCGCGCGGATGACACTCCCGAGGGACGCTCCATCGTGGCCCTGGCGCGGCGGTTCGGCGCGCCGGAGAATGGGGGGGACGTCGCCTGGAACTTCGTGCCATTCACGGCAGAAACGCGCATGAGTGGTGTCGACAACGCCACGGACGGCATCCGCAAGGGTGCCGGCGACGCCGTCGCGAAGTGGTGCGGGCAGGGCAAGACCGGCGACGGTGTCGTGCCTCAGGGCGTGACCGAGCAGGTCGAGGTCATCGCTCGCAGCGGGGGTACGCCGCTGCTGGTCGCGCAGAATCACGTCATCCTCGGCACCATCCACCTGAAGGACATCGTCAAGCCAGGCATCGCAGAACGCTTCGCCGAGCTGCGCAGGATGGGGCTGCGGACCGTGATGATCACCGGAGACAACCCGCTGACCGCCGCGGCCATCGCCGCCGAGGCGGGTGTCGACGACTTCCTCGCCGAGGCAACGCCCGAGAACAAGCTCGACCTCATCCGTCAGGAGCAGGCCGGCGGCAAGCTCGTGGCGATGACCGGCGACGGCACCAACGACGCGCCCGCGCTTGCGCAGGCAGACGTCGGTGTTGCCATGAACAGTGGCACCCAGGCGGCCAAGGAAGCCGGGAACCTCGTCGATCTCGACAGCGATCCGACCAAGCTCATCGAGATCGTCGAGACGGGCAAGCAGATGCTCATCACGCGCGGAGCCCTGACCACCTTCAGCATCGCCAATGACGTGGCCAAGTACTTCGCGATCATCCCGGCGATGTTCACGGCGTACGTCGCCCTTAAGCCCCTCGCCGTGCTCAACATCATGCACCTGCAATCGGCGCACAGCGCCATCCTCAGCGCGGTCATCTTCAACGCGCTCATCATCATTGCGCTCGTGCCGCTGGCACTGCGCGGTGTTCGCTTCCGTGCGGTCGGCGCCAGCTCGCTGCTGCGCCGCAACCTCCTCATCTACGGCGTCGGCGGAGTGATCGCTCCGTTCATCGGCATCAAGCTCATCGACGTGATCATCAACGCGCTGCACCTGGTCTAGATGTCATGAATCCACGCACATGGCCCAAGGAGCTGCTCATCGGCCTCCGCCTCACCATCGCCCTCGCCGCCATGGTGATCGTCTACACATTCGCCGTCACCGGGATCTCGCAGGTGGCATTCAACAGCAGCGCCAACGGCAGCCTCGTCACCGTCGACGGCACGGTCGTCGGCTCGACGCTGATCGGCCAGAGTTGTCCTCAGGAGAAGGTCGCGCCGGACGGCAGCCTGCACATCACCGTCAATACGAAATACTTCCAGGGACGTCTCTCCTACACGGTCAACTCGAATACCGCGGCGTTGCAGCCGTGCAACGCGGCCAACTCGGTGGGGAGCAACCTCGGTCCGTCCAACCCGCTGCTGCTCGAGACCACCAAGGCCGCCGTTGCCGCTTATGAGGCCGCCGGTGTCAGCGCGCCCATCCCCATCGACCTCGTGACGTCCGACTTCACCGGGTTCGACCCGAATATCAGCGAGGCATCGGCGCTCGCGCAGGTGAAGATGGTGGCAACGTCACGCGGGATCGATGCCGCCAAGCTGCGGGCGCTCGTCGAGTCCCAGGTACAGGGCCGGATCCTGTGGGTCTTCGGAGAGCCGGTGGTCAACGTCCTGCAGCTGAACCTCGCACTCAACGCGCAGCAACCCAGCCTCGCCGGCTGACGCGTTGACGAGACGCTCGAGACGAGCATCATTAGCCGCATGACCGACACGCTCGCGGCCGGCGCGGTGCCGGCGCCGGCGATCAGAGTTGCGCGCGGCCACCTCCGCGTGTTCCTCGGCGCGACGCCGGGGAGCGGCAAGACCTTCGCGATGCTTCGCGAGGCGCATGACCGGCGCTCGCAGGGAGAGGACGTCGTCGTCGGCTACGTGGAGACTCACGGACGCAAGCTCACCGAGCAGGCGATCGGCAGCCTCGAGGTCATCCCCCGTCTCGCGGTGGAGTACCGCGGGAAGATGATGGAGGAGATGGACCTCGACGCGGTATTGACGCGGCACCCTCAGGTCGTGCTCGTCGACGAGCTGGCTCACACCAACGTCCCGGGCGTCCGGCACACCAAGCGGTATGAGGACGTCGAGGACATCCTCGACGCGGGCATCGACGTGGTCACCACCGTCAACGTGCAGCACCTGGAATCCGTCAAGGACCTCGCGGAGCACATCACGGGCATCCCGGTTCGCGAGACGCTGCCCGACCGCGTTCTTGACAATGCTGACGAGATCCAGTTCATCGACATCTCCCCCGAGGCGCTGCGCAAGCGTATGCGCCACGGCAACATCTACGCGCCGGAGAAGATCGACACCGCACTCGCCAACTTCTTCCGTCCCGGCAACCTCGCGGCACTGCGCGAGATCGCGCTGCGCCTGGTCGCGCAGACTGTCGGGCGGGCGCGCGGAGCGGTCCGCCCCGCGCCGCAGGACGTGCTGGTCGCCGTCAGCGGGCGCTCCAGCAGCGGCCCGCTCATCCGTCGCGCCAGCCGGCTGGCCCGCCGGTTCAGCGGCTTCTGCACGGTGCTGGTGGTGCTCGACCGGCATGACGAGGAATCCGAGCGCGGGCGGACGAAATCCCGCGAGCTTGCCGAGTTGCTGCAGTGCGGCTTCATCGAGCGCAACGGCAAGATCAGCGATTCGGTCATCGCCGTTGCCCACGAGCTTGCTGTGCAGCACGTGGTGGTGGGCCAGACCGAGCGCCACGGCGTGCGCGGACGGCTCCGCCGCGGGCTCGTCGACCGGCTCATCGCGGAACTGCCCGACGTGAGCGTCCACGTTGTCGCGCGGCCGTCGGACGCGCACCGAATGGGGCCGCTGACAGCGCAGGACCAACGCCCGGACTCGGAGATGCTGCTCCGTGCGCTGCACGCGAGCGCGAGCCGGGCCGGCCTGCGCGCATATCTCGGCTATGCCCGTGGCTGCGGCACCACGATCGCCATGCTTGACGAGGCGGCGAGGCGCCGCCAACGGGGCACAGACGTCGTGGTTGCGGCTGTGAAGACCGACGGGCGCCATCGCTGCGAGATCGCACTCGAAGGGCTCGAGATCCTCGGCGGCCTGAGCTCCCCCGCCGTTGCGGGCCACGTCGATGTCGCCGCCCTGCTCCGGCGCAACCCGGAGGTGGCGTGCCTCGACGATCTCGCGGCACTCGACACCGAGGGACGACCGATCACCGATTCCGTCCCGCGCCTGCTCGGCGCCGGGATGATGTTGATAGCGACGCTCCATCTCACCGACGTCCGCAGCACGGTCGAAGGGATGGGCGCGATGCTCGGCGATCGCCCGGAGCACGTCGTCGACGATTCGTTCCTTGACCTCGTCACGGAGCTCGAGATCGTCGACATCACCCCATCGCTGCTCGACGAGCGCCTCAGGCGTGGAGAGATAGTGCCGGCGAGCGAAGCGGCGCAGGCGCGCGCCCGCGCGTTTCGTCCGGAAGTGCTCGCATCGTTGCGCGAGCTCGCCTTCCGCCTGCTCGCCGAGCACACCGACCGGCGTCTCGTCGCCTACATGCGGGACCGCGGCATCGAAGCACCATGGGAGGTGAAACCGCGGGTCATGCTCTGCGTACCACCCCGTCCCGGCATGGAAGAGGTCATCGCCGGCACGGCCACCCTCGCGGCACGGCTCGACGGCAAGATGACCGCGGTCACCGTCCGCGACAGGAAGCGATCAACGCACGAGATGCAGTTGCTCGGGGCCTATGCGGCGCTCACTCATCAGGCCGACGGGACGTTCGTCACGCTGTATGAAAAGGACCCCGCAGCGGCGCTCACCCTCTACGCGCGAAAGATCCTCGCCACTGAGATCGTGGTCACACGCGGGCACGGCCGCCGCGGAACGCTGCGCAAACTCATCGAGCTCCTGACCGACGTGGACGTCCACGTCCTCCCGAACCCTCACGAGAACCGGGCCGCCTAGGCCCCGGCGACCGCGGCCGCCTCCGCGGCATCAGTTGATGCCACAGGCGCTTCGGGCAGCGTGAAGGCGAAGACCGCACCGCCACCCGGCTCTGGATCGTCGAGCCACACCCGCCCGGCATGCGCCTCGACGATGCCACTGACGATCGAGAGGCCGAGGCCCGTTCCCTCGGAGCTCGACTGCTCGTCGCGAACGAAACGCTCAAAGACCCGGTCGCGCATGTCCGCTAGGACGCCCGGCCCGTGATCGATCACCCTCGTGACGACGGTGCCGCGAACCCCCGGAGCCACATGAATATCGATCGGTGTTCCGGCCGGCGCGTATCGGTCGGCGTTCACCAGCAGGTTGTCGAGCACCTGACCGAGACGATCCCAGTCGGCGACCGCGTCGACCGGCCCCGGCTCGATGACCACGTTCACCTGACGCTGCGGCCGCGTCGTCCGGAGGCGCGCCGCCGCGGCCTCCGCAGCTGCGGCGACATCGGTCGGCTCGAGATGCAGCTCGAGCGCGTGCCCCTCGATGCGGGCCAGATCGAGCATGTCTCCAACGAGGCGATCGAGCCGGCGCGACTGCGTCACGATGCCTGTGAGCCCGTCATGTACCGGCGTCGAAAGGTCGGTGCGCGCCAGTAGCACTGTCGCGCCGGTGAGAATGCTCGCGAGCGGCGTGCGCAGCTCGTGGCTGACGTTCTGCAGCAACTCTCGACGGATACGGTCGGCGTCGCGCAGCGCCGAAACCTGTTGCTGTATCTGGGCCAGACGCACCGCCGTCCTGGCGGCGGCGGCCTGCTCTCGGTACAAGCGCTCGAGCTCGATGTTCGCCTCGCGGAGCGTGCGTGACAGTGCCTGCTCGGCGATCGCCGAGTGCCGCCGCCGCGCCGCAACACCGCCGACCGACCCTGCGGTGGCGAAGAAGATGACCAGGTAGATGAGGTCGCTCGGGTTCGCAAGGCTGAGACTGTTGATCGGCGGGAGGAAGAAGTAGTCGGCGAGCACCGAGGAGATCGCGGCCGCGATGAGTGCCGGGATGAGGCCTGCGAGCAATCCCAGGGAGACGACGATCCCGAGGTACAGAAAGACGTACGCGCGTGCATCCGCCGGTGGGAGCCTGTCGAGCGCGAGGGTCAGCACCGGCGGGGCCGCCACACCGACGGCCGCTCCGATGACAAGGACGCGATCGATTGGTGGGCGTGTCATTCGGGTCATCGCATCTTCCCGGTCAGGTGTCCCGCAGGTGCTGGTTCAGCGCATCGACAAGGCGTGATGCGGATGCCTGCAGGCCGTTGCGTGCCATCAGCGTGTTGAGGGCCTCCGGGTCAACCGGGTAGTGCGTGCGCCGCCCCTGCGGCAGCGCAAGCGCAAGGTCCGGCACGGGCGGGACGACCCGCATCGCTCGGGTGAGGTAGTCGCGATTGGGGTCACTGAGACGTCCCGCCGCGATCAGGGCTTCGATGCTGCCGTGCTCGCGGACCATCGACGCGGCGGCCACGGCGCCGACACCCTTGAGCCCCGGAAGGCCGTCGGACGGATCACCCCGCAGCATCGCGAACGCGGCATAGCTGCGCCCCGGGATGGCGTACTTGTGGGTGACCGCCGCCTCGTCGACGATGTCCCAGGCCCCTTTCTCCGGATAGAGAACGGCGACCCGCGGGTCTTCGATCAACGCGAAGAGGTCGCGATCCCCGCTGACGATCTCGACGGTCCCCTCGGCCTTGGCGGTCCACGTTGCGATGACGTCCTCGGCCTCGTAGTCGGCAACGCCGGCTGAATCGATTCCGATCGCGGCCAGGAACGCATCGATGATCGGCATCTGCGGGATCAGTCCCGGCGGGATCGGCTCGGCGACGCGCTGGGCCTTGTAGCTGGGGATCAGCGCGACCCGCCACTCGGGCCGCCAGTCGGCGTCGCTTGCCACCGCGAGGTGTCGCGGATCGCGCGTCCCCAGCATCCGCGTCAGCGTCTCGAAAAAGCCGCGTACGGCGTTGACGGTGCGTCCGTCCGGCGACCGCACCGTTTTCGGAACGCCGTAGTACGCGCGGAAGATCAGGCTGGAACCGTCGATGAGCATCCAGTCGCAGGCCACGGGACCATCCTACGTGCCGGCAAGCGGGGGAAAACGGTAGCCTCGGCGAATGCCGTCCCTCGAGGTAATGAGCGCTGGCCCGTGGCTGAAGAGCTCCCGGAACTGATCGTCCCGGACGCCGCGACCTGGCGCCGCTGGCTCGGGGCCAATCATGCGAGCCCTGCCGGCGTCTGGCTTGTTCTCGCCAGGAAAGGCACGACGGAGCCGACCAGCCTGACCTACGACGAAGCCCTCGACGAGGCGTTGTCGCACGGGTGGATCGACGGTCGGACCGGCCGTCGCGACGACACCACCTTCCGACGGATGTTCACGCCGCGCCGAGTCCGAAGCGGGTGGTCCGCCCGCAACGTCGAGATCATCGATCGGCTGCGACTGGAGGGTCGGATGCACCCTGCCGGTGAGTCTGAGGTCGCGCGTGCCCAGGCCGACGGCCGTTGGACGGCGGCCTACGCCGGCCAGGCGACCATCGAACTACCGGCGGACCTGGCAGCGGCGTTGGGCGCCGAACCGAGGGCGCAGGCAATGTTCGACGTCCTCACCAGCCAGAATCGCTACGCCATCCTGCTGCGAACCTCGAACGCCAAACAGGCTGCGACGCGAGCACGGCGGATCGAGCAGTTTGTCGCGATGCTTGCGCGCGGCGAGACGATCTACCCGCAGAAGAAGGGAATCGGCGGCTAGGAGAGCGACGGTTCAGGCGTCATCGTCGAGGCGTGCAGCTGTGCAGGCGCCGGCTGCGGCGCGACGACCTTCAGCCTGAGAATCCCCGCCCGGTGCATCGTCACGGCGGGAAGGAGCGCTGCGAAGGCATACCCGGACTCGCCGGCGAGCGGCGATCCAACGACATCGGAGACGCGGTAGAGGATCGTGATCGCGAGCACGAGCGCGATCATCAGCGCGTGCTTGGCGAAGAATCGCGATGCACTCGCGAAGAACCGCGGCCGCCCGACGGCACTCGCGTCCTCACGTCCCCGGTATAGCCCCCCGACCATAGGTTGCATGTTGGCCGATCGCGACAAAGATGTCAAACGTTTCGTTACAGGTGGTGCGACGATCCGCGATATCGCGTCCGGAGCTCTTTGACCTACCCGCCGGTTCGGTGCCCGTCGCGCCCATCCGCCTGAGGGGATACGGCCGCGCGCATGAGTTCGACGGGGTGCCACGCCCGCCGGCCGGTCCCATGCTCGATCTGCTGACGGCACGACACACCGGTTGCGGCAACCACGGTGTCGCTCCTCTCGGCATTGACTGCCGGGAAGAGGCGCATCCCACCGATCTGCATCGACAGGTCATAGTGCTCGGCTTCGAACCCAAATGACCCTGCCATGCCGCAGCAACCGGCATCAACCTCGACAACGCTGGCGCCAGGAATCAAGGACAGCATGCGCACGCTTGCCGCTGTCCCGACGAGCGCCTTCTGATGGCAGTGACCGTGAAAGAGAAAACGCCTGCCCACCATCGGAGAGTCGGGATCCAACCGCAGGCGGTCGCCGGCGATGGCGTCGACGATCAACTGGTCAACGAGGCGGACCTGACCGGCGATGAGCCTGGCGTCCGCGTCGTCGGGTTGGAGCGCGATGTGCTCCTCCGTCAGCGTAAGGATGCATGACGGTTCGACGCCGACGATGAGCGCTCCCGCCCGGGCCGGACCGGCAAGACGTCGGGTCATTGCCCGCGCGTCCCGGGTCGCGTCGTCCAGGCGCCCTTTGGAGATCGCGGCCCTGCCGCAGCAGCGATTCCCCACCAACTCCACCTCCCAGCCTGCCATCTCGAGCAGCTCCACCGCAGCGATGCCGACGCCCGGCTCCGTGAAGGTCGTGAACGAGTCGGCGAGCAGCACGACCCGCCCGAGAGCTCCTGCAGGGGGGCGCCGGCGCCCCGCATGCCAGCGGACCAGGGTGTGTCGTTGGAAGCGCGGCAAGGGTCGCCTCCGGCTGATTCCGAGCACACGTTCCATGAGCGCACGGGATCCCGGGACTGACGTTGCCATGTTCGAAAGCGGCGCGAAACGCGACCCGAGGGCGTTGAACCGGCGCGCCGCAGAGAAGAAACGCGCGCGGAGCGGAACGCCATGCATCCGCTGGTACTGGAAGAGAAACTCGCTCTTCATCGATGCCATGTCGACGCCGAGCGGGCACTCGCTCTTGCAGGCCTTGCACTCGAGGCAGAGGTCGAGGATGTTGTGGAGTCGATCATCGCCGAGTGCCGCGCGCGGGTCCGGTTGGGAAAGTGCGTAGACGAGGGCGTTGGCGCGGCCACGCGTGCTGTGCTCCTCCTCGCGCGTGGCCATGTATGACGGACACATCACGCCGGTCGACCCCTTGCGGCAGACCCCGATGTTCATGCATCGATCGGCCGCACCGCGCATCCCGCCGGTAGCGGCAAATGAAAGCCGCGTTGACAGCTCGATTGCCCGAGGGAGCGTCGTATCGCGGATGTTCTCGGTCATCGGCGGCGCGTTGACGATCTTCCCGGGATTCATCAGCGCGTGCGGATCGAAGAGCAGTTTCACGTCGCACATGGCGCGGTACAGCTCGTCACCGAAGAGGGCGCGATTGAACTCGCTGCGGGCGAGTCCGTCCCCGTGCTCGCTCGAGTTGGCGCCGCCGAACTCGCTGACCAACTCCCGAATCTCCTCCGCCACCGCACGCATCGTGGACAGCTCGGCCGGCACAGTGAGGTCCATGAAGGGACGGATGTGCAGACACCCAACCGAACAATGACCGTAGAACCCTGCAACCAGGTGGTGGCGCTGCAGCACAGCACTGAATCGGCGGACGTATTCCGGGAGGCGCGCCGGGTCGACAGCCGTGTCCTCGATGAAGGCCACGGGCCGGCGCGTGCCCGTACTGGCGGCCATGAGCAGGCCCAGTCCGGCGGCGCGCACCTTGAGCAGCGCCGCCTGCTCCTGGGCCGTCGTTGCTCGGAGGGTGTGGTAGCCATGACCGTGGCGCCGCCACAGCCTCACCAACCCGTCAACACCGGCAGTGGCCTCTGCGGCGCTGTCACCGTCGAAGGTGACGAACAGCAACGCGCCCGGGTCGCCTTCGAGGATGGAACCCAACGCGGCGAACTCGATCTTGCGTCGCGAGAGCTCGAGGATCGTGCGATCGATGAGCTCCACCGCACTCGGACCCGCGCTCAAAGCGTCCTGAGTGGCCGCGACCGCGTCAGCCACAGACGCGAAGTGCCCGACTGCGATCGCCTTCGCCTGCGGGAGCGGCACGAGCCGCACGGTCGCCTCGGTGACGATGACCAGCGTTCCCTCAGACCCCACCACGAATTGCGCCAGGTTGAACGGCGCGGCTGCCGCGAGGCGATCGAGCCTGTACCCACCGGCACGCCGCCAGTACTGCGGATATCCGTCGGCGATCGCCGTGCGGTGTTCGTCGACGAGCGCCGGCAGGCGACGATGGATTCGAGCCTCGAGCGTGTCAGCGGTATCACGCTCCTCGCTCGATGGTGCAGCCAGTCCGAGTGTGGCTGTACTTGCATCGCTCAGAACAACCTCCATCGCCTCAACGTGGTCGATGGTCATCCCGTGCACCACCGATCCACTGCCGGCTGAGTTGTTGCCGATCATTCCGCCGATCGTCGCCCGGTCGCTCGTCGAGGTGTCGGGCCCGAACACGAGGCCGTGCTGACGTGCCGCGCGGTTCAGGTCGTTCTGGACCACACCAGGCTGCACTCGCGCCGTCCGGCTGTCGGCATCGAGCTCGACGATGCTGTCCAGGTGACGTGACGTATCGATGATGACCGCATGCCCCACCGTCTGCCCCGCCAGGCTCGTCCCTGCACCACGAGGCAACATCGGAACGTGGAGCCGCGAGCAGACGTCAACGGCCGCCGCGACATCGGCCGCATCACGCGGGAAGACAACCGCGATCGGCTCGATGCTGTACATGCTCGCGTCACGCGAGAAGAGCTGGCGCGTGTACGCGTCAGTTCGCACATCTCCCGCCATCGCGGAGCGGAGCTCCATCTCGAGCTCGCTCATCGGAAGAGTCTCAACGCTGCCAGCCGCCCTCGCAGCGGCCGGGTCGGGCGCTCGAATGCCGATGCGCTGCCCCGACCGTCATCATGTCCGCTTCACGACACGACTCCACCGTCGCGCAGCGCAGCGATGCCCTGAGCGGTGTATCCAAGTTCGCGAAGGACCTCGTCGGTGTGCTCGC